>Ga0255204_1000300_pt1 | contig 15308 bp, 8 predicted proteins | sample Miss_Colum_RepC__2_FD_188418 | JGI IMG/M metagenome (GOLD analysis project Ga0255204, IMG submission 188418) | Freshwater microbial communities from Mississippi River, Louisiana, United States - Miss_Colum_RepC_8h | ecosystem: Environmental > Aquatic > Freshwater > River | place: USA: Louisiana... | reverse complement strand
GCCGAACAGGGTCAGGCCCGGACCAACCGCGCGCACGAGAACCCGCTTGCTGGCGCCGGCCGGCACGACGAATCCCGCGATGAGGGTGTTGTCGCCGGACCCCGCGGACGCGCGCGTGGCGATATTGAGCATCTTCTGCCCGGCGGCCGTGGTCGAAAGATCGTAAACCTCGATCAGCGCGATGCCCGCGGCGCCGGAAGTCCCGCTGACCTGGGCGGTGTAATTGCCCGGCGCCAGCGTGGTGAGGATGGCGGCGTCGGTTCCCGCGGAGCCGAGCGCAAAAGCTCCCGCCTGACGCCCGGCCGCGTCAATCGCGGCGCGATCGGTGGCGATGCCGGAGTTCACCGCGAGCGAAGCGGCGCCGCGGAACAGTTCGAGACGCGGTGCGGCGAGCACACCGGGAACGTTGAACGGCGCAGCGCCGAGCGTCGGTCCCACCGCGCGGATCAGGACGGGCTTGGACTCCTCGCCCGCGATCACAAAACCGGCGATGGCCACGCCATCTCCCGAGCCGACGCGTGCCCGCGTCGAGATGTTGACCAGGCGCTGGAGGCCGAGAGCGGACTCGCCGCCACCCGCCAGCGTCGCGTTGATCGCGCCCGCCACAGATCCGGTCAGTAGACCGGTCGAGGCGTTGATCGCGGCAGTGACGACATTGCGGCTGGTGGTCACCGAAACCGCACCGGAGGTCGTCACGCTGCCCGAGGCTCCATCGGCGGACGTGCCCGCGGTGACCAGCGCGAAGGCGCGGCCGTCGGGACCCACGATGATCTGGGCGGAAGCGCCGCTCGCCGCCGCCCCCGCTTTGTAGAGACCGGCTAGGATTTGCGTGGCGCCGGCGGAGGCGCGATTGGCGGAGAAAGAAACTGACACCGTGCCACCGGTGGTGCCCGTGACGGATCCGTCGGCGGCGATCGTGCCGGCGACCACGAGCGAGACGCCGCTCGACTGGGCGAAGGAGAAGGCCCCCGAGTCGTTCACCGTGAAAGACTGCCCGATCACCGGGATGGAGGATCCCGATACAAAGCCGAGCATGGAGCCCGAGTTGTCCTCGCCCACGAGCAGGGCGAGTGAACCCTGACCGGACGCGAACGTGCCGAAATAAACCCCCGCGTAACTCCGCGCGGCCACCCGCAGGGCCGCCGTAGACGAGGTGACGGAACCAGCCGAATTACTGATCACAACGTCATAGGCGCCGGCGTCGGCGACCTGCGCGGCGGACAGGGATAGCACGGCATTGGTGGCGCCCGAGAGGGGGGCGCCATTTTTGCGCCACTGATAGGACGGTGCGGGTACGCCAACCGCGCTTGCCTCCATCGAAACCGCGCCACCGGCGATGACGGACCGGGCGGCCGGCTGGAGCGTGATCACCGGAGCGGAAGCGGCGGCGGCGACGGATACCTGCGCCACCGCGCTGGTGGTGGTGCCGAGGGAGTTGCTTACTTGGACGTCGTAATTGCCCGCGTCGGCGGCGGAACCGGCGAGCGCCAGACTGGAGTTGGTGGCGCCGGCGACAGCCACGCCGTATTTGCGCCACTGGTAAGAGAAGCTGCTGCTGCCCGTGGCGTTCACGGAAAGCGTCGCCGTTGAACCCGCGAGCACCGCGACCGAACGCGGCTGCTGCACGATCACCGGGGCGGTGTTGACCGAAAGCGCGGCGGCCGTGGAGGTGACGGAGCCCGCGGAGTTGGTGATCGTGACCGTATAGCTGCCGGCCGCGGCGGACTGGACCGCGGAGAGCGTGAGGCTTGCCGCGGTGGCGCCCTCGATGGCAACGCCGTTACGCCGCCACTGGTAGGTGAACGGCTCGGTGCCGGTCGCGGTCACGCTGAGCGTCGCGTTCTGGCCCTGGTTGACCGTGATCGCGGCCGGGGCGGTGGCGATAGTCGGGGGAAGAACCGCCGGCAGCACCGTGAGGGTGAACGTCTGGTTTGTCGCGATGCCGTTGCTTGCCGTTAGCGTGATGGTGAAAGGCGAACCCGTCGTGTCGGGCGCGGTGCCACTGAGGACTCCCGAAACGGCGTCGAGGCTGGCCCAGGAAGGCAGCCCGGTCGCGGAGAACGTCGCGGCGGGGGAAGCGGTGGCCGCGACCGAGAACGTGCCGGCAACCGTGGCCCGGAAGGAGGCGCTCGCCTCGCTGGAGAAGACGGGGGCGGATCCGATCCCGAGCGCGGCGGACAATGAGGTGGCGTTCGCGCCGATCAGATTCGAGACCACGACCTGGAAGCGGTCTCCGGACATCGCGGAAGTGACGTTCGAGACCGTGAGCGTGGCCGTGTTGACCCCGCCGTAGGTGCTATCAGCCGAAATGACCGAGAACCCGGTGGTGCCGGCCGGCTGACGCATCCACGTGAAATACGTGGGGGCCGGGGTACCCGCCGCCACTACGGAGAAACTGGCCGAGCCGCCGACCGCAGCCAGGGCTGACTGCGGGTGCACCGTGATGGACGGAGCCTGAGCGACACCCGACCGGCGCAGGAGATGGTTGCGCGTGTCAGCGATGTAGATCACTCCGGCGGAATCGACCGCGAGGCCCGTAGGCTGGCGGAAACGCGCGGCGGCGATAACACCATCCGCCGAGCCAGCCTGCCCGGCCGAGCCGGCGAGAGTAGTCACGACGCCGGCGGCGGACACCCTGCGAATCGTCTGGTTGAGCGTATCGGCGACATAGACGACGCCGGCGGAGTCAACCGCGATGCCGGACGGCTGGGAGAAACGCGCTGCCGCGCCCGTGCCATCGGCCGAACCGGCGCTGCCGGCGGTGCCGGCGAGGGTCGTGACGGCAAGCGTGGTGTCCATACGGCGGATCACATGACTGCCGGAATCCGTGATGAAGACGTTGCCGGAAGCATCGATCGCGACGCTGTTCGGCAGCGAAAAGCGCGCGGCGGTTCCGGTGAGATTGACCGAGCCTTGCGATCCAGCCTGGCCCGCGATCGTCGAAACGGTGCCGTTGATCAAAACCTTACGGATGGTGTGGTTGAAGGTATCCGCGACGAGAAGGTAGCCGTCGGGAGAGTACGCGATGCCGGAGGGGAACGCGAAGCGAGCGGTCGAGCCGGTGCCGTCGGCGCTGCCGGAGGAACCGGCCAAGCCCGCCAAGGTCGACACGGTGCCGTCCGCGGAAATCGCACGGATGGTGTGGTTGTAGGTGTCAGCCACGTAAACAACACCCAAGGGCGAAACCGCGACCGCCGAAGGACCGCTGAAACGAGAGACCCCGGCGCCGCCGTCGGCATTGCCCAACTGTCCGGCGACACCCGCCAGGGTGGAGACCACGCCGGAGGCGGAGACCTTGCGAATGAGATGATTGGAGCTGTCGGCGACGTAGAGATTTCCGAGGCTATCCACCGCGATGGAGGAAGGTCCGTTGAAGCGGGCGGTGGTGGCACCGTCGGCGGAGCCCGCCTCGCCCGCCTTGCCGGCCAGCGTGGAGATGACGGTCGAGTTCACCACGGTGAGCGTGGCGGACGCGCTTTGCACGGTACCGGCAGCGTTCGTGGCAACGACCCGGAAGGCGTCGCCATTGAGCCCGGAAACCAAACGGGGGATGCTCAAGGTGCCGGTCGCAGTGCCGCTGAAAGTGCCGTCGTCGGCGAGATCCACGAACGCGGACCCTCCCGCCGGCTGGCGTTGCCAGCGGAAACTCGGCGCGGGATATCCGGACGCCACGGCGGTGAAGGAGACCGTTTCGCCCAGCGAGCCGGAGGCGTTCGAAGGATTGGAGGTGATCGCCGGAACGGTCATCACCAGGAGGTTGAAGCTCTGATCCGTCGCGGTGGCGGCGTTGGTCGCACGAAGTAGGAGCGCCACCGTCGTGCCCTCGGCACTCGCGGGGGACCCGCTGAGGGTGGCGGTGCTGGTGTTACCGGTGGAGGATGTGGCGGAGAGTGTTACACCCGTCGGCAGGCTGCCTGAGGCGACGGTGAGCGTCGGGGCGGGTTGACCCGTTGCGGTCACGGTGAACGTCCCGGCCGTGTTGAAGGTGAAACTCGTCGTGGCGGCCGACGTGAAGGACGGAACCACTTGCACCGTCAGGGTCACCGCGTTGGAGGTGGCCGTGCCAGCGGTGCTGGCGGCAACCGCCCGGTATTGCACGCCGTTCATTCCCGCGGTGATGGCGGAGACCGTGAGCGTGGTGGAGTTCACCCCGGTGTGATTGCCATCCGGCGTGAGGGCCACCCATCCGGAAGAGCCGGAGTTGAATTGCCATTGGATGGACGGGGCAGGATCGCCACTCGCGGCGACCGTAAACGTCGCGGAGGTCGTTCCGGGCAGGTTGACGGTCGCGGACGACGGCTGGGTGGTTATCGCCGGCGCCGTCTGGGCCTGCACCGAGGCGGCGAGGAAAAATGCGGCAAGACCCGCGAGGAGCCGCGCCACCGTGGGTGCCGCGCCGAACCGACGAACCAGCTTGGTTGGGATTTTCATGGATGACTTGGGTTAAAAACAGGGAGCGGCGGAGCTGAATGCTCCCGCCGCGACGCGCTGACTATCGCCGTGACGCGACTGCGCGCAAGACGGTTGTGGGACGAAGCAAAGCCGGGTCACCGTCCGGCCCGGCGATCCGGTCAAATCGGGTACTCCCAGCCCTTCCGGTATTCCCTACGCAAAAGCTTCGCGGCCTCGGCGTCGCCGGGGATGGTCTCGCGGGAGGCGTCCCAAGCGATACTGCGGCCCGCCTTCAGACTCAACATGCCCAGCAAGGCGCAGGTGGTGGCACGGTGCGCGTCGGCGATGTCGCAAGCCGGTTTGGCCCCGGTCTCGATCGCGGCGAGGAAGTCCGCCCAAAGTTCCCGGATATTCTGCGCGTCGGGCTCATTGAGCGAGGCTTTCTCAACCTGCGGCGCGCCTCCCCCCGAGGGGTAGTATACCCATCCACCCCGGTGCCCGAGCTGCAGCGTGCCCTTGGTACCGTAGAAGTACATACCAGCCACGTCGCCCTTCTCCGCTTCATTTCCGCCGAAGAGCCGTGATTCCCAGGTGAGCGTGAAGCGGTCGAAAGTGTAGTGGACGACCTGGTGATCGGGCGCGTCGCTAGTCTGCGCGTCGGGGGTGAGCACGGCGGGACCCTTGATTGGACGGCCGCCCGTGGAGTGCACCCGCCGCGGTGCGGTTTCACCGGTGATCCAGAGCGCCGTGTCGAGCCAGTGCACACCGATGTCACCGAGGGAGCCATTGGCGAAGTCGAGGTAGTGCCGGTGACCGCGAGGGTGGATCCCTCGCGTACCCGGGCCCTCATCGGGGCGCGAGGGATTCCCGCCGTTGAACGGCCGCAGCGGGGCCGGGCCGCACCACATGTCCCAGTCGAGCTCCGGGGGTACCGGACGCGTGGGCAGCGCCTCCTCGGGCCCCGTCCCACCCGCGTTGAGGTGGCAACGAATTATGCCAATTGTCCCCAATCCGCCCGCGCGGATGAAATCCCGCGCCCGGATCATGTGCGGCGCCATCCGCCGGTGATGCCCCACCTGCACCACCCGGCCGTGGGCCCTAGCTGCACGCACCATCGCCTGGCTCTCCCCGATCGTATGCGCGGTGGGTTTGTCGACGTAAACGTGCGCCCCGGCCTTGATTGCAGCGATCGTCGGCAAGGCGTGCCAATGGTCCGGGGTGGTCACGATCACGATTTCCGGCCTCTCCTTGTCGAGCAGCTCGCGGAAATCCCGGTACCGGCCAGGCTGGTCGCCCGTCAGCTTTGCGACCCTTTCCGCCGACGGGTCCAAAGCCCGACGATCCACGTCGCAAATGCCGACCACCTTGCACCGTCCGCTCGCCATGGCCTCCCCGAGCACATTGCCCCCCCACCAACCGGCTCCGATCAATGCCGTCCGATACTTTCGACCGACCTTGTCTGCAGCCCTGATTAGGCTGAAGGCAGAAAACGCTGAAGTTGCTTTCAGCGAATTTTTTATGAACTCCAGACGCCGCATTGAGCTAGTTATAAGTTGCTGAAGCGGCAGGTTGCTTGGAAGCCCCGATCATCTCCCGCAGCATTGCCCAAGCCTTCCTCAAGCCAGCCGGTTTCACCCCTCCGCCCAAGCCGTAGAGCTTGGCCATCTCTGCCTCGTGACCTCGATAGCGGGGAGGCAACGAAAACAGGGATCTCCCGTCGGCAGAGAGAATATCCGAGAAAAATGCCCCCTCGCCGACCGCCAAACCCCGCGCATCGGCCGGCACCAGCGTCTTCTTTTCCGGCAGGACCAGCCACGGCTGATATTTGAACTCCAAGCCACCCGACGGTATCCGCTCCAAAGCCCCGTAGGTTCGAACTGGAACGCCTGAAAAGGCGGGGCCGGCAAACATCGGGTTGGCGCCCTCCCCCGGTGAAAAACTCTTCCGGCGACCCGTCAGAAAATCCCAGCAGAAGACCGAGCCGAAAACCGTCAGCCGGAACGCCCAACCCGCGACCAGATAAGCGACGATGATCACCACGATCGAAAGGATCGCGCCGATCCAAGGATTGATCGTCGCCGTGACTGTGACCAAGCCGAGCAAGGCAGTCCGCGCCGCCTTCAGGCCGGCGTCGATCGCACCCCAGGGGCTGAGCAGGATCAGCACGTTGATCGCGTGCGAGCCGAGCCACACGATGAGAAAAACCGCCACCCCCAGCGGTATCGTCAAAACATTGAGCAGGGAGCTGAAGTCGGCCGCGCCAAGGGGAAGCACCGCCAAGCCGCTGCCCGCCAGATCGCCCCCCGCCGCCGCCGCCAACTTTCCCTCGCCCAGGATCATGCGGCTGACGGTGGAGACCGAGATCGGCACCACCGCCCCGGCCGCGACCAGGCCGCTGAGCTTGTTCTCCAGCGTCTCCAGCACATCGAGCGGTTTCTTCAAACCGGGAGGCACTACCGCGCCAAGGGTATCCTTCAACGCGCAAACGCCGACGATCAGCAGCGCGGGCAACCAAAACGAGGCCTGCGCGAACCACGGCAACGCCGCCCGCGCGGCGTCGTCCTTCGCGGCCATCCACTGGTAAGCGCCGTACGCCCCCGTGCCCAGCAGCGGCGAGATGGCGATTCCCGTGACGGTTGAGATCACGGAGGCCACGGGATTGCCCGGGGAGCGGTCAGGCGTGGGCGCCGGCGCCGAAGCCGCCGCGAGCGCGAAGGGCACCGCGATCACCAGCACCGTCACCAAGGCAAGCGTCCAGGGGGTGAAACGTCTCATGCGAAAACCGTAGGGACGCGCGCCGGGTTGAAAAGGAATTAGGTGGATCAGCGGCCGGCCGCGACGCTGGCAACCCGCGGAAACCGCGGCATGTTTTCACCGATGGATGAGCGCACCATCGACTTCTATGAGCGGCACGCGGCCGAGACGTCCGCCCGGCACCGCTCGCTGGATCCGACGCCGTGGCGGGCGCGTTTCCTCTCCGCTTTCGCCCGCAGCGGAAGGATACTTGATGTCGGTTGCGGCTGCGGACGTGACCTCGAGCTCCTGCTGGAACTCGGATTCGACGCGCGCGGCACGGAGCCCTCCGCGGCCATGCGGGCCGAGGCGGAACGGGCATACCCCGCGCTTGCGGAACGAATTCTCCCGTGCGCGTTACCCCTGCCCGATCCGGCGGCGCTCGGAGGGCCCTTCGACGGGATCGTGTGCTCCGCAGTGCTGATGCATGTACCGGAGGACGAGTTGCCGGAGGCGGTCGGTAGCCTCCGGCGCGCGCTGCGCCCGGGAGGACGACTGTGGCTCACCGTGCCGGGAAAGCGTTCCGGCCTCGATGGCGACGAGCGCGATGGAGGCGGCCGCCTGTTCCGCGACCTGCCTGCGGCTCGGCTCCTCGCGCTCGGCCGCGCCACCGGATTGCGCGCGCTCTCGACGTGGGAGGAACCGGATCGGCTTGGCCGACCTGAAATCCGCTGGCGCGGTTATCTCCTCGAGGCGGTGGAAACACCCTGAAACGCCGCCCGACGCGCCGCCGTACTCGACCCTTGCCCGGTCGAAGAACGCGGCCCACCTTCGCCGCCCGTCGCCGCCATGGAATCAGCTCCCGCCCCCAGCCCGCCCGCGTTGCCCCGGCGGGTGCTCGCAGGGGTGCTGGTTGTGACGCTCGCTCCGGTCGCCTACATGCTGTTCCGGACCGCAGGCGCGGTGCGGGACGTCGCGTACTGGGACGAGATCGATACCGTGCTCGAGTTCCTCCTGCGGTACACGGCCGCCCCGGACGCCTACGAGCGGCTGAAGGTGCTGTTCTCGCTCAACAACGAGCACCGCATGGCGACCAGCCGCGCGCTGCTCGTGCTCAGCCACGCGCTCACCGGCACGGTGAACCTAGCGGTGCTCGGGGCGATCGGGGTCGGATTCGTCGTCGGTCTCGCGGGACTGCTCGTCGCGACCGCCGGCGACGCCTGGCGGCGAGCGCTCCTTGGCCTGCTGCTGGGTGGACTGCTTTTCCAGCTGCAGCACTTCGAGAACTTCTTCTGGCCCGGATCATCCCTCGATCACTTCCTGGTCGTGACGCTTGCCGCCGCGGTTTTCGTCGCCCTCGCCCGCCGTTCGCGCGGCGGCCTTGCCTTGGCCGCGGTGTCAGGCATGGCGGCCACCTTCACGCTCGCGCAAGGCCTGCTGGTGTGGCCGGTGGCCGCGGCGCTGCTCGCTCTGCAAGGACGGCGGCGCGAACTCGCGGTGTGGGGCGCCTGCGCGGTGTTCGCGATCGGCTGTTTTTTCACCGGTTTCACCACCAACGCGGCCCATGCGGGCACCGAGATCTCCGGCGCGGGGCTGCTCCGCGTCATGCTTTTCTGGCTCCAGGCGCTCGGCGCGCCGGTCGCCCTCGGCAATGCCACCCTCGCCCCTTTCCTCGGAGCGGCGCTGCTGGCGATCCTCGCGACGCAGCTGAGGCCGGCGGTGCTGGCCCGCGAGCCGATCGCGTTGCCGCTCGCGCTCTGGGCGGTGGGTTCGCTGCTCCTTATTTCCCTAGGACGGCTCGAGGTGGTGAAGGGCCACGTGCACTCGCGCTATTACATCCTGAGCTGCCTCACGTGGGGACTCGTGCTCTTTGTGCAGCTCGGACTCTGGCGCGATCCGGCGCGGCCCGCCCGACTGCTTTGGCGCGCTGCGGCCGGCATCGCCGCCTTTAACGTCGCCGCCAATCTCACCGCCGCGCACGACGCGCGCAGCTGGATCATCTGCCGCGACAGTGCAATGGAACGCTTCGTCGAGCACGGCCGGGACGGACAGGGACCGTTCTTCCTCCACCCGGTGCCCGCGTACACCGACCTCATGGTGCGCCGCGCCGAGGAGGCGGGCATCTACCGGATGCCATCGCTCAGCCGACCGACTCGCCTCGGCGGGGCCAAACCCGGAGCGGAAATCGCCTACTTCATCGACCGCATACCGGTCACTCCCGAGCAGGTGCGGATCGAGGGCTGGGCCGCGTTACCGGGCATCCCCGCGCGCCCGGGCGACGTCAGAATCATCCTGCAGTCGGCCCAAACCCGGCTGGTTTTCACCGCCGGCCCGCAACCGCGGGCGGACGTCGCCGCCGTGCACACGGCGCAGAACTGGCGCGACAGCGGCTTCCGCTTCCAACTGCGCCGCTCGCTGCTCCCGCGGGAGAATTTCCAAATCGGCCTCCTGCTCACAACCCCGCGTGGCCCGGAGTTCGTGATGACAGCCCACCGCGTCGATCTCACCGCAGAGGGCCGCGGCGTTCTCGCCGGGGCGCCGTGACCGATTGCCCGTGCTGACCCGCGCCGAAATCCAGCACCTCCGCTTACTGCGGGAGAAACGCCGCCGCGAGGAATCGGGGCTCTTCGTCGTGGAGGGCCCGAAAGTCGTCGGCGAACTGCTCGCCGCGGGCCTGACTTTCACCGAGGTGCTGGCGACGCCGGATTGGCCGGTGCCAGTCGGGATGGAGGTAAAACGCATCACTCCGGAGGAAATGGCGCGGGTCAGTCATTTTCCCACGCCCTCCACCGTGCTCGCGGTGGGCCGCATCTCCCGGCCGGTATTGCCGGAGGGCGGGCTCGCGCGCGGGCTCACGCTGGCGCTCGACGGCGTGCAGGATCCGGGAAACGTCGGCACGCTCATCCGCATCGCCGACTGGTTCGCGTTCGACCGCGTGCTCCTCTCGCCCGATTGCGCGGACCTCTTTCACCAGAAGGTGATCAATGCGAGCATGGGATCGTTCGCGCGCGTGACGGTGCACGTCATGGAACTGACGGCAGCCCTCGCGCCGGCCTCCGGCAACCGACCGTCCGAGGTGATCGGCTGCGATCTCGACGGAGAGGAACACTTCCGGCTGCCCGCGCTCAAGGACGCCGTGGTCGTGATCGGCGCCGAGGGTCGCGGCCTCGCGGCCACGACCAAGCCGCTGCTCACACGCCGCGTGACGATCCCGCGGCTCGGCCGGGCGGAATCCCTCAACGCGGCGGTCGCCGCGGGGATCATCTGCGCGCAGCTGCGTCGCGGCGGAAACTGAACACCCGGCCCGCCGGCGGCGGGTCAGAGCAGACGGCCGGGCTCGTAATCGGCCGCGCCGCGATGGCGGCGTGCGAGCGGCTTCACCTCGGCGAGGAAAGCGTCGACCTGGTGCGGCGCCGCACCCACGAACCGCGCGTTCTCCGCGAGGATCGCCTGCAGCGCGCGGCGGCCGAGGCCGATGCGGCGGTCGCCCGCGAGCCGGCCGAGCAGGTCGGGATCGCCGTCTCCGGAACGCAGGGCCTTCGCGGCCGCAAGCGCGTGCTCCTTGATCGCCTCGTGCGCGGTTTCGCGGCCGGCGCCGTGCTTCACGGCCTCCATCAGGATGGTGGTCGTGGCAAGGAACGGCAGGTTGCGCTCGTTCTCCGCCGCCACCGCCGCCGGGAAAACCTCCATCTGGCGCATCACGGTGAGGTAGGTCTCCAGGAGACCGTCGATCGCGAAGAAGGCGTCGGGCAGCGCCACGCGCCGCACGACCGAGCAGGAGACGTCGCCCTCGTTCCATTGGTGGCCGGCGAGCGCGCCGGTCATCGTGACGTAGCCGGAAATAATCGTGGCGAAGCCGCAGATCCGTTCGCAGTTCCGCGCGTTGACCTTGTGCGGCATGGCGGAGGATCCGACCTGGCCGGCCTGGAAGCCCTCGGTGAGCAATCCGGCGCCGGCCATCAGCCGCAGGGTGGTCGCAAAGCTTGCCGCGGCCGCAGCAAGTTGGTGCAGCGCGGAGACCACCTCGAAGTCGAGGCTCCGCGGGTAGACCTGGCCGACCGCGGAGAGCGAGGCGTGGAAGCCGAGGTGCTTGAGCACGCGCGCCTCGAGCTGGTCGACCTTGCCTGAATCGCCGCCGAGCAAGGTGAGCTGGTCGAGCTGCGTGCCCACCGCTCCCTTCAGGCCGCGCACCGGGTAACGCCCAAGCAGCTCCTCGATCCGCGCGTGCGCGAGCAGCAGCTCCTGACCGAACATCGCGAGGCGCTTGCCGAGCGTGGTCGGCTGCGCGGGCACATTGTGCGTGCGCCCGGTGATCATCAGGTCACGGTGCGACTCCGCCTGCCGCCCGAGCGCCAGCAGAGCCGCGGCGGACTTGAACTGCACGACCTTCAGTGAGCGCAGCACCTGCAGCTGCTCCACGTTCTCGGTGAGGTCGCGACTCGTGAGCCCGAGGTGGATGAACTGCCGTTTCGCCAGATCCGAGAACTCCTCGATCCGCGCCTTCACGTCGTGGAGCGTCACGCGCTCGCGACGCGCGATGGAGGCGAGGTCGATCTTCGGCCGCGCCTTCTCGTAATCCCGGATCGCCTCGGCCGGGATCGGCACCCCGAGGTCCCGCTGCGCCTTCATCACCGCGATCCAGAAGTCGCGCTCGAGCGCCACGCGGCCGTGCTGCGACCAGATCTCCCGCAACGCGGGCGAGGCGTAGCGCTCGGCGAGGACGTTCGGAATGGGCGGCGATTCGGGCGCGGGTGTCTCGTTCACGGGCGGAAACCCGTCCTTCTGCCCCGCCCGCGCGGGATGGCGAACGGAAAAACGGCGCCCGGACTCAGACGGACGCGAGGCAACGCACCGCCATGTCACGCAGGACCTCCTCCTGCTCGTCCGGCCGTCGTACGATGTCCTCGAAGGCGGCGATGAACTCGCGCTGGTTGTCGATCAGACGGCGCAGCGTCGGCAGCTTCGCGCCACCCGCCAGCTTGCCGACGTACCAAGGATTCTGCGTGAACAAGTTGAACGAGCTTTTTTCGGAGGCGCCCGCGAAATGCGCCCCGTGCACGCCGGCCGCGCGCGGGAGCCCGTCGAGCCCCCGTGGACCGGCCCGCACCTCTCCGGCGTCGAGCAGCGCGCGCACCTGCAGCAGGATGCGGTTGCGATTCTGCAGCGCGGCGATGACCGGGCGCGCGTCACCGCCCGCGAAGAAATGCCGGTTCAGCGCGGCGAGCGTCCAGCGCAGGTCGCCGCTGAAGAAGGCTTCCGCGGACTCGAAGAAATCCCCCTCCGCCACATTGGGTGTCAGCTCCTCCACCTGCGCTTCTCCGATCACGGCGGCTACCCCGTCCGTTCCGTCGCCCTGGAGGTAGGTCGCGAGCTTGCGGGTTTCCTCCACGATGAGGCGCGAATTGGCCCCCACCCGCGCCAGCAAAAGTTCCAGCGCGCCGGGCCCGAAGGAAACCCCAAGCGAACGGGCCTCCGTGAGCGCCACGCCCGCCAGGGCCTCGCCGCCGCCGTCCCCGTCGCCTCCGACCAGCTCGAAATCCGCATGCTTCTCGCACCACTTGGGGAATGACCGCCGGCGGTCCACCGGCGCCGCGGTCACGAGCACCGCCGTCTCCTCCGGGTTCACCGCCTCAAGGATCGCCTGCAGGTCCTCCACGAGGCGCAGCGTGCTCTCGGCCCGGCCCGTCACGGTGTCGGCCAGGAAATTGACGTCCTTCAGCCACACCAATCGCCTTCCTCCGAACATCGGCACGGTGTTGACCGCGTCGCGGAAGCGATTCACCGCCGACTCCACCTCGGAAACATTGGCGGCGAACCCGTTGACCTCCTCGCGCGAGAACTCATCCGGTATCTCGGCGGCGAGCGCGGCATGACGCTCGCGCCCGAGCCGGCCGACCAGAAAGTCGTCGGACCCGCAGATGAACGTGAACTTTCTCGTGGCCGGCATCGCGCGCAATGGGAACGGCCCGCGGGCGGAAGCGACGAGAAAAATCCTTTCCGCCCGCGACGCCGGGTGGGGTTGACCCGCGCCGGCGCCGCGGTCAGTCGTCGCTCCCGTCCTGTCCCGGAGCACGCCGTCGGTCCCGACCCGGCCGCGCGGCGCGCCGGAATTCCACGGCACATGATCTCCTCCCAATCCCCCGCCCCGGCCTGGCGCGACCTGCTCGCGCTCGCGCTGGTCTTCGGCGCGCTCAACTTCCTTTTCCTCGGCCGCCTGCCGCTGGCCAACCCGGACGAAAGCCGCTACGCGGGCATCCCGCGCGAGATGCTCGCCGCGGGTGACTGGGCGACGCCGCGGCTGAATGCGGTGCCCTACTTCGAGAAACCACCGCTGGTCTATTGGACGGTCGGCCTTAGCCGGGTGCTGTTCGGCCCCGGCGAATTCGCGGCGCGACTCACCCCGGCGCTGTTCGGGCTGGGGGCGGTGCTGGCCACTTACGCCGCCGCCCGGAGCCTGCATGGACGCGTCGCCGGACTCGCGGCCGCCTTCGTGCTCGGCACGTCGCTCCTGCATTTCGTGCTCTCGCGCGTCCTGCTGCTCGACATGGCGGTTTCGTCCCTGATGGCGGCCACGCTGTTCTGCTTCATCCTCGGAATCCGCGAGCCGGCGGGCCCCCGGCGCCGCCTGCTCTTTCTGGGCCTGTACGCGAGCGCCGCACTGGCAACGCTGGCCAAAGGGCTGATCGGCTTCCTCATCCCCGGCGCGGTGATGTTCCTTTGGCTGCTGATCTTCAACCAGTGGCGACGGCTGCTGCCGATGCACCTGGCTCCGGGGGTACTCCTTTTCCTCGCGATCGCCGCCCCGTGGCACGTCCTCGCCGCCCAGCGCAACCCGGGCTGGGCGGAGTTTTACTTCATCCATGAGCACTGGACGCGGTTCACCACGACGGTGCACGGACGCCAGGCGCCGTTCTGGTTCTTCGGCCCCGTGCTCCTGGCGGGGCTTTTCCCCTGGGTGGGCTTTCTGCCCGCCGCACTCCGCGAGGCGCTCGCCGGCGGCTGGCGCCGGCGCCGCGAGAACGCCGACGCGTGGTTCCTGGTCACCTGGGTGCTGTTCATCGTCCTCTTCTTCTCCAAGTCACAGTCGAAACTCATCCCTTACATCCTGCCGGTCTTCCCCGCGCTCGCGGTGCTCATCGGGGCCTGGCTGGCCCGGCGGCTGGAATCGGTCGCGGAAGGAGGACTGCGCTCCGGCATCCTGGTCTTCTCCGCCTTTGCCACGCTCCTCGGCTTCGCGGTGCTTGTGGCGGTGTTGAAACCGGGAGTGATCCGCGACGCGGCGCAGTCGACCGCCCTGCGGCCCGCCGGGCTGCTCATCGCCGCCGTGCTGTTCATCGGCGCGCTGCTAGCGCCCTGGCGGGCCCGCCGCCGCGGGGAATGGTCCGGCGCCGCGGTGATGATCGCCACCACGGTCTGCTTCTACGGGCTCGTGCTTCATGCGGCCCCCGGGTTCCAGCGCCTCGGCACCAAGGAACTCGCCCTCGCGGCAAGCGAGCGGATGCAGCCTGCCGACCGGGTCTACCATTACTGGGCCTTCTTCCATGATTTCGTCTACTACACCGGCCGCACGGTGGGGCTGGTAAGCTACACCGACGAACTCCAGGTGCAGTTCCTCACGCCCGAGGAACGGACCCGACGCTTCATCGACGAGGCCGAACTCCGCCGGCAGTGGTCCGGGCCGGAACGGGTCTGGCTGGTGGTCCGCCACGGCGTGATGAAGGACCCGCGCGCGGTCTTCGCCGACCCGGCGTTCCGTTATCATTTGATCGCTGAAACCCGCGGAGCCAGCCTGCTCAGCAACCGACCCTGAGATGGCCGCCCCCTTTCTTCCGCTGACGCGTCCGACGATCGACGAGGAAACCATCGCCGGCGTGGGCGAGGTGCTCCGCTCCGGCTGGATCACCTCCGGCCCAAAGGTGAAGGAGCTGGAGGCGAAGCTCACGGAGTTCTTCGGCGGCCGGCCGGTGCGGGTCTTCAACTCCGGCACGTGCACGATGGAGATCGCCCTGCGCATCGCGGGCGTCGGCCCCGGCCACGAGGTCATCACCACCCCGCTTTCCTGGGTCGCCACCAGCAACGTCATCCTCGAGGTAGGTGCGCGCCCGGTGTTCGTCGACATCGACCCGGTGACGCGGAATATCGACCTGGAGCGCGCCGAGGCGGCCGTCACGCCCGCCACCCGG
>Ga0255204_1000295_pt1 | contig 15417 bp, 16 predicted proteins | sample Miss_Colum_RepC__2_FD_188418 | JGI IMG/M metagenome (GOLD analysis project Ga0255204, IMG submission 188418) | Freshwater microbial communities from Mississippi River, Louisiana, United States - Miss_Colum_RepC_8h | ecosystem: Environmental > Aquatic > Freshwater > River | place: USA: Louisiana... | reverse complement strand
TCGCTCCATCCGACACTCGCAACGCACCATGGCATCCGCCCGGAAACAGGTCCAGCAGCTCGCCCGGCAACTCTTCCGGCTGAGCGTGGTCGATGGTGAAGTCTCCGCCGAACGCGTCGCCGGCGTGCTTGCCTACGTGGAGAAGAACCGGCCCGCCCATCCGGTGGCGGTTCTCCGCACCTACCAGCGCCTCATTTCCGCCGAGGTCGCCCGCAGTCGGGCCGTTGTCGACCACGCGGGCCCGCTGGCCGCCGGAGTGCTCGATGCGATCTCCGCCGCCATGACACGCCGCTACGGTCGCCGTATCACCGGCTCCGCTCGTCGCAACGACTCCTTGATCGCCGGCGTCCGCGTACGCGTCGGCGATGACGTCTACGAATCCTCCGTCGCCGGGCAGCTCGAGCAACTCGCCCGCGCCGTCTGATCCCCGCTTCCTCAACCTGCCACTCCCGTTTTCCGATGAGCTCCGTCCTCGAACAAATCGAACAGCAGATCGCCAAGCTCTCCAGCAAGGCCGTCAAGAAGAACACCGGTGTGATCCGAACGGTCGCAGACGGCGTCGCGAAAATCGAAGGCCTCTCCGAGGTGATGTACAACGAGATGGTCCAGTTCCCGGGCGGCGCGATCGGCATCGCGCTCAACCTCGAGGAGGACGAGGTCGGCTGCGTCGTGCTCGGCGATATCTCCAAGCTCAAGGAGGGCGACGAGGTGCAGACCACGGGACGCCTTCTCTCGGTACCGGTGGGAAAAGCGCTCCTCGGCCGCACGGTCGACGCCCTCGGCAATCCCGTCGACGGCAAGGGTCCGATCGCCGCGAAGGAATTCTTCCCCGTCGAGAAAATCGCCCCCGGTATCATCGTGCGGAAGTCCGTCTCCCAGCCGCTTTTCACCGGCATCATGGCGATCGACTCCATGATCCCCATCGGTCGCGGCCAGCGCGAACTCATCATCGGTGACCGCGGTACCGGCAAAACCACCATCGCGATCGACACCATCATCAACCAGGCGAAGATCAACAAGGTCGGCCTCGCGAGCGGCGATCCGAAGTTCCGTCCGGTCTACTCCATCTACGTCGCGGTCGGGCAGAAGAATTCCAACATCGTGCGCACCATCGCCGCCCTGGAAGCCGCGGGCGCGCTCGAGTACACCATCATCGTCGCGGCCCCCGCGGCCGACAACCCCGCCAACCAGTATCTCGCCCCGTATTCCGGCGCGGCCATGGGCGAGTGGTTCATGGAAAACGGCATGGATGCCCTGATCGTTTACGACGATCTCTCGAAGCACGCCGTCGCCTACCGCCAGATCTCTCTCATCCTGAAGCGCCCCTCCGGCCGCGAGGCCTATCCGGGCGACGTGTTCTACCTGCACTCGCGCCTGCTGGAGCGCTCGGCCCGCCTCGACGGCAAGGGTTCGCTCACCGCGCTGCCGATCATCGAGACTCTCGCCGGCGACGTCTCGGCCTACATCCCGACGAACGTCATCTCGATCACCGACGGACAGATCTTCCTCGAAACCGATCTGTTCAACCAGGGCATCCGCCCCGCGGTCTCCGTCGGTCTTTCCGTCTCGCGCGTCGGATCCGCCGCGCAGATCAAGGCCACCAAGCAGGTCGGCGGAAAGCTGAAGGGCGAACTCGCCCAGTTCCGCGAACTCGCGGCCTTCGCTCAGTTCGGCTCCGACCTTGACGCCAAGACCAAGGCCCAGCTCGACCGCGGCTCCCGCATCGTGGAGCTCTTCAAGCAGCCCGCGTTCAACCCGCTGCCGATCGAGCTGCAGGTCGCCGTCCTCTTCGCGATGCAACGCGGGTTCTTCGACCCCGTGGACGTGAAGAAGGTCGTGGCCGCCGCGACGTCGATGAAGCAGTTCTTCACCACGCGGAAGGACGCCCTCCTCACGGAAATCCGCACCAAGGCCGCGCTCGACAAGGACCTCGAGGCCAAGCTCCAGGCCGCGTGCGAGGAGTGGAAGCCCACGTTCTCCGCCTGACCGGATTACGTACCCGTATCGCTGATACTACTGCCGCCTCATGGCCTCGACCCGCGACATCCGCCGGCGCATCAAGTCGGTCAAGAACACCCGCCAGATCACGAAGGCGATGGAGTTGGTGGCCGCGTCGAAGATGAAGAAGGCGCAGCAGGCGGCCCTCGCGGGCCGTCCCTACGCCGAGCTCATGGCGCGCATGCTCGCCGCCATCGCCGACCGGGTGGAGGAAACCCAGCATCCCTTCCTGGTCCGGCGCGAAGTGCGCACGCGGGGAGTGATCCTCGTCACCACCGACAAGGGCCTCGCCGGTCCGCTCAACGCCAACCTCTTCAAGCTGGTCACCGAGATCCGCGATCCCGCGAAATACGTCGTCGTCGGTCGCAAGGGTGCCCAGTTCATCGCGCGCACCCGCCGCGACCTGCTCGCGGACTTCTCCGTGAGCGACAAGGTCTCCTTCGCCGAGGTGAAGGTCGTCGCCGAGTTCATGGTGAAGCAGTACCTCGAGGGCGTCGTCGACACCGTCGAGATCCTGTGGCCCCGCTTCCGCAACACCCTTGTGCAGGTGCCGACGCTGATGCCGCTTCTCCCGCTCACGAGCGTTCGTGATGTGATCGCCGACCTGCAGTCGGACGCCGGCGCCGGAGCTCGCATGTCCAACGGGACGGAGCAGCAGATGCTGTTTGAACCCGACCCTGCGACGGTCCTCACCGCACTGCTCCCGCTGTACGTCAACCGCGAGATCCACCAGCAGGTGCTCGACGCGAAGGCATCGGAGCACAGCGCCCGCATGGTCGCGATGAAGACGGCCAAGGACAATGCCACCAAGCTCCTCGGCGACCTCACCCTCGAATACAACAAGGCGCGCCAGGCCGCCATCACCCAGGAAATTCTCGAGATCGCCGCGGCCCAGTTCGTCGCGGCCTGAACCAAAACACCCACTCTCACGAAATGAACACCGGCAAAATCGTCCAAGTCATCGGCCCCGTCGTCGACGTCCAGTTCGCCGAGAACACCATCCCGCCGATCTATCAGGCGCTCACGGTCGAGTTCTCCGCCGCCGGCGCGAAGCAGTTGCTCACCCTCGAGGTGCAGCAGCACCTCGGTGCCGGCGTCGCGCGCGCTATCGCCATGTCGTCCTCGGAGGGCCTCGTGCGCGGCATGACGGTTGTCGACACCGGCGCTCCGATCTCCGTGCCGGTGGGCGAGGGTGTGCTCGGCCGCATCTTCGACGTCACCGGCGCGACCGTGGACGGCAAGGGCCCGGTCAAGTTCGATAAAAAGTACCCGATCCACCGTGCCGCCCCGGCGCTCGTCGATCAGGACACCAAGGCCCAGATCCTCGAGACGGGCATCAAGGTCATCGATCTCATCGCCCCCTTCACCAAGGGCGGCAAGGTCGGCGCGTTCGGCGGCGCGGGCGTCGGCAAGACGGTCGTGATCATGGAGCTGATCAACAACATCGCCAAGGCGCACGGCGGTTACTCCGTGTTCGCCGGTGTGGGAGAGCGCTCCCGCGAGGGTAACGATCTTTACCATGAGATGGCCGAGGCGGGCGTCATCGACCTGAAGGACATCTCCAAGTCCAAGGTGGCGCTCGTGTACGGACAGATGAATGAGCCGCCGGGCGCCCGCATGCGCGTCGCTCTCTCGGCGCTCGCGATGACCGAGTACTTCCGCGACGAGAAAAACCAGGATGTGCTCCTGTTCGTCGACAACATCTTCCGTTTCTCGCAGGCCGGTTCCGAGGTGTCCGCGCTGCTCGGCCGCTCTCCCTCCGCGGTGGGCTACCAGCCGACGCTCGCCAACGAGATGGGCCAGCTGCAGGAACGCATCACCTCCACCAAGAAGGGCTCCATCACTTCGTTCCAGGCGGTGTACGTGCCGGCGGACGACCTCACCGACCCCGCCCCAGCCAACACCTTCGCCCACCTCGACTCCACCATCGTGTTGGAGCGCTCGATCGCGGAGCTCGGCATCTACCCGGCCGTCGATCCGCTCGCCTCCGTCTCCAAGGCTCTCCAGGCCGACATCGTCGGTGACGAACACTACTTCGTCGCGCGTGAGGTGCAGCGAGTCCTCCAGCGCTACAAGGATCTGCAGGACATCATCGCAATCCTTGGTCTCGACGAGCTCTCACCCGAGGACAAGCAGACCGTCTACCGCGCCCGCAAGATCCAGCGCTTCCTCTCCCAGCCGTTCTCGGTTGCCGAGGTTTTCACCGGCTCTCCCGGCAAGTACGTCCCGGTCAAGGACACCGTCCGCGGCTTCAAGATGATCCTCGAGGGCAAGCTCGACGACGTCGCCGAGGGCGACTTCTACATGAAGGGCGGCATCGACGAGGTGCTCGCCGCCGCGAAGAAGGCCTGAGTCAGACCGCCATGCCGCTGACCCTGGAGATCGTCACACCCGAGGCCCGGGTTTACTCCGACACCATAGACTCGGTCGTCATCCCGACGGTCGAGGGCGAGGTGGGGATTCTGCCCGGCCACATCCCGCTGCTCACGCAGATCGAGCACGGTGAGCTTCGCGTCTCCAAGGGAAGCGCCACCGAGCTTCTCGCCGTCAGCGGCGGATTCGCGGAGGTGGGTGGTGATGTCGTGCGCGTGCTCGCCGAGCAGGCGATCACCGAGAGCAAGATCGACGAGAAAGCCGTCGAGGAGGCGCTCAAGCGCGCCGAAGCCGAACTGGCCGCAGCGAAGAACATTGATCCGCAGCAGTACGAGCACCTCCAGGGCCTCGTGCGCTACTCGGGCGTGCAGCTAGCGCTCAAGCGCCGCAAACGCTGAGGTCCGAGAGTTTCGCTCCCTTAGGGAGCCGAACCGCCCGCGTGCTCTCCTCGCGTGGCGCAATTGATCCATGCCGTCGCGCCCCCGGCGTAGTGTTCCTTCTTCCAAATCGGCAACCGTGCCTTGGCCTCGTCGATGATGTAACGGCAGGCGTCGAAGGCGGCTCCACGGTGCTCGGCTGTCACACCCACCCAAACCGCCAGCTCACCGATCCGCAGGTGACCCGTGCGGTGCACCGCCGCGGCACCAGTCAGGGCGAATCGCTCCTCCGCTTCCGCAAGGATGCGGGCTCCTTCGCTCTCCGCGAGCGGCACGTATGCCTCGTACTCTAGCGACCCGACCTGCTGACCCTCGTTGTGGTTCCTAACCCAACCCTCGAATGTCACCAGCGCCCCCGCGCGCTCATTCGCCAGCCTCAGCGCGCACACATTCACGTCGATCTGCTCACCCGAAATGGCGAAGGGTTTCATGGGCGAAATCCAAGGCGGCGATCAACCGCCGGCCACGGGAGGAATAAACACCACGCGATCGCCAGGCTGCAAAACCTGCGACGCCGGAACGAATGTGTCATTCACCGCGGCGCGCACGCGGTCACCCGGTAGCGTGAAGCCATGCCGCGCCCGCAACTCGTCGTAGAGGGCGGAAACTGTCTCCCTACCGGTTTCCACGGATTCGGCCGTCAAGCCACGCTGCTCCCGCAGGATCGCAAAGTACTGCACGTTCACCCGCATCATTTCTCCTCCGCCCGGTAGTCCCGCTTGCCGCCGGTCTTTTCCAGCAGACGGATCTCACGGATCACGATCCCGTGGCTCACCGCCTTGGCCATGTCGTAAAGGGTCAGGGCCGCCACGCTCGCTCCGGTGAGCGCCTCCATTTCGACGCCGGTCCGCGCCTCCGTTTTCACGCGGCAATGTACCGTGAGCTCCCTGCGCGCGGGGTCGGGCACAATCTCGATCCGGCAATCATGCAGGGGCAGGGGATGGCAAAGCGGGATCAGATCACTCGTGCGTTTTGCACCCATCACGCCTGCGATGATCGCGGTCTGAAACAGCGGTCCCTTCTTCGTCGCGATCTCACCGTCGCGCAGCAGCGCCGCCAGTTCACCCGGCAATGTCACCACCGCCACCGCGTGCGCGGTCCGGCGTGTCACGGCCTTTTCGCCCACATCAACCATCGCGGGCTGATTCTTCGCGTCGAGATGGGAGAACATGACGGTCACTCTACCAAGGCCGGAAAGGAGTCAAAGTCCCGGCGGGAAATTCCGCCACCTCCGCCGGCAATTCCACGAATCCATCGGTGCCCACCAAACCCGCCAGATCACCCGAGGTGTTACCGGGCCTGGGCAAGGCGCGCGTGACTCCGTCCGGTCCGTTCGCGAGCTTCACCGGCAGCATGCAGGCGAGTTTCGGACGGAAAATATGCGTCGCCCCCAGCGGCACCAATTGCAGTTCACGGGCCTTAAGCCCGCTCGCCAGATCAAGCGCTGGCAGCACGTAACGATGCAGGCAGGTGTAAGCGGACACCGGGTTGCCCGGCAGGGCGAAAACCATGACCCCACGGTCCGATACCCCAACCCAGAGTGGCTTGCCGGGTCTTTGCGCGACTCCTTGCAGGATCTTTCGCACCCCCTGCCTCTCCAACTCATCCGGCAGCAGATCGAAGCGTCCTTTCGAGACTCCTCCCGTCAGAATCACCACCTCGTATTCAGCCAGGATGTGCCACAAGAGATGCTCTATCTCCCGGGGCAGGTCGCGCAGATGGAAACGGTCCGCTCCGGGATAACCCGCAAGGGACATCGCCGCGCGGATCGCATGGTCGTTGCTTCGACGGATCTGGTGCGCTGCAACCGGACTATCCACCTCCACGAGTTCATCTCCTGTAGCCACCACGGCGATACGGGGAATCTGACTGACCGTGAGCGTATTGTACCCGCAGGCCGCGGCGATCGCGATCTCCCGCCCCCCGAGTCGCGTGCCGGCGGCGACGATTTCCTCGCCCCGACGATGATCACTCCCGCGCCGGTGAACGGAAAAACCGGCAAAGATACCCGAAGCCGATCCGCGGACGATCATACCAGCGCCGTCGCGCTCCGTGTCCTCATAGGGCACGATGCAATCCGCACCCGCGGGCAAAACCGCCCCGGTCATCACCTCAATGCACGCGTCATCCGCCTCTCCCAGGGTGAAGGCGCGCATACCGGCCGCCTGCACCCGCTCGATCCGGAAACGCCGTACACCCGCGGCAACCGAACGGGCACGCAAAGCATATCCGTCCATCGTCACGCGATCAAACGGCGGGAGATCCCGATCCGCGTGGATTCCCTCCCGCAGCACCCTGCCGTGCGCGCCCGCCAAGGGGCAGTGCTCGCGATGGAAAGGTCGGAGCTGACGCGCGATCAGTGACTCGGCTTCCGCGGGGGATAGCATGTTAAACAGAGGCCGCGGCTTTACGCCGCGGGAAAACCAGCTTCATCTCCCGACGACGCGGCGCAAGGCCGCTTCTCCATGGGGCCACCCACCGACGCATTTCAAAGGCCACTGCACGACCTCCGGATATCGGTCACCGACCGCTGCAACTTCCGTTGTCCTTATTGCATGCCCGCCGAGGTCTTCGGACCAGGCCACTCCTTTCTGCGGGATCCACAGCTGATGACTTTGCCTGAGATCACGCGTATTGTCCGCGCCTTTCGCGCGCTCGGAGTGCGCAAGGTGCGTCTCACCGGCGGAGAGCCCTTACTACGGCCCGACGTCCCGGAGCTCGTTCGTGTCCTCCGTCAGGAGGTCGGTATTCCCGACCTCGCCCTGACCACCAACGGCTGGCTGCTGGAAAAGCTGGCGCCCGCCCTGCGCGCGGCCGGATTGGGACGGGTCAACGTCTCCGTCGATTCACTCGATGACACCACCGCCGGAAAAATGAACGGGCTGGGTTTCAAAGTCAGTCGTGTGCTGCGCGGGGTCGACGCCGCGGCGGCGGCCGGTATCGCGGTGAAAATCAACTGTGTCGTGCAACGCGGGGTGAACGACCGCGAGATTCCGGACCTCTGCGCCTATTTCCGCGAACGCGGGCACCCGTTGCGTTTCATCGAGTTCATGGATGTGGGTAACACCAACCACTGGTCCGGCGACCGGGTGGTGCCCGCGCGGGAAATCGTGCGGCTCGTCCACGCGCACTGGCCTCTCGAGGCCGCCGGTCCCGCCTACCGGGGCGAGGTCGCCGCCCGCTACCGTTACCGAGACGGTCGGGGCGAAATCGGTATCATAAGTTCAGTGACTGAGCCCTTCTGTCGCGACTGCCACCGGGCACGGCTCTCGGCCGATGGCCGTCTCTACACCTGCCTGTTCGCTTCTCTCGGCTGGGATGTCCTCGGCGCGGTGCGGTCCCCACGGATGACCGAGGACGGCCTACAGGATTTCATCGGCCGGATCTGGCGTGGCCGAATGGACCGTTACAGCGACGAACGTGCCGAGGTCATCGCCGCCGGCGAGACCCGCCCGAAGATCGAGATGAGCTATATCGGCGGGTGACGCCGCGGAGGGTTTACTCGTAACGCGCGGCGCGTCCCAGGTAGTTCAGGGTCAAGATTTCCTTCCAGACCCGATAGCGACCCTCCGAGGTGAATTTTCCGAGATCCTCCCGCTTCGGGTGCGGATGCAGAAAACCCAACTCGGTGTTCAGCCGATCAAGCTCCCGCTGCACCGAATTCAGGTCGTCCAGCGGATCATCGGTGAAAGGCGCGGGCGCGGCGCCGATCGCATCCAGACGACGGCGATGACGCCGGATCAGGCCCTCCAGGGAGCGCCGCCAAGGCAAGCGTTCAACAAACCAGTTCTCGGGATAGAAGCCGGCGAAGGGGACAAAAAGATTGTCGGTGAGGTAGCGCGCTCCATCGGTCGTCAGCGAGGATACGGTGTAGCAGACGGCAACCGAACCGGACCCATGGGGAATGAAACTGACCTGCACACGCATCGTGGCCGGCGCGTCCTGATAGATGGAGGTCCGCAGATAAATACCGCCTCCGATCTCCGCCTTGAGCGCCTGCACCGGGCGGAACCCTTGCGCGCGCAGCCATTCGCGGGTTTTCAGCAGACGCGGACGCACGGGCCACTCGTCGCCCGACGAATTCACGTAGTACGATGGAAAAAGGGGCAGGGGACTCAGACTGTGGGCGGAAATGGCCAGCCAGTCGTAGAGCGTGACCACCAGGAACCAGATCAGGAAAAACGCTCCCGCCAGGATCCAAAACGGACGCTCGATCCATTGGTATTCCGATGCCAGATACGCTCCACCAAGGGCGAAGATAATCCAACGTAGCCACCGGTCGGCGATCAGAAGCGGTGGCGAAGCGGCGCCTTGGTTCAACCGCATCAGGACGATCGAGGCAGCCATGGCCGCGAGTAACACAGCAAGGGTGACCGTGGGAGTCGGCACGTAGGCGGAGACGGGAGAAGGTTACCCGACAGATCCTTGAAGCCGGCGCGGGCCGCCGACCTCAGCTCAGACGCACGGGCATGATCACGCAGACGAAATTCTCGAGCGTCTTGAAGACCCCGGGGCTAACCTCGTCCTTCACCTCGAAGAAAACCTCGTCCTTCGTCAGCGCCCGGAGTGGATCCATCAGGAAAGCAGGGTTGAACGCCACTTGCAGTTCGGGACCACTGTAGCTGATCGCCATCGACTCGTGTGCTTCGCCGAAGTCGGGGCTCTGCGCGGTTAGCTCCAGCAGGTTGCTGGAGAGCTTCATTTTGACCGAGTTCGCCTTTTCCGAGCACACGAGCGCCGCGCGATGCACGCATTGGAGGAGCAGCTCGCGCTCCAGCTTGATGCGCTGGTGCGTTTCCTTCGGGATCACTTGCTGGTAGTTGGGGTAGTTTCCCTCGACCACCTTGGAGTACAGGTAGATGTGATCGATCAGACCACTCGAGTCCTTGTCGGTCGCGATCTGGAACGCCGCACGCCGGTCGTTGAAGTTGATCTTCACGAGCGCTCCCTTGTCCAGAAGCCGAGTCAGTTCCGAAACCGTCTTGGCGGGAAGAATGATGGCCCCTCCGCCCGACTCCGGGGTTGGAATGTCCTTGGAGAGAAGGGCCAGACGGCGACCATCAGTCGCGACCAGTGAAAGCTTGCCGTCCCGGAAGTTGAAATAAACGCCGTTGAGGATGTAGCGGCTCTCGTCGGTCGACTGCGCGTAGGAGACGCTTTTGAGCATCATGGCCAGATCGGCCTGATCCAGGGAGTAGACATGATCCTCCCCGAACTCCGGAAGCGGCGGGAACTCCTCCTTGCCGATTCCCATGATGCGGAAGGTGGAACCGCCGGAGGCGAGTTTCACCTGGTGATTCGCGGCTCCATCGAAGACGACGTCGAGATTCGGCAATTCGCGCACGATCCCGGCCAAACGTTTGACCGGGAGGGTCACCGAGCCGGTCTCCTTCACCTCGGCCTTGATTTTGCAGCGGATGCCCAGATCCAGGTTCGTCGTGGTCAGGGAGATCTGATCCTTTTCCGCCTCGATCAGCACATTGCTGAGGATCGGCATCGTGGCCTTGGATCCGACGACGTTGAGGACTTGGGCGAGACCGTTGGCGAAGTGGTCGCGGTTGATTTTGAATTTCATCGGCGTCGGCGGGAGGAAACGGGAGTTTTCAACAAAGGCTAAAAGAATGATGGTTCAATAAGGAATTCTATCCGTATTCATATGGTCTGGTAAGAACTCCAACAAACCGGTTCGTACCTCGGGGAAACCCTTATTTCGCGTGGTGAAAAACTCGGATTAACGTGCGAGGAAACCCGTAGTTGTTCACAGGGCCTGGGTTATTCGGAAGATCCTCGCGGTTTGCTCAGGCCGATTTCCCGACAGGCGGACGACGCATGTATCGGATGAGCCCGAAGAAGATGTACCCGAGACATATTCCTAGGGCCGCAAATTCCTTGTAGAACACCACCAATCCACCCACCACCAAGAAGAGCACAAATGGCCGCAGCTTCGTTTGAGTCTGCATGTTCAGGTTTTTGCCACTAGGATACCGAACGCGGCTCATCATCAGGATCGCAACCAGCAACATCAATGGGGGCAAAGCGAGCGCCCACGATTTCAAGCCACGATCCATTTCCCCTAGTTTCAGGAGGAAAAGCACGGTTGCGGCGACGGTTGATGCTGCTGCAGGAACAGGAAGACCCACGAAATCTTTGTTCGATTCTTTTGATCCAGGATGGATGTACGGATTGGTTATCACGTTAAACCTTGCCAACCGCATCGCCGCACACAGCAGGTAAATGAATGCGATGAACCAACCTATGTTTCTAAACCATTCATAATCAGAAGCTTGAGTTGGAGATATTATCAGGTAAATCATAAGTAGCGCCGGGGCCATGCCGAACGACACCACATCGGCCAAGGAATCGAATTCAGCTCCAAAAAGAGATTCGCGCCCACCTAAGCGTGCCAATCGTCCATCCAAAGCATCAAATGCCGCCGCCGCGAAGATGAACCACACTGCGTACCGGTAGTGGTCAGCATTGGTGGCTCCTGCATACTCACCGGAGAGAGAGGTTTCCGCCAAGCGAGCCTGCACGCATTGCAGGATGGCCATGAACCCGCAGAACAAGTTCCCTGCGGTCATGAGGTTAGGAAGGAAGTAAATCCTGCTCGCCTGCGTTACCGCATAGGGATCTTCCGGATCCGGAGAGCTGTGGTGCGTGGATTTGCTCATCGCGTAAGGCCCTCCAAGTACTTCCAAAATTTAGAGTGCTGCTCCACTAACTGCTGTTCTGAAACCGGTAACTTGTTACGTAAAAGAAAGTCCTCCAACGAGTTTTGATGAAGGATGTAGTCAACATGGAGGTTTTCCCCCCGCATTTCGAAGTAGAAGCGAAACTCCCCGACGCGGAGTCGGTAGAGCGTTTTAGGTCCCCGCCGAAAGTGCCCGAGTGGCTCCCTGGGATGCGCAAGCTCGGATGCCTTGAGGCTGCTGATCGGATGAATCGCCTGCAGCTGGGCATAGAGGTCGAGCTTGTTCAGCTCGTGCATCGCCTGGTCGGAAAAAGTTACCTGCTGCATCCTGGAAATTGAGGTTCAGTCGAGTCCGTCATGCTTCACTGGAGCGAAACCTAACCGCGGACAAGTTGGCGCGAAAAGACGCGCTGACGGCCATCACGGAACCCTTCTGGTTCCGAGCCCTGTCTGCCGCAACGCAATTCCCGGCTCCGTCCACCCGTGTCCATCAAGCCGAACCGATTGTGCCTGGCCGGACACGGTCGATGATCGCCAGTAATGCGGCGAAGTCCTCTTCGCGGGATCGGCTTTCGATCCGAAAGTCGAATTTAGGGGCCTCGCGCAACTCGAGTTGCGCGGTCTGCAGACGCCGGGCGATTTCCGGTTCTCCATCCTGACCGCGACGTCGCATGCGTTCCGCCATGCTCACCGGGTCCACCACGATGAAGACGGTGGTGAGCGCCGCCCGCAGGGTCGCGTTCTCCGTCGCGATGCGACGGAAATTCTCCACTCCCTGCACGTCGATATTCAGAACCAGGCTCCTTCCTGCCTCGAGTGGATCGATCACACTCGAACGCAACGTGCCGTAGAGCCTGTCCTCATGGTTGCCATGGACGCGCGCCCACTCGAGAAAGTCCCCCGCCGTCAGGCGCCGACGGAATTCATCGGCGGAGAAGAAATGGTAATGGATGCCGTTGATCTCCCCGGGTCGCGGTGGACGGGTGGTTGTGGTAACGACCCGCGAGAATTTCCGCCTTTCCTGCAGCAGTCGGTCGCAAAGGGTGCTTTTACCGGAGCCAGCCGGACCGGCGATCACGAGCAGCAGGGGCGCGGATGACACGGCCATCGGGCGGAGGGTTTCAGTATGAAAACGCCACCGCCGCGAGCATGAGCCCGTACGCGGAAAGCACCCCGCCGATCATGCGCGGTCTCGCGGGCCGCGCGAAGAGCCACGAGAGAAAATCACGCAGGCGCCACGGCTGTGCCCCGAGCCACACCGCGGAAGTGATCGCCAGGTAAACCGCAAATTTGTAGAGCAGGGTACGGGTGTGCTCGAAGTTCATGAATCCCGCGTCGAGCAGCGGCATCGCCCCCATCAGCACGACGGTGGCGAGGCCGCGCACCGCGAGGAAATCAGGCACGCATTTGAACGACAGCAGCGCGACCGCGAGAAAACCAAAGAAAAGATAAACGCGATACTCCCCGAAATCCGCCGGGGAAAGGTGCCAGATCTCGTAAAGGAACCAAGCGGCGCCCGCGGGAAAAACCAAATAGGCCGCGGTTTTGGACCGCGGGAAACTCTGGAAGACCGCGGCGCAGCCCCCGCGGTTGAGCAGCAACGGCAACCCCAGCGCGAGCAGCAGGAGTCCGGTGATGAAGTTGGCGGCGGTAAGGCTCATTATGTGGAATATTCCGTGATGAATGCCGGCCTCAGGCCTCGACGCCGGCCAGGACCAGCCGGCCGTAGAGCGTGCTCACCGACGCGCGTTCAATGTGAAGCGGGACGAGTTCTCCCACCAGGCGGGGATCGGCGTCGAAGACACAGACGCGATTACCGCGCGTCCTTCCGGTGAAGCGGCTTCCGCCGCGATCGCGGCCCTCCACGAGGACTTCCTCCGCGGTTCCGATCAGGGTTGCCGTGCGGCGCAGCGAGTTGGTCTCGAGGATCGCGAGCAGCTCACGGTTCCTGGCCTCCTTCACTTCCTCCGGTACCTGGCCTTCCATGGCCGCCGCCGGAGTGCCGGTGCGGATGCTGTACTTGAAGATATAGGCCATGTCGAAATCACACGCCGAGAACAGCTCACGCGTTTGCGCGAAATCCTCCTCGGTCTCCCCGGGAAAACCGACGATCACATCGGTCGAGAAGTGCATCGCGGGGTTCACCGCGCGCAGCGATTCCACGATCGCCCGATAACGGTCGCGCGTGTAGGGCCGGTTCATCGCGCGGAGTATCCGGTCACTGCCGCTCTGCATCGGCAGGTGCACATAGGGACAAAGCTTCGGCAGCCGGGCGTAGGCCGCCACAAGGTCCGGCTTGAATCCGCGCGGGTGGGGGGAGGTGAACCGGATGCGGGCTACCCCTTCGATTTCGTGCACCCGTTCAATCAGCTGTACGAATGGGCTTATGCCTCCCGGCCGGGGAACATCGCGCCGGCCGTAGCTCGTGACAATCTGGCCCAGCAAGGTGATCTCCCGCACGCCGCGTTCCGCCAGCCCGCGGCATTCCGCGACGATATCGTCCATCGGCCGGGAGCGTTCGTCGCCCCGCGTCTTAGGCACGATGCAGAACGAGCAATCCATGTCGCAGCCCTGCTGAATGGAGACGAACGCCGTCACCTTGCGCTCCTCCCCGGCACCCACCTCCGTGTGGTCGCGAATCGTGTTCTGCGAACCCGCCTCCTCCGCGATGTCCACGATAGTCTCACCGACCGGCACCCCCGCCTCCCGAGCCGCACGGAGGTTGTCGAGATGGCCCGGCACCTGGTGGAACTTCTGGGTTCCGATGATCAGATCCAGATCCGGCAGCTGTTCCAGCAGCGCCGCCCCGCGGTTCTGCGCCATGCAGCCGAGGATCCCGAGCACGAAGTCCGGCTGGCGTTTTTTCCGCTGCTGCAGGTAGCCGGCCTTTCCGATCGCTTTCTGCTCGGCCGCGTCCCGCACGCTGCAGGTGTTCAGGAGCAGGATGTCACAATCGTTCTCGTCGGCCACGATGCGGTAACCGCGGGCACGCAGCATCGCCGCGACAGCCTCGCTGTCGCGCTCGTTCATCTGGCAGCCGTAGGTCTTGATATGGACGCGATTCACCGGCGACGAAGGGCTTTAGCTAGACGGGGCGGGGGAGGGGTCAACGCGGTAAACCTTCCGCCGCCGGCTTTCGGCTGGGAAGCCGGCGGCGGGAGACCTACCAAGTACCGCATGTCGCTTCTCGCGCTCCTTTTCGCGCTAAACGCCGCCTTGCGGGCGGATAAAAAATGAAGGCGTTAACCACCACGCTTCTCGCGCTGGTTCTGACGACGTGCGCGTTGGCGCAAAGTCCGGTGGCCAGCTCCGATCGCGACGAGTTCTACCGGTTCGCCCGCGATCTCTTCGAGCGGGCAGCACCTCCGGAAGTCCGGCTGCTTTATCAGTTTCCCGCCCGCGACGAGTGGGATTTCCATGTCAGTCGGCTGGAACGCGCTTTGACGGGCGGATCATTGCCGGAGCTCGCGGCCCTGGCGATCGAAGCGCGACCAGCGCTTGCAACCCTGCGACTAGTTCCCGGCGCGGATGAAGTCGCGGACTGGTTGGAGCAGCGCGTCGATGCGATGGAGGCAGCCGCGCAGGCGGTGACGCCGCCGACACCGCTCACGCCGAAAGGACCCACAATCCCCGCCGTCCAACCGGTGCCGCATTATAATCTCTGGCTTGGTCGGGTCCGCGGGCGTCCGCTTCCCGATCGGGCCTCGCAGCTGATGCCGCGGTTGCAGGCGGTTTTTCGCGCTGAAGGAATCCCGGCGGAGCTGGCGTGGATCGCGGAGGCCGAAAGCTCCTTCAATCCGTCGGCGCGCAGCCCGGTCGGAGCGCGTGGCCTCTTCCAACTTATGCCCGCCACGGCACGCTCGCTCGGGCTGAGCACGTTTCTCCCTGATCAGCGCACGGACCCGGAGCGCTCCGCCC
>Ga0255204_1000294_pt1 | contig 15427 bp, 15 predicted proteins | sample Miss_Colum_RepC__2_FD_188418 | JGI IMG/M metagenome (GOLD analysis project Ga0255204, IMG submission 188418) | Freshwater microbial communities from Mississippi River, Louisiana, United States - Miss_Colum_RepC_8h | ecosystem: Environmental > Aquatic > Freshwater > River | place: USA: Louisiana... | reverse complement strand
GGAGGCCTTGCGGCCCTTCTGGGAAACCCCGGCGCGGGCCTTGTCGCTCGTGCACCACTGGCTCCACGATCAAGCAAACGCTACTGCTTGACTCATTCTACCGGAACCTAATGGGAAATGGTATGAAAAGGTTCATGCGCCGAAGCTAGTCGGCAGCCCTCCCGAGGCAAGCGGGAACTCGCCCGCTGGGGTGATTGTCCTCCAGACCTCAAGATTTCTTGCGAATCTGCTTCGGAACCAGCCTCAGGCATGCCACACTGCTGTTCCGATGCCTGTTCAACAATCGCCCCCGTCTTCCGCGCTCGTCCTGGCCACTGGTCAGATCTGGGAAATGCCGAACTCCAGCCTCCGTATTGGGCTAATCGGCAAGACGCTGGTCCACTACAAGCATTACAAGGGCACCTGCCCCCGCGCCTCGCTCTCGCTGGCCAGCAAGACGGTGCTCTCGGAATACCTGATGAAGAACAAGGCCGTGCTGGCCGCGCCACAGCCGGCGACACGGACCACGACCCGCACGGCGTCGCGGACCGTCACCGCTTGAGCAGCTCGGTGACGCGCTGGTCCAGCTTCTCCTGAAGCTTGGTGCCTACCTCGCGCTCCTTCTTCGCCGCGAAGATGGCGGCGGCGTTTTCAAACTCCCCGGCGGGCTTCAAAAGCGCCTTCACGTCCTCGGCGTAAGCAGCGGAGAGCAGCGCGTCGAGGGACTTCCCCGACTTCGTGGCCTGGGCCGCCAACTGGTCCCGCTGGTGCAGCGTCAACTTCGCCGTGGCCTGAAGGGACTTCCCCTGCCCCGCATCGAACCGCACCCGCACACTGCCCGCGCCGGGAATCTCCTGCCATGCCGCCTCGGCCTTCTTGAGCTGCGCCGCATCCAGCCCGAACGCCTGCAACACCCCGCGCGCCATGAGCTGGTCACCCGCCGGAGCCATGTGGACCCCGTCCGAAGTCAACAAACGCCCCGGCTTGCCCGTCGTGTTCGGCGTCGCCTTGATGGCGGCCTCGCACATCCCGTAAAGGTCCGCGAGCGGCGCCTTGCGTTCCTTGGCCAAGTTGCGGAGGAACTCGTTATAGGGCGCGAGCTTCTGGTTGTTGTCGTTGTCCAACTCCTCGCCAATCACCGTGGCCGTGAGCACCACGACCTTGGTGCCGGCGGCAGCGCACTGGTCCAGGATGGCGGAGATGTTCTGTTTGTATTGGTCCAGCGGAATCCCCCGCGCGCCGTGCCACACATCGTTCACGCCGCAGCTCAAGGTCATCCAATTCGGTTGCTTATCGAGCGCGTCCTTCTTCAACCGCGCCAACATCTGGTCCGACTTGTGGCCGCCAATGCCGGCGGGGATAGGCGTGACCTTAACCCCGTTCGCCTCCAACCCAGCGACCACGAGCCTCACATACCCACCGGGATTTCCCCAGCCGCCCGCCGTGATGGAGTCACCCATGAACGCGACCTTCTGGCCATCCTTCACGAGGATCTCCGCGTGAGCGGAAAGCAGGCCGAGGGCAAACGCGACGGGGACTAGATGGAACAGTTGTTTCATATTGTGTGCGAGTGGTTACAGCACAAGCGGGACAGCCCGCTAGGATAATTTCACAGCCCGGTAGACGACAGGTGACTGTGGTGCGAGGAAAAACCGAATCGGAACGGCTGTCTAAGCTGGCCGATGCTCGATCAAGATGTTCCCTGGGCCGTAACGGGAGACGCATTCGAGATGGTGGGGATTAAAGAGTAGGAGTAGGGCTGTGAGGGAAAACCGGCGGTTTCTTACTCCTACTCCTACTCTTAATCCCAATCCCCTCTATTGACGGGCGGGGCTCCTTGCCCCCAACTTAGTCACATGAAGACACTTCTCCTTCCCGCTCTCGTTGTCGCCCTGGTCCTGCCTGCCTCCGCCGCCGATCAGGCCAAGCCGGCTGGCAAACCCGTCGCTGCCACTTTCTACATCACCGAGGTGAAGTGCAGCAGTTGCGCCAGCTCCATCGAGGAGTCGCTCCGCAAGCTGCCGACGGTGACCAAGATAGATGACCTCAGCGAGAGCACGGGGTTTGCCGTCGTGACGTTTGATCCGCAGACGGTCAGCTACCATCAGGTGGCGCAGGCGGTCTTTGCCGCCGCTCCGGTGCATGGCGATGCTTATGTGGCCACGCTCAAGTTCTCCATCGAGGGCTACGCCAAGGGTGACAACGCCGCCAAGGTGGATGCCGTCTTGCCAAGCATAAGGACAACGTGCGTGTCGAGGTGAAGAACAAGTCCAAGGGCGAATTTGTGCTCAGCTTTGAACCGCTCAAGGTCGCGGCTGGCAAGAAGGGCCCCCAGGGTTGGAATCTGGACCAGTTCATCGCCGCCATTCAGGAACCCGCGCCCAAGGGACTGGGCCTGCCGATTCAGGTGGCTTCCGAGAAGTAGTCTTCCCTTGCCCGGCGGCGGGCGCCCAAGGGGGGGGCTTACAGCGCCTTGGCCCCGTCCACGACACGGCAAGGCATTGTCTTGAGTGGCCGGCCAGTGGCGCGCAGGAAGGCCGCTTCCAGTTCGGCGCAGAAGGCGGGCACCTCGTTCCACAGCACGAGGTTCACCGTAAAGCCGCCGAAGCCGTGGCCCGAGGCGCGGGCTCCGAGACAACCCCGGTGCGCGCGGGCCAGCTCGACAAGCTGGTCCAGCACCGGACCGGTGTTCCCGAAGTATTCGCGGGCGCTGTCGTGGCTGTGGAACAGGTATTGGCCGAACTGTTCCAGGTCGCCGGCCCGGAGGGCGCGCTCGGCGGCGACAATCCGCTGGTTCTCTCCGACCAAGTGATACGCGACGGCGTATTGCCGGGCGGTCAAGCGGTCACGAGCCTGCTTGAGCTGCTGTGCGTCCACAGCCCGGAGTTGCTTCACGTTCAGCTTTTGTGCGGCCTGCTGGCAGTGGTAGCGCAGCGCGGCATTTTCCGCTTCCACGATGGGGCTGATCCGGCCGGTGTCGCACACCACCAAGGCAATTTCGCCGATCAGCGGCAGCACTTCCACCGAGCCGTGTTGGGCATCCGCGAGCACCGCGTGAAACTCCTTCCCGCAGAGCGTGGGGAACACGTCCAGCGACCCACCGGTTTCACCGGCCGTGCCTTGCGCCGCGCTCTGGCAGACGGCCACGGTGCGGAGCCGGTCCAGCTTCGTGAGGGCGGGCATGCGCTCGCCTCCCAAGCGCCGCACCACGGCACCGGTTTCGGTGAGCTTGTGGGGAAAGAGCTGCCGGACGGTGAGCGCCGTGGCCGCCAGCAGCGCTCCCGAACTGCCATAGCCCGCGCCGGGCGGAATCTCGCTGTGCACCACGGCGTTGAAGCCGCCGAAGTGAACTCCGCGGGCACGCAGTTGGTGCAGCACGGCCTTCACCATGGTGGTCCAGGGCGCAGCCACACCCGGACTGAACTCACTCAGCCAGATGGTTTCCCGCTCCGGATACGCGGCGGAAACCAGTTCCATCTTGCCGTCAGCGCGCGGGGCGCTGGCGAGGCACAGGTGCCGGTCCATCGCTACGGACAGCGCCAGACCGCCGTTCCACTCAGCATGGCTGCCAAGCAGTTCGAGGCGGGCCGGAGCCCGCACCAGGTGCGTGGCGGCATGACCAAAGGTCTGCTTGAAGAGCGTGCGCGTGACCCCAACGGGATCGCGCGGCGGGGAATGGCGTTTGGATAAGGTCACGGACTCAAGCCAGCAACGATAGGGGCCGCTCGTCGAACCGCATCGTGCCGTCGCCATTGGATCCCAAAACTCCTCACGCGGACAGTTGAAACTCGCCGGGCAACCCGTTAGAACCTGCGGGGTGAACATTCGCCTGACTCTCAGTTTGTTGCTGGCCGCCCTGCCAGTGTGTGCCGCACAACCGACGGCTCCCGCCGCCCGACTCGTTGAGCATCGCAAGATCTGGGATGCCGCGCCGCACAACGCGTTCACCGACCTCGTGCGTTTCAAGGACCGCTGGTATTGCGTCTTCCGTGAGGGGAGCGGGCACGTTTCACCCGATGGCGCGGTGCGCGTGCTGACCAGCGACACCGGCTATTGGTGGGAGTCTGTCGCACGGTTCGAAATGCCGGGCTACGACCTCCGCGATCCAAAGCTCTCCGTCATGCCCGGCACCGCCCGTCTCATGCTGCTTGGCGGAGCAACCGTCCGGGAGGGCAACCAGCCCGCCACGGAAAGCCAGTCGTTCGCCGCCATGTCGGACGACGGGAAGAAGTGGGGCAAAGTCTTCTGGGTCGGCCCCACGAACCAATGGTTGTGGCGCGTGACCTGGCATCGCAGCAACGGCCTCGGCGTGGCCTATGATGTTTCCCCCGCCAGCCGGGCGGAGAAGAAATACGGAAGCACCTTGCTGCTGACCAAAAACGGCGTGGACTACGACACGCTCATCGAGAGTCTCCAGGTTGAAGGCGGCCCTACTGAGGCGACCATCCGGCTGGATCCAGACGGTGTGATGTATTGCCTCCACCGCCGCGATGGCAAGCCCTCGAACACCGCCATGCTCGGCATCAGCCGCAAGCTGCCTTACGACGCCTGGGACTGGAAGGACTTGGGCAAATTCTTCGGCGGCCCCAATTTCATTCAACTCCCCGATGGTCGGTGGATCGCCTGCGGTCGCCTGCACAACCATGGCCCGGAGAAGAAGACCAAAACCGTCGTGTGTGAACTGGACGTGGAAAAGGGCGAACTGCGTCCCCTGCTCGATCTCCCCAGCGGCGGCGACAGCAGCTATCCCGGAATGGTCTGGCACCAAGGCCAGTTGTGGATCAGCTATTATTCGTCCCACGAAGGCAAGACCGCCATCTACCTGGCGCGGGTCAAACTCTGAGACGAGTGAGGGTTGCCCGGTGGCATCAGACCGGCAAATCACGCGAAGTCCCATGCGCCCGCAGCCTTGTCGCCAAGGCCGGCGGGCAAAAAATAATTCGCCGGGGTTTCGGCGCTTCCCCATAGTTCGCCCACATGAAGTCCATGACGGGATACGGTCGCGGTGAGTGCGCGCAAGACGGGGTCAAAGTCACGGTGGAACTCAGTTCGGTGAACCGGAAGTCCGGCGAAATCGCCCTGAACCTGCCCCGTGATCTGGAACCGCTCGAAGCCCAGGTGCGCGATGAGCTCAACAAGCGCTTCTCGCGTGGACGCCTGAACGCGAAGATCACGGTTCAATCAGCGGGCACCGAGCTGGCGGCCTCGCGCGTGAACACCGGGCTGGCCGCCGCCTACGCCCGCGAGTTCACCAAGCTGGCGGCGGAGTTGAAGCTGGAGGGCGGAGTCACCTTGGAGACGTTGATGCGCGCCCCCGGCGTGCTGGAAGTGGTCGAGGAAACACCCGACGGAGAAAAGTTGTGGCCCCCGGTGCGGCTGGCGCTTCAGCAGGCCCTCGACGCACTCGTCAAGATGCGGGAGCGCGAAGGGGAGCATTTGGCACAAGATTTGGAGTCGCGCATGGCGACGATCAAGGAGGCGGCCCAGCGGATCGGAGTGCACGCGCCCCAAGTGCAGGTGCAATACCGGGAGCGGTTGCTGGAGCGAGTGCGTCAGGCCGGGCTGGAGGGGATTGCGCCGGATGACGAGCGGATGCTGAAGGAGGTTGTGCTCTTCGCCGATCGGTCGGACATCACCGAGGAACTCACGCGGTTGCAAAGCCACTTTCAGCAGTTTGCGGATTGCCTGAAAGCGCAGGAGCCGGTGGGCCGGACGCTGGACTTTCTTTCTCAGGAGATGAATCGCGAGATCAACACCATCGGTTCCAAGGCGCAGGATGCGCTGATTTCTCGCGAGGTGGTGACGGTGAAGGCGGAACTGGAACGGTTCCGTGAGCAGGTGCAAAACGTGGAATAGCCTCCAACATGAGCCAAAAGAGCAATTCCTTGTTGATGGTCATCTCGGCCCCCTCGGGCGGCGGCAAGACCACGGTCTGTGAGAAGATGCTGGCGGCCAACCCCAACATCACGCGGGCCATCACCTGCACGACACGCCCGCCGCGCGACGGCGAACGCGACGGGGTGGACTACTTCTTCCTGGCGGCCGAGGACTTCCTACGCCGCGTGCAAGCGGGCAATTTCCTCGAACACGCCACCGTTTACGGGAACAGCTACGGCACCTTGAAATCCGAGGTGCTGGGCAAACTGCGGGCGGGCAAGGACGTGCTCCTGACAGTGGACGTCCAGGGCGCAGCCGCGATCCGCACCCAGGCGGAAAGCGATCCTGAATTGGAGCGGGCCTTGGTGGAGGTGTTTCTCACGCCGGAATCCCTGGCCGTTCTGGAACAGCGCTTGAAGAAACGGGGCAAGGATTCGGCCGAGGCCATCAAGAAGCGGCTGGCCGTCGCCCGGCAGGAAATCGCGCAATGGAAGCACTTCGACTACCTGTTGATCAGCACCAGCATCGCGGAGGACTACCGTCGGATGCAGGCGATTTACGACGCGGAGAAGATTCGGCAAAGCCGCTCCGCCGCTCCTGATTTATGAGCACGCAGCCAACTGGAGAGGGCTCTCCCGGACCGCGCAAGATCGTGCTGGGAGTCACCGGTTCCATCGCCGCGCACAAGGCGGCGGATATTTGCAGTCAACTGGTCAAGGCCGGCTGCACCGTGAGCGTAGTCATGACCGCCGACGCCCAACACTTCATCACTCCCCTGCCCTTCAAGACGCTGTCCCGGCAGCCGGTCGTGACCAGTTTGTATGACGAAGAGGAAGGCTGGAAACCCGCCCATGTCCGGCTCGCGGACGAAGCGGACTTGCTGCTCATCGCGCCGGCGACGGCCAACTGTCTGGCCAAGCTGGCGCACGGCCTAGCCGATGACGCGTTGACATGCATCGCCCTCGCGCTGCGGCCGCAGGCCAGGCTGCTGGTGGCCCCGGCCATGAATGGCAAGATGTGGCTGCACCCGGCCACGCAAGAAAACGTGGGGGTGCTCCGCAGTCGCGGCGTGGAGTTCATCGGACCGGATTCCGGAATGCTGTCGTGTGGCTACGAAGGCATCGGCCGGCTGTGGAACACCGATGGGATTGCGGCCGCCGCGCTGGAACTGGCGGGGCGGAAGACAAGTCATGACTGAAGCCGGCACCTCACCACTGCGCTGGGTCAAGGCCCTGCTTAAGGCCCCGGACGTTTCGCCGGAGCAGACCGCCGACCGGATCCGGTTCATGGAGCGCGACGTTTGCCTGACGATCAAATTGATCGTGCTGGGAGCCCTGGCCTACATCTTCCTTTCAGACTGGTTCGAGGGCGTCTCCACGGTCGGTGAACTCGGAATCGAATCCGTGCGTGGCGCGTTCCGCGTCTATCTCGTGGCCAACATCCTGATTGGCCTCATGCTGCTGGCGATGGACTACCTGCCCATCTGGCTGGTCCAGTGGAGCGTCTTCGTGCTCAACATCGTGGATGGCACCTTTGTGGCCCTGCTCGTCATCATCACCGGCGGATTGGAAAGCGCCATTTACTGGGTGTTCCTCGTCCTGGTGATCCGCTGCGCGGTCAGCATCACGCGGGTGCGGCTTCAGGTGGCGGTCAACTTGTTCCTCGTCCTCTGCTACCTGTTCGCCGGCGTCCTGGATCTGACCATGCAGGAGTTGCGCAGCGCCCAGGAGCAGGTCGAGACCAACTTGGAGCACACGCCAAAACCAGCCGTTAAACCGGCCAGCACTTCACCGGTGGAAGATGCTCCTCCGAACGCCAGCGGCCGGAAATCCCGGCGGATGCAGGCATCAGACAGCGACCACATCGATCTGGGCCGGGCCTTGGTGCTGGCCATAGCCAGCTTTTCGGACGGCCGCGTGGCCCAGTCATTGTCCACGCGCATTCTGCTCTTGATGCTCCTGGCCCTGTCCGCCTACGGCATCAACGTGCTGGCCGATCTTCAGCTCCAGGCAGAAGCAGAGGCTCGGGAGTTTGCCTTCCGTCAGGAGCAATTGCGTTCCACCGGACGCCTGGCAGCGGAAATTGCGCATCAATTGAAGAATCCGCTGGCCATCATCAACAACGCCGCGTTCAGCCTGCAAAAATCCTTCAAGGACGCCAAACCAGCGCAGATCCAGCAGGTCGAGATGATTCGGGAGGAGGTCGGGCGGTCCGATCGCATCCTGACCCAGCTCATGGGCTACGCGCAACTGGCGGAGGGACGCGTGGAACGGCTGCAAATCAAGGAGGAGATTCAACGCGCGCTGGACCGCGTCTTTCCCACCGCGCTGGCCCATGAGGTCAAGCTGGAGGTGAACTGCCCGGAGGATCTCCCCCCGCTGCTCATGCAACGCGCACATCTGGGCGAGGTGCTCGGCAATCTGCTGACCAACGCCCGGGATGCCATGCAGGGCACCGGACACATTTGGATCACGGCCAAAGCGGCCTCCCAGGGAGCCGTCGAGATCACCATCGCCGACAATGGCCCCGGCATCCCCGCGCACCAACAGGAGCACATCTTTGAACCCTACTTCTCCACCAAGGAGAAGGGCACCGGACTGGGCCTGGCCATCGTCCGCCACAACACGGAGATTTACGGGGGCCGGGTGGAACTTGAATCCACGCTTGGAAAGGGCTGTCGCTTTCGCCTAATTTTCCCGGCCAAATCAACCATGACCGCATGAGCCAGCCGCTGCCTCCCATTTTGTTGGTGGACGATGAGAAAAACATGCGGCTCTCCGTTTCCACCATGCTCGCCGACGAGGGCTACGAGTGCGAGCCGGTGGAGTCCGCCGAGCAAGCGGAACAACTCCTGGAAAAGCGACCGTATCTCATGCTCATCACCGATGCCCATCTGGGTGGGTTGAGCGGCTATGAGCTGCTCGCCCGGGTGAAAAAGCGCCGGCCAGATCTGCCCATGCTGATGATCACCGCCTACGCCACCCCCAAGCTGGCCGCCGAGGCGATCAAGGCCGGGGCCACCGACTACCTCTCCAAACCGTTTGCCCCGGAAGAGCTGATTCTGCACGTCAACCGCTGCGCGGAACGCTACCGGTTGCTGTCCGAAAACGCCGCCCTGCTGGAGCGGGTGATCGAAGGTTACCGGCTCGAAAGCATCATCGGCGAATCCGAGCGGATGCAGGAGCTCCGCACGCTGATCAAGACGGTCGCCCCCACTCATGCCACGGTCCTCATTCTTGGGGAAAGCGGCACCGGCAAGGAGCTCGTCGCCGGCGCGCTTCACAGCCTGAGCGCCCGGGCGAAGAAACCCTACGTCCGGATCAACTGTGCGGCCATCCCCGAAACCCTGTTGGAGAGTGAGCTGTTCGGTCATGAAAAAGGGGCCTTCACCGGAGCCCTCAAACAAAAGCTGGGCCGGGTCGAGGAGGCGGACGGCGGCACCATCTTCCTCGATGAAATCGGCGACATGAGCCGGTCACTCCAGGCCAAGCTGCTGCGGTTTTTGGAGGACGGATCTTTCACCCGGGTGGGCGGCAACGAGGAACTCAAGGTCAACGTCCGGCTGCTCGCCGCCACCAACCGCGACATCATCCAGGCCATCCACGAAAACCAGTTCCGCGAGGACCTTTACCACCGGCTCAACGTCGTCCAGTTCCGCCCCCCGCCCCTGCGCGAGCGCGGCCAGGATGTCTGCCTCCTGGCAGACCATTTCCTCCGGCAATTTTGCGGCTCCCTCGCCAAGCCGGTCATGACTCTCTCCAAGCCCGCCGCCGCCAAGCTGCTGGCCCATCACTGGCCGGGCAACGTCCGCGAGCTCCGCAATGTCATCGAGCGCGCGGTGATTCTCTCGCCCGGCCCGCAGGTTCTGCCCGCGCATTTCCCCGACTTCGAGTTCGAGACCCGCCTCCGCAAAGGCGACGGCCCTGCCGCCGCCCCCACCGCGGACTCGCTCGACGAGGCCCTTGCTCAATTCGAAAAGCAACTCATCACGAACGCACTGGAGCGCAACAATTTCAGCATCAACAAGACGGCGGACCGTCTCAAGGTCACCCGCCACGCGCTGCGCTACCGCATGCAGCGCCTCAACATCAGCACGGACAGCAGTCCGGACGGGGAGGCTGATGTGCCCCCCGGGAAATGAACGCCGTGAGCTTCCGGATTTCCGCCATCCTGGCTGTTGATCCGCTGCCCGTGGAGCTGGCTCCACCGGGCGGCGTGCCGGGCGGCCTCGGGCAGGATGCGCAAGTCACCCCCCTGCTCATCGCCGCCGTGCTCCTCACCGTGCCCGTGGGACTGTGGCTTTCCCTGCGCACCCGAACACGTCGCAAACGCATGTCGCACCGGCCCCGCAACCCCACCCTGGCCAAGACCGGCGGCCTGCCCCCGCCCCGCTCCCCGGAACCTCCCCCTGCTCCATGACGCCACCGGTCAGCCAGCAGATCACGCAGCGTAGCGCGTCGAACCTCGCGCTCGCCTTCATCATGCTGCCCAAGGAAAAGCGCGCCGGCATGTCCGCGCTCTATGCCTTCTGCCGCGAGGTGGATGATGTGGCCGATGAGGAAACCGTGCCGGTGCCGCAACGCCGTCAGCGGCTCGATCAATGGCGGGAGGACATCCGCCTCGCCTGTGCCGGTGGCCAGCCGCAGTTCCCGGTCAATCGCGAACTCCAGCCCTTCATCGTCCGTCATCACCTGCCCTTCGACCTGTTCGACGATCTCATCCGCGGCGTGGAGATGGACCTCGACATCACCCGCTATGAGACTTGGGCGCAGCTTGAGGAATACTGCTACCGCGTGGCCTCCGTCGTCGGCCTGTTGAGCATCAAAATCTTCGGCCACCAAAGCCCCGCCTGCCAGACCTACGCCGTCCATCTGGGCAAGGCCCTGCAACTCACCAACATCCTGCGCGACGTGGGCAACGACGCCGCCCGTGGACGCATCTATCTGCCGCTGGCGGAGCTGGCGGCACATCACGTCAGCGAGGCCGATATTCTGGACGGGCGGTTCACCCCGCAGTTCCGCCGGCTCGCGCAAACCACCGCCGCCCGAGCCCGTCACTACTACGCCCTCGCCCGCGCCTCGCTGCCGCCCGAAGACCGCCAGGCCATGGTGGCGGCAGAGTTGATGGGCGCGGTTTACTGGCGACTCCTCCGCAAGCTGGAACAGGCTGATTTTCCTGTGCTGGCCCCCCAGCCAGCCAAACTGCACAAGCTGCAAAAGATCGCCCTCATCCTGCGCACTTGGTATCGGTCCGCCACCGGCACCTTGACCCCCAACTATGGCGTTTGATCCGGCATCCCCTCCCGGCCACCCTCGCACCCGAGCCCCCCGTGGTGCCATGGCCTTGCCAGCCGGAACCGCCCCGCCAGCCAGTGATCGCACCGCCGCCGGCAAGGGCCCCGGCTTCACGCCCAAGCTGCGCCGTGGCCCAGCCGTCAGCCCGCCGGACCAAGCTGCCCCGCCGCCCCGACGAGAAACCTCCCGCCCCGGCCAGACGCCCGCAGGCCATCGCTCCCCCTCCACCACCAAGTCCCGCCGGCTCATCGTGAACGCCGACGACTTTGGCCGTTCACCGGCCATCAACCAGGCCGTCATCCGGGCACACCGCGAGGGCATCCTCACCACGGCCAGCCTCATGGTGAACGGCGCGGCCTTCGACGAGGCCGTCGAACTTGCCCGCCAAAACCCATCCCTCGGCGTCGGCCTGCACCTCACCCTCATCTGCGGCAAGGCCACGAGCAGCCAGTTGGAAATCCCCGACCTCGTGAACCCACGAGGCGACTTCAGCAACTCCCCGGTCATCGCCGGCACCCGCTACTTCTTCAGCCCCGCGCTGCGCTTGCAACTGGCCCGCGAAATCGGCGCGCAATTCGCCAAGTTTCAGCGCACCGGACTGGTGCTGGACCACGTGAACGGCCACCTGAACATGCACCTGCACCCCACGGTGTTCGAGCTCCTCGCCTCCCGGTGCTTCGACTGGAACATCCGCCACCTGCGGATCACGGACGATCCCCTGGCCCTCAACGCCCGGCTGGACGGCGGCCGGTGGGCCTACCGCCTCAGCCACGCCTTCATCTTCAGCCGCCTGGCCCGGCGCGCGCGGCGCACGCTGCTGGGCAGCGGGATCAAGTTCACCAGCCATGTCTTTGGCCTGCTCCAAAACGCCCACGTGGACGAGCGCTACGTCCTCAAGCTCCTGCCCGAATTGCCGCCCGGCGACTCCGAGCTCTACTCCCATCCCTCGCTGGACGAGTTCCCCCACGAGTTCACCGCCCTGATCAGCCCGCGTGTGAAGGCGAAGGTCGCCGACCTGGGCATCCAGCTCCTCCGCTACCAAGACCTGTAACCCTGCCCGCCATGACCCGCATCCTCGCCATCCTCATCGCCGGGCTCATCTGCGAAGCCATCGGCGTCGTCTTCCTCAGCAAGGGCCTCAAACAAGTCGGAGAAGTGAAACAAGTCACCGCCGTGGAAATCTGGCGCGTCGTCAAAGCCGGCATCGCCAACCCCAACATCCTGCTCGGCGTCGCCTTGGAAACCGTCTTCTTCGTCGCCCTCCTCATGCTGCTCTCCCGCAGTGATGTCAGTTTCATCTGGCCCCTCACCGCGATGGGCTTTGTGCTCACCACCCTCACCGCCAAGTTCCTGCTGCAAGAAACCATCCCGCCCATGCGCTGGCTGGGCGTGCTGCTCATCATGCTTGGCGCAGGCATCATCACCTGGACCGAGAAGGTGAAGGAACTGCAAGCCAAGCCCCCCGCCCCGGCCCAAAGCGAAGCCCCGCGCTAAAGCGGCGCGAGTTTCGTGACGCCCGCGCCCCACACCCTGAAAACAGATCTCTAGGCCTCAAGAAAATCACCAACGACACGCCGGTCTTCTTCGATTTCGACGCGCTCTTGAGCAAGTTTCGCGAACTCGATACGCAGCTGGCCGCAACGCGGCGGCTGGAAGCCGCCGGCACAGAGCCGGTGAAAGGGGGCGCAGCAGTCATTTCAGCCGGAACGCCGAAGTCGAACCACGGATGGACACGGATAAAGACGGATAACCAAGAGCCAGCACGGTGTTCAGTTCAGCGGGTCACTTTGGGGCTGGGAAAATTTCCAACACCGGCGCGGGGTTTGCTCCCATCCGTGTTCATCGGTGTCCATCCGTGGTTGCTCAATTCCTGCCTCGGAATTCGGGTTTAGCCATTGGTGGCAGAATAGGGACCGAAAACACCGTTTGTTTGGCAGTCCACGGCACCCGCGAAAGGCAAAGAAGCGGCGCGGCGGCACCTGCCAGTGGGCGGGGGTGGTGAACAAGCGACAGGGCGCGAGCCCCGTTGCTAGCGAGCCAATCGGCTGAGGATGGCGTCGGCGTCATAGACGCAGCCGCCCCAGGTGCCGCCGCTGATGGCTTGCAGGGCGGCCCAGAGGCGGGTGTCGGCGGGGAGCGCTTCGTTGGGCTTCAAATCGTCGCGCGTCGGTCGTTGCACAAGGAGCGCCGCACCTTCCGCCGGGCTTAACCGCACGCCACCGTCTTCGCCGATGAAGTCCACGGTGCCGGTGTTGGTGTTGCGGTCAATGACGAGGCGGAGGCGGTCGCCATCGCGGAGCTTGCCGAGCGGGCCACCCGCGAGAGCTTCAGGTCCGATGTGCCCGACGCATGCGCCGGTGCTCACGCCGCTGAAGCGGGCGTCGGTGAGCAAGGCGACGTGTTTGCCAAAGGGAAGATGCTTCAGCGAGCTGGTGAGCTGGTAAGTCTCCTCCATGCCGGTGCCCATCGGGCCGCAGCCGGCGAGCACGAGGATGTCGCCGGCCACGATGCGCTTTTCCTTGATGGCGGCGATGGCGGCGCGCTCGCTGGTGAAGACCCTCGCCGGACCTTCCTTCCGATAGACCCCGTCGGGGTCCACGACGGTGGGGTCAATGGCGGTGCTCTTGATGACCGCGCCCTCGGGCGCGAGGTTCCCGCGCGGGAAGGTGACGGTGCTGGTGAGGCCGCGGGCTTTCGCGCGCTCGGGGGAGAAGATGACTTCGTCGGGGTCCACGCCGTCTTGGGCGCGGAGGAGTTCGCGGAACTTGGTGCGGCGTTCACTGGCTTCCCACCAGTTCAAGACTTCGTCGAGGGTCGCGCCGCTGGCGGTGAGGACGCGGGTGTCGAGCAGGCCAAGGCGGCGCAGGTGCAACATGACTTCCGGCACGCCGCCGGCGAGGAAGACGCGGACGGTGGGATGATGCACAGGGCCGTTGGGCAGGACGCTGACGAGGCGGGGGACGGCGCGGTTGACGGCAATCCAATCCTCGACGGTTGGGCGCTTCAGGCCGGCGGCGTGGGCGATGGCGGGGATGTGGAGGAGCAGATTGGTTGAGCCGCCGAAGGCCGCGTGAACGACCATCGCGTTGCGGATGGCGGCGTCAGTGAGAATGTCGCGGGTCTTGAGGCCGCGCGTCTCGAGAGCGTGCAGGGCGCGGGCGGAGGCGATGGCGAGCTCGGTCCAGACGGGTTCGCCGGAGGGGGCAAGGGCGCTGTGCGGGAGAGCGAGGCCGAGGGCTTCGCCGACGACTTGAGCGGTGGCGGCGGTGCCAAGAAACTGGCAGCCGCCACCGGGGGTGCCGCAGGCGCGACAGCCGAGGTCGGCCGCTTCCGTGAGGGAGATGAGGCCGTGGGAATAACGCGCGCCGAGGGTCTGCACAGCGCCCGCGTCTTCGCCGTTACTCGGCGGGAGGGTGACGCCGCCGGGGACGAGGACGGTGGGTAGGTCGGGGGTGCCGGCCAAGGCCATCATCATGGCGGGCAGGCCCTTGTCACAGGTGGCGATGCCCAGCACGCCGTGCCGCGTGGGAAGCGAGCGGATGAGGCGACGGAAGACGATGGCGGCGTCGTTGCGGTAGGGCAGCGAATCGAACATGCCGGTGGTGCCTTGCGTGCGCCCATCGCAGGGGTCGGAGACGCAGCCGGCGAACGGGATGGCCTTCAGCCGCTTGAGTTCCTGCGCGGCGGCGGCGACGAGGAGGCCGATCTCCCAATGGCCGGTGTGGTAGCCGAGGGCGATGGGCGAGCCGTCGGGGGCGCGGCGGCCGCCTTCGGTGCTGAGGATGAGGAATTGCTTGCGCCCGAGCTCGGCGGGGTTCCAACCCATGCCGGCGTTTTGCGTCCAGCCGAAGAGGTTGCCGCTGGGCTGGTGCAGAAGCATGTCGGCATCGAGCGGGAGCGCACCCGCAGGTCCAGGAGCGCGGGTGCGGAGTTGGAAGATGTCGGCGGAGCCGAGGAGTTCGTTGAGCGAAGCCATGCGGGGATTGAAGCAGCCGACGGGACAGGCGGACAGCCGAAACCAAACGGTAGTGAACGCCGCCCACACCCCAGCCAAAGCCCGCGGCCGGTGCCGGGAGTTGAGCGAAGGCGAACTTTTTGCCCGCCAACCCCTGCCCAAGTCCCCTGCCCCGAATTCCTTCGCCAGACTCCGCCGACTTCCGTCTGCGCCCCCCCCGCGTTTTTGTGGCAAAGAATCTTCTGCCTTCCGGTAACAATCCCGTAGCCTTGCTTAATCAGCCGGCAATGAGCACTCCGACTAACGTCAACTGCCCCGCTGC
>Ga0255204_1000291_pt1 | contig 15511 bp, 17 predicted proteins | sample Miss_Colum_RepC__2_FD_188418 | JGI IMG/M metagenome (GOLD analysis project Ga0255204, IMG submission 188418) | Freshwater microbial communities from Mississippi River, Louisiana, United States - Miss_Colum_RepC_8h | ecosystem: Environmental > Aquatic > Freshwater > River | place: USA: Louisiana... | reverse complement strand
CCATGCTTTCCCCGTTCGGGCGAACCGACTTGGCGGACGACATTGAAAGTGTGAACCTATTCCACAGACAAAGTGGGATGCCGGTGGATTGGCTCGTTTTTCACACGGGCATTGGTGGTCTCAGCGTAGTCAAAATGCTCGCTGGCCAATACGCGAGCGTGCAGGAAGGTTCATATCAGGTTCAGCAGACCTTTTCTTCACTAGCGGATTGGTATGCAGGCCTTCTCCGTCGAGAATACGCTGCTCGATACGGACTCCAAGAGTGAACCCGACACGCCAACCCTAGCCCCCCGTGTTGCCGATAAATTCCGAACGCCAGAACAGCCCTTCCCCAAGTGCACCATCGCCCGGCACGCGGTCCCTGCCTGCCGCACGACCCTGACGCTGAGCCAAGTCAGCGCGATGGGCTGATCGCAATAGGTCGAACGCAAATGCAGACAAGACACAATTCTTTGAACTGGCTTGCCGGGTTAACCCTGCTCGCATTCTCGCTCCACGCTGAACTTCCCAGTGCAACCGGCGGCCCTTCCGTGCCTGTCATCGACATGCACACCCATGTATTCAACACCCGGGATTTACCCCTGGCCGGAGCGATTAACGCGATGTCGAGGAGTTGGGTCTCACCTTCAGTCTCCGCCGTGCTCAAAGAGGCGTTGCTCGCCTTGACAGCTCCCGACGATCTGGACGGGCCGCTGCCGCCCAAACAGCCACTGAATGTTCGGGAGGGGAGTCCAACGACGATGGCCTTGAGCGCCTCCACAAACGCTCCTCCCCGAACTTTGACGGAAGGCCAGCGCACCAAGCTCCGGGGCTACCTGGGAATGAAGTCGGTCAACAGCATTAGGATGTTGAGCCTCACCAACCAAGCCCAGACTGACCGGGCATTGTTGGCTGAAGCCTTTCGCAAGGCGGGCTTCCCTCCAGCCGAGAGCGGAACCCCTCCAGCCACACTGAAGGTCCAATCAGTCGGTCTGGACGGGTATGCTCGGTTCGTTGACATCATGACGGATGGTCACCTCCGCATCGCCCATCGGCTGATGACTGAGCAGTATCCCAAGGCCGATCTGTTCGTCCACCACATGATGGACATGGAGAAGGCTTACGACGAGAAGCCGCAAATCCCATTCGATGAGCAAATGCACCGGATGACCCGTCTCGACCAGCGCTTCGATGGACGCCTGCTGCACTTCACCGCGTTCGATCCATTCCGGCGCGAAGACTCGTTGGAGTCCGTCAAACGAGGGCTTAACGCCGGGGCAGTCGGGGTAAAGTTTTACCCGCCCAGCGGCTATCAAGCCACCGCCAACGACATCCCGGATCGTCCCGGCTGGCTTTCTTCCTCGGCGCGCAAGGACCGATGGGATTCACGCTACCAAGGACTCAGCAACGAGCAGTTGAATGGCTACAACGACGCCCTGTTTCGCTTTTGCACCAGCAACGAAATCCCGATCTTCACCCATTGCACTTCGGTTGGTTTTGAGGCGGACAAGGGATACGGGCTGATGTCGGACCCAAGGTTTTGGGCCAAGGTGCTGTCCAACCATCCATCCCTGCGACTCTGCTTTGGACACTCCGGCGGGGAAGCCTACTGGTTCGCAGGTGCCAGCCGAAAGGTGGACAAGGACGAGGCGCTCAAACGCTCCTTCGGAACCAACGTCGTGCAGTTGTGCCTGACCTACTCGAACGTCTTCTGTGAAGTGGGATACCTTGATCGAATCCTGGATGCCGATTCTGCTGCGCTGTTCACCAACCGCCTCGCCTCGGTCATCAGACAGCCAGCAGTGAGCGGTGGGTGGACGTTCGGCGACAAACTGATGTATGGCACCGACTGGCACATGATTCACAAGGAGGACGACCACGAGAAGTATCTGGACGCCTTTGCATGCATTTTCGCCCGACCAGAGTTCGCGGGCTATCAACGGCGGTTCTTGGCGGGCAATGCAGTCCGTTTTCTTCAGCTAGATCGCTTGGCCGCAGACCCACGGTTTACCGAAGCCCAACGCCGTCGTTGGGCGGAGATTGTCGGCCGTGCTCATGAGAATCAAAACCGGGTGCGCCTTTTGCCTGACCGAAGAGAGTAGAATGGAACGACAGCGAGAACTAACCGATTTGGTAAACGATTCCTTGGATCGTGCCGAAGCAGATTGGGAAGGGGTCGGCAGTCTGTTGGAAGCGAAGGAAGCCGTTGCGCTGGCCAATTCGCGGAACTTCATCCCCTCCAACATCCCTGGACATCCGCTGGTGGACACCACGGAGCCAAAGGTGGACCAGTTCATCGCATTCGTGTTGGACATCCGTGATTCGACGCAGCGGTTGATGTGCGCGATTGGCAAAGACAAGGCCAAGGTGACGGGATTGCAGCGGCTGTTCTTTGAAACCAGTGCTCTGCTTCCGGCTGCGTCTCAACTCGTAGAATGGAAGGATGGTGCGGTGACCGAGTATCTGGGTGACGGTCTGCTGGCGATGTTCCGTGTGAAGGAAGGGCAGCGGGAAGCCCGGATTGATGATGCCTACGCGACAGCAACTCGAAGCCTGGAATTAGTCCGCGAATTGGTGAACCCGATACTGCATTTTCGATATGGAGTGCCAGAGCTTGCGATTGGAGTGGGATTGGCGTTCAGCAAGGCGATCGTGACAGTTGTGGGCCTGGGTGCGTCCCGACAGGCAAAGGCGTTTGGTCAATGCGTCTGGCGGGCGAGCAAGCTGTCTGGCGGCCGCAATCAGGTGATCGTGGATGAAAGCATCAGGCTGGCTTGGCCGACGAGCAAGGATGGGCGACTCCACTTTCGGCCAATAAAACTCAAGGGGAGTGATGGGTTCCTTGTTTACCAACAGTAGATAGTTCTCGCTCGCTGAGACACCGCTTAAACCTGGCCTATGTTGGACATCGAGTTTCAATCTGAGGGCTTTCCGCCAAGAGGCCCGGTTCAAAACACAACTGCCGATCTTCGCGTCGGTTGGGATGATCTTCTTTGGGCTGCCATTACGGTCGGTCGCCCCAATTGGCACTACGTTCTCCGCCACGGCTCGGCCTCCCTCTATGAAGCGCTGTTCCGGATTTCCGCCGTCAGGATGACGCTTGAACAAGGATCGCCACGAGCGAGGCGATTTCGCCGAACAGCCGCCGCCAGAAACCTCGACCCTTCCGAGAAGGGGGCCGTGAACTACTTTCTCGGGCTGACACTGTGCAAGCTGTTTGCTGAGAAAACGCTTAGCGCACCGTGGATGCTCCATCTGGACGTGTTTCGGCAACAACTGAATCCCCGACTGTTGGGTGGCAGGTCACGCCCCGACTTGATTGGCCGCACCCCAGCTGGAGAGTGGCTGGCCTTGGAATCCAAAGGACGGGTGAGCTCGCCGTCAGCGGATGCCAAGAGGAAAGCCAAGGACCAAGCTAAACGTGTAGTTTCCGTCAACGGACGACCGGTTACCTATCGCATCGGCGGATTCAGCTATTTCAAGGACGAAACGCTAAAGTTTTACTGGAAGGATCCGCAGCCTGATGGTGTGGAGCCGGCGAATCCCATCCGGCTGGAGTTGAGCGAGGACGACCTTTGGAAAGCCTACTACCTTCCAATCGCCGGGCTTTTCCGCTCCGCGCAGTCGCTCGGGTTTGAACAACGAGACGCCACCATTTTGATGAAGGAGGCAGACTTGGAGCTGAAACTCCAACCCGAAGTGTTGCGGCTGCTGCGAGTGGAGAAGTGGAAGGATGCCGGTCAATGGTGCTTGGAGCACACAAATCAACTCGCAGAGAACAAGGTTCGTGGGGATGGACTGCAAATTGTCGCAGGTGACACATGGCACTCTCCGTTCAAGGAGTCGATGGAGTGAGTTGCGCCTGGCAACTTCGCACCACTTTTGGGATCGCGTCGTCCTGACCCCCACGCCCACCTCGCCAGGCTCGATTTAAGCCCTCGCTGCTGACCCGATTTCTGCGCTTCCGGCAGTCCAAAACGCTCTCTTTCGCCCCTTCTGCAACGCCCCTGAACACCCCCGACACCCGCAAACAGAAGGCCCATAAAAAATCTCCCCAACAGCCCGCTACTCCGAGTCGAACGCGCGATCAAAACGCCTAGAATCGAAGCCTAGCGCGTTGTTGGGGAGAAGGGCTTTCTTGACCTCCGCGACTTGGTTCAGCTGGAGGTTCTCGCCGAGGAAGTCGGCCCGGCAATGAACCGGAAGTTGCTGCGGCCAGGCGAAAATCGAGGCCGGAGTTGGTGGTTGGGACGATGGAGTTGGAAGATTTCTGACACCGGTGAATGGGACAAAACAGGGGTGATACGTTCGAGTTTGTTGTAACTAAGTGTTGTAACTTTCCCTCTTTTCCAACAAAAAACCTGTAAATAAAGGGTGGTCGGGACGACAGGATTTGAACCTGCGATACAAATTTTCCAACAGAATCCTCATTTTATTGGAGTTTTCGACTAGCCTAAACATCATTGACAGCCATGATGTTGAGACTAGAGTTGAGACTCTTTATGGCTTCATTGCGCCGATTCCCCAGGTCGCCTTACTGGTTTGCCTGCTTCACTTTACCGGACGGGCGCAGAACCCAACAGTCCACCAAATCCACGGACCGAAAGGAGGCACAACGCATCGCCAACAAGTTTGAGGATGCTGCGGATGAAGGGCGGACTGGCAAACTGATCGAAGGACAGGCTCGAAAGGTCATCGCGGAGATATTCGCCATTGGAAACAAGGACGAGCTGCCCAACTCCACGCTCAAGGAATTCCTGGCTTCCTGGCTCAAACGCAAGGAACTCGAGGCGGGCGAAGCCACTCATGTGCGCTACGGGGTGGTCGTGGAGCAGTTTTTGAAGCATCTCGGCACCAAGGCCAACTCCGACATCTCGCACCTCACCAGCCGGGAGATCACCGCCTTCAGAGATGACCTTGCGAAGCGCCTTGCAGCCAATACGGTCAATTTTGCCATCAAGGCCATCCGGGCAGCACTGAACCAGGCCAAACGCGACGGATTGATTGAAACTAACCAGGCAGATCGTGTCACCTTGTTGAAGCGGCGGGGGCAGTCGAAGCGGCGGCCATTCACCATGGAAGAACTCAAGAAGATCCTAAAGGTGGCCAACGAAGAATGGCAGGGGATGGTGCTGGTAGGCCTTTACACCGGGCTGCGATTGGGCGACATCGCTAACCTCACTTGGGCGAACATCGATTTGCAAAATCAGCAGCTTACGGTTGCGACCCGAAAGACTGGACGTTCTCAGAACCTTCCCATCGCCAAGCCTGTGCTGCGACACTTGGAATCGCTGTCAGCTGGCGATGATCCGCAACAGCCCCTGTTCCCTCGTGCCTGCAAGAAGTATGACGATGGCGGGCACAACGGGAGCCTGTCCAAGGAGTTCTACAACATCCTCGTCTCCGCCGGACTTGCCGCATCGAGAGAATCGACGATCACCGGCAAGGGCAACAGCGTCCGCCATACGCAAAATGCACTCAGCTTCCACTGCCTCCGTCACACAGCCACCAGCCTGCTGAAGAATGCCGGCGTAAGCGATGTCGTGGCCCGAGACATCATCGGCCACAACAGCGCGGCCGTCAGCCGCGTTTACACCCACATCGACGCCGAGACCACACGCAAAGCCGTGGAAAAGATGCCAGACATCTTCCCCGACAAGTAGCCCATAGAGCACTTCCTTGGGCCATCTGCTCGCTAGACTTTTGAGACGTTCATCGTCGCCTCAGTCCTTCATTTCGGGGCATCCTTGTAAGAATCCCCCAAGCATTCCCGCTGTTGAGGGCATGAAGATGAACGCATCAACAACGGCAGCCCCGGTTCAAGCCGACGCTCAACAGTCAACCATCACACCGGAGTTCATCCGTTTGCCAAAGCCAGGCACTCTCTGTCGCTGGACCGGTTTGTCCCGCAGCAAGCTCAACGAGTTGATTCTCCCCAGTCCGTTGAACAGCTTCAAGCCACCCGTCCGGTCCCTGTCGTTGAGGAATCGTGGCCAAGTCAAAGCCGTCAGATTGATTGTGCTCGATTCGTTGCTCGGCTATCTCCGCAGCTTGTTGGAGCAGCAGTCCACCGAGGCCCACAACGAATACTCAACGGGTTGTGGTGCGTCGTGAACCTCCCAAGCTCAAAGTCCATGCTGGTTCAACCAGGTGAAACACCGGGAAGGACTTGGTCGCTCGATCCAATCCGCTCCGCTATCGTCACCTCAGAAAGGCACAAGCATGCCGGAACCAAAATCAGAAGCAGAGATTCAACAGTTGGAAAGTCATTTTCCATCGATGTCGGAATCGGTCTTTGCGTCCGCACGGAAGCGGGTGCTGGAATCCGGGCAAAGCGTGCTCCAGTCAGAAGGCGGCTCCATCTACGAGGTCTTTCCAGATGGTCGCAAGCAGTTCGTCAAAGCCATCGTGCCACCGATTCGCGTGGCTTCCGGCCGCAAGATGACGCTTGTGTGAAGTTTACGCCGTCGACTTGCGGCGTTTGGGGAGATCCCGCTGATGCGGTGGGTGGTTCCGCTCTCTTTGCCGCCCTTGCTTGCCCCAAACTTGATTTTCGGCTACGAGAGCTGCGTGCAGCGAACTTTCCCGGAAAAACACCATTTGTGCATGAGGTGTGGGCAGCCTCCTGACGCCAGTGCTTAATGAAGCCCACGCCGGACACGCCACCACGGTGCATTGTGATTGCGGGACCCAATGGGGCTGGCAAGACCACCTTTGCCCGTGAGTTTCTCCCCAAGGACACCGCCATTGTCCATTTTGTCAACGCGGACCTCATCGCGAGCGGCCTTTCGCCATTGCGACCCGAACTAGCAACGCTGGCAGCTGGGCGCTTGTTCCTGACCGAGCTGGACCGGCTGGCCAAGGCCCGGGTGGACTTTGCCTTTGAGACAACCTTGAGCGGCCTTGTTTACCAGGGCCGGCTCCAGAGTTGGAAGGCCGCTGGCTACCGCATCGAAATCGTCTTTCTCCGCCTGCCCTCGCCTCGCTTGGCCTTTCGCCGCATCGCCGCACGCGTAAAGCAGGGTGGGCACAATGTGCCGCGCGCAGACGTGCTGCGGCGTTTCACCCGAGGTTGGAACAATTTCACGACCGCATATCGTCCACTTGCCGACGCGTGGGCGGTTTATGACAACTCCGGGGACACTCCCCGCCTGCTGGAGACTGGACCATGAAAACCAACAACGGAAAGAAAACCACCCGGACTTTTGCCACCGCCGTAGGCCGTGCTCTACGCCGCGCCGGCCAAGTGGCGCGCAAGACCGCGCGCGCGCATGGCACGCCCGTCTACATCTGGCAGGATGGCAAGGTCGTGGCCGAAAAACCCTGAAGCCGCGCACCTCGCCGGCACGGTTGCTCCGATGCATCGGCGAAATCAAATGAAAGCCATCGCACTGGAAATGCCGGATGACGTTTACCGAAAGCTCGAACGCTTGGCGTCGCACGACCATCAGCGCGTGGATGCGTTCGCGCGGCAGAAGCTGGAGGAGCTGGTGGGGGCCATGGAGAGCTTCGCGGAGCTGGAGCGGCGAGCAAAGCGGGGCAACATGGACAAGTTTCGCGCCGCCATGGCCAAGGTGCCGAACGTGCAGCCAATGCCGGGAGACGAGCTGGCGCGATAGGAGGGGAGCGAGATCGAGGCGTTTGCTCTCGTTCAGCCTACTTGCCGGTGGGCTTCCCTCGGCTGGTCAATACGAACGGCCCCGCAATCCGCGCGGCAATCAACGCCCCCTTCTCCTTCCGCAGCTTCGCCAGCCACTCTGCTTGAACATCCGCCATTGCCTGCGGCGCGTCCCCGGTGGCCATCGCCTTCTCGTAAAACGCCTTCATGATTTCAACCGACCATTTATCGGAGATCGGCCACAACGTCATCAGCAGGTTCTGGGCTCCGGCTTGCACAAACCCACGGCGCAGCCCCAGCACGCCTTCCCCGCTCCTTGCTTCACCAATCCCGGTGTCGCAGGCTGACAGCGCCACCAGCCACGTATTTCGAAGGTTCAGGCTCCCAACTTCCTGAGCAGTAAGAATCCCGTCGTTTCCAGGGGGTGGCACCAATCCCTGTTTCCAAGCAGCCAGAGTGTTCCTGGCTCCGGCCAATGCCAGTCCGCTACGCAGCATCGGGTTCCTGAGGACAACCGAAGCCCGGCTGGCCCCAGCCAGCCGTGTATTGCTGTTGCCGCCTCCTTCCGTTGCAATTTCGGGCAGGAAAAAGCCGTGGGTTGCGAGATGGAGGATGAAGGGGAAGCGGACCGCGTTGAGTTCCGCTTCTGTGGCCGCGCTTCCAACAAACTCCTTCTGGAGCAGCTTCCAGTCATGGGCTTTGTCCTTGAGGAATTGAATTTCCTGCTCCGTTCCTGGCAGGGCTTGCAACGCCAGCCCATCGTAGCCCCGATGCTCCTGGGAAAGCGCGGTCGATGGCGTGGATTCCGGGCGGTTTCCGGCGGTGGCGGATGGCAACGAGAATGCCGGATTGGCAAACGCCACCATCGCCCTTTCGTCAGGTTCGTCCACGTTTCCAAACAACAGGTCACGGCCGCTGGTAACGTATTTGATGCGGTAATGTTCCGCCAGAAACTCCCCTCCTTCAGTGACCAGGGTGCCGAAGCTGAGGAAGTTAAGCTGGGAGTCGGGACAGATCACGAGCGACCGGCATCCTTCGGGAAGCCATTTTTGAACCGGTGTAAATAGTCGTGAGGCGAGGGTCCTAAGGATTGCTTCATCCGCCTTGCGCCCGGCTCGCATGGCCGCCGAGTAGGCTTCCATCTGGCTGTCCAAGTTGGTGGCTGAACCCAGAGGCACCCAGACAGGCATTCCGGCCTTCTCATCCTTGAACTTGGTTTGCCGGCCACCAATCAGCAACACTCCATAACGCGGCTCACTCGGCATCCTTCCGCGGTGATGGGCGTAACGAACAAACTCCAGCAATACAGTCCCGTCCGGGAGAGCTGACTGAACCTCCTGAAGCGTCACTTTGAGAGCGCGCCTGATCGTTCCGGTGCCCATTACTTTCCTCGTCAGCGTTCGCTGGGATTCTTCCACCAGCAATCGCAGGGCATCCTCTTCCGCCTTCCATCTGGTCAGCGCGTCCGCATCGGCATCAGGGGGACACTCCAGGTGGTGCTGCATGAATTGCCGGCCCCGAGCACGCAACTGTTCGACCACTGCTTTTATCGAAGGATCTGCTGAAGCCTCCACCGCCAGGCGCTCCTCCAAGAGGGAATCCAAAACCAAGCCCTTGTTCCGCAAGACAACCTGGGCCAATTCACTTGCGGCACCCAAGGATGCCAGCAACGCGGTGGCCTGTTCCTGCTGCTGGTAAGCCAGTCGCTCGCCTTCGGAGGCGAACGCCAGTATCCGGCTGGTGCCCGCTTCAGTGGGAGCGATCAACCTTCGGGCATACCCAAGCGCCGCCTCCGGACGGTTCCGATCCAGTTCCAAAAGCGCCAGGTTGCCGAGAATCGCCGCCACCCCGGGATGTGCCGGGGGGTGATTTGTGCCTCCCACTCGTTCGTAAACCTTCAGGCTTCTCTGAAACAGGGGCTCTGCCTGGCCGTAATTGCCCATGTCACTGTAGAGCAGGGCCAGGTTGTTGAGGCTGGTGGCTGTCTCCGGATGGTTTGTGCCCTGCAATCGCTCGCTGATCTTCAAGCAGCGCTGGAGCAGGGGTTCAGCCTTGGCGTTGGCTGCCGTAGTCCGATACAGCACGGCTAGGTTGTTGAGGCTCGTCGCCGTATCGGGATGATCCTCACCCAATACCTTTTCACAGATCGCCAGCCCTTCCTGCAACAACGGTTCAGCTTTGGCGTAATCGCCCAGCTTGATGCAAACCAACCCCAGATTATTGAGGCTCGTCGCGGTATCGGGGTGCTGGCGGCCCAGAACCTTGGCATTAACCTTCAGACTCCGCTGGTAAAGGGGTTCAGCCTTGGCGTAGTCCCCCATCGTTTCATACAGCATGGCTAGGTTGTTCACGCTCGCCGCCGTCAAGGGGTGTTCCGGCCCCAGCACCATCTCCCGAATCTTGAGGTTGCGCTGGAAGAGCGGTTCAGCCCTGGGGTAGTCGCTCAACTTGAAGTAAAGCGTGGCGAGATTGTTGAGGCTGGTCGCGGTATTGGGATGTTCTGGACCGAACGCTGTTTCGTTGATTTGAACACTGCGGCGGTAAAGGGGTTCCGCCTTCGCATAATCGCTCATCGCAACGTGCAGCCTGGCCAGATTGTTCAGGCTCGTGGCGGTGTTGGGATGTCTCGGCCCAAAAACCAGTTCACAGATTTTGAGGCTGCGTTGGAAGAGCGGCTCAGCCTTGGGATAGTCGCCCATGATCTGGTAAAGCGTGGCCAGATCATTCACCGCAAACACCGTCTTAACATGGGATGGACCGTTGGCCTTTTCCACCAACTCCAGAATGTGCCGGGCCACCGGGAGAGCCTCCTTGTATTTGTTATTCTGGCGCAATTCGGCCAGCTGTTTGGCTAGCCGTTCAGCCTCGTTGCCTGGTGCGGTTTGTGCCCATGCGGAAAGACTAACTGCCAGATGGAGCAAGATGGTCAGGCAGACCAGCTTGCGGAACGGGCCCGGAAGGCAACCGATCACTTGACCTGCTCCTTGATCAGCGCTTTTACCGATTCCAGCACGGACGGAAGATCCTGCTCCGCTGTGACCGGAAACGCTCTTTCGACGAGGAGGCGCCCTGCTGAACGCACGGTGACCCGGATGAAACCTGTGTCCCGGTCATAAACGATCTTGGCAACGATGCGGTTGGATCCAGCCTCCCAATCCTGCTGCCATTGCTTCAGCTTCTCATTGTCCGAGAATTCGACCGGCTTCGACTCATTCCACTGCTGCTGGATGACGGTCAGTGGGCTGGCGTTGGTTCCCCTGGTGCCACCAATCGAATCCAGCATCGCCACCTGGATAACGGGAGGAAGGTTGGGGCCGGAACGGTTGAGGGTCAGAATCAGCGCTATCGCGGCAGTAGCGGTGGCCAACCCGATCCACCACCGCCACACCTCCAGCCACGAGGGTTCCCGCTCGGGGGCGGGCGGTCGATTATCAGCCGGCTTCGTTTCAACAGCGGGCGAAGCAGCGATCTTCCGGTCCAACGCGGCATTCAACCGCGCCCGGACGTGGTCGGGGAGCGGGCTGGGACTGTCGCCAAGCCGGTTGAGCACCGGGGCTGCTTTCTTCAGCTCCTGCTCCAACTTCAACTTTTCAGCATCATTCATCCAGAAAGATAACGGAATTGGTTCAACGCTTCTTACAACTACGGCCAACCCGGCGGGAGGTTCTGTCGCAACGCCTTCAATCCACGGTCCAAATACACGCCAATGGAGCCGATTTTGAGCCCCAGCCGGTCGGCAATCTGCTGCTGGGTGAGGCCCCGCAGGTAAAACTCCTCCACCACCAGGCGATACTGCTCGGGCACCCCCAACAGCGCACGCTTCAGAATCATCGCGTTCTCGCCGGCCAACACCAGCGCATCCGGTTGGCGTTGGTTGTGGTCAACGGCTTCAAACCCTTCCTGTTGTTCCAAGCTGTCCACCTGCCCGGCCCCATGTTTGACGGTGGCCTTGGAACGGAAACGATCCAGCAACCGGTTCTTGCTGATCGTCACAACGAGCCGCTTGCACTCCTCGAAGCTGCCGACCCTCTCAACATAATCAATGACCTCGGTAACAGCCTCAATCGCTACATCCTCGTGGTCCTGACGGTTCATCGTTGAAGCGGTTGAACAACAGACGCTCAGGCTAATGGCGTAAAGCACCTCGAACGCCCGGTTCCATGCGGTCCGGTCGTTGGCCCTCAACTGTTCGATCTCAATGTCCACGCTTCCCTGAGCTTGTTGGCTGGCTGGCTTGAACAGCCGGCAAGCTAACCGTTGCACCATTCCGGGTGTGGAATGTTTGGAGGTTGATTCGGCTGTTCGTTTTCCCCGCGAGCATCCTGCTGATCCGCCCCCCTGTAAGAAACCGCCGAGCGTTCCCGCTGATACGGCAACGACTATGAACGCGAAGCCCAACCAAACCACCAAGCCGAACCTCACCTGTAAGAAGCCGCTCAACTTTCCCGCTGTTGACGGCATGCAGCAATCGCTCAACCGCCCCGTAGCAGCAGCCGCCTTCAACCGGCCGGTCGTCATCCTCGGCCCAACCACCGTGGGGAAGACCGAGGTGGCGTTTGGTCTGGCCCGGCGTTTGAACGCGACGGTCATAAACGCCGATAAGTTCTACCTCTACGATGCGCTGCCGGAGGTCACCGGCCAGTCCGATGCCGACCAGTATCCTGATGTCAACAGCCGGTTATACGGCCGGCAGCAGCCAGATGAACCGCTGTGGACGCAGAACCGCTATCGCGCCGAGCTGCGGAGCTGTCTGGTTGAGGCGGCTGAGCGCAACCAGCAGGTTGTGGTTGAGGGATGCTCCAACGCGCTGGTGCGGGTTGCGGTGGAAACGCTCAGCGCACAGGCAACCTGCGAGGCTGAACAACCGCTGATCATCGGTTTGCAGTGGAAGCATCCCGCCCATCTGCCACAGGACTGCGAACAAAGGGCTGGCCGGATGTTTGCGGCCGGGATGCAGCGGAGTTTCGACCAGGCTTGCCGTGAGCGGATGCAGGAAACCTACCTGCTGCGGAAGTGCTTTGCCCGGGAGCCGCTGGTGCAGCTTCAACGCCGGTCAATTTCCCGGCCCGCCTGTCAGCAGCGCGTGGCCGAGTTGTTGGAGCGTCATGCCCGCCGCCACCACGACCGCATGAGCCGCATCGCGAACGTCTGCTGGCTCAACCACGACCGCCGGCAAGTGGGATCGACGGTGGAACGCATCGTTAGCCTCCTCGCTCAACCAACCAACTAGCTCGATTTCCCGGCCGGGACTTTGAATGTCCTGTTTGCCCGGCCGGGACAACTAAACAACGGGACAACGCCGAAGACAAATAACTCCCAGGCGAATGTTAGTAAACAGAAGGGCAGGAAACATATGGTCATCACATCAACCATCCAAACCAAGAACACGGTCCTGATGCAGGAAGGCACGTATGCCGCCGTCGTCAAGGCCATCGAACCCGTGAAAAAGATCCTCAAGGACGGCGAGAAGCCGGAGCTGAAGATCGAGTTCGCGGTCGCTGGCGCGGCAGAGCCGATGCCCAAGCGGTATCCGGCCACGATGAGCGGGCGCAGTCCGTTGAAGCGCGAAGCTCAGGCCATCTTGGGACGCTCGTTGAGCATTCCCGAGATCGCCAGCTTCGACACCGACCAGTTGCTTAACCGCACCTGTCAGGTCGTCGTAGTCCACCAGCACAACGGCGGCAGCAAGCCGAAGGCCGTCATCAAGACGGTTTTGGCCACTCCTGTGGTCCTCCCCGCTGTTGCTGCCGCTTCACCAGCGGTCACGCCTGGGGTCGCAACGGCCTAAACATTGTTGGAGCCCGCCGCCCTTTCAACGGGGCGGCGGGTTCACTTCCACCCAAACAAACATGAAACACAACCGATTGAATCAGCCCGTCGCCAAGGCGACCCGCTTGAACCTCATCCTCCGCGCCGGCTTCGCTCCGGTGACGGTCGAGTTCGTTAATCCAACCGTGTGCAGCCGGCTGGACACCCACCATAACACCATCCTGCTGGCGGATGATCGCCATTGTGCCGCGTTGCTGCTGGAAAAGAGCTGCTCCGCCGAGCGCGTCAACCGACTGGCTCGCAAGCTCGTTGCTCCCGGTCGCAGAGACGTGCTGTTGAAAGAGCCTGTGGTGGCGATGCAGGTGGTTGAGCCGGGCGAGAGCTGGCCGGCCGACTATCAGGCTGGCCCCAATGCGCGGTTCGTCAGCCTGCCGTTGAAACAGGATGGCTCGCCGCTGAAACTGGTTGAGGCGGCGACAACCCATCCGCTGCTCCAACAGCCCGCCGGTTCGATGTGGGTGATGGGCGGTCGCAACAGTGAGGTTGATTCCGAACCACCGCTGACGGTTAACCATCGGGATGTGGTTGCCGTCGAGCAGCGGGACCACCGCTTGCTGGTAACCGTCCGCAACCATCAAGTCACCCACCTGCTGGTTGGTCTGGCTGACCGGGCTACTGCCATCGGGCTCAAAACCGACTTGGAGGCCGGCCGGGTCAGGTTGTTGCGCTACGGCGGGTTGGTCAACGAGCTGGTGGTGTTCCCGCGTCCGCACCCACAGGCCGAAAGCTGCAAGGGCTACGGCTGTCTGGAGGTCAGCGCTGAGGATGGTGGACTCACCAGCCAGCTGCAGGAATGCCGTATGTTTGCCGACCCGCAGGAGGTTGCGGCCGAACTGACCAGGCGTTGGCACGGCTAAACCACACCGCCCGGTTCGAGGTCCAACCCCTCGGATCGGGCGCTTCCTTCACCAACCTCAACCCTCAAGCCTTCAACCACCACAATGAAACCAGCCACCCAATTACCAAGCATACAAGTCGAGCCAGTCGTGAATCCCTGGGAGGCTCCGCTGTTCGGCTCTTCTCAAGAGATCAGCCCCGCTTTGCCAGTCCCACCGACGACAACATCCGCACCCGCACCGGAGTCTCGATTAACTCAACAGGCATCCCAGGCTGAAGTTCCTTCCCCGTGCCCCCAAGCACAGCCGGCAACACCCGCAACCACCACTCCGTCTGCGCGTTCACGAAGAAGCGAACATTCGCTCTCGCGCACGGTGGCGGCTGAGTATGGGCTGGCAGCAGCCGTGGTGATGAAGTATTTGGCGCACTGCATCAAGAAGAGCGGCGTTGAACGTGACGGTCACCGGTGGTTTCGCGTGAATCTCGACCACCTGGCGGAGATCATCCCCTACTTCAGTCGCTCTTGCCTGGCGGATACATTGCAGCGTTTGAGCACTGGTGAGACAGCACCGTTGCGGATTCACCAAGCGAACCGGCGGGGCTACGACCGCACCAACAACTATGCGTTTACCGACCCGCAACTGGCGGCTCAAACCCGCACCCATCCCCGCTACTTCGATCCAGAGGAAGCGGCCAACTACGGGCTGCCAGCCGCACTAATCCTCCACAACCTCCGGCATTGGGAGGATGAGCGTGAAGCGACGGGAAGTCGTTGGCGCACGGTTCAGCCTGGCGAGCTAGCTAAACGACTGCCATTGAGCCCTCGACAGGCCAGGGATGCGCTAAAACAGCTGGTGGAGGACGGGGTGTTGGAGCCGAGGCTGGAACCGGGATACGCCAGTCGCCAGCAATATCGGCTGGCGGCTGCCCATCGCAAGCCTCCAGCTCCCGCACAACCAGCCAACGAGCCGGAAGTGACAATTCCGGACGAGGCAGTGACAAATCTGGACGGCCCGATGACAAATCCGGATATGGGGTTGCCCGATCTGGATATGGGGGTGACGAAACCGGACGACCCCGTGACAAATCTGGACACGACCCTAACAAATCCGGACAACTATAATAGTTATCAGCTTTCTTTAGCAGCTCCTTTAGCAGCCTTTCCTCAACAGCCAAAGAATTACCCAATGCGCTCGGCGGAGCCTCGCGCGGTGGGTGTTCCTTTGAATCTCTCTCTGGATGAAGCGG
>Ga0255204_1000288_pt1 | contig 15587 bp, 15 predicted proteins | sample Miss_Colum_RepC__2_FD_188418 | JGI IMG/M metagenome (GOLD analysis project Ga0255204, IMG submission 188418) | Freshwater microbial communities from Mississippi River, Louisiana, United States - Miss_Colum_RepC_8h | ecosystem: Environmental > Aquatic > Freshwater > River | place: USA: Louisiana... | reverse complement strand
GGCGGACGCCATCTACTTCGGGCTGGACCGTTTCAACGCCCGGATGCGCGCCCACAACTTCACGGAGGCCGACCTCCCGGCGCTCATGGAGTTCCTGCACCGGCGCGGCGTGAAGGGCTATGTCACCTTCAACACCCTCGTCTTCACCGAAGAACTCGCCGATGCCCAGGATTATCTCCGCAGCATCATCGCCGCCGGAGTGGACGCCGCCATCGTGCAGGACGTGGGCATCGCGCGCCTCATCCGCCGCCTCTCGCCGGACTTCCCCATCCACGCCAGCACGCAGATGACCATCACCAGCGCGGCCGGCGTGGCCTTCGCGCGGGAACTGGGCTGCAACCTCGTCGTCCTCGCGCGCGAATGCTCGATCAAGGAGATCGAGGCGATTCAAGCAGCGCAGTCCGCCTCACTCTCAACTCTCAACTCCCTCAACTCTCAACTTCCGTTGGAAGTCTTCGTCCACGGCGCGCTCTGCGTCGCCTACAGCGGCCAGTGTCTCACGAGCGAATCGCTCGGCGGCCGCAGCGCGAATCGCGGCGAGTGCGCGCAAGCGTGCCGGATGCCCTACGAGCTCATCTCCGACGGGCGCAAGGTCGAGCTCGGCGGCCGCAATTACCTGCTTTCCCCACAAGACCTCGCCGGCCTCGAAGTCCTGCCCGACCTCGTCCGCTCCGGCGTTGCTTCGCTCAAGATTGAGGGCCGGCTCAAGTCGCCCGAATACGTCGCCAGCATCACGCGCATCTACCGGCAAGCCTTGGAAGAATTGCGAGTGGAGAATGCCGAACAGAGAATTTCAAGTCCGGCCACCCATGCACCGATTCCCCATTCGCAATTCGACACTCGCCATTCCCGCTACGAGCTCGAAATGGCCTTCTCCCGCGGCCTGCACACCGGCTGGTTCGAGGGCATCGACAATCAACGCCTAGTGCATGCGCGCTTCGGTAAAAAGCGCGGTGCCTTCGTCGGGGAAGTCACTCGTGTCGCCAGCGACCGCGTTCACGTCCGCCTCGGCGGCCCGCTCAAAGCGGGCGACGGCATTGTCTTCGATCCCGGGCACGGCGGCGATGACGAGGAGGGCGGCCGGGTCTTCCAGATGCGAAGCGCGGAACGCGGAATGCGGCCTGACGAGGCCGTCCTGACCTTCATGCCCGGCGCGGTGGACTTCGCCCGCGTTCATCCCGGCGACAAGCTGTGGAAGACGAGTGATGCCGAGCTGGAGAAGCGTGTGCGTGCCACGTTTGCGGGCGACGCGCCGAGGTTCCAGCGTCCGATCAGCTTCGAGGTTCACGGCCACGCCGGTGCGTCGCTCACCGTCATCGCACGCGATGAGCTGGGGCACGTCGCGCAGGCGCAGTCCGCCGCACTCCTCGCCCGCGCTGAGAAGCAGCCGTTGTCAGCCGACCGGCTGCGCGACCAGCTCGGCCGCCTCGGCGGCACCCCGTTCAAGCTCGGTGAACTCAAGTGCCAGCTCGAAGGCGAGGTGATTCTGCCGGTCAGCGAATTGAACCGCCTCCGCCGCGAACTCGCCGCCGAGCTGGAACGCCAGCGCGCGCTGCCGAAACGGTGGGCGTTGGAGCAGGGTCTTGGGTCTGGCGTCTTGGGTCTAGGGCTGGAGCGCTCCACCGCGTCCGCCGGAATCAGCTCCCAGACCCAAGACGCTAGACCCGAGACGCCATCCCTCCTCGTCCTCGTCCGCAACCAAGCCCAGCTCGAAGCCGCCCTTCGCTGCGGCATCGCGACGATTTACTGCGAGTTTGAAGACCCGAAACGCTATCGGGAGGCGGTGACGACCTTCCACACCGCGCGCGGTTGCCAGTCGGAAATCGGAAATCGGAAATCGGAAATCTGGGTCGCCCCGCCGCGCATCACGAAGTCCGGCGAGGAATGGATTCTCAAGCAGGTCCGCTCCTGCAATGCCGATGGCTACCTCGTCCGCAATTACGACCACTTGAACTTCTTCGCTGACTGCCGCCGCATCGGCGACTTCTCGCTCAACGTGGCGAATCCGCTCACGGCGGAACACTTCATGACCCGCTTCGGGCTGGAGCGGCTCACCGCGAGCTACGACCTGAACATCAGCCAGCTTGAGGCGCTGCTGCGCGCCGCGCCGCCCGAGTGGTTCGAGGTCACGGTGCATCAGCACATGCCCATGTTTCACATGGAGCACTGCGTCTTCTGCGCCTTCCTCTCCCAGGGCAAGGATTACCACGACTGCGGCCGGCCTTGCGACCGTCACGATGTGCGCGTCCGCGACCGCGTGGGTCAGGAGCACCCGCTGAAGGCCGACGCCGGCTGCCGCAACACCGTCTTCAATGCCCGCGCGCAGACCGGCGCGGAGTTCGTCGGACGCTTGCAGACGCTGGGTGTGCGCCGCTTCCGCATCGAGTTCGTCAACGAGTCACCGGAAGAAGTGGCCACGACCATCGCGCGCTATCGTGCCCTGCTGCGCGGCGAACTGACCGGCGAGCAGCTTTGGCGCGAGTTGAAATTGCAGAGCCAGCTCGGCGTCACGCGGGGGCAGATGGAAGGCGCGGCCAGCAGCAACCGGCCGGGTGGCGGAAGCGGGCTTGCAGTCAGGTCGTAGTTGCCGACTCTTTCCACGTGCATCGTTTCCACATCCTTCCCGGCACCGCGAGCCAGGCCGAAGTGACGCTTTCACCGGACGAGTCTCATCACGCGCTCCGCGTCCTGCGCCTGGGTTCGGGTGATGCCGTCACCTTGCTGGACGGTGCCGGCGTGGAGGCGCGCGGGCGCATCATCGCCACGGACAAGCACGCAGTGCGGGTGGCAGTGGCCGAACGCATCCCGCATCCGCCGCTGCCGTGCGCGGTCACGCTCCTCCAGGCGCTGCCCAAGGGCCGGCTCATGGACAGCATCGTCGAGAAAGCCACCGAGCTGGGGGCGGCCCGCATCGTGCCGCTGCTGACCGAGCACACCATCTCGCGCCCGGACGATGACCACGCCGCCGCCAAGCTGGAGAAGTGGCGGACAACCGCCTTGGAGGCCGTGAAGCAGTGCGGCAACCCCTGGCTTCCGCGCATTGATCCGCCGGTGACGTTTCGCGAGTGCCTGCGACGGCAGGAAACCTTTGACCTCGTGCTGGTCGCCTCGCTCCACGCCGGGGCGCGGCCGATACGGTCGGTCTTCGCCGAGTTTTACGCACGGGAACAACGTCGGCCAGCCACCGTCGCAGTGTGGGTTGGCCCGGAGGGAGACTTCACGCCGCAGGAAGTGGCGGCCTTGGTGGCCGCAGGCGCGCAGCCCATCACGCTGGGCCGACTGGTGCTGCGCTGCGACACGGCAGCGGTGACGACCCTGGCCTTGGCCTTGAACGAGGCGGCCGGATAAAGCGGCTCCGGAAAAGCAAAGACCGCTGGAAACTTCCAGCGGCCTTTGCCAAGTGGCTTACGCGGCTTACTTCTTGCCGAAGAGGCGCTTCAGGTTCGCCAGGCCCTTCACGGCGATGTCGTCACGCTTGGGCTCGATCTTGCGCCAGATGGCGGCGGCGCGGGCGATGACCTTCACGTCGGTGGTGAAGCTCTCGATGACCACGTCGCCCTGGTAATTGATCTTCTTCAGCGCGGCGACGATGGGCTTCCAGTCAATGTGGTCGCCACCCGGCGTGCCGCGGTCGCTGCCGCAGGCGTGGAAGTGGCCGAGGAGCTTGCCGGCCTTGAGGATGGCCTCGGCCTGGTTCTTCTCCTCGATGTTCATGTGGAAGGTGTCGAGGTGCAGCACGACATTCTTCGCACCGACGGCCTTGATGAGCGCGAGGCCCTTGTCGGTGGTGTTGAGGAAGTCGGTCTCGAAGCGGTTGAGCGGCTCGATGCAGAGCGTGATGCCCTTCGCGGCGGCGTAGGCGGCGAGTTCCTTCAGGTTTTTCACGACCAGTTTGAACTCCTCCTTCTGCTGGGCCGGCTCGACCGCGTCAGCCTTGCCCACCACGGAGTAAATCGGGCCGATGAGGCGCGGGCAGCCCATGATGGCGGCCTGGTCCACGAGAGCCTTGCAATAGGCCATGCCGGTGGCCTGCTCTTCGGGCGTGCCGCGGAAGTCACGGCCCGGACCCATGCAGGCGCAGATGGAGCCGATGGCGATGCCGGCCTTGTCGGCGGCGGCCTTCACTTTCGCGGGGTCAATGTGCTCGGGGGCCTCGACCGGGATTTCGACGGTGTCAAAGCCCCATTTCACGAACTTGGGAAACAGCTTCACGCTGTCGGTGGTGAACGGGGAGGTGTAGAGGAAGGAGTTGATGCCGAATCTCATGGTGTGGTCAGTTGAATTGTGGCCGCGAGGCTAGTCAACGGCTCCGTCGTGTCAAAGTTTTCCTTCGCCAGCAGGGCAGGCAGCGGGCAGATTCGCTGAAACAACTGCCCGACCCGGCGCGTCATTATTTCCGCCCGCAACATGAATCTGACTTTGCCCCGCAATTTGCCGTCGGTCGCGCCCCTCCTCGCGTGCCTGCTCGCGCCCGCCGCGTTTGCCGCGGACGATGGCGTGGCGTTCTTTGAGAAGAAGATTCGCCCGCTGCTCGCCGAGCATTGCTACGAGTGCCACGCGGTCGGCAAGAAAACCAAGGGCGGGCTGGCGCTCGACTCGCGCGCCGGCTGGGAGAAAGGCGGCGACTCCGGCATGACGCTCGTGCCCGGCGATCCCGAAGCCTCGCTCCTCATCAAGGCGGTCCGCTACAAGGACAAGGAGTTCCAGATGCCGCCGAAGCGAAAGCTCTCGGATTCGCAAATCGCCGACTTCGAGGCGTGGGTGAAGATGGGCGCGCCCGACCCGCGCACAGGGGCTCCCGCCGCCGCCGGTGCCAAGAAGGAAATCAACATCGCCGAGGGCCGGAAGCACTGGGCGTATCAATTGCCGAAAAAGGCGACCGCACCCGCCGTGAAGGACGCCGCCTGGCCGCGCTCTGACACGGACCGTTTCATCCTCGCCAAGCTGGAGGAGAAGAACCTCCGCCCCGCGCCCGACGCCGACCCGGCGACGCTCGTGCGCCGCATCTACTTCGACCTCATCGGCCTGCCGCCGACGCCCGAGCAGGTGGATGCGTTCGTGCGGGCTTGCGGCTCCGGCGGCAAAGATTCCGCAGTCCGTATTCCGCAGTCCGCATTGGATTCACTCGTGGACTCCCTGCTCGCCTCCCCGCACTTCGGCGAGCGCTGGGGCCGGCACTGGCTCGACGTGGTGCGTTACGCCGAGTCACTCACGTTGCGCGGCTTCGTGATGAAGGAAGCCTGGCGCTACCGCGACTACGTCATCGGCAGCTTCAACGCGGACAAGCCCTATGACCGTTTCCTCCGCGAGCAGGTCGCCGGTGATTTGCTGCCCCACTCGTCCGTCCCGCAGCGCCAGCAGCAACTCGTGGCCACGACCTTCCTCACGCTCGGCAACACCAACCTCGAGGAACAACAGAAGAAGCAGCTCGACATGGATGTGGTGGACGAGCAGCTCGACACGATTGGCAAGGCGTTCCTCGGCCAGACCATCGGCTGCGCCCGCTGCCACGACCACAAATTCGACCCGATTCCCACGCGCGATTACTACGCGCTGGCCGGCATCCTCAAGAGCAGCAAGACGCTCGAACACTCGAACGTGAGCAAGTGGCTGGAGTTCCCGCTGCCCATGCCGCCCGGCGAGGACAAGGAATTCACCGCGCACGACAAGGCGGTCGCGCAGTTGCAGGCCAAAATCAAAGCGGCCAAGGAATCGGCCAACGTCGCCGTCGCGAAGAAAGCCACCCAGCCCAACGGCGCCCTCGCTGCGACCGCGTTGCCGGGCATCATCGTGGATGACACGCAGGCCAAGAAGGTCGGTGAATGGAAGCAGTCCGTCTCCACCCGAACCTTCATCGGCGACGGCTACCTGCACGATGAAAACGACGGCAAAGGCTCCAAGTCGGTGACCTTTCAGCCCGAGGGACTCAAAGCCGGCAAATACGAAATCCGCCTCGCCTACAGCCCCGGCCGTGGTCGGGCGGACAACACGCCCGTGACCATTTTCAGCGCGGACGGCGAGAAGACCGTGCGCGTGGACCAACGGTCGGAGCCGCCCATCGAGGGGCGCTTCGTCTCGCTCGGCCAGTTCCGCTTCGAGCAGAACGGCGCGGGCTTTGTCATCGTCGGCACCGAGGGCACGAAGGGCCATGTCACCGCTGATGCCGTGCAGTTCGTCCCGGTCGGAATGCTGGCCGAGGCCCCCTCCGCGCCCGGCACCACGGACGCCGCAAAGAAGGACAAACCCGATGTTTCCGAGACGCTGAAGAAGCTCGAGGCTGAACTGAAGAAGCTCGCAGCCGCCGGCTCCAAGCGCCCGATGTTCATGACGGTGAAAGAGGAAAATCCCGGCGACACCCAAGTCCACGTCCGCGGCAGTGTCAACAACCTCGGGGCGAAGGTCCCGCGCGGCTTCTTGCAAGTCGCCAGCCACGGCCCCGCCCCGAAGATTCCTGAGCAAGAAAGCGGCCGCCGCGAACTCGGCGACTGGCTCGCCAGCCGCGAGAACCCGCTCACCGCCCGCGTCTTCGTGAACCGCACCTGGACCTGGCTCTTCGGCACCGGCCTCGTCCGCAGCCCCGACAACTTCGGCACCACCGGCGACGCGCCGACGCACCCGGAACTGCTCGACCACCTCGCCGTGCGCTTCATGGACGAAGGCTGGTCCGTGAAGAAGCTCGTGCGCGAACTGGTCTTGAGCCGCACTTACCAACAGGCCTCTGCCATTCCGCACTCCGCACTCCGCACTCCGCATTCCGCAGACCCCGAAAACAAACTCCTCTGGCACGCGAACCGCCGGAAGCTCGACGCCGAGTCCATCCGCGACACCGTCCTGCAAGTCAGCGGCCAGCTCGACCTCGCGCAGGGTGGTCCGCTTATCAAGCCCGGCACCAGCGCCGACTACGGCTACAAGCACACCGACACGCGCCGCAGCGTTTACTCCCCCGTGCTGCGCAACTCGCTGCCCGAGCTCTTCGAGGCCTTCGACTTCGCGGACCCCAGCCTCGTCGTCGGCAAGCGCAGCGACAGCACTGTCGCCCCGCAGGCGCTCTTCATGATGAACCACCCGTGGGTGATGGAGCAGTCGCAGTCCGCCGCGCAGAAGCTCCTCGCCGAAAAGCTCGCCGATGACCGCGAGCGCGTCGCCCGCGCCTACCGCCTCGTCCTCGGCCGTGCCCCGACCGATGGCGAAGTCACGGTCGCGCTGAAGTTCCTCCCCGCCGAATCCGCCGCGAGCGAAGCGGCGAAGCGCACCGAGGCCTGGGGCCGCTTCTACCAGGCGCTGTTTGCCTCCGTGGATTTCCGCTATTTGAACTGAACCCCATCGCTGGTAGGCTCCGTAGAAGTCACCGATATGAACACCCCGCTCTTCTCCCGTCGCCACGCGCTGTCCTCGCTCGCCTGCGGCTTCGGCTCGCTCGCCTTCGCCGGCATGACCGCCCAGCGCGCGCAGGCCGCCGCGAACCCCCTCGCGCCGCGCCAGCCGCACCACCCGCCGCGCGCCAAGAGCGTCATCTTCCTCTTCATGCAGGGCGGCGTCAGCCACGTGGACTCCTTCGACCACAAGCCCATCCTCACCGAGCGCGACGGCCAGCTCATGGGCTTCAACGACGCCCGCAAGATCGCCAACTCCGGCAAGCGCGAGGAATCCAGCCAGCGCGTCATGAAGCCGCTGTGGAACTTCGCCCAGCACGGCCGCACCGGCCATTGGGGCAGCGAACTCTTCCCCGAGATGTGCCGCCACATGGACGACCTCACGTTCATCCACTCGATGCACACCGAAGGCATCGCGCACGGCCCCGCCACGCTCTTCTTGCACTGCGGCGCGACACAATTCATCCGCCCCAGCATGGGCTCGTGGGTCAGCTACGGCCTCGGTGCCGAGAACGAAAACCTCCCCGCCTTCGTCAGCCTCAGCCCCAGCGCCGGCAACGGCGGCCCGCGCAACTTCGGCAACGCCTTCCTCCCGCCCGTCTTCCAAGGCACCGCCGTCGGCAAGGCCGGCACGCCCATCATCGAGTCCACCATCCGCAACCTCACCAACCCCAAACTCTCCCCCGCCGAGCAGCGCCGGAACTTCGACTTCCTCCAGGAACTCAACGCCGAGCAGCTCAAGAAATCCCCCGGCGACGCCGAGCTGGAAGCCGTCATCGCCAGCTACGAACTTGCGTGGCGCATGCAGAACAACGCGCCCGACACGCTCGACTTGAGCAAGGAAACCGAGGCCACCAAGAAGCTCTACGGCATCGGAGAATCAAAGACCGACAACTTCGGCCGCCAGTGCCTCATGGCCCGCCGCCTCGTCGAGTCCGGCGTCCGCTACACCCAAGTCACCTACGGCGACAACACCGCCAACCCCGCCTGGGACCAGCACTCGAACATGCCCAAGCACAAGGACCACGCGATGGCCGTGGACAAACCCATCGCCGGCTTGCTGGAAGATTTGAAAGCCCGTGGCCTCCTCGAAGACACCATCGTCTGGTGGGGCGGCGAGTTTGGCCGCACGCCCTACGCGGAGAAGAACGGCACCGGCCGCGACCACAACGCCGGCGGCTTCACCGTCTGGCTGGCCGGCGGCGGCTTCAAGCCCGGCATGAGCTACGGCGCGACCGATGAGTTCGGCCACCTCGCCGTGGAGAACAAGGTCCACATGCACGACCTCCACGCCACCATCCTCCACCAGCTCGGCCTCGACCACGAGAAGCTCACCTACCGCTTCGACGGCCGCGACTACCGCCTCACCGACGTGCATGGGCACGTGGTGAAGGAAGTCTTGGCGTAGCTAATCGGGCGAAGCAGGCTTGCAGTTGAGCGCCAAAGTAAAAGGGGAAGATGATGTGCCTGCGCGATTATCTCGAAACTCCTGACAACCGTAGAAGCTTTGGCAGGTTCGTCCGACACAAGTATGGCTATGGCCATTGGAAGGCATCTTACTGGTTCGTGGGACCTGAAGAAGGAGGAGGCGCAGATTGCATAGAGTTGACAAACCGAATTCAGGCGTGGGCGGAAACTCAGCCAAACGGCAAGTATGCCCTTAAGTGCCTGCCGGACTATTGCTCCAGAATTCAGCAACCACTTCGCGCCGTGTGGCAAAGGACTTGGTGTCCTCTCATCAGCTTGCTTGGCAATGCCGGGAACTCTCCGCAGTGGGTTCCTGAGGCCATTCGGAATCAATGGCCTAACCTAAGGCGATGGGAGAAGGGGTTTCAGCGCGATTGCCTCGCTCGTTGCAATGCCATTCCGGGCCACGACACAGCGTTGCTTGAACTATCACCGCTCGCATGTCGAAACAGTGGTGCCTGGCTGTGGAGGTGTCTCACTAACACCAAACTCGCCGATGCGGAAAGTTACGTGACTAGGCGTTCTTTCCTCAATTGGCGGGAAGAAGGTAATCCGCGGATCGTCGAGCGCGCGATAGCCATTCGGCGGCGAATCCAGCGATACAAACCGAGGTTCGTCATTTTTTATGGGATGACAGATACCGTTGTTGCGGGCGCAGTCAGACACGTTTTTCAGCTTAATCGCCCACACTCCTCGACCCAAACCGACATTCAGCAAGCTCAACTGGGGGAGACCAACATGCTGAACATCTACCATCCCAACGCTTGGACCAGACTTACGCACCGCCGCCAGCCTGAACAGGCTTACGACGTAGCTATTAGGCATGCTCTAGCAGTCTGCGGATACCGACCCGGAACCCCAGATGCTGCCGACTATTCGAGCTGCGGACATTGAGTTTCACTCCACCTTGTCCGGAATCTCCACCCCGCCCGCGACGACCTCGATCGCCTTGCCCGAATCTTGTGGGCAGGGATGCCGGCATTGGACGCAGTCACCGGTTGCCGTGCGAGTGCGGCCGCTTGACGTCGTCGCGGTGAGGGGCCACGTCCTCCGCGAGGACATCCACCCATCGCCGGTCGAGGAAGAACACCCAGTGAGTCAGGCGCTCCCGTTCCGTGTTCTGCATGGCCTTCAACATGCGGGAGTTTCGCACTTCGTAGAGGCTCTGGCTGGGGATGTAGCCCCGGTTCCGAAACTGCCTCCGGTGGTATTGCTGGAATTCCTCGGTCACGGACAGTCGCGTCACCTTGCGAAAGACAAGCTGGTGAAGTTGGATGCCATCACCATCAACGAGTGGTTCCGCAAGCGGCCCGTCGTCCTCCACGAGATACCACACGATAGCATCCCGATGCTCGTCCATTTCCACGCCATTTTCGTAAGGATGGCCCAGCGGCTTGCCGAACAACGGAATAGAGCTGAGATGCTCCTGCCCGCGAAGCTGTGCCATACGGGCTTCGAGGCGGGATTTTCCCAATTCCATCCGTTCGACCCTTTGCTCATCTGAGTTACGTCTTGCCTTCGAAGCGGTGATGCGCGCGCGAAGTCGCCGCAGGCAGGTGCGGAGGACGCGAGCTTGAGGTTGGTGGCTAAGGGTAGAATTCATAGGTGCGGGCGGCGAAGGTTTGGGGCTTTGGGAAAAGGTTGCATCGCCATGATTGCAGCGGAGCCACGCAGCGGCGTGCGCACTGCGGTCAACCCCGGTGTCGCATTGCAACACCCACGGGGACGGCAGGCGATTTAGCGCCTTGGCCAGCCGGTCAACTTCGATCGGATGAACCGGCTGGGCTCGATTCGGAGGGACCGGGCAATGGAAGACCGTGAAACCGGCTTCGCGATAACAGTGGAGCAGGTCAATGCCGCGCCGGGTGTAGCAGCGGTCCAACTCCTCTGGAGTGAGCAGGCAGAGGATGGAACGGATGCCCATGCGCCGGGCCTGCTCCAGCCACGCACGGACGGCCACGCCCAGCTCGCGGCCATCCCACCGGCCCGGCTGACAGCTTTGAGCCAGACGACCCCGGAACAGCCAGAAGATTTGGTCACTCACGGGTGGTTTAGGTTGGCGGGAGAGGCCGTTCAACCGCGAGCGACTTAATCACGCATCCGGTCCGGTCAACGCCCGCGCTGCAATGCACCAGCCACGGCGGCGGTAGTGTGCGGAGCACTTCGTGGACTTGGCGAAGCTCGTCGTCGGTAACGTGCGGCTCCTCGTGGTCGGGCACGGGGACGCGCCCAACCCGGAAGCCTGCCTCGGTGTAGCAGTGGAGGAGGTTAACGCCTGCGCGGGTGTAGTATCGCTCCAGCTCGTCGTCCGTGAGCAGGCAGACGATGGAGCGAATGCCCATCTGCTGGGCGCGGGCAATCCAAGCGTGGACGACCGCGTTCAGTTCGCCTTCGGTCCACCGGCCTGGACGGCAGGCGCGGGCCAGACGGCCAGCGATAACCCATTCGATAGTGTCGTTCATGGTTTGGTTAGGAGGGCGGTGTGGCACGCCGGAGCAGTCGCGCCGGGGGACAATCCGCCCTCTAATACATAGTAGGGAGAGAGGCCAAAGTGTAAACCGATGGCGCGAAGATTTTTGGCAACGGCAGCAGATTTCTTCCGCTTCGCCGCGTAGCCAAGAGCCGTCAGTCACTTTCCACCTTCCAGCACGCGCTGGTGCTTGGCACGAATGCACGGCCACTCCGCCAGCACCGAGGCGGCATGAGCGGAGCGGTCCAGGCCGGAGCTGCAGTGAAACAGCCACGGCACGGGAAGCTTGCACAGCTTGTGGCGGATTTCAGGGAAGACACTCTCGGGAATCGGCGGCATGCGCTGGTCCGGCACGGAGATGTGCGCGACCTGAAAGCCGCCTTCGCGGTAGCGGCGCAGCAGGCCGACACGGTGGTCGCCGTAGCCAGCCGCCAGTTCACGCCCGGAGAGCAGGCAGATGATGGAGGCGATGCCCTCGGCCCGGACGTGGTCGAGCCAAGCGGCAACCAGCGCCTCCGGCACGCGCTCGTGCGGGTAGCCGGGCTGGCACGCGTAGGCCAGCATCCGGGGCAAGCGCCAGACCACCGGCGAGATGGCCTCGAAGAGGGCGAGGTTGGGATTGTCGTTCATAAGGTGAAGCAGCGCTGGATTCCCGGCTCGCCGTATGCGGCTCCGCCGGTGTTGACAATGAGGTTCGGAAGGATTCGGGCGACGCCGGGACTGTGCGTGTGACCGCACAGCACGATGAAGCGGTGACGCGGATGCTTCTTCGCCACCGCGCGCAGGACTGTTCCGGCGGCGGTGTTGCAGAAGTGCGGGAGATACTCCGCGTCCGACATCTGCCCCATGTGCCAGGTTGCCTCTGGGAAGGGTGGAACGTGCGTCAGGACGAAGACGCGCCGGTAACGTGGCACGGCCAAGTCCAGCGCCACCCGAAGACTGTGGGCCGACGCATCACCCAGCGCGGCCAGCCGACGGAACCGCTCGGCCCGGCTGCATCCCGTCAACTCGGCGATGAGCCGGTAGTCGTTGAGTTCCACCTGCGACTGTGCGCCCGCCCCGGCGCGTCCGTCTGCCCAACCGCGATGGCCGATGAGCGCCGTCGTTGGAGTGAGCGGCAGCACTTCGTCGCCGTCGAGGTGTTGCAGCCGAGGATTGTCCGCGTAGGTCAGCGCGACCGCCGCGTCTACACGGGCAAAGCTGGAGCCGTAAAAGTCGTGGTTTCCCAGCACGAATGCCACTGGGCAATCGAGTTCAGCCACGAGCCATTGGAGGTCTTCCGGCAATTGCCGTCCGGTCGAGATGTCGCCGGAGATGACGAGCGTGCCGGGCAGTTCAGCCCGGATGGATTCGAGCAGCCGATGCCGCGCCGGAGCATCAGCGTGGTCGAGGTGCCAGTCGGTCGCCCAGATGAGTTTTCCGCCTGTCGGCGGTGCCGGTTGAAGAGCCAGAGTTCCCATGCTGGCCGTAGTAGATACCAGAACGGGTGGGACAAAGACAGTCCGACCCTTCGCCGATTTGCTGGAAGCGGAGGATATTCTCGTCTGGTGGGGCGGCGAGTTTGGCCGCACACCCTACGCGCAGGGGAACGGCACCGGCCGCGACCACAACGCCGGCGGCTTCACCGTCTGGCTGGCCGGCGGCGGCTTCAAGCCCGGCATGAGCTACGGCGCGACCGACGACTTCGGCCACCTCGCCGTGGAGAACAAGGTCCACATGCACGACCTCCACGCCACCATCCTCCACCAGCTCGGCCTCGACCACGAGAAGCTCACCTACCGCTTCGACGGCCGCGACTACCGCCTCACCGACGTGCACGGGCATGTGGTGAAGGAAGTCTTGGCGTAGCCGCCGGCACCGGCATGAAGCTCCGACTTTATCTGGACACGTCCGTCTTTAGCGCCCGCATTGATGACCGCGCGCCCGACCGCCGAGCACTCACCGAAGACTTCTGGCAAGCTCTGCCGGCCTATGAACCAGCGACCTCCGAACTCGCCGTTGAAGAACTCCGACAAACCGCCGACCCCCAACTCCGTGTGCGGATGGAAACCATGCTCGTTGGGTTTTGCCTCATCCCGGTGACAGCTGAAATGCGGAACTTGGCGGACCAATACATTTTGGCGGGGGCCTTCACGCGGACGATGCTCAACGATGCCGTTCATGTGGCGGCCGCGACACTCTCGCGGCAGGACATCCTCGTCTCGTGGAACTTCAAGCATCTGGTCAACCGGCGGCGGCGTGCTACGGTGGCCAGTGTCAACGCCCGCGAGGGGCTGCCGTTGCTGGACATCCTCTCCCCACCTGAACTCTAGTAATTGCCATGCGCTACTTCGACTACCAGACCATCGCCCGGAAGGCGGGTATCGCCCCGGCCAGCTTGGCCTTGCTTGTCCAACAGCTCAGTGCGGAAACCCCCTGCGACCCGATGCTGGCCGAGCTGCATGTGCTGCGCGCCTGCATGGCCATCCAAGCGGGCACTCTCACCATTCAACAAGCCCTCGCCGACACGGAGCCCGAAGCCTTGGCCGCCTGAAACTCACCTGCCGCCTCACCGACGTGCACGGGCATGTGGTGGAGGAAGTCTTGGCGTAGCCGCCGCACAAAGTAGGTCAGCGCTTCCAGCCTGACCTTCCATCTCAAAGCTTCCGCTCCAGCGGAATCTGAAGACAGAGGGACAGGCGGGACGCGCTGTCCTACTTTGATTCCCGCTAGACAAATCCCCTGTCCACCGGCGTCCTCTTGCACCGATGCCGCCCCCGGACCTCGCCCGACTCTACGACGAGCACGCGTCGGCGCTCTTCGCCTTCGTGCTAAACGTCACGCGGCACGAGGCCGACACCCGCGACGTGCTGCAAGAGGTTTTCCGTAAACTCACCGCGCGGCCCGAGTTGCTCCGCGAAGTCCGTGACGAACGCGGCTTTCTCCTCCGCCTCGCGCACCACGCCGCGATTGACCAGATGCGCCGGCGCGGCACGCGCGAGCGCAATCACGAGCAGTTCGCCGCCGAGGCCGTCGCCCTCTTCGCCCCGACTGCCGATCCGGACGAAGCCGCCTTCCGCCGCGAACTCGCCGAGGCGCTGGGCGAGCTGCCCGTCGAGCAGCGCACCGTCGTCCACCTGAAACTCTGGGAAGGCCTGACCTTCGAGCAGATTGCCGCCGCGCTGGACATCCCACTCAACACCGCCGCCAGCCGCCACCGCTACGGCCTAGACAAACTCCGCGCCCGCCTGCGTCCCCTCTACGACGAAATCAGATGAAGGCGAAAACGCTCAACGCTCAACCCTCAACGCTCAACGTCCAAAGCCGCGTGCGGACGCCTGTCGCCCCCGTTGAAAGTTGGAAGTTTAACGTTGGACGTTGGACGTTTCCCCCTTCCTTCTCTGTGTCCTCTGCGCCCCTTCGCAACCACCTCCCATGACCCCCGACCCCTTCGAGCGCCACCTCTCCCGCCAGCCCCTCCGCCCCGTCCCCGCCGAGTGGCGCGATGAAGTCCTCGCCCGTGCCGGCGATTTGCAATCTCCGTCTGTGGCTCCGGCAATGGCTGCCGACGGCGACTGGAAGTCGCCGGCCCGCGCCTCTCAACTCTCAACCTTCAACTCTCAACTTCGTGAGTGGCTCTGGCCCTGCCCGCAAGCCTGGGCCGCCCTCGCCACCGTGTGGGTGCTGCTGCTCGCCCTGAACCTAGCCACGCGCGACCGCTCCGCAGCCAAACCCGCCAGCGCGAAGGCCCTGCCCGTGATGCCCTACGCCTGGCGCGAGCAGCAAAAACTCCTCGCCGAACTCTTCCCGCCCGAACCCGCCGCCCCGCCCCGCCCGCGCGTGCAACCCGCGCCCGTCCCGCCTGCCGCCCCGCGCAGCGAACTGCGCCCCAACGCCCGCCGCGAGGAGGACATCGCGTGAAAGCGGCCGGTAGCAGCCCACGTGAGCGGCTCACTTCAACTGCGGAATGTGGAATGAAGAGTCTGAACAGAACCTCCTCACGTCGGCTGCTACCGCCGCTCCGCCCAGTAGCGCGACACTCCGATGTCGCGACTGCCGCAGGCCGACAACCCGCCGCGCCCACCCCGACTCGACATCGGAATGTCGAGCCACTTGGGGCGAGCTACTTCGCGCCGCCGGGCCGAGGCCGGGCCGAAGCCGGGCTGTGGAGTGCGGTGACAAGTCACCGCACTCCAAACCGTCCCCGCCCATGACTGAACCACTCTCCCCGCCCCCCGCCGCCCCGCCGCCCCGCGTGCGGTGGCTGCGCGCCGTCGCCTTCGCCACGCTGGTAAGCC
>Ga0255204_1000287_pt1 | contig 15710 bp, 9 predicted proteins | sample Miss_Colum_RepC__2_FD_188418 | JGI IMG/M metagenome (GOLD analysis project Ga0255204, IMG submission 188418) | Freshwater microbial communities from Mississippi River, Louisiana, United States - Miss_Colum_RepC_8h | ecosystem: Environmental > Aquatic > Freshwater > River | place: USA: Louisiana... | reverse complement strand
TCAAACTCGCGTTGTTGTGGCTACTGCTGCCCTTTTGCTGCCCCTGTTCTTCCCTTTCGGAATACGCGGCCTGCTTGGGGCCGTCCTTGGGTTTCCCGGCTGGCACTTGAGCATCCAAGCTGGCACCGAGCCCGGCCTTTGGGTTGCGGTCTGGCTCACGGTCCACATCGGCTTCTGGATCGGTTTCTGGACGGCGGTGGTTTGCGCCTACCGCAGAGGTTCGTGGAGCTACTTCCTGATTCTGTTGTGTTGTGGTGTGGCGGCGGTGCAGGGACGCAGTTGGCTGCGAACCTGCGAGCGCGAGCCGGACTGGACGGAGCGCGGCTTGAACCCTGATCGGCCCGGCATCGAGCCGCAGGTGGTCATCTTGGCGGGGGTGGTCAAGGCCAGCTACCGGAGCATGGACTCGAACCGCCGCCGCTCGCAGGAGGACTACTTTGAAATCCGGATGCGGGGAGCAGACTACTATTACTGCCGCCGGTGGCAGGGAACCGACCTGAAGGAAGTTGGATCCCGCTTCCAAGTTGAGCTCGAACTAGCTGATTTCAATGGGCGCTGGGCGATGATGAAGCTACCCCACACAACGCGAGGCAGAGGAGGGAGCACCGGCGGGTTCAATGACCGTGTGGTTGTCGGCCATCGTCTCTGGGAGGGAGAACGCTTCGTGGGCGCGAAGCCGGAGGAAAGGTTTCTTAAACTCGTCCACAGATCCTGGGCTGGAGGTGGCTCGACTACGCGATTCGTTGGACCAGCACCGGATGAATCGGTGATTCCAGATGGTTCATGGGAGATTGAGGAATTCACGAAGCTCGTTCAGGTCGGACGCCATCTAATCCCGATGCGGATCAGCTACACCGATTCGGGCAACGAAAGGCGCGAAACCTACGAGGTCAAGCGAGTCGAGTTCTCCAACCGGCCCACGGCGGATTGGTTCCAAGCCATCCGCAAGAAGCACTTCGAGCGTGACCCGAATCCCGCCTACAAGAATGAAGCGCTGGATGAACCTGGCCCGTTCCCTGAAGTGCGATGATTCACGCAGCGAGCAGGGACTCAGGCCAAGGATTCCCGAAGCGACTTGTTGGGAAGAGATGGGATTCGCACAGGTGAAGCAGCTGGATCGCCGCCCCCCGATGTAGGCCAAGTCGGCGCTTGCCAAGTGCGCGGGTGGCCGGGATTTTAGGTCCATCGTTCACGCCGAAACCAGTTTCCGCTTCGGCAACCGGGAATCCCTTCCCGGGATGGTCTTCCCCTGCCCCGCCCCAATCGCATGAGTGACACCGAAGTTCAACGTCTGGAGGCGCTGCTGCGCTATCGCATCCTCGACACCCCGCCGGAAGCCGCGTTTGACGATCTGGTGCATCTGGCGGCGCAGCTTTGCAACACGCCGCTGGCCGGCATCTGCCTGCTGGACGAGCGGCGGGCGTGGTTCAAGGCGCGCATGGGGACGATGCTGGCGGAGGTGCCCCGGGAAAGCTCGTTTAGCCATCACGCTGTGCAGCAGTCCGGGACGCTGGTGGTGCGGGACACGTTGACGGACGAGCGGTTCCGCGAGCACCCGATGGTGAAGGACAATCCGCCGGTGCGGTTTTTTGCCGGGCAGCCGTTGATCACGCCCGAGGGGCTGGCGGTGGGGACGTTGTGTGTGATGGACCGGGTGACGCGCGGGTTGACGGGGCAGCAGGCGCTGGCGTTGCAGCGGTTGAGCCGGCAGGTGGTGACGCAGCTCGAGGTGCGTCGGCATGTGGCGGACTTGGAGCGGGAGATCAAGAAGCATCAGGAGACGGAGGATGCGCTGCGGTTCACCGAGGCGATGTTCCGGGGCATTTACGAGAATGCCACGGATGGCATTTTCCAAACGACGCCCGATGGGAAGTTCCTGTCCGCGAACCCGATGCTGGCGAAGATTTACGGTTTCGCCTCGCCGGAGGAGCTGGTCAAGGTGTTGAGCGATGTGTCGCGGCAGCTTTACGTGGACCCGGCGCGGCGGGACGAGTTCGTGCGGCAGATGCGGGAGAAGGATTTGATCCAGGGTTTCGAGTCGCAGGTTTACAACGCGCGGGGCGAGATCATCTGGATCGCGGAGAACGCGCGCGCGGTGCGGGATGCCGAAGGGCAGGTGCGCTACTACGAGGGGACGGTGGAGGACATCACGGAGCGCAAGCGGGCCGAGCTGGCCGTGCGTGAGGCCGAGCGGCGCTTTCGCTCGATCTGGGAGAAGTCGGCGGATGGCATGCGGTTGACGGACAAGGACGGGATTTTGAAGGCGGTGAACGCGGCGTATTGCCGCATCGTGGGCATGACCGAGGCGGAGTTACTCGGCCAGGTTTACATCGTCAGCTACCGCGAAGGGGAGGATGTGGACCGCCTCCATGAACGCTACCGAGAGAACTACCGGACGCGGAACATCCCCGAGCACATGGAGCGGCGGGTGACGTTCAAGAACGGCCGGTCCGCGATTCTGGAACTGTCCAACTCGTTCGTGGAGAACGACGGCCAGGACCCGCTCGTGTTGAGCATCTTCCACGATGTCACGGAAAGCCGGCGGGCGGAGGAGAAGCTGCGCAACTCCGAGGACCGCTTCCGCTCCATCTGGGAGAAGTCGGTGGATGGCATGCGCTTGATCGACAAGGAGGGGATCACCCGGGCGGTCAATCCCGCCTTCTGCCGGCTGGTGGGCTTGAGTGAGGCGGAGCTGATCGGGCACCTTTACACCGATCACTACGGCCAGGGCGAGGATGCGCAGGCGCGGCTGGCCCGCTTCCGGGCGGAATACGCCACGCGGAGCATTGCGGAGCACATGGAGCGCCGGCTGATCCTGCGGGACGGGCGGACGGTGGATGTGGAGCTGTCGATTTCGTTTGTCGAGGTGGCGGGGGAGGATCCGCTGGTGCTGACGGTGTTCCACGACCTCACGGCGCGCAAGCGGGTGGAGGCCGCGCTGCGGGAGTCGGAGTTTCTCTATCACTCGCTGGTGGACAACCTGCCGCAGAACATGTTCCGGAAGGATCTGGCCGGCCGGTTCACGTTCGTGAATCAGCGCATGTGTCAGGAGATCGGCAAGCCACGCGAGGAGATCATCGGCAAGACGGACGCCGATTTGTTCCCGTCGCAGATGGCGGAGAAATACCAGCGGGACGATCAGCGCATCATCGAGTCGCGCAAGACGCATGAAATCCTGGAGGCCCACTTCTCGCCGGAGAAGGGGAAGACTTATGTGCAGGTCGTCAAGACGCCGTTGTTCGACGCGGAGGGCAACGCGCTGGGCATTCAGGGCATCTTCTGGGATGTCACCGAGCGCAAGCGCATCGAGGAGCAACTGGCCATGGAGCGCGACCTGCTGCGCGCCCTGCTCGACAACGTGCCGGACCGCATCTACTTCAAGGACACGGAGTCGCGCTTCCTGCAGGCGAGCATGGCGCTCGCCCGGCGGCTGGGCGTGAAGGATGCCGCAGACGTGGTGGGGAAGACGGACTTTGATTTTCATCCACCGGAGCTGGCGCGCGAGTTCCACGCCGACGAGCAAAGGATCCTGCTCACCGGCCAGCCCATCATCAACAAGATCGAACGCCAGCGGGCGACGGACGGCAGCGACATCTGGGCCTCGGTCACGAAGGTGCCGCTGCGCAACCGCGCGGGGTTCATCACGGGCATCATCGGCATCTCCCGCGACATCACCGCCATCAAGCGGGTGGAACGTGAACTCCAGCAGGCGCGGGACACGGCGCTGGAATCCACCCGGTTGAAGTCGCAGTTCCTCGCGGCCATGAGCCATGAGATCCGGACGCCCATGAACGGCGTGGTGGGCATGACCGAACTGCTGCTGGACACCGAGCTGGCGCCGCAGCAGCGCGAGTTTGCGGAGACGGTCCACTCCAGTGCCTATGCGCTGCTGCACATCATCAACGACATTCTGGACTTCTCGAAGATCGAGGCGGGCAAGCTGAGCCTGGAGCGGACCGACTTCGACTTGCGGGAGGTCGTCGAGCGCAGTGCCGAACTGCTGGCGCATCGCGCACAGGCCAAGAATCTGGAGCTGGTCTGCTGGATGGCCCCCGATGTGCCGACGCAGTTGTGCGGCGACCCCGTGCGCCTGCAGCAAGTCCTCGTGAACCTCCTCGGCAACGCGGTGAAATTCACCGATCACGGCGAAGTGGTGCTGCGTGTGATCAAGGAAGGCGAAACCGATGTCGCCGTGGCGGTGAAAATCTCCGTGCAGGACACCGGCATCGGCATCCCCGCCGAGTCCCAGGGGAAGATTTTTGAAGCCTTTACGCAGGCGGACGGCTCCACCACGCGCAAATACGGCGGCACTGGTCTGGGCCTTTCCATCTCGCGGCAGCTCGTGGAGTTGATGGGAGGCAAGCTGCAACTACAGAGCGTGGTCAACGAGGGCTCCACCTTCTGGTTCTCGCTGTCGCTGGAGAAGCAACCGGTGCTCGTGCCCCAGGCGCACACCTCGCGGCTGGCCGGAGCGCGCCTGCTGGCCGTCACCGAAAACGTCCACCAGCGCCACGCCCTGGGCAGTCTGGCCACCCACCTGGGCATTAGCTGCGCCGGGGTGCGCACCGCCGACGAGGCGCTCCATGCCCTCCGGGACGCCACCGCCGGAACCACGCCCTTCGATGTGGCCTTGGTGGACATCAAGCTCCCTGGGGCAGACGGCCTCTCTCTGGCACAGAGCATCAAAGCGGAGCCTGAGATTGCGGACACCAAGCTCGTGCTGCTCACTCCGATGGGCCAACGCCTGGACCTCGAAATCATGAAGCTGGCCGGACTCGCGGGCAGCATGCTCAAGCCCGTTCGTCTGGCCCGGTTGGAAGAAACCTTGCTGCGGGTGCTGTCGCATGACGACCCGAGCCTGGTCCTGCCCAGCCCGGTGGAGCCAGCTTCCTTCCTGCGCATCAAGGGACCGCCCGGGGAAACCCGCCCGCTGCGCATCCTGCTGGTGGAAGACAACAGTGTGAACCAGCGGGTGGCCCTGCTACAGCTCAAGAAGCTCGGCTACCAGCCCGACACAGTTCTGAACGGTGAGCAGGCCGTGGCCGCCGTGCAGACCAAACCCTACGACGTGGTCCTCATGGACTGCCACATGCCCGTGATGGACGGCTACACCGCCACCCGTCGCATCCGGGAATGGGAGGGGCAGACTGGCAGCCCGCGCCTGCGCATCCTGGCCATGACGGCCGACGCGGGACGCGGGGACGCGGAGCAGTGCTATGCGGTCGGCATGGATGACTTCATCACCAAGCCGGTCCACCTGCCCGAACTGAGCGCAGCCTTGGAACGTGCCGGCACCGAGCGCGGCCCGGTCGCCGCCCCCGCCAGCACAGGCAGCCCGGCGGGCGGTGATTCTGCCACGCTGGATTTCTCCGTATTGGCGGGCTTCCGCACTCTGAGCGAGCCCGGCCAACCAGATCCGGTGGTCGAGCTGATTGACCTCTTCTTGGAAGATGCCCCGGAGCGGCTGCTAGCCATGCAGACCTCGCTGGCCCGGCAGGACAGCGACGCCCTCAAGGTGGCCGCCCATTCCCTCAAGGGCAGCGCGCGCAACTTGGGTGCCCGGCCCCTGGCCAGCATCTGTGCCGACCTGGAACATCTGGCCGCAAAGGGCGAGTGGACCAGCGCCGAGCCACTGCTGGCGGCCATCGGCCAGGAGTTCGACAAACTGCGGGCGCTCCTCGCTGCCGAGAAACGGGCTGCGCCGCACTAAATCACGGATTCCAGAGTTGAGTTTCTCCTTTTCTCTGCCAGCTTCGGCGGTGGCCTTCCGGCGAAGTCCGTTGAACGCTCCTCCTCCTCACACACCATGCAAATCACCAAGCAACTCGCCATCTTCCTCGACAACTCACCGGGCATGCTCGCGCTGGTCTGCCACGCGCTCGCCGATGCGAAGGTCAACATCTACGCCATTTCGGCCAGTGACACCGTGGACCACACCGTCATCCGCATGGTCGTGGACAACCCCCAGAAGGCGACTTACGTCTTCGAGGAGCGCGGCACGCTGGTCGTCGAGGACGAAGTGCTGATGATCGACGGCGACAATCGCCCGGGCTCGCTCGCCACGATCGCCGAGAAGCTGGGCGCGGCCAAGGTGAACATCGAGTATTGCTACTGCGCCACCAGTCCCGGCTCCCGGCGCGGCCTGCTGATCCTGCGGGTGAAGAACCCGCAGAAAGCGCTGAAGGTGCTGAATGGCTAGTTTGCCGAGGGCAATAAAGACCGTGTTCAGTGACCAGTGGTCCGCGCGGGACTGGTTGCGGCGGCGTGCTTCGCCAACTGGACACTGAACCCTGATTACCTCCCCTTGCACCCGCTCCTCTATGAACTGAACGCGCGCTGCTGGCTGCTGGAGCTTTCCAGCCAGCACGGCCAGGCCATCCATCTGGGGAACGTGCCGGAAGTGGAATTCCAAACCTGGCAGCGGCTCGGCTTCACGCATATCTGGTTGATGGGGATTTGGACGACGTGCAGCCGGGCTCGGGAGTTCGCGCTGACTGACCCGTCGCTGGTCCAATCCTACCGGCAAGCCCTGCCTGACTGGACCCCGGAGGACGTGACCGGTTCGCCCTATGCCTTGGCCGAGTATCAGGTGCCAAGCCATCTAGGCGGCGAGGAAGGGTTGCGCAAGTTCCGCCACCGACTCAACGAGCACGGGCTGAAACTGATTCTGGATTTTGTGCCCAACCACACGGGGATCAGCCATCCGTGGGTGAGGATGCGGCCGGAGCTTTATGTTCAGGCGACGCCGGGCACGCCGGATACCTTCGCCACGGACACGGGCCTGGGCGTCTTCTGGGTCGCACACGGAAAGGACCCGTTCTTTCCAGCCTGGCGCGACACCGCCCAGCTCGACTACCGGCGCGCCGACACCCAGGCGGTCATGCGCGAAGTCCTGCGCAGCGTGGCCGCCCGCTGTGACGGCGTGCGCTGCGACATGGCCATGCTGATTTTGGAGGACGTTTTCGCAAAGACTTGGGAAACCTGCCCCGCGAAAGGAACGCCGGCCCGGGGGGAATTCTGGACCACCGCGATTGCCGAAGTCCGGGAGGCCCGTCCGGATTTCCTGTTCGTGGCGGAGGTTTACTGGGATCTCGAGCAGAACCTCCAGGGGATGGGCTTCGACTACACCTACGACAAGTGGCTCTACGACCATCTGGCCAACGACAATTATGCGGAGACACAAGTCCACCTGCTCGACCTCCCATCCGAGTTCATACGGCGCAGCGTCCACTTCCTGGAGAACCATGACGAGCAGCGGGCCAGCCGACAGTTTTCGCTGGATGAACACCGGGCGGCGGCGCTCCTGAGTCTGGGCCTGCCGGGTATGCGGCTGGTGCATCACGGGCAATTGCAAGGCGCGCGCACCCGGCTTCCAGTGCAACTAGGCCGGCGTCCCAGCGAACCGCCCGACCCGGAATTGACCCGCTTCTACGAGCGCCTGCTCGGTGCCCTGCGCGAACACTCCGTCGGTCGGGGCGAGTTTGCCATCCTGCGGCCGCGCTCTGCCTGGTCGGAAAACACCTCCGACCATTGCTTCGTCATCGTGCAATGGCAGTCGAGCCCGGACGCCTTTGATCTGGTGGTGGTGAACTTGGCCGCCCAGTCCAGCCAGTGCTACGTGACGCCTACGGTGCCCGGGCTCGCCCGTCGCGAATGGGTCATGAAAGACCTGCTGGGCGAGGAAAAATTCTGGCGGCACGGCCACGAGATGCAGCAGCGCGGCCTGTATCTGGCCGTCCCGCCGCGAGCGGCGCAGCTCTTCCACTTCTCGCCGGCGCGGTCGGCTTGAACTAGCCGGCGGCCCCCACCAGCCAGGCAATGATGGCCTTCTGCGTGTGCAGCCGGTTTTCGGCTTCGCAGAAGATGGTGTCGGCGTGGGCTTCGAAAGTCTCGTCGTCAATTTCCTTGCCCCGGTAGGCGGGCAGGCAGTGCATCACCAACGCATTCGGATTCGCCAGCTTCACCAAAGATTTGTTGATCTGATACCCGGAGAGCACGCGGATGCGTTCGGCGGCCTCGGCCTCCTTGCCCATGGAGACCCACACGTCGGTGTAAAGCAGGTCCGCTCCGGTCGCTGCCGACGACAGGTCGGCCGTCAGCACGATCTTGGCCCCGGTCGCCGCGAGGTGCCCGGTGAGGACCTCGCCGCTGCCGGTGGCCTGCGCATGAACATGGGTGAAGCCCGCCCGCTCCAGCAGCGCCAGGGGCGGCTGGAATTCCTTGGGGGCTGCGATGCGCAGCTCGAACCCCAGCTTCGCCGCCGCAAAGACCCAACTGGCTGGCACATTGCACGCGCCGTCCCCCACAAACGTGACCACTTTCCCCTGAATCGGGCCGCGCTGCTCCTGATACGTGAAGATGTCCGTGAGGATCTGGCAGGGGTGCTCCTCGTCGGTGAGCGCGTTGATGGTGGGGATGTTTGCGAAGCGCGCAAACTCCTCCACGTCCGCCTGCGCAAACGTGCGGAAGACGACGCCATGAACCATCCGCCCCAGCACCCGCGCGGTGTCCTTGATCGGCTCGCCGCGGCCGAGTTGGATATCCGCGGCACTCAGGAACATCACGTTCGCGCCCAACTCGCGCAGGCCGACCTCAAAGGACACGCGGGTGCGCGTGGAAGACTTCGCGAAGATAAGCGCCCACGTCTGGCCCGCCAGCGGCAGGGAGGTGGATTTGCCGCGCTGGCGCTTCATCGTGGCGCTGGAGGCCAGGATGGTTTCCATGTCCGCACGGGACAAATTCTCAAGGCTCAACAGATGTTTCATGGTCGAGAGAAAGCGCGGAGTGTAGGCACGAGCGGGCGAAGAGCAAAAACATTCTGACGAAGCCCGCGGGATTCCCGCGCCGGTCTGCGGCGGGCCTTGGATTCGGACCGCCGTCGCGCTTTCGCACCTACTCACGAACCAATGCGCGGGCTTCGGTCCATGGCAGCGCTCCCTGAACCGGGAGTTGGGCAGCAAGATTTGGGCAGGAAAACTGAGACTCGAATCTTCCTGCCCATAAATTTCCCGCCCCCTGCCTCAGGTTCATGGTCCCCATGCGCGGCTTGCGGGCCGTGGTGGCTCTCCATGAACCGCCTGATAAGGACCCAAAGATTTGGGGCGGACAAAGATTCCAAAGCCCATCTTTGTCCGCCCCTCATCTTTGGGTCTTCAGCCTTTGGTTCATGGTTCCAATGCGCGGGCTTTGGTCCGTGCCGGCTACCCATGAACCGGCCACAAGGCAGGGCAAGGTTGGCCTTACGAGCAGGAGTCCGGGCCGCCGCGCTCCGTCCAACTCGCAATCCTAATCTCAATCCCAATCCTGCTCCCTCCCCACCGCCTAGCGAGCGGCCAGGAAAGCCGGCGGCGAGTGCAGCGGCGCCTCCACCGTGCGCGAACCCCGGATGTGCTTGTGACAGTTCACGCAACTGATGGTGAGCTGAAACCAAGCCAGCGAGGCCGCCTCCGGGTTGCCGTCCTTGGCGGCCTTCACCAGTGATTCCGCCTGTCTTCGGAACTCGGCGGTCAATTGCTTGTATTCGGGCGTCTGGCGCGCCTGCCAGCCGGCCACCTGGCTGAGCACCACCAGACGCTGCGCATTGGCGGTGATCGTCGCGAAGTTCTCGGTGGCGATGCCCTCCAGCACCTTCTGCGAACTGTCGAGTTTAGACCGCATCACCTCCCGCGTGGTGAGCTTGGGGTCATTGGGTGTCAGCGTCGCAGCCAGGCCGGCGAAGCCAATGCCCGGCACCAGGGACGCCAGCCAAAACATCTTGGTTTTCATATGCATCTCTCCCGTCCACGCCCCGTTGGCGGGGCGCATCCAATCGCCTGCCGACCGCCCCGCTCAGGCCGTGAAGCCGAAGCGGAAGTGCTCCTCGTCCGGTTTGATTCCGAGTGAGGCGCACAGTTTCCGGGCCGCGAGCATCCCCGCCGCCGTCTTCACCAGCTTGTCCGACTCCGCACGGGTCAGCTCCACCCCTTCATGCCGGATCGCGTGCAACCGATAGCTGTGATCCAGCACATGGACCAGGAACTCCTCCACCGCCACGGGATCATCTGACTGATAGTGGTTCACATGGGCGTTCCGCCCAAGGTTCATGGCGTATTCGATGTGGTATTTCGCAAGCATAAGCCTGTTCAGTTAAGGTTTTTACCAAGCCTGACCGACTGGTGAACTCGCTTCACCCAGTCCCGGAATATGTCGCGCGCCGCCGGCAACGCCTCCAGCCAGTCGAGTTTTACTTTCACCGTATCTCGCTGCGGGAGGCGGGCTGGCAGCGGCCCGCGACCGTCTGAATTTGTCTCGACTGGACGAAACTGGCTGTCCAGCCGCATCTCCATCTCCGCGCTATCCTCGTCGTAGCCGGCGTCGCCCGTGGCCAGCACCTCGACCGCGCCGCCGGGAGTCGCCAGCGTCTCCACGACTTCGCTGATGGAGAGGACTCGTCTCATACAGCGCGACCTTGGAGCCGAAGCGCGCGTTCGACTCACCTCGGATTGCTTAAGGCTCGCCCAGATTTGCAAAGCCACTGTGCCGGCGGCTTGCAGCCGCCGCGTGAACGCCTACGCTGCGTCGCAAGTCTGTTCACCATGCACCGCCGCGCCGCCTTTCTGCTGTTGCTTCTCACTCTAGCGCTCCCCTGCCCCGCCGCCGTCAGCCACGGCTTCCGCGTGCCGGATGGTTTTGAAGTCTCGCTCTACGCCGGCGATGACCTCGCGCATGACATCTTCTCCATGACCACCGACGCCAAGGGCCGCATCGTCGTCGCGGGCAAGGAGTATGTGAAAATCCTCCACGACACCGACCACGACGGAAAGGCCGACAAGGCCACACTCTTCGTGAAGGCCACCAAGACCGGTGCGCACGGAATGTATTTCGACGGCCCCGACCTCATCATGAACGGCGACGGCGGCATCCGCCGCTGGCGCGACACGGACGGCGACGGCGTGGCCGATGGTGAACCGGAAATCTGGCTCCGCACCGAGCGCGACGGCGAGCATTCGGCCAATGGCATCGTGAAAGGCCCGGACGGTTGGTTCTACCTCATCTGCGGCAATGACGCCGGCATCAGCAGCGAACACGCGAAGCTCCCCGGCTCACCCATCAAGCAAGTCAACGCCGGCGCGCTCGTCCGCATCTCGCCTGATGGCAAGACCAGCGAAGTCCTCGCGCACGGCTTCCGCAATCCCTACGACATTGATTTCCACCCGTTCGGCCAAGTCTTCACCTACGACGCCGACGGCGAGCGCGACCACCATCTGCCGTGGTATGCCGGCACTCGCATCTTCGACATCGCCACCGGCGCGCACCACGGCTGGGTGCTCAAGGGCTGGGGCCACGCCTGGAACCGCCCGCCCGCCTGGCCGGACAACACCGAGCGCCTCTGGGAAGTCGGCCGCGGCTCGCCCACGGGCGTCTTCGTCTATCGCCACCGTGCGTTCCCCGCGCGCTACCGCGACGGCCTCTTCGCCATCTGCTGGACCTTCGGCCGCATCTACTTCTTCCCGCTCACGCGGCGCGGCAGCACGTTCGAGACACAGATGGAAATCTTCATGGAGACGGCGGGTGACACCGGCTTCGCGCCCGTGGACGCCGTGGTCGGCCCCGATGGCGACCTCTTCGTGGCCATCGGCGGGCGCGGCACCATCGGCAGTGTCTTCCGCGTAAAATACCGTGGCGGGGACACTCCTGTCCCCGTTGCCCGTGCCGGCGACTTGGCGTCGCCGCCCGTGGGCACCAGCAGCACGAACGTCGGCGACTACAAGTCGTCGGCGCAAGCGCTCCGTGAAGTCCTCTCCGCTCCGCAGCCACTCTCAAGCTGGTCTCGCGCAAAGTGGATTCCACTCGCGAAAGACCTCGGCCAACCCGCCTTCGAGCAAGCCGCTTTGAATCCCAAACTCCCGCTCGCCGAGCGCATCCGCGCCGTGGAAGTGCTGGTGGAACTCTTCACCGGCATCTCGCCCGAACTCGCACGCAAGCTCGCTGCCAGCAACGAACCCGAACTGATCGCCCGCGTCGCGTGGGCGATTGGCGTAGTGGGGCAGGCGTCCTCGCCTGCCAGTCCTTCAGTCGTCCCGACTGAAGCCGCCTCGGCAACCGGGACGGCTGCTCCATTTCGACTCCTCGCCGACCTCACCCGCCGCGATGACCCGCGCATCGCCCGCGCCGCGTGGGAAAGCCTCATCTCCGTAGGTGCCGACGTGAGGAGGCTCCATTCTCCCCAGACCCCAGACCCGAAACCCCAGACCCAATCCAGTCAGAGCCTCCTCACGTCGGCTGCTACCCCGGACTGGTTTCGCGGCCTGAACTCCGACGACCGCCGCGTGCGCACCGCGACGGTGCTCGCCGCACGCGCCAGCGCCAGCGCCGTGCCGGCGATTTCCAACCGCCGTCCGGACGCCACCAACGCCAACGCGCAATCGGACACCACGGACGGCGGTTACAAACCGCCGGCACTGGCTCCCGTGCTCACGCCCTTCGCCCGCACTCCTCTGCCCCGCCAGCTCACCGAGCGTCAGCGCCTCGGCATCCTCCGCATCCACGGCCCCGAGCGCGCGGATGACCCGAGCTGGCAACCGCACTACTTCAACAACGCCGCCTTCGTCGCCGCCACCTCGCGCGACCCGGTCACGCGGCTCGACGCCGTGCGTTTGCTCCAACTCGGCCTCGGCGACGTGAAGCTCGCGCAGGACAAGCCCGACACCTACGACGGCTTCGTCGCGAACAAGACGGACGACATCCCCACGCCGCTGCGCCAGCACGTCGCCGAACGCCTCGCGCCCGCCTTCCCGTCCGGCGACGCCGACCTCGACCGCGAGCTCGGCCGGCTACTGGGAATGCTCTCCGCCGACGCGCCCGGCCTGCTGCCACGCGTCGCGGCAAAACTCACCGAGACGAGTCCGGTCGAGGATGACATCCACTTCCTGATGGTCGCCGCGCGGCTGCCTTCGGCGCGCGACGCGGAAACAACCGCGCGCATCGCCCGCGCCGTCGTCGGCCTGCACCACAAGATGCTCGCGGACAAAAAGGAACCGAGCCGCTTCTGGCCCGTGCGCGTGGCGGACCTGTTCAGCCGCCTGCTGGAGCGCGACCCCGCGCTCGCGGACACACTGCTCGCCGCGCCGCACTTCGGCCTGCCCGACCATGCGCTGTTCGCGCAACGCTTCGAGAAATCCGCGCAGCCTGAAGCCGCGCGCACACTGCTCGCCGCGCTCGCCCGTGGTAGTGGGGCAGGCGTCCCGCCTGCCAGTCCTTCAGTCGTCCCGACTGAAGCAGCCCCAGCAGTCGGGACGACTACTCGACGAGCGGCAGCCGGGACGGCTTCCCCACTATCGCTCTGGACCGCCGAACTCGTCGCCTTTCTCGCCGTGCTGCCGGACGCCGAGCTGTTCCCCGCGCTCCGCCAGCAGTGGCCGCAAGCCACGCTCCAAGACGCCCTCGTCCGCGTGCTTGCCCGCAGCCCGCAGCCCGAGGACCGCGCGCGCTTTGTCACTGCGCTCGGCTCCTTCCAGCCCGCCGTCGTGGAACTTGCCGCGAAGTCGCTCGCCAAGCTTCCCGGCGAAGCTTCTCCCAAAGAACTCGCCGCCGCGCTGACTTCCCTCCGCCGCCACTGCGCCGCGCTGCGTGAGAAGGCCGCACGCACCGCACTCGCGGACTTGCTCGCCAAGTGGAGCGGCCAGTCCATCCCCGTCACGGAAGCGGGTGACTTGGTGAAGGCTTACGCGCCGTGGTTCGAGTGGTTCGCGAAGGCTCATCCTGCCACCGCGAAGGAACTGCTCGGCGGTGACGAGGACACCGCCGCCTTTCTCAAGCGTCTCCCTGCCATCGCGTGGGACGCCGGCGACGCCAAGCGCGGACAGCAGCTCTACGAGGAGCGCATGTGCCACCGCTGCCATTCCACCAGCACGCGCATCGGCCCGGACCTGACGGGCGTGGCGAGCCGCCTCTCCCGCGAAGATTTGTTCATCGCCATCCTCGACCCGAGCCGCGCCATTTCGCCGACCTACCTGGCGAAACTCTTCACCACCAAGTCCGGCGCGACTTACACTGGCTTCCTCGTCTACGATGCTCCCACTGCGCGCCTCATCCAGACCGGCCCGGACACAACCGTTCGTCTCACCGGCGCTGAGGTCACGGGCGTGACCGACTCGCGCGTGTCGCTGATGCCGGCGGGGCTGCTGAACGGCCTGAAGGATGCGGACGTGGCAGACTTCTACGCGTTCTTGAAGAGCCTGAAGAAGTAGGGCGGGCTGTTTCGCCGCAAGGGCACTAACTGTTCTGGATGGAACGGCCAACCTGGCCGTTCTCGGCGGCAACCTGCCGCCGAGCTTTGGCACGGAGAACAATTGGCCTGGTTGGAGCGTTCGGGGCGCAAGCGGCGGGCGGGTCGCCCGCCGCAACGGGCCGGTGGCCCGTTCCACCCAGAACCGGCCGAATGGTCTCGGCTCAGAGTTTCGCCATCGCGGAGTCCAGCGCGGCGTAGAGCTGGGTCATCGTGGCGGGCGTTTCGTCGCCCATGTTCGAGAGGCGGAAGGTGGTGCCTTTGATTTTCCCGTAGCCGCCGTCGATGAGGAAGCCCTGTTCCTTCACGAGCTTCTGGAGTTTGGCGGCGTCCACGACGCGACCGCCGGGCTTCGCGCCGTTGTTCACGCAGGTGAGCGTGATGGACTCGTAGCCGGCCTCGGGGAAGAGGGTGAAACCGTGCTTGGCCGCCCAGTCACGGGTCATCTGGTTGGTCTGCTGGTGCCGGGCGTAGCGGGCTTCCAAGCCCTCGGCGAAGAATTCGTCCAGCTTGCTCGCCAGCGCATAGGTGTGCGAGATGCTCGGCGTGCTGGGCGTCATGTTCTCCTTCGCGTTCTTGTCGAACTCCACGAAGTCGAAATAGTAGCCGCGATCTTTCGCGGTCGCGGCCTTGGCGAGTGCGGCAGGTGAGCAGGTGAAAACCGTGAGGCCGGGCGGCAGGGCGAAGGCTTTTTGCGTGCCGGCGAGGAGCACGTCTATGCCCAGCGTGTCGAAGTTGAGCGGCACAGCGGTCATGGAGCTGACGGCGTCCACGATGAACATCACGTCGGGATACTTGGCCTTGAGCGCGGCGATTTCCGCGACCGGCGACATGGTGCCGGTGCTGGTCTCGTTGTGGATGAGGGTGAGCGAGTCGAACTGGCCGGTGGCGAGCTTGGCATCAATGGCCTCGGCACGGATGGGCGAGCCCCAAGCGACTTGCAGGCCCTCGGCGTCCTTGCCGCAGCGCTTGGCGACGTCCAGCCACTTGTCGGAGAAAGCACCCTTCATGCAGCAGAGCACTTTCTTCTGCGTGAGGTTGCGGAGCGCGCCTTCCATCACGCCCCAGGCGCTGGAGGTGGAGAGGTAAACCAACTGCTTCGTGCCCAGGAGGCTTTGAAGCTGCGGCTCAAGTTTTGCGACGAGGTCTTTGTAGCCCTGGCCGCGATGGCCGATCATGGGCGAGCAGAAGGCCTTGAAGGTTTTCTCGCTGACTTCGACCGGTCCGGGGATGTGGAGTTTGACGTGCGCCATAAAACAGGCGGCGAAAGTTTCACAAGGGGCGCGGCGAGGCAAGTGCGTTCCCGAGGCCGGCAGATTTGGGTATTCGGGGAATTTCGTGGCTAAGTTGGTGTGAACTGGGAATGAGCTATGAGGAAAAACGAGCGTGCGAGGGCCTGGCTTGCCTCCCGGAGCGCGCGGCGGATCGGGGATCCCACCGCTGC
>Ga0255204_1000282_pt1 | contig 15906 bp, 17 predicted proteins | sample Miss_Colum_RepC__2_FD_188418 | JGI IMG/M metagenome (GOLD analysis project Ga0255204, IMG submission 188418) | Freshwater microbial communities from Mississippi River, Louisiana, United States - Miss_Colum_RepC_8h | ecosystem: Environmental > Aquatic > Freshwater > River | place: USA: Louisiana... | reverse complement strand
CCCGGCTGATCTCGCCCGCTGCCGGCCAGTTGCTGGAGCCGCTGTGCCGCCGCTCCCAAGCCCTCACCCGGCAGCGGTTTGGCAAGGTCATCCGCCTCTTTGCGCCGCTGTATCTTTCCAACGAGTGCATCAACAACTGCGCCTACTGCGGCTTCTCCCGCGACAATCCGATCCTGCGCGTGACGCTTGCAGTTGAAGAAGTGCGGCGCGAAGCCCGAGCGCTGCGCAATCAGGGCTTCCGCAATCTGCTGCTGGTCGCCGGCGAGCATCCCAAGTTTGTTTCCGGCGACTACATGGCGTCCTGTGTCCGCGCCTTGCACGCGGAGTGGCCGAGCCTCTCGCTCGAAGTCGGGCCGATGGAGACGGAAGAATACCGGCCCATTGTCGCCGCCGGTGCGGAAGGCCTGGTCGTGTATCAGGAGACTTACGACCGCGCCATTTACGAGCGCATGCACACCGCCGGACCAAAGCGGAATTTCGACTGGCGGTTGGAAACACCCGAGCGCGCGTATGACGCGGGCTTCCGCCGGCTGGGCATCGGCGCGCTCTACGGCCTGGCGGACTGGCGACGCGAGGCCTTGAGTGTCGCCGCGCACGCGCTCTACCTCCTGCGGCATTGCTGGAAGGCACAAGTCACCATCTCCCTCCCGCGCCTGCGTCCGTGCGCCGGCGAGTTCAAGCCGCTGACCACCATGACCGACCGCGAGCTGGTGCAACTCGTCGCGGCGTTTCGGCTCCTGCTGCCCGATGTCGGACTCGTGCTCTCGACCCGCGAACCCGCCAAGCTGCGCGACGGTCTCTTCCCGCTGGGCATCACGCTGGCCAGCGCCGGCAGCCACACGGAACCGGGCGGCTACACCGGCGCGGGGCGCGAGAATATCCACCGCACCGAGCGCGGCCGCATCGTGGACCTGGCATCCGGAGCCAGCGAATGGGCCGAGATGGCGGGGCGCTCGACGAATGCCACCGGCCAGTTTGAAATCGCCGACGAGCGTTCGCCGGAGGAAATCGCCACCCTCATCCGCAGCCTCGGCTACGAGCCGGTCTGGAAGGATTGGGATGCGGCGCTGACTGCGTGAAATGAAACCGCCGCTGTGAAGATGCCGATTCCTCTCCATGAACCGGAGCGCGGCTGTCCCAGCCGCAGCAGCCACTTTCGCCAACCACGCAACCCAACTCCCCGCGTTTGCCTGCCACCCGCCCGGCTGCGGCTGGGACAGCCGCGCTCCGAGTTCAGGGGCCGAAATCGCGGAAGTTGGGGAATCGTTGGTTCTCTCCCTGAATCTCCCAATGAGGACCCAAAGATTTGGGGCGGACAAAGATGGGGTTTTGAATCTTTGTCCGTCCCTAATCTTTGGGCTCCCTGTCTTCGGTTCATGGTCCCAATGCGCTGGCTTCGTTCCATGGTGGCTCCCCATGAACCGGAGCGCGACGGTGCCGTAAGCCAGTCGCGGCCGCATCCCACATGCTGCGGCTGGTCTGCGACACAGCCGCTCTCCAGTTCCGGGACGGCAATCGCGATGCCTCGGACAAAAGAATCTCTCCGTATCACTCGCGTCGCCCCAATCCGATTCGCCAGATCGCTGGCACTGTGGTTGTGCCTCGTGCTCGGCCTCCTCGGCTCCGGCACTTGGGCACAGGCGCAAACCCCCGCCGCTCCTGCCGCCCCGCTTCACTGCGTCGTCTGCGCCAAGGTCATCTCCGGCAAGTATTTCATCCACAACCTGACCAACAACATTTGCGTTGATTGCGAAAAGCTCGAAACCCGCTGCTCGGTGTGCGGGCTGCCGGTGAAGGAAAACTTCGGCAAGACCAAGGACGGCCGCTTCCTCTGCAAGACCGACCTGCCCAACACCGTGCTCACCGAGGAGGAAGGCCGCCGCCTGTTCGATCAAGCCGCCTCGGACTTGGACACCCTTTCGGAGGGACTCCTGCGGCTGCGCTCCCCGCAGGTGAACGTCCAGATGCTCTTCCACCTGGATTTCTCCGAGTCCCGGGCGGCGGGCAAATCCACCAGCCCCCTGCATCGCCTGGGCTTCTCCATGAGCCGCCCCGCCGGCAACGGTTTCACCCACAACGTCGTGCTCCTCAGCGGCCAGTTGCGCGGGCTGACACTGTCAACCTGCGCCCACGAGTTCGGCCATCTCTGGATCAACGAGAACCGCCCCGCAAACCGCAACCTCGAGCCCGACACGGTGGAAGCCATCTGCGAATTGCTGGGCTACAAGCTCGCCGCGCGCCGGGGCGACACCAACGAGCTCGCCCGCATCCGCCGGAATCCCTACACGAACGGCCGCATTCTCCCGATGCTCGACATGGAAGCCCGTGAAGGGCTGGCCGCCGTGCTGAGCTGGGTCCGCTCCGGCTCGAATTCCAGCGTGGGCAGCAACTCCGTTCCGGTCGCCACCCTCACCGCGCCCGCCCAGCCCGTTGAACTGCGCCCCCCACCCCCGCCCGCGACGAAACTCGAACTCCGCTCCCTCGTGCGGACCAGCAAGCGCACCTTCGCGGTGATCAGCGGCGAGCGCTTCGAACTCGGCACGGAAATCTCCCTCCTCGTTGGCGGACAGCGCCGCCGCGTTCGCTTCGAGTCGGCCCAGGAAAACACGGTCGTCGTCACCGTGGACGGCGAACCGCAAACCCTCCGCCTCGGCAGTCCCCCATGACTTCCCCGCACGTCATCGCCAACGGCCAGCCCATCCCCACCGGGTTTCCCTGCACGTTGGAAGAATTCCTCACCCGGCAGCAACTGCTCCCCCGCAGCGTCGTCGTGGAACACAACGGCGAGGCCGTCGCCCCCTCGGAGTTTCCCCGCCGCCCGCTGCACCCCGGCGACCGCCTCGAAATCGTGCGCATCGTCGCCGGGGGTTGAAGTCAACGCAGCCGCGCGGGGCGTTAGTTTGCGTTGGCCAGTCGCAGCGCGGCTGACTAGACTTCCTCCAGCACAAACACCTCCCCTGCCCCACCCATGCAATATCGCCCGCTCGGCAAAACCGGCCTCAACCTCTCCGTCATCAGCTACGGAGCCGCCTCACTTGGCAACGAATACGGCAACGCCACCGATGAGGCCCGCGCCATCCGCTCATTGCACGTGGCGCTGGACGGCGGAGTGAACTTCATTGATACGTCGCCTTACTATGGCCGCACCTTGTCGGAGCAGGTGCTCGGCCGGGCGTTCAAGGGCATTGCCCGCGACCGCTTCATCCTGGGAACGAAGTGCGGGCGCTACGACGTGGCGGGCTTTGACTTCAGCTACGACCGCATCCTCCGCAGCGTGGACGAAAGCCTCCAGCGCATGGGCGTGGACCACATTGACATCCTGCAGTGCCACGACATCGAGTTCGGCGACATGCAGCAAGTCGTGGACGAGGCGCTGCCCGCGCTGCGCAAGGCCCGTGAGCAGGGCAAAATCCGCTTCATCGGCGTCACCGGTTTTCCGCTCAACATCTTCCGCTACATCCTCGACCGCACCGAGCTGGACTGCATGTTGAGCTACTGCCACTACTCGTTGAACAACACGTCGCTGCTCGGCCTCATCCCGTATTTGAAGAGCAAGGGCGTGGGCATCATGAGCGCGTCGCCGTTCAGCGAGCGGCTGCTCACGCGCCAACCGCTGCCGTCCTGGCACCACGCGCCGGACTCGCTCAAGGCGCAGTGCCGCAAGGCCGTGGAGTTCTGCGACGCAAAGGGCGTGGACATCGCGAAGCTGGCCTTGCAGTTCTGCCTGCAACATCCCGACATCGCCACCACCGTCCCCGGCACCGCCAACCCGGACAACATGGCCAAGCAACTTCAGTGGCTCGACGAACCGGTGGACCACGGACTCATCGCCGAGGTGATGCAGTTGCTGGAGCCGACAAAGAACGTCCTCTGGCGCGTGGGCCGGCAGGAGAACAACGTGGATTGGGATGCGGGGCTATGAGGAGTGAATCTCCGTTCCAAGCATGTGACGCGAGTGCCGGCCGCCGTTCTCCCTCACCCCTGCCCTCTCCCGCTGGGAGAGGGAGCAAGTCAGACAGCGCTCAAAGTGCTGGGGCGTTCCTGTCAACCGAGTGCGGGATGCGGCCCTCCCTCTCCCGGAGGGAGAGGGCCGGGGTGAGGGGGAGGAGCCGCTTCAGCAGGAGCCCCACCGACTACCTCAGCGCGATGGTCGCCAGCGAGAGGGAGGGCATCGTCCTGTTATGAGCGGCCTGCGAAACGTCGAGGAAGCCGCCGCGCTGCTCGCTGCCATCGCGCAGGCGGCAGAAAAGCGCGGCCTCTCGTTTCTGCTCATCGGCGGGTTGGCCGTGGTGGAGCACGGCTACGGCCGCACGACGGATGACATGGACTTGATGATTCGCCGGGCTGACCAGGCGGCTTGGGTCGAGCTGTTCGCGGCGTTGAACTATCGTCCTTGGCAGGACGGCGGCTCGTTCATGCAGTTCGAGCTGACGACCGGCAAAGGCACGCCCCTCGACATCATGCTGATTGGTGACGAAACGTTCAGCCAGCTGCACGCCGGAGCCGTGCGCCGCACCGTGTTGGGAGTGGAAGTGCCGCTGCCGAATTTGAGCCACTTGCTCGCACTGAAATTTCACGCCATCCGCCACACACGCGGCTCGCGGGGGATGAAGGACATGGGTGATGTGGCATCACTCATCGAAGTGAACCGCGTGGATGTGACCACGCCCGAGTTCCGCGAACTCTGTGACAAGTATGGAACCGCCGAACTGTATGACTACTGCCAGCGAACCTATGGCCGCAAAGCTTGAAGTGCCCGACTTCGATTTGCCCGTGCTCCCGCCCGAGTGGCGGCGCGTGCCGAAGGCTTCACTCGAGGAACTCCTCCAACTGTCCCGTTGGAACGACCCGGAGGCCCGTGCGCATCGGCGCAAGCTGGACCTCACGCCTGGCTACCGCTGCGACGTGGAGTTTGTGCTGAAGTGAACATGACTGCGCCCGCCCGAACCGTGATTCGCGCCCAGCGCCCGTGCCGGCGGTTTGCAACCGCCGTCCAGCGGCTTTACCAGTTCACCGCACTCCGCCTTGCTGTCCGCGCCCGACGGCGATTGCAAATCGCCGGCACAGTGGCGGGTTCCGTCGTCCTGCTCGCGCTCTCCCTCCCCGCCGAAGTGCCCGACCCGCAGCTCCGCACGGACCATCCGTGGTATCCCGGCGAGCTGGCGCTCTCGACGTTCGAGCGGCTCTTCGCCACGCAGGCCGAGCAGTATCGGCGCGCGACGGGCAAGGCCCCGGTCACTGACGAGGAGCGCGCGCTGGCCTCGTGGTTTTTCCGCAACACGCACTACGCGCACGGCGAGGAAGGCGCGCACGATTGGTGGGGCAAAGGTTTTCAAGGCGGAGGCGATCTGCGCAACCGCGAGTATTGGACCGGCCTGTTCGCGCATGGGTTTGGCCTCTGCGGCACGACGCATTCGCAGTGGTCGGCGGAAATGGAATTTCTCCTCGGCCACGGGCGCGGACGCGGCGTGGGTGTGACGGGGCACAACTCCTTCGAGGTCTGGCTCACCGGCGGCGCTTACGGTGCCGGCAAGTGGGCGCTGCTCGACCACGACCTTTCCACGGTCATCTTCGACACTGGCGGCGCGGCGCTGCTCGGCCTCGCGGACGTGCAGCGCGACTGGAAGCAGCTCACCGACCGCAAGTTCGCGCCCGACCGGCAGCGCGGCTGGCTCGTGTGCGGGCTGCATCCCGGCGACGGCGCGTCCTACGCGAGCTACAACGTCGCCGAGTATCTGCCGGGCTACGCCGGCCCGCCGCCGATGCTGCGCGTGCGACGCGGCGAGACGCTGCGGCGGTATTTCGCGCCGGGCCTGGCAGACGGGAAGGCGTTTGTCTTCTGGGGCCGCAACTACAACGCCGCCGGCATCCCCGGCCCGGAGCGTGCGCAGACTTGGGTGAATCAGCCGGAGAAAATGCACGGCTCGAAGGACGGCACCCCGTTCAAGGCCGGCCAGGCGCGCTACGGGAACGCGGTTTCCACCTACCGCCCAGACTTCGCCAGCGGCGACTACCGCGAGGGCGTGGTGGACGAAGGCCCGGCCCACGTCACGTTCGGCTTCCGCACGCCCTACGTCATCGGCGCGACGCCGCCGGACAACTCGACATGGGGCATCTACAAGGACGGCGGTCGCAACGGCCTCGTGCTGCGCGGGACCGCGACGGCAAAGGTGAGCGTCTCCGTGGACGACGGCGGGACATGGAAGGACGCCGGCGACTTCCGCGACGGCCTCGACCTCACGGACTTCGTTAAGGGCCGCCAAAGCTACCAGCTCCGCCTGCACGCGTCCGCGAAGTCGCTGGCAAACTCCGGCCTCGTCATCACCACCGTCTGCCAGCTCAACCCCGCGATGCTCCCGCGGCTGCACGACGACGGCGCGCAAGTCACCTTCGCCGCGTCGGGCCGGGGCGTCGTCTCGGCCGGGCCGACGAAGCCCGAGGCGCAAACGCACGTCGTGGCCGGCGCGTTCGATTCGCCCACGGTCACGCTCGCGCTGCGCGTGCCGGCGGGCCGCGTGCCCCGGCAAATCTTCGCCGCCGCGCACACGGCCACGGGCAACCCACCGCGTCCCGAACTGAAAAGCCACATCGAGCTCTCCACCGACGGCGGCAAATCGTGGCGGCCCGTGGTGAAGGACTGGCAAATCCCCCGGCGCGGCGATGAGCCGAAGGACTTTTGGTCGCAGAGCTTTTCTCACGGCTCCACGGAACTGCCCGCCGGCAAGTTCGACACCGTGCAAGTGCGCTTCCGCAACGACGGCGGCAAGCGCTACCTCCGCACCGAAGCGCACGTCGTCCACGAGTCGGCCCAGCTCGACACGACGAAGGTGACGTTCAACTGGACCGACGCGAACGGCCCGCACACGGCGTCGCGCGTGGTCGGCAAGTCCGAGTCATGGAAGCTGCCGGCAGGGAAGAATGTGCAGACGCGGTGGGTGGAGTTTGAGGCCGTGCCGATCAAATGATTGCATGTTGTCTCAACACAAGTGGGGCGTGCCGGCGGAGCATTTGGAGTGCGGTGACTTGTCACCGCTTTCCGCAGGCGACTTGTCGCCGTCGGAGTCGCGTGAGCACTCGAAAACTCAGCGTTACACCGCTGGCGCGAGCTGAGTGCCGCCCGAGTCCTTCACACGCTTTACGCCGGACGACGGCGACAAGTCGCCTCGTAAAAGCGGTCACAAGTCACCGCACTCCCAAGCGCGCTGCATGTTCGAGCCCCTCTGACGCCCGCTGTTGTCTTCCGAAACTTCCAACCTGACTCCGCCCATGACCATTGATTCCCACCAACACTTCTGGAAATACACCCCCGCCGAGTATCCGTGGATGAAGCCCGAGTGGCCCATCCGCCGCGACTTCTTGCCGCCCGACCTCGCCCCGCTGTTGCGCGCGGCCGGGCTCGACGGCTGCGTGGCCGTGCAGGCGCAGCAGACGGTGGCCGAGGCGCGCTGGCTGCTCTCGCTGGCGGACGCGCATCCGATCATCAAGGGCGTCGTGGGCTGGGTGGATTTGCAGAGTGACCGCGTGGAGGAGCAACTCGCAGAACTGGCGCGGCACCCGCGCTTCGTCGGCGTGCGCCACGTGGTGCAGGACGAGCCGGATGACAACTTCATGCTGCGGCCCGCCTTCCAGCGCGGCATCGGGAAGCTGCGACAGTTCAATCTCGCTTACGACTTGCTCGTGTTTCCCAAACAGTTGCCCGCCGCGATCCAGCTCGTGGCGAACTTCCCCGAGCAACGCTTCGTGCTCGACCACATCGCGAAGCCGTTCATCCGCGACGGGACGATCTCTCCGTGGCGCGAGCAAATCCGCGAGCTCGCGAAGGCCCCGAACGTCTGGTGCAAGGTCTCCGGCATGGTCACGGAAGCGAAGTGGGACGGCTGGCGCGCGGAAGATTTCCGGCCGTATCTCGACGTGGTCTTCGCCGCGTTCGGCGCGGAACGGCTGATGTTCGGCACGGACTGGCCGGTGGCGACGCTGGCGGGCAGTTACGAGCAGGTGCACCGGCTGGCGGCGGATTACACGCGCGGGCTGTCAGCCGAGGCACGGGGAAGGTTCTTTGGTGGTGCCGCCGCAGAGTTCTATCGGCTGCCCGTCTGAGCCGGCGGCTCTTCGGATCGGAGCAAAAAAAAAAGACCCCGGCTTGCGCCGGGGTGCGGGAAAGGGCGGAACGAATTACTTCGCGCCGAGGATCGCGTCCTTCGCGGCCTTGGCCACGCGGAACTTCACGACCTTCTTGGCCTTGATCTGGATGGCCTCGCCGGTGGCGGGGTTGCGCCCCATGCGGGCCTTGCGGTTGACGAGGACCAGCTTGCCGATGCCAGGGAGCGTGAAGGTGTTCTTCGCGTTCTTGTAAGCGAGCTCAGCGATGTGCTCAAGGATGCCCGCGGCCTGCTTCTTGGAGATCTCCGCCTTTTCAGCGATAGCGGCGGCGATTTGTGACTTGGAGAGGGCTTTTGCCATAGTGGTTTTGGTTGGGTGTTGGTGTTGACTTGAGTTGCGTCTTGCGACTTGCGCCGATAAAAATGCAACCACCGAAGCCTGCGCAAGAATAAAACGCATAAAAACAAAGGATTTTTGCCATATCCCGCAGGGGCATACGGTGGTTGAGCGTGTATGCCACTTGGCAGCCGGGGAACTTCCACCTAGTATCACACACGTGAATTCTCGCAAAAAACCACTCGTGCTCGCGGCTGTAGTTTTGATCGGCGTTTGGGTTCTTGCTCTCGCCGGCTTCGCCGCCGCCAAGAACGCCAAGGTCACCGGCGAGAAAGTCCGCGCTTACCTGGCGAAGAATGATCTGGCCAAACTGCAGGGCCGCGACCGTGCGAAGGCCCTGAAGCAACTGGCCGATTACATGAATCAATTGCCCCCCGACGAGCGGCGCACCGCACGCATGGACCGCGAATGGGACAAGTGGTTCAAGGAAATGAACGATCAGGAAAAAGGGGAGTTCATCGAGGCCACGCTGCCCAGCGGCGTGAAACAAATGCTCACCGCCTTCGAGCAACTCCCGCCGGAGAAGCGGGCCAAGGCCGTGAGCGAGAGCGTCAAGCGGATGCGCGAGGCGCGGGACGATCCCCGCAACCGTGCCCAGTGGGAAGGCCGGGATGCCCCGCCGCCCTTGAGCGAGGATCTCCAGAAGCGCGTCACGGCCGTCGGCCTCGGCTCGTTTTACTCGCAAAGCTCCGCGCAAACCAAGGCCGAGCTCGCCCCGTTGCTGGAGGAAATTCAACGCTCAATGGAGAGCGGCCGCCTGCTGCGGCCAGGAAGGTAACCATGCACCCACCCATCCCCCGCCACCGGCCAGTTTCCGCCCGCGCGGCCTTCACCTTGATCGAACTGCTCGTCGTCATCGCCATCATCGCCGTGCTGGCCGGCCTGTTGATGCCGGTGATGAGCAAGACCAAGGAGGCCGGTCGCGGCACTGTGTGCCTGAGCAATCTGCGCCAGCTCGGCCTCGCCCTCCAGGTGTATGTGCAGGACAACGGAAACCGCCTGCCCTTCATGCGCGACGCCCTGCTGGGCACCAACTCAGTCCCCGCCACGAATGCCTTCCCGTTGCCCGCCCCGGACGCCGTGCTCATGCGCCACACCGGCGGCAACTCCAACGTCTGGCATTGCCCCTCCGACCGGCTGGATCTCTACCAACAGACCGGCACCAGCTACGCGTGGAACTCTCTGCTCAACGGTCAGGATGCCGACCGGCTGGTGGTGATGAACATCGCCTTTGGCCAAAGCCAGATCCCGGTCTTCTACGACAAGGAGAACTTCCACAAGGACCGTGGCGTGGGGAAGGAAGTGAACTTTCTCTACGCCGACGGCCACATCAACAAACTCCTCGAAGTGGGAGGCACGCGGTGATCCAACTGCGCGGCGTCAGCAAACAATTCGGCGCGCGGTGGGCCGTGCGCGATCTCGACCTCTCCGTCCCGCGCGGGGAAATCTTCGGCCTGCTGGGCCACAACGGAGCCGGCAAGAGCACGGCCATCGGCATGATGCTGGGGCAGGTCTGGCCCACCAGCGGCGAACTGCGCATTTGTGGACACGATGTCACCGCGCACCGTGCCCAGGCGCTCCAGCGGGTCGGAGCCATCTTCGAGGCCCCGGTCTTCTACGACTATTTGAGCGGTTGGAAAAATCTGCAAATCCTCAGCCACTACACCGCGCCCACGCCGCCGGAGCGCATCAGGAAGATCGTTGAATGGGTCGGCCTCACCGGACGCGAGCATGACAAGGTGAGCAAGTATTCCCACGGCATGCGGACGCGCCTGGCGCTCGCGCAGGCACTGCTGCCCGATCCGGAATTGCTGATCCTCGACGAGCCCAGCGACGGCCTTGATCCCGAGGGCATCCATGAGATGCGCCTCACCATCCAGCGCCTGCAAAAGGAGCTGGGGCTCACCATCCTGCTCTCCTCGCATCTGCTCAACGAGGTCGAACTGCTCTGCACCCGCATCGCCGTCGTCAACCAGGGCCGCAAGGTGTTTGAGGGCACGCTGGCCGATGCCAAGCAAACCCGGCACTGGGTCCGCCTCAAGGTCGGCGACTTTGCCAAAGCCACGACCGCGTTGCAGGCCGAGCAACTGATCACCGACACGCGCAACGGCTTGCTCGTCGCGCTGGCCGACGGCGTGAAGACAGACGCGCTGGTCCGCCGCCTCGTGGCGCTGGACATCCCCGTCTTCGAGATCGCGCAAGAGGAGGAGACCTTGGAAAGCTTTTACCTGAACCTCATGCAGGACAGCCGCAAACCCGACGCGAAGGCGCAATGAAACCGACTTCACAAGATCACGGGGCGAAAAACCATTTTTCTACCAGCATGGTCCTGTGCCTCATGATTCTGTGTTAATCCCCGGCTGATTCCCCATGTTCTTCCTCCAACTCCGCAGCGAACTGGCGAAGCTCTTCGGCAAAAAGCGCACCTACATCGGGTTCGGCGTCTTCCTGCTCGCGCAGAACCTCATGCTGCTGGCCTTCCGTTTCTCCAACTGGCAGAAAAGCACCGCCAAGCTCCTCGAATCCAACGGCTACCTCGCCGAGGAATTCATCTCCGCCCTCACCGTCGCCGTGGTGATGCTCATCCCGCAAATCCTCCTGCTCATGCCCCTCTACGTCACCCTCGTGGGCGGCGACCTCGTGGCCAAGGAAGCCGAGGACGGCACGCTGCGGATGATTCTTTCGCGGCCGATCTCACGCCTCCGCCTTCTCTTCATCAAGTGGCTCACCGGCGTCATCTTCGCCGCCCTCCTCGTCGCGGCCCTCGGTGCCATGGCGCTCTTCTTTGCCCGGTGCTGGTTCGAGTGGAAAGGCATGTTCGTCTTCATTCCCATCCCCGGCGGTTCGCCCATCTTCAACGTGCTGGACGCAACCGATGGGCTGAAGTTTTACGTGCTGGCGCACGCGTTTCTTGCGCTGAACGCAGCCACGATGCTCAGCCTCGCGTTCATGTTCTCCTGCTTCAACATGAAGCCCGCCGCCGCCACCATCCTCGCCATTTCGTTCCTGTTTCTTAGCGTCGTCATGGAGAACCTGCCCTTCTTCGCGGACTGGAAGGACTTCGCCATCACCCACCACTTCCGCTCGTGGGTTCTGGTCTTTAGCAAGCCGATGCAGACCGCGCAAATGGCCGAATCGTTCTGCGCGCTGGCGGGCATCAACGTGACCGCCTTCGTCATTGGGGCCACGCATTTCCACATGCGGGACATCAAGTCGTGAGCAGGAGCAGATTATGAACTTACTCGCCATGCTGGGCTGGGCCGAACTCGTCATCCTCGCCGTGGTTATCGCCATTGGCATCGGCTGCTGGCTGGTCTTCAGCCGCAGCTCGAACGAGAAAAACGACGAGTAACTTTCCTGCCATGAACGCACTCCTGGGACTCCTCGCCACCGGTCTGCTGGTTGGCCTCGTCATCGCCGGCTTCCTCGCCTTCTCACGCTCCGACAATGAAAAGAAAGACGAGTAAGCCCGCCGCCCCCGTGCCGGTGATTTCAGAGCGCCCGCCAAAAGCCATCCGCATCCGCCCCGCCCGCCCCACCGACGCCACCATCATCGCCCGCTTCAACCGCGCGATGGCCCGCGAAACCGAAGCCCGCGAACTCAGTCCATCCCGGGTCCTGCGCGGCGTGAAGGCGCTGCTCGCCGACCCGGCCAAGGGCGCTTACTTCGTGGCGGAAGCCGACGGCGAAGTCATCGGCCAGACGCTTATTACCTATGAGTGGAGCGACTGGCGGAACGGAAACTTCTGGTGGATTCAAAGCGTGTATGTCGCGCCGGAGCATCGGGGCCGGGGCGTGTTCAAGGCGCTGCACCAGCACATCCACCAACTCGCGCGCCGGCACAGGGATGTCTGCGGACTGCGCCTCTACGTGGATAGCCACAACGCCCAAGCGAAGGAAGTTTACGCCCGCCTGGGCCTGGCCCGGACAGACTACGAGCTTTGGGAGGAAGACTTCCGCCGCCGAACTGGTTGAGCAGATAGTCGCTTCAACCCGAAGTTCGAGGCAGGAATTGAGCAACCACGGATGGACACCGATGAACACGGATGGGAGCGAACCCCGCGCCGTGGTTGGAAATTTTCCCAGCCCCAATGTGACCCGACGAACAGTTCACCGTGCTGGGTCGTGCTTATCCGTGTTTATCCGTGTTTATCCGTGTCCATCCGTGGTTCAACTCCGGCGTCCGGGTTCAACTACGGTTTGGCCGGCACCGTCGGCAGCGCCAAGGCCAGGGCGGTGGTCGCCCAGCCAGCGGCCGTGATGGAGATGAACTGATCGTCCCCGTGTGGATAGCCGGACTCGTAGTAAGCCTGAATCGGCGTGCTCCGGGTCTTCACGTGCCACGAGCCGTCCGGGCGCTGCGCGGCCAGCAGCCACGCGAGCCCGCGCTGATACGCCGCCTCTGTCGCGGCGAGCATGCCCGTTTGATGCAGGGCCACCAAGGCTGTGCCCGTGGCGTAGGCATCGCTGGCCAGGTCCGGCAACTGCGCCCAGCCACCGTCCTCCCGCTGCGTCTTCAGCAATTCCTGCGCGGCCCGGCGCAGTTCCTCCGAGGCCGCCTCCGCCATGTGCAGCGCCCAAAGGCGGAAGGCCCGGTCCTCCGTGTCCTTCGCGGGGGTTTTCAGCATCCATGCCCGGACTTGCGCGGTGCGCTGGGCGATGCGTTCCTTTTGCTCCGCCGTGCCAAATTGCTTCAACGCGCGCAGGCCGAAAAAGTTCATCGTGAACAGGCTGGCCTCGCTGGGTGGACGGATGCTTTGCGGCTTCCAATAGTCCAAATCCTTCTGCCAGCGCAGCAGATATTCCGCAGCCGCCTCCGTGGTGGCATCCGCTGCCCAGCCGCCAAACTCCAGTGTGAGCAGCGCGTAACCCGCCGTGAGCGCCTGCCCGCCCTGCCCTTTGCCGGCCAGATAGTTCGCCCGGTTCCGCGCCAGATGCGCGACGGTAAAGTCGAGCTGTTGCCGCAGATTGTCTGCATCCACGACCACGCCCCGCGCCCGCGCGGTCGTCAACGCGATGACTGGCAACGCCTGATTGTGGCAGGTGAAACAGTTCTTCCGCTTCTCCGCCGAACCGCGCGCACCGGCCTCCAGCAACGGCACCGCCTTCGCCACGGCAGCACGCACCGCCAGCGCGTCCGGCTTCGTCGCAGCCAGCACGGAGGAAGCCCAACAGCTCGCGAACGCGGTCAACAAGAGGAATGCTGCAAGCCAGTGGTTCACGACGGGGCAACGAAGGATTACCCCGACGGCTACGCCAGCTCGAAGCCGGAAATCGTCCCGTTGCCGGAACCGAACGCGTTCACGTCCGCGCCCAAACGCCGCAGGAACTGCACGTAAAGATTGCACAGCGGCGGGTTCTTCTTCGGGTCGAAGGCGAGATGCTGGCCGTGCCGGAAACCGCCGCCCGCCACGACGATGGGCAGGTTCTTGTTGTCGTGGCTGCTGGCGTTGCCGAGGTTGCTCCCGAACATGACAATGGTGCGGTCGAGCAGCGTGCCGCCCTGCTCTTGCGTGCCCTTGAGCTTCGCGAGCAGCTCGCCAAAGAGCTTCATCTGCTGGAGTTCCACCACCTTCAGCTCGGCCAGTTTAGCGGGATCCTGGCCGTGGTGCGAAAGGTTGTGCCAGTCCTGCGTCACGCCCGGAATCACCGGCACGGCGTTGAGGCCGTTCAGCGCAAAGGTGATGAAGCGCGTCGAGTCCGTCTGGAGCGCCAGATGCATCAGGTCGATCATCAGCCGCACCCGCGCAGGCACCTCCACCGAGCTGGCGATGTCCGTGGGGGCCTTGGCGTCCACCTTCGGCTTGGGCCGGCGCGCCCAGTCCTGCGCTTTGACCATGCGCTGCTCCACCTCGCGCACCGAGGTGAAATACTCGTCGAGCTTGTCGCGGTCGGGCTGGCCCAGGCCGCGCTGGAAGTCCTTCGCCTCCGACAGGACGGTGTCCATAATGCTCTGCCCCTGCTTGAGCCGTTGCACCTGCGCGGTGACCTCGGTGGGCGTGCCATCCACGAACATGTTTTTGAACACGCGCGAAGGTTTTTCATCCGCCGGAATCGGCACGCCGCTGCGGGTGAAAGACAGGCCGCGGCTCGACGACGACGCCAGCACGAGCGAACCAAACCGCGTGTCCGGCACGAGCTTCTCGATGGCGTATTGGTCCAGCGAGATGGTGTTCTTGAAGTTGTCCGCGCGCGGATGCGGAGCTGCGGTGAGGTAGCACATCTCCGCCGGATGCCCGCCGTCTACCTCCGGATGCGACAGGCCGGAGAAGACCGTGAACTCGCGCCGGAACTCCTGCAGGGGTTCGAGATACGGCGTCAGCTCGTAGTCCTTGCCGGCGGCGGCGGGAAACAAGTTCGGCGTGTGCAAGCCGAGCGTGGTGTTGATGCAAATCATCCGGCGCGGCGGCGTGGCGGCGGCCTGCGCGCGCAGCGGCGTCATGACCTCCAGCAACGGCAGCGCAAGCGTGACACCCGCACCTCGCAGAAAGGTGCGGCGGGAAAAACGGCGGGCGACAGTCATGGGTGTGAGATTGGCCGGGTCCGGCCACTATTGGAATTCAAAGTTCAATCGCAATGCACAGCAGCGGTCCGACTGCGGCCGGGAGCACGGCATTCGGAAGGTGGCTTCGCCTGTGCGACCGCCCGACAGCCAAGTCCCGCTACAACTTACCCCCGGGTTCTTATTCCCCAGCCAACATTGGCGAGGGTCTTGGTCGGAACGCGGAGGCCGGCTTCCCAGCCGGCTTTCGATGTGATGAGCCGGAGGTGCGGTGCCAGTCCAGAGGCTTCAGCCCGAAGGCCGAAGTAGAACCGTAGCGGCAGGCATCCTTGCCTGCCGTAGAGCCGGGCTTCCCAGCCCGGCGGAAGCAACCGCACGCCCGCTTCAGGCGCACAGAAAATCCCCGGCGGGCTTGCGCAGGTCGGCGTTGCTTCCGGGCGGCAGGGATGCCTGACGCCACACGGCTTCGGCGTTCGGGTTCAGCGCACCGTTCGGTGCGCCGCCGCCGTTCGGACAAATGGTAGGCTCCCTTCGCCCAACGCGGTAAGCCGGCTGGGAAGCCGGCGCTCCAACGGCAGCGTGCCGGCTTCGGCGGCTTGGACCACAGCACCGTCCGTCCAGCCACCGAACCCGCTGATTGCGGACGTGGGCGTCCGCGCTCCAGTCGCCGGGCAGGTTCGGAAACAGGGAGCGCGCCCAGTCCGGTCGGAAGGCCGAAGCCGGGCTTGCGGCTGCCGCGTGTCTTTGCAACAGTTGCGTGACACAAGCCACTTAACGATGCATCGCCCGCCCGGCAATTCCCAGCAATGGTGCGTGGCAGTCTTGGGACTGCTGGTGCTCGGCTTTGCCCCGGCCACGCCCCCTGGCATGGCCGCAGAGGGTTATCTCAAGGCTCCCGAGCCCATCGG
>Ga0255204_1000279_pt1 | contig 15995 bp, 13 predicted proteins | sample Miss_Colum_RepC__2_FD_188418 | JGI IMG/M metagenome (GOLD analysis project Ga0255204, IMG submission 188418) | Freshwater microbial communities from Mississippi River, Louisiana, United States - Miss_Colum_RepC_8h | ecosystem: Environmental > Aquatic > Freshwater > River | place: USA: Louisiana... | reverse complement strand
AAGAACGTGAAGACGACGATGAAGACGAAGATGTTGTCGACCGACAGGGATAGCTCGACGACGTAGCCGGTGAGGAACTCGAGCGCCGTCTGCCGGGCGAGGCCCGTCGCCTCGGCCGCGGTGAGGCCCGCCGCGATCAGCCGGGGGTCTTGCGGGAGTTTCCATTCCGCGTAGCGCCAAAGCCCGAAGCAGAACGAGAGCGCCAGTACGCACCATACCACGGTCCACCCCAGCGCCTCCTTGAAGGAGACGTCGTGGGCCTTCCGGTGGAACACCCCCAGATCGAGGGCGAGCAGGCCGATCACCCCGACGGTGAACAGCGCGTAGAACCACCAGTAGTCGGCGAGCGGGAACAGGGGGATGGATTGCATGAAAGGGATGACGGTGCCCCGGGGGACACGACGCTCAAGGAGAGCATTGGTGGAATTTTCCGCAAAGGTTCCAAGTGTTTTCCCGGCAAACCGGGTTCGACTTCCTCCCGGGGTCGGCTCGGGATTCGTCATGGACTCTGCTCCCCCCGCCGCCGTCGACGGTCTCGCCCAGATCGCCCTGACCATGGCGGATGTGCCGGCAGCGCTGATATTCTACCGGGACACCCTTGGCTTGCGCCTGCTGTTTTCCGCGGGTCCCGATCTCGCTTTTCTGGAGGCTGGCGGCGTGCGCCTGATGCTCACGACCCCGCGGGGGCACGGAGAGCCGGGGAAGAATTCCGCGCTCTACTTCCGGGTCCAAGATCTGGCGGCGACTTACGCCGCGGTGGTGGCGCGCGGAGCGGCTCCAGAGCGGGCTCCGGCGCTGACGGCGCGGCGGCCTGACCACGAATTGTGGATGGCCTTCGTGCGTGACCCGGAAGGCAACCTCGTGGGGCTGATGAGCGAGGTGCGGGCTCCCGCCTGAGCCGAGCGGGTTCGTCAGCGGGGACCGTCGGTGAAAACGCGGCCGGCGACGACCGTGGCCGTGACGTGCGTGGTGTACTCGAAAGGATCGCCGTCGAAGAGCGCGAGGTCGGCGTCCTTGCCCTCGGTGAGCGAGCCGGTGCGACCGTCGATCCCGAGGATCCGGGCGGCGTCGAGCGTGACGGCCGCCAGCGCCCGTTCGAAGCCGAGGCCGCGGGCGGCGGCCACGGCGGCTTCAAACAGGACGACGCGCGTCTTCGGCACATAGCTTTCGTAGCCGCTCTGCAACGCGAACGGGATGCCGGCCGCCGCCAGTCGTGCGGCGGTGTCCATCGCGAGGTTCTCGGTGTCTTCGCTCGCGCGGGCCATGGTGGGGTGCAGGATGACCGGGAAACCGGCGGCCTTGATCTCTTCGAGCACGAGAGGCGCGTCGGCGCAGCCGTCGAGGACGATGCGGAGGTTGAACTCCCGTGCGAGCCGGAGCGCCGCGAGGATATCCTGCTGGCGGTGGGCGGTGATGAGGAACCGCTGCGAGCCATCGAGGCCGCGGGCCAGCGTCTCCAGCCGCAGGTCCCGCGCGGGTCGCTTGGTCTCGTCCTTCGCCTCGCGTTTCCGCGCATATTCCTGCGCCTTGATCAGCTCCGCCCGCAGCATGGCGACGGCCTTGGCGCGCGTGCCGGGGGACTTCGCGGCCCCGCCCGACGGACCTTCCGCGCGGCTCACCGCGTTGCCGCCGAGCGAGACCGTGATCATCGCGGCGGGGTTGATCACATCGTCCTCCACGCTGTGGCCGGCGGTGCGCACGATCATGGTCTGGCCCGAGACGAGCGCGCCCGGGGCGTGCCCGGTGTTGAGGGTGGTGACGCCGAACGATCGCAACCACGTCACCAGCGGGTCACGGGCGTTGTAAGCGTCGATCGCCCTCAGTTCCGGTTGCAGCGGGGCGGAGCGATCCAGCATGTCCTGGTCCTGCGCCTGGTTAAGGATGCCGGAAAGGCCGGCGGTTGCCCGGGCGTCGATCAGGCCCGGCGTAACCACTTTGGCCCGCAGCATGCGGTGGTCGGCAGGAATGGTGCGGCCAGCGGCCGGGCCCGCGTAAGCGACGCGGCTTTCACGCACCAGAATGAGGCCGTCCTTGATCGCGGGTCCGTTAAGGGTGTGGACCGTCTCGCCGAGGATGGCGACAGGTTGAGAGGTTTCCGCGGCGGTCAGTGCCGCCGTTCCGGACAGAGTAAGGATGGCGATCAGGGCTTTCATGTTCAGTTCCCTCCGTTCGCCGCCATGATGATGTCCCAAGCGCTGCCGAAACAGCAGAGCGGTGAGCGGCGGCTTTCGCCGGCGCCGGGTCCGCCGCGGGCGTATAGGCGGTCCGTCGGGTCCGATAGGTCGAAGACTTTAACGCCGTCGACCCAGGTCTGCTCTACCTCGGTGTAGACGCTCAGAGGATCGCCCGACAGCAGGATGAAGTCGGCGTCCTTGCCCGGTTCGAGCGTGCCTACGCGGGTCTCCATTCCGAGCATGCGGGCGTTGGCGATCGTCACGGCGCGAAGCGCGCCCTCGCGGGTCATGCCGGCGCGCACGGCGAGCGCGGCGGAGCGGAGGAAGAGGCGCGAGTCGGTCACGCCGTCGTCGGTGTGCAGCCCGACCTCCGCTCCGGCGCGCTCAAGGGCGGCGCAGTTCTCGAGGGCGAAGTCGCGCGCCTCCAGTTTTCCCCCGGGGGAATCGATCATGATGACCGAGCTGGGGACGCCGGCGGCGGCGATTTCCGCCGCCACCTTGGCGGCCTCGCTGACGTGGTGGAGAACGACCTTGAACCCGAATTCCTTCTGCAGGCGCAGCACCGTGAGGATGTCGTCGTGGCGGTGCGTGTGGTGCTGGACGATACGGCGCCCCTCCAGGACCTCGACCAGCATCTCGAGCGCCAGATCGCGGGCGGGGAGTTTCTCCGCGTCGTTGCCGGCGCGGTCCCGGCGGGCTTTGTACTCCTGCGCCTTCACGAACTGCTCGCGGACCAGGGCGGCGGACTTGGCCCGGGAACCGGGGAACGGCCCGCCCGGACTGCGGATGGAGTTGGTGCCGTTGGCCATCTTCAGCCCGCCGGCGATCGTACCGTCGGGCAGGCGGACGAGCAGGTCGTCGATCACGCGTCCGTCGCGCAGTTTCAGGTAGAGGGTCTGGCCGCTGATGAGGTGACCGGAGCCGGGCATGACGTTGACGGTGGTAATGCCGCCCGCCTGCGCCTTCTGGATACTGGCGTGGCGCACGTCGATCGCGTCGAGCACGCGGACTTCGGGCTGCACCGGGCTGGCGCCGTCGGCCCCCGAGGCGCCCCCGATGTGGCTGTGGGAGTCGACGAGGCCTGGCATGATGACCTTGCCGCGGGCGTCGCGGACCTCGGCGCCGGCGGGCAGTGCGGTCGAGGCGGCGGGACCAACGGCCAGAATGCGTCCGCCCTGCACGACGAGGACGCCATTTTCGACGGGTTGCCCGGCGATCGGGATGATGCGCGCGCCGGTGAAGGCGAGGGGTTTGTCCTGCGCGGAAACGTGGGTTCCGACGGAGAGGAGAGCGGCCGTGAGGACGGCGGTGAGACGTTGGGGCATGGCGGAACGATGCGGGTGGACGGTGCGCGGGCAATGGATTTGCCGCGGTGCAGCCGCGGAGCGGCCGCGGTTCATTCCGGCCGGCGGTTGCGGCCGGCGCAGGCGCAGCCGTCGTGGCAGCCGGCTCGTTTGCGCCGGCGAAAAGCGCGCGCGATCAGGACGGCGGCGGCGAGCGCGACCAAGGCTAGCGCGACGATCCGCTGGGTGGAGGCGTCCATGGTCAGAAACCGAGGGCCCGGCCGGTTTGATACACGACGAGACAGACGAGCCACGCCGTCCCGGTCATGTACGCGACTTGAAAAAGCGGCCACCGCCAGGAGTGGGTTTCCCGGCGCACGACCGCGATGGTGCTCATGCACTGCATCGCGAAGACGTAGTAGATCATGAGCGTGAGGCAGACGAGGGGCGTGAAGAGGGGTGATTCGTCGGGCCAGGTCGCCTTCAGCATCGCTTGGCGGAGCGGCGCGGTGTCCTCCTCGCCGGCTTCCACGCCGAAGATCACGCCCATCGAGCTGACGAATACCTCGCGAGCCGCGAACGAGGTGATGAGCCCGATGCCGATCCGCCAATCGAAGCCCAGCGGCTGGATGACCGGCTCAATGAGCCGGCCGGCTTGCCCGGCGAAGCTGTACGCGATCCGTGCGTCGGCCGTGGCCTGCGGATCGGGGTGTTTCGGGTAGGTGGTGAGGAACCAGAGCACGATCGAGATCGCCAGGATGATGGTGCCGGCGTTGCGCAGGAAGAGCCACGCCCGTTCCAGCATCTGGCGGAGAATTTCCTTCAGGCGGGGAGGTTGGTACGGCGGGAGTTCGAGGATCATCAGCGGGTGGCCGCCACGGAGGAAGGTGCGTTTGAAGAGCCACGCGAAGGCGAAGGCTCCGCCCGTGCCCAGCGCGTACATCAGCAGCATGAGCCCGGCTTTCGTCGTCGCCGCCACCTCGCGTCCCGGCAGCAGCGTGGCGATCATGAGCAGGTAGACGGGCAGGCGCGCGGAGCAGCTCATGAGCGGCGCGACGAGGATGGTCGCAAGTCGGTCCTTCGCGTTCTCGATGGTGCGCGTGGCCATGATGCCGGGGATCGCGCACGCGTAGGACCCGAGGAGCGGGATGAAGGATCGGCCGTTCAGGCCCACGCGGCTCATCGGGCCGTCCATCAGGAAGGCCGCGCGCGCCATGTAGCCGGTGCTCTCGAGCAAGCCCACGAAGAGAAACAGGATCAGGATCTGCGGCAGGAACACCACGACGCCGCCCACGCCGCCCACGACGCCCTCGGTCAGCAGGTCGCGCAGATCGCCTGGCGGCATCGCGTTCCGGATGAAACCGGCGCCGTCGGACACCAGCCCCTCGATCAGCGCCATCGGATGCTCCGCGAGCGTGAAGATGGACAGGAACATCGCCGCCATGATCACGGCGAACACGAGCCAGCCCCACACGGAGTGGACGAGGAGCGCGTCGATCCGGTCGGAGAATGATAGGCCTTTCGCCACGGGGCGGTCCACGACGCCTTGGCAGAGGACGTTGATGGCCTCGTAACGACTCCTGATCAACGCTCCCGACCAATCGGTTCCCTCTGCGCTCCAGCGCCCGCGCCACGTTTCCAAGGCCGCCGCGGTCCGGGGACCGAGCGGGGCGGAACCGCCCACGCGCACGGCGTCGAAGTCAGTGAGCAGCAGCAGTGCCTCGGCGCGCGCTACCAGCGGGGGACGACCCTCGGCGACCAATCCCGCCTGCAGCTCCGCCACCGCCGGGGCGATCGGGGTCGGTATGTCCCAGCGATGGCGGGCCAGGGGTAGTTCGGCCCGGCTCATCGCTATGCGAAGCTCGACGACGCCACGTCCGTTCACGGCCTCGCACGCGATCACCGGCACCCCGAGTTGCTCCTCGAGGCGGCTGACATCCACGGTGACGCCCGCCCGGCGGGCGAGGTCCATCATGTTGAGGACCACGATCACGGGCCGGCCGAGATCAAGGATCTGGTGGGCGAGGTAGAGATTTCGCTCCAGATTGGTCGCGTCGAGGACGCAGATGATGCGGTCGGGCTGCGGTGTGTCGGCGCGGCGGCCGAGCAGCACGTCGCGCGTGACCGCCTCGTCGGGCGAGCGGGCGGCGAGCGAGTAGGCTCCCGGGAGATCGATGACCCGCATCGGCTTCCCATGCTGGGAGTAAGCCTCCCCCATCTTCTTTTCGACGGTGACGCCCGGGTAGTTCCCGACTTTTTGGCGCAGTCCGGTCAGGGCGTTGAAGAGGGTGGTTTTGCCGCAGTTCGGATTTCCCACCATCGCGTAAACCGGGGCGCGTGGCGCGGCGACGGGCCGGCGGCGAACCGGTGAGGTCGCGTTGAAGTGCGCCGGCAGGGCGGCGCGCGGGTCTCCGCCCGCGTTGGGCTGGCTGGCGTCCGGTCCCATGGCGGGCGGGCAGTTCCTCAGCGCGCCTGGGCCGGCAAGTGCTCGACCACGATGCTCATGGCGGCGCGATGGTTGAGGGCGACGCGCATGCCGTTGACGAGGCAGAGGCTGGTGGTGGAGCCGGAAATCTTGGTCACGACCGCGGCTTCGCCGAACCCCATTTCGCGAATCCGCTGGCAGAAGCTGGCATCGCCCGTGAGCTGGAACACTCTAGCCGTGGCGCCGGCGGGTAGCTGGCACAGCGGCGAGAGAGGCAGCGGCGACGATGACATTTGGAGTGAGACTCGGTATCAGTTAAGCAGCGAACCGATGGCTTCGGGATTTGCCAGCGGGAAGTTGGGATTCTTAGGGCGAGGGGACAGGTTAGTTGTGCGGAAAAATTCTGAGTCCCGTGGCCTCGAAGACCGTTCGCGAATCCGTTCCGGTGGGGGCAGTTCCTCTTGGGGTAGAGTATTTCGCGATGGAATTACCAACCTAAGCAACTGTTGGAGAGTAACTAGTAGAGCTTTAAGAGTTGGAGGTGCCATCCGGTGCGAACGCGTTGCTTCGGCGGTGCGCACCGGCTGCTTCAAGTATGTGAGTAGCCGGGCGTTCAAGGGACAGGCTGTGCCGCGACAATCGGCCGTACCCCCGCCATCGCCCAGCCCGTCACCACGAGTCGATTCCGCAAACCGGCGCCGCGGCCGGCGCGCTTGTCGGTCGTTTGGACGGTTCGAAGGAGAAAGGATTTGGTTTTCGAGGCGCATCGGGCTCTATGTTCCGCTTCGCTTTTTCTCCATGGCCAAAACGCACTCCGACATCGGACTCATCGGGCTCGCCGTGATGGGTCAGAACCTCGCGCTCAACATCGCCGACCACGGCTTCCGCATCTCGGTCTACAACCGCACGACCGAGAAAACCGAGAAGTTCGTCGCGGAAAATCCGAACACGCCCGGCGGGCTCGTCGGCGCCAAAACCCTCGAGGAGTTCGTCGCCTCCATCGCGAAGCCCCGGAAAATCATCATCCTCGTCCAGGCCGGCAAGGGCACGGATGCGGTCATCGACAGCCTCGTGCCGCTGCTTGACGCCAATGACATCGTGATCGACGGCGGCAACGCGCTGTGGACCGACACGATCCGCCGCGAGCGCGCGCTCCGCGAGAAAGGCCTGCGCTTCATCGGCTCCGGTGTTTCCGGCGGCGAGGAAGGCGCCCGCTTCGGCCCGGCGCTAATGCCCGGCGGCGATCGCGCGGCGTACAAGGAACTCGAGCCGATTTGGAACGCCGTCGCCGCCAAGGTCGACGCCAAGACCGGCCGTCCGCTCACCGGTGCCGCCCCCGGTAAGCCGATCGTCGGCGGTGTCCCGTGCGCCACCTACATCGGCGAGAACGGCGCCGGCCACTACGTGAAGATGGTCCACAACGGCATCGAGTATGGCGACATGCAGATGATCTGTGAGGCCTACGCGCTGATGAAGGGCCTCCTCGGCCTGAAGGCCCCCGAGATGGGTGCCATCTTCTCCGAGTGGAACGAGGGTATGCTCGGCAGCTTCCTCATCGAGATCACGGCCGACATCCTGAAGCAGAAGGATCCGACTTCCCGTAAGCCCATCGTCGACGTCATCCTCGACACCGCCGGCCAGAAGGGCACCGGCAAGTGGACCTCGGTCAACGCCCTCGACATGGGCGTGCCCGCTCCGACCATCGCCGAGTCGGTCTTCGCCCGCTGCCTCAGCGCGATCAAGGAGGAGCGCGTCGCCGCCTCCAAGATCCTCAAGGGGCCCACCAAGAAATATCGCGGCTCCCGCAAAGCGCTCGTCGCCGCGATCCACGACGCCCTCTACTGCTCCAAGATCTGCTCGTACGCGCAGGGCTTTCAGCTGATGCGCGAGGCGCAGAAGGAGTACAAGTGGAAGCTCAACTTCGGTGAGATCGCCCAGATCTGGCGTGGCGGTTGCATCATCCGCGCGGTCTTCCTGCAGAAGATCACCGAGGCCTACGCGCGCAAACCCGACCTCGCGAACCTGCTTCTCGACCCGTACTTCAACAAGACCGTCAAGCAGGCGCAGGCCAACTGGCGCAAGGTCATCGCCCTCGCCGTCGAATGTGGCGTGCCGGTGCCGACGTTCAGCTCCGCGCTCGCCTATTACGACAGCTACCGCTCGGCCCGTCTGCCGGCCAACCTGCTCCAGGGCCAGCGCGACTACTTCGGCGCGCACACCTACGAGCGCGTCGACCAGCCGCGCGGCAAGTTCTACCACATCGACTGGCCCGAGCCGTCGCGCCCGCAGCTCGAGATCAAGTGAGCGGCGTCCCAGCCGTCACCACGAAGGCCCGCATTCCGCGGGCCTTTTTTGCGCCCGCACACCGGGGCGGCGGCTCCCTCAGCTCACCATCCGGTCCGCCAGTGCGAACGCGGACGTCGCGGCGCCTTCGACGCGCGGACCGCCGATGCCGTCTCCGGCAATTCCGAGGCCGATTTCCGGCAGCCACACGGATGGTTCACGATGGCGTGCCTTGGGCTCGCTGTAGCGCCAGCGGTGCAGCGCCACCTCGGTCACCGCGGCCCCCAGCCAGGGCGTGATCACCGGTGCCACCAGCGCCATAACCTCCGTCTCCGAGCGGCCGTAGTTCTCCTCTGAAAACGCCGGCGCGAGGTGCACCGTCACCGCCGCGGTTGTACCGGATGAGACTCCCTTCCGGGTGTTATCGGCGATCCACCGCACGGGTCCGCCGTCCTCCGGCGCGAGTCCGCCAGCGGGCAGAGCGCTCGGTCCCGCCAGCGTGAGCATCAGCGCGAGGCACGGGTGGTAATCGAGTCCGCGCAACTCCGTTCCCAGATCAGCGGGCAATGCGACGCCGCCTGCCGCCAGCAGTGCCAGCGACTGCGGCACCGGTGCGGTCAGCACCAACTCGCGCGCCTGCAGCACGGGCTGGTTCTCGACCGAAATCTCCCAGTGCTCCGCGTTTCGCCCCACCGCCAGCACCTTGGTCTCCCGCCGAATCTCGAGCCCGGCGGAGAGGTGCTTTCCCACCGCGTTCATCGCGGGGCGTCCAACGTATCGGTACGGCGGGCCATCCGGCCACGGCGCGGCGATCCCGGCCTCGCACCACGCCTCGATCTCGGCGGCGAAACGCGGTGTTCGCGCCGTGAAAAACTGCGCGCCCTGGTCGAACACCGCGCCCTCCACGCGCTTTGTCGACATGCGGCCCCCGGGGCCGCGGCTCTTCTCCAGCAGCAGGGGGCGCCGGTCTTTCTTTTGGAGTTCGCGCGCCAACAGCAGGCCGGTGAGGCCGGCGCCGATGATCACTACGTCTTCAATGCTACGTTTCATTCAGGAGCCCGCCGGAAAATCCGCCGCCGTGCCTGCTTCGGCCCAGGCGTCGAGTTCGCGGCCGGCGGTCACGAGCCGTCGGCGCGCCTTGTCGATCGCGTATTTCCCCAAGACCAGCCGCAGCGGCGGACGCTCCGCGTCGGCTACGGCTAGGATGGCGCGGGCGGCGCCGTCGGGACTCCCCGGTTGCTTGCCGGCGATCGAGCCTAGGTAAGTGAGAAACTTTCCACTCGTTCCGGCGTAATCGTCGATCCGCGCGACGGCGCGCCCCGTCGAGCGCTCCAGGAATCCGGTGCGGAACGGGCCCGGCTGCACGAGCGTCACGCCGATGCCGAAGGGGCGCGCTTCCTGTGCGAGTGACTCCATCGCCGTCTCGAGCGCGGCCTTCGCGGCGCCGTACGCGGAGAAGCCCGGGTAATTTCCCAGCACGGCGGCCGCGGAAAGGCTGATGATATGACCGCGGCGCCGGGCGCGCATGTGCGGCAGCACGGCGCGGGTCAGCCGCAGTGGAGCGAGAAAATTCAACTCGAGGTTTCGCGCGACCTCCGCGTCGTCCAGTTCCTCGACCGCCCCGAAAACCGCGCCGCCCGCGTTGTTCACCAGCAAATCGATCGCGCCGAACGCGTTCACGGCCTCCTGGATGGCGGCACGGATCGAGGCGGGATCATGGGTGTCGAGCGCGACGGTCCGGCACGTGTCCGGATGCGCCGCGCCGAGGTCGCCCAGTGTGTCCGGCCGGCGGCTTGCGGCGATGACGCGGTCTCCGCGCGCGAGCGCGGCGGCGGCGAGGGCGCGCCCGAGGCCGCCGGAACAGCCGGTGATGAACCAGACGCGGGATGAGGACTCGGGTGAGGTCATACGGCCTCCATCATTCGCCGCCGACCCGACGAAGCAAACCGCGGAGCTGAAAAGCGTCTCAGGCCGCTAGGGTCGACGGCGCGGCTGTCCCCCAGCCGCGGGTGCCCGGCACCCGCGTGGCCGTCATCTCGCCAACCGCGGTCCGCAGATACGGCCGGACGCGGTGCAGGCGCACCTTGACCGAGGCGAGTGAGATTCCGGCCCGCCGGGCTATCTCGCCGTAGCTGTCGCCGTTCACGAACTGATGCACGAGGCCGCGGTCGAGAGGATTGAGCCGGGCCGAGGCACGTTCAAGCGCCGCGAGGATTTCCGGCACGGCGTTCTCGTTGCGTGGGTCGGCGACCTGATTGACCTGCTCGTCGATCCCGACGGTGACCGGCCGGCAATTGCGGCGGCGGATGAAGTCGAGGGCGCTGTTGCGGGCCAGGGTGAAGAGCCAGGACTCGAACACGGCGGGGTCCCGCAGGCGGGACAGGCGGCGGAACATCTTGATGAACGCCACCTGCACGACGTCCTCGACGGCGTCCGGCTGCCGGATAATTCCGCGCACAAATCCGGCGAGACGCCGCGAGTAGCGGCGCATAAGCTCCGCTTGGGCGTCGGCCTGCCCGGCGCGCGCGCGGCGCACGATCTCGAGCAACTCCGAGCGCGCTTGGTCGGAGGCCGCGGTATCCGTGCTGGAGCCGGCCTTGCGGGGCGTGCCTTCGGCGGGGGTGAAATCGCAGGTGGGGCGGAACATGCCCGCGATTAGACCAGGCGGGTGTTAGGGTATTATTTCGCCCGGGTCCCGATTTGTTAAGGAAACGTAAAGGTTCCGGTGGTGGCCTCAGGCCGCCGGCAACCGGATCTCGGCCCGGAAACCGCGGGGGGCCCGGTTCGAGAAGCGCACCTCGCCTCCGCACGCCGCGATGCTCGAGCGGACGATCGCAAGCCCCAGGCCCACGCCGCCGCCTTCGCGGGTGCGCGCCAGCTCCGGCCGGAAGAAGGGCTCGCCGAGCCGGTCGAGATCCGCCGGAGGAACTCCCGGACCCTCGTCGTCGACGGTAATGACCACCGTTCCCCCGGCGCGGGTGGCGGTCACGCGGACCGGGCCCGACTCGCCGGCGTAACGCAGCGCGTTGCGCACAAGATTTCCGAGGGCGCGCGCCAGCAATGAGGCGTCCGCCCGCACCGTCGTTTCCGCCGGGAGATCGAGCAGCACGCGCCCCGTGGTGTCCTCCCGTCCGATCACCTCACCGGCGAGAGCGGGCAGGGGGACCGGGGCGAGCTCCGCCTGTCGCGGCTGCAAGCCGGCTTTCGTGAAAGCGAGGAGCTCGTTTACCAGCGCGCCCATCTGCTGCACCTCGTCCCGTACATCGGTGACGGTGTCGCGGAGGTCGGCGGGCGCGCGCTCGGCCAGAATGCCGGTCGCGAGCTGGAGTCTGGCCAGCGGGGAGCAAAGCTCGTGCGCCACATCGCCGAGGAAGCGTTTCTGCCCCGTCATCTGCGCATCGAGGCGCGCCGCCATGCGATTCACCGACTCGCCGAGCCGGCCGAGTTCGTCGCGGCGGCCGGCGTCGACCCGGGTGTCGAGGTGCCCCTCGGCGATGCGGCCGGTCGCGGCGGTGAGCTGGGCCAGCGGCCGCGTGATGCTGCGCACGAGCGGGAGCCAGAACAGGACGGAAAGCACGATGACGCCCCCGGCCGCGAGAAACCACGCCTCCAGGCCGACGAGATGAAGCAATTTCCAAAGCGACCCGACCCGTGCGACGAGCAGCGCCGGCGGTGTCCGGCCGCCGCGTTCCGGCGTCGCGAACGGCACGCGCAACCCGATCCAGTAGGCGGAAGGTTCCCCTGTGCGGAGAATGAAACGACCGGCCCGCCAGTCCCCGGGCGCGGGCAGCGGCGGTTCGCCCTTCCGCACGGAATCCGGCGGCGTCCAGGCGCGGTCCGCCCCTTCACGGCCGGTGCGCTCTTTACCTTCGCGCCACAGCCGCTCGCCTTCGCGCGGAGCGGTGAATCCCGCCGGTCCGCCACGGGACCCGAAACCGCGGGGACCTCCGCGCAGGCCGAGCCTTTCGCGGACAAGCGCCGGTAGCTCCGTGTTTCTTCCGGCGAGTTGGGTTTCGCCCAGACCAAACAGCATGAATTCAACCCCGTAGGTCTCGCCGAAGCGCTTCAGCACGGCGTGGCGCGCGTCGCCGCTTGCCGCGGCGGCCTCGCCGGCAATCGCGCTGAAAAGCGACTGGGCGCGGTCGCCCGACGGCCCGGCGACCAGCGCGCTCCAACCGAGCCCGCCCTGCGCCACAAAGAAGCCCACGCCCAGCGCGGCCAACAGCAGCAGGTTGAGCACCAGCCACAGCGAGACCTTCAGCGAAAGCGGGTAGGAGACCTTCATCGGACGGCGGATGGGACGCGCTCCGGGCGGCGGAGTTAAGGCAAAGTTTCCGCGGGTCGCCGGCGCGATTTCACTCCGGCCCCACCATCATGTAGCCCGCGGAACGCACGGTCCGGATGAAGCGCGGTTCCTTGGCATCGTCGCCGAGCTTCCGGCGCAGGGACGAGATGTGGACGTCGATCGAGCGATCGAAGACCTCGTAGTTCCGGTCGCGGCACTCGTCGAGGAGCGCCTCACGGGACTTAACCCGTCCGCGCGCCTTGGCCAGACTCGCCAGCAGGTCGAACTCCACCGGCGTGAGCGTGAGCGGGGAGGCGTCGAGCACGGCGGCGCGGGCGTCGAGGTTCACCCGGAGCGGCCCCACCACGATCTCGGCCGGCGGGGTGGTCGCAGCGGGCCCGGAATGGGCGGAGCTGCGGCGAAGAACGGCACGGAGCCGCGCGAGCAGCTCGCGCGTCGAAAAGGTTTTCGGCAGGTAGTCGTCGGCGCCGACCTCTAGGCCCACGATGCGGTCGGTCTCATCCCCGCGGGCGGTGAGCATCAGCACCGGCACGGTGGAGCGCTGGCGGATACGGCGCAGCACCTCGAACCCGTCGAAGCCGGGCAGCATGACATCCAGGATCACCGCGTGCCACGGGGCGTCGGCGGCCGTGGCGCGTTCCACGCCTTCCGGGCCGGAGTGGACGGCGGTCACCGAAAATCCCAGCGGCTCGAGATAGGTGGAGACCAGCCGGCAGAGCTTCCGGTCGTCATCCACCATGAGAATCAGCGTGCGGCCCTCGGCGCGGTCTGCCATGGCGGTGGTGTGTTGATTTTCGTCTCGCGGCGCAACCACCCTGTCGGAACGGAAGCTTTCCGTCGTGTCTGCGCGGCCGCCAGCCGGGTCGCGATGTCGCTGTTCACCGCCGGCTGGGCGGACTGTGTCCTCGCCCATCCGGGCCACGAAAGCCTGCCGGCGATCGAGTGGGCCGGTGAGGCGCCGCAGGTGAGCATCACGGTCGAGGGCGGGGTCCGGATCATCCGCGCCAATGGCATCCCTGATCACGCGACCGGACAGTTTCCCGGCCGGGGTAACCCGAACCGCATTTCGCCGCAGCGGCATGAGTTCCGCGTTCCGCTGCTGCCCACCGCGGCGAGCGCGCCCACGCCGCTCGGGATGAGCCCGTTCGGCGTGGCGGTGAACGGCGTGGTGCTCGACCCTGGTGCGGCGGAGTGGTGGCAGGACGATCGTGCGAGCGTCTGGCAATACGAGGCGCTGGGCGGCGGACGGAACCTCGGGCTCGATCGCGAGCACGGGCACGTGCAGCCGACCGGGGCGTATCATTATCATGGATTGCCGGCGACTCTGCTGGAGAAGCTCTCGGGCGGGCAGCCGCGGATGGTGCTCCTCGGCTGGGCGGCGGACGGGTTTCCCATCTACGGGCCGTGGATCCCAGCCGATCCCGCGAAACCGTCGGGTGCCTTGAAGCGCGCCGGTTCGAGCTTCCGCTTGAAGGCCGGCCAGCGGGACGGTGGTCCCGGGGGCGCCCACGATGGCACCTATGTGCGCGACTGGGAGTTCGTCGCGGGTGCGGGAGACCTCGACGCGTGCAACGGCCGCACCGGTCCGACGCCGGAGTTTCCCGGCGGCACGTACCATTACATCCTTACCGACGCGTTTCCCTTCATCCCGCGCTTCTGGAGCGGCACGCCCGACCCGAGTTTCATCCGACGCGGACCGCCTCCGGGCGGGCCCGGGGGCAAGAAGGGCAAGCGTCCGAAGCAGGAGTGAACGAGGCGAGGCTGCCGAGTAGCTGTCGCACCGGGAAATCCGTTGCCGGTGCGCATGGGGCTGGTTCATTCACCGGTTTCGTATGAAACCCCTGACCTCGTTCCCCCGTCGTGAATTCCTGAAAGCAGGCGCCGCCGCCTGTCTCGCCGCCATCGCCGCGCCCGCTTCCCTCCGCGCCGCCGCGCCCAACCCTCTCGGTCGCACGGGCAAACCCGTGCTCCGGCTGAGCCTCGCCGCGTACTCCTTCCGCGACACGTTCCCGATCATGCGCGGCAAACCGAACCCCAAGGTGCCGGCGGCCAAGGCGACCGACATGTTCCGTTTCATCGATTACTGCGCGGCCCACGGGTGCGACGCGGAGCCGACGACATACTTCCTCGCCGAGGAGTCCGACGCCTACCTGATCAAGCTGCGGCGGCATGCGTTCCTGCGCGGCGTGGCGATCAGCGGCACGGCGATCGGCAACAATTTCTCCCACCCGAAGGGCCCGAAGCGCGACGCCGAGATCGCGCTGACCAAGCAGTGGATCGACCGCGCCGCTGTGCTCGGCGCGCCGCACATCCGCGTGTTCGCGGGGGTGACAAAGGAGATCGCGCGCGACGCGGCCGACAAGCTCGTCATCAGCGCGCTGGAGGAGTGCTGCGATTACGCCGGAAGGAAGGGCATCTTCCTCGGACTGGAGAACCACGACTCGATCGGCAGCGCGGCCACGTTGGTGCCGATGGTGAAAGCGGTGAAGAGCCCGTGGATCGGGATCAATCTCGACTCGGGTAATTTCCGGACGGCGGATCCCTACCGCGACTTCGCGGAGTGCGTGCCCTACTCGGTCAACGTGCAGTTCAAGACGGAGCTTCAGCCGGCCGGCGGGGCGCGGCAGGCGGCCGACTTCAAGCGTCTCGCCCGGCTCCTGCGCGAAGGCGGTTACCAGGGATGGGTAGCCCTCGAGTATGAGGGCAAGGAGGACCCCGCCACCGCCGTGCCGCGCCACCTCGACGAGATGCGGGCGGCCTTCGCCTGAGACTGCCCCTGCAGATCTTGGTCCGGGTCGCGGCGGGCGGCCGCGGCTGCACGGGACGTCTTTCGTCCCGAAAGACCGGACCGACTTTCGTCACGAAGCACGTGCCATGTAGCCGAGGGTGCCACCCTGGGATCGTCGAAAATTCCTTCCGCCAATTCTCCCTCACGCCCTCTCTCTCTTTGCCCTGAGCCTTGTCCTCCGAATCCTTGCGAAAGAGGAAGTCTCGGCGAAGCAGGGTCCCTCATCCCTCCCAGCGCGGCGTGGCGGGAACAATGCTTCGGTTGCGGCGGAGCCGCGCTGGAGGAGGGCGCGCCCGGATTTGCACCGGACCGCTTCACCTGCTGAATTCCCACCATGACCCTCCGTTTCCCGGCCCTTTTCGCCATTCTGTTCGCCGCGCTCGCGTGGGCTGTTCCCGCCCCGGCGCAGACGCAGGTGCGCGCCACGCTGGTTGCGGCGGATTCAGCCATTCAACCTGGGCGCCCGTTCACGGTCGCCCTGCGGCTGCAGCACAAGGAGCACTGGCACACCTATTGGATCAACCCGGGGACAGGGCTTGCCACGTCGCTGGCCTGGAAGCTCCCCGAGGGTTGGAAGGCCGGTGAGATCCTCTGGCCCGTGCCGAAGGTGCTGCGTGACAAGAAAGGCAACGTCACCGGCAACGGCTACGAGGATGACCTGCTGCTGCCCGTCACGCTCACGCCGCCGGCCGATCTCACGCCCGGTTCCCGTGTGCAGCTAAAGGCGATGGCCGAC
>Ga0255204_1000278_pt1 | contig 16015 bp, 10 predicted proteins | sample Miss_Colum_RepC__2_FD_188418 | JGI IMG/M metagenome (GOLD analysis project Ga0255204, IMG submission 188418) | Freshwater microbial communities from Mississippi River, Louisiana, United States - Miss_Colum_RepC_8h | ecosystem: Environmental > Aquatic > Freshwater > River | place: USA: Louisiana... | reverse complement strand
CCGCCGCCGCCCCCCCCGGTGACACCCAAGCCACCGGCTGCCGTGCCCCCAACCAACGCGCCGCCGGTGGTGGAGATCAAGCCCGACCTGCTCGGCGCAGCGAACCTGAACTTGCGCGGCATCTCCGGCACACAGAAGCGCCGCGTGGCGGTGATCCACACCGGGGCGAAGAGCTATGACTTCGTCAAAGGCGAAATGATGCTGCTCCGCCTCCCCAACGAGCAGCAACTCAAGGTTCGCTGCGTGGAGATTCGCGACCGCTCGGCGGTCTTCCAAGTGGATGGCGAGAAAGAAACCAAAGAACTGTTTTTGCGAGAAGGACTCTGAGAGACCCGCTGGCGGGCGACCGCCAACCAACCGAACATGCGCATGAAAACGACGCCCTTCCTCCTGCTGGCTGCGGGATTGCTCCTCTCCGCCCCGCTGCTCCCGGGCCAGAATCCGCCCGCCGCCCCCGCCAAACCGGCCGCCCCTGCCCCCGCCGCCCCCCGGCCCGTGCAACCGGTGTTGAGCCCTGAGGCCAAGGCCAAGGCAGAAAAGGACGCGAAAGAAGCCGTGCGAGTCGCTCAAGACAACGAAATCATCTTGGAACTCAAGTATGACGACATGGACCTCGTGGACTTGATCAAGAGCCTGGCCCTCCAAGCTGAAATCAACGTCCTGTTCGATCCCAAGCTGACCGAAATCAAGCGCGCCCCGGACGGCACCCCCCTGCCTGCGGCCAAAGTGCCCGCCTTTCGGATGACCAACGTCACCGCGCGTCAGGCTTTGGAAGCCATTCTGGCCAACAACGGCCTGATGATGACGCACGACCCCAAGACCAACACGTATCGCGTCAGCCCCAAGGACACCACATCGCTGGAGCCGCTGATGACGCGCATCATTGACCTCAAATACACCAGCCCCACCAACCTCGCCGCTGTGCTCGCCCCGGGCACCGGCATTCTCTCCGCCCGTGGCCGCGTCATCCCCGACTCCCGCACCCAGCGGCTCATCATCTCCGCCACGGAGCGGGAATGGGACTTCCTGACCGAGGTGCTGGAGAAACTCGACACCCCGACGATGCAGGTCTTGATCGAAGCCCGCATCCTGGAAACCTCCCGCAGCCCACAGTCCCTCAAGGGCGTGGACTGGAGCGGCACCCTGCAAAACCAGTCGGTGGGCTTTGGCAACGGCCAGCTCTCTGGAACTGTCACTGGCACCCGTCCAGGGGCCGCTACGACCACCACGACCACTCTGCCCGGCGGCCGCACCATTACCACGGCCGGCACCACCCCTTCCACAGTCACTGAAAATCTGACCACCACCATCGGCGGTCTCGTCCCCGGCTTCACCGTGAACACCCGCGACGGGGTCAGCCCAGCCGTCGGGTTTCTCAATGCCGACGGGCTCCGTGCCACGCTGTCCTTCCTGAACACCGACACCGAGACCGAAGTGATTTCCACCCCGCGCTCCGTGATGATGGACGGCCAGACCTCGAAACTCTCCGTCACCCGCGCATTCCCCATCTTCCAAGTCACGCCCGGTTCCGCCAACACCCCGGCCGCCGCGAGCGTGTCTTACACCAACTTGGGCACCATCCTCGAGGTCACCCCGCGCATCGCGGCCAACAGCAACATCTCGCTCAAGGTCGTCCCCGAGGTTTCCAACATCGATTCCAAGGACCGCCAGACCATCAACGGCCAGGTAAACGAGGCCAACGTCTATGCGGTCAGGCGCATGGAAACCATGGTGATGATTCCCAGCGGCCACACGCTGGTGATGGGCGGCCTGATCACAGACAACATCAGCAAGGGCTACACCAAGGTGCCGTTGCTCGGCGACCTGCCCGGCATCGGCTGGGGCTTCCGCAAGGAATCCAAAATCCGCAACAAGGCGAACCTGCTGATTTTTGTGACCCCCACCCTCGTTGAAGGTGGACACTTTCAGACCCCCAACACTGACTTTCTGCAAGGTCAGGCTTCGCCAACCGCCGCAGATTTCCTGAAGACCCGGCCGCCGACTGATCAAGAAGGCCGCGACAGCTTGATGGACTCGGCCAGGCCAAAGGATTGGGGCAAGAAGCCGGCCGCTCCCGCCACCCCTTGACTCCACCACCCCACCCACCCGCCCTCATGAGAGCGATGCCAAAAGCCCCGGGAACCCGCCGCCTGCGCGTGCGGCCAGCGTGGCCGCTGGTCCTCTTGCTGGCTGGTCTGCTCGCTGGCTCCGCCCCGGCTCAGACCACCGTCAGCACCCTGAGCGGCGGCCCGAGCAGCAGCAACCCCAACTCAGCCTCCGGATCTGCGGATGGCAACACGCAGAGCGCAGCCCAATTCAACACCCCCGGCGGCATGGTCTTCGAGGCCACCGGCACCGTGCTGTGGCTCGCCGACACGGTTAACAACACCGTCCGCCGCCTCGACCTGACCGCTGGCACCACCGCCACGCTGGCCACCAACTCCGCCGGCGGAAACGTCCTGTTCAACTCCCCGGTGGACGTGGCCGTTGATGCCAGCACGAACCTCTACATCCTCACCCGGACGGACGGCCGCATTCACCGGGTTGACTTGCGCAACCTGAGTTTCGGCGCGGTCGTTACGCCGATAGTTCCAGCCGACACCTTCACCGCACCCAACGCGATCGCCTTTGACGGCGTGGGCAACCTGTATGTCGTCGAGGAAGCGGGCGCCCTGCGGCGCGTGGCACTCTCCAACCTCACGGTCAGCGCCAGCCTGCTGCCCGCCGGCACCTTCGTCACCCCGCGCGGCGTGGAAGTGCTCGACAACGGCAAGATCGCCGTCAGCGATGGCACCCGGCACACCATCCACTTGGTGGACCCAAACACCTTGGCGGTCACCTTCCTGGCCGGCGTCACCAACACGCCCGGCACCGCCACCGGCAGCGGGGCGACCGCTCAGTTCAACTCGCCCCAGCACTTGGGCAAGGCCGGCAACAACATCCTCGTCGTCGCTGATCGGGGCAATCATCAGGTGCGGCTCGTGGATGCGGCGGGCAACACGAGCGTCCTCTACGGAATCCAGTCCAACTTCTGGGTCAACGTCTCGGCCCCGGGCATCTTTCCCGGCTGGGCGGATGGCACGGCCCAATTTGCCGAGTCCCGCCTGCCCTCCGGCGTGGTGGTGGACGGCAGCGGCACCACCTACGTGAGCGAGCAGTTCTACCACCTGATCCGCCGCGTGACCGGGGCGGGGCTCACCGGTCCCAGCGGAGTAGGCAGCGGCAGCGGCGGGGGCGGCGGGGGCAGCACCCTGAACCCACCGTCGTTGAGCTTCACCCCCAACAGCGGTTACTTCCCCCAAGGCACCATCATCACCGTCTCCAGCTCCAGCACGAACGTCTTTTACACGACGGATGGCAGCCAGCCGGACACGAACAGCACGCGCGTCAACATTGTCGGGGGCACCGGCACCATCCCTTGGAGCAACACCACCAACGACCTGACCGCGCTTCGGGTGATGGCGTTGCTCGTCAGCGGCACCAACTCTGCCAGCGCCAATGCCAGCGGCATCCCCGCCACCGCCACCTCCCTCGGCGTGCCGGCGGGGTTGAATGGCAGCGTCCTCGCTGGTGCCGGAGCCACCGTGGTGGTCCCCGTGGTGATCAACCTGCGCAGCAACGACACGCTCCGCTCCCTTCAGTTCCGCGTCGAAGTGACCCCGGCCACGGGCGTGCCCAACATTGGGGATCAATTCCGCGCCCTGTCCGTGAACCCCACGAACGACTTCATCCCCGTGACCACCTCGGGGGCCTCGGGGGGCGTGGCCACCTTCAGCACCCTGCCCTACGTGCTGGGCACCGGCCCCACCGGGGTGCCGCGCGGGCTGGTGGTTTCGTTCCTCGGCACGAACTCGGGCCTGAACGTGAGCCGGTTCGCCTTGGTGACGATGCTGGCGGTGCCCATCCCCGCCACCGCGACCAACGGCAGCACCTACTCGCTGAACATCGTGCTGCCCACGGGCACCTCCGACGGGGCGAACACCAGCGTGAACATTGCCTCCGGCGACGCCCGCACCATCACCGTCACCAACTTCGCCTACCGCGTCGGCGACACCTCCTCGCGCGGCTGGTATAACGCCGGCGACTTCGGCGACGGCAACCTCGACAACGCGGACGTGAACAATGCCTTCGCCGCCGCTGCGGGCTTGCGGTTGCCCTTCGCGTTCAGCGATGCGTTCGATGCGATGGATGCCTTCCCGGAGGACGCCCCCGGCACTGTCGGCGGGGACGGCCAAATCCGCTTCCTTGACTGGCAGATCATTCTTCTCCGTTCCCTGCGGCTCAACACGAACCCGGCGCTGAATGTCAGCACGACCAACTGGCTGCGCTTCTGGTCCGGCGGTCAGCGCACCAACGGGACCACGAGCCTCGTGCCGGCTGGCCGGGTGCCCGCCTCGGTCCCTCCTCCCGGATTGGTCTGGTTCCGCCAGGCCGCGCTGGGCGCGTTGCCGTTGGAGAACATTCCGGCCGGAGCCACGGTGAATGTGCCCGTCTTTGCGCGCGTTGGCCGGTCGGCGAACCTTTCTGGCCTGCAGTTCCGGGCCGTGGTGAACCCGGCGGATGGCGCTCCGGGACTGGCCCAGCCACCGCAATTCATCGGGCTGAACCAACTGCTCAACCCGGGCAACACCTCGGGCTTGCTGAACACCATCGCCGCCGGCTGGAACATCGGCCAGTTGGCCCTGCCCGCTATGAGCAGCAACGTGTTGGGGTTTGTCCGCTTCACCGTGCCCGCCCACGCACCCGCCGGTTCCCGCTATCAAGTGAGCTTCGCCAACGCGGACGGCGCACCGGATTTCTCCACGCAATACGACTTCGAGACCCGCGGTGCTTCCGTCTGGGTGCAACGCGCTGCGGCCACGCCGCCCTCCCTGATCTCGGATGAGTGGAAAACGACCTTCTTCGGGGACGCCACCAACCCGTTGGCGGAGGATCTCGCCGACCCGGATGGCGATGGGGTGCCCAACGTGCTGGAGTATTTCGCCGGCACCAATCCCACGCAGTCCGGTTCCCGCGTGCAACTGACCCCGGGTTGGCGCAACAGCGGGCGGGATCTGGGCTTTCAGCTCCTCAGCGCGCCGGGCAAGCTTTACGTGCTCGAAGGCAACTCCAACCTGCTAGACCCGAACTGGCTGCCCGTGGCCACCAACCTGGGCGATGGACAGATGCAGGAGTTCATCCAATCCAACCCGGGTGGTCTGCGCTTCTACCGCTTGCGCGTGCTGCCTTGAACCTGCGAATCGCATGAGAACTGCTCCTGCCCAACGCGCCATGAAGCTCGTGCATCGCTTCCGCAACGCCCTCGCGGCGCTGCTGGTGGGCTGCGCGCCCGCCGCCGCGCAAACCGTGGACGTCGTCCTGACGAACAACCTCGTGGAGCCGCACAGTCTGGCCATTGATGCCCAAGGCTCGCTTTACATCACGGACCAGGGCGGCTTGTCCCTCGGTCAACCCGCCGCCAACCGGGTGATGAAATTCGTCCCCACCACCGGCGTGGCCAGCATCCTGGCCGGCAGCTTCACCGGCCAAAACGGCACCAACGACAACGCCGTGCCCAACGCGGGCTTCACCGCCCAGTTTTTCAACCCCGCCGGCATCGTGCTGGCGCGAGGCGGGCTCGTGGTCGCCGACTCGGGCAACCACACCATTCGCTATGTCGGTTTCGACGGCGTGGTCTCCAATCTCGCCGGTGCGCCCACTGTGGCTGGCTTCGCGGACGGCACCGGTTCGGCCGCCCGCTTCAACTCCCCCATTGGCCTGGCCGTGGACGCCGCCGGGGTCATCTACATCGCCGATTCCAAGAACAACGCGATCCGCAAGCTCAGCCTGGCCAACGCCGTCACCACTTACGCCACCAACTTCAACCAGCCCAACGGCGTGGCGATCGGTGACAACGGCGACGTGTGGGTGGCCGACACCCTGAATCACCGAATCAAGGTGGTGCTCACCAACAGCCCCTTCACCGGCACCCTGTCCACCAACGTCGTGGTCCGGGCCGGCACCGGCATCTCCGGCAGTTCAGACACCTTCCCGCTGGCGGCCACCGCCCAGTTCTCCTTCCCGCGTGGCGTGGTCTGGATGGGCGCCGCCGGCCTGTTGATCACGGACTCGGGCAACCACACCGTGCGACGGCTCTACACCAACGCCACCATCGGCACCTACACCATTGAGACCTCGGTGGGGCTGGCCGGACAGGCGGGCTTGGTGAACGGGTTGACCAACGCCGCCCGGCTTAACTCGCCCGTGGGCATCATCCCGGACATTCTCAATGGCGCGTTCCTCTTCGCCGACACGGGCAACAAAGCCATCCGCCGCATCCAGCAAACCGCCGCCCAGCCGCCCGTGGGCACCCCGGTCATCGGCACTGTGGTGCTCACGACCGACCCCGACACGGGCCAGACGAGCACCGAGCTGACCCAAGTCACCTCGGCCGTTTTCAACAATGACGTCGTCATCGCCGTGCTGGCCGAGACCGGAGTCAACACCTTCTTCAGCTCAGGTCCGACACCCACAAATGCCTTCTTGGACACCATCCCGGCTCCGGGTGCGGGCACCGGCACGGCCCCGGCGTATCAGGACGGCTCGGCCAGCCTCCCCGCGACCCTCATCGCCCCCATCCTGCCCGACCTCACCATCAAGGCCCAGAGCTCCCAGAACGGGCGGGTTTCCAGCAGCGTGGTGTCGGCTCGCTTCCAGTTCAAGACCGGCAACCCGGTCATCTCCGGCAACAACGCCGCCTCTTTCACCGTGAGCACGGTCAGCAGCGGGGCTCAGCTCTATTACACAACGGACGAAACCGAGCCGACCAACGGCGCGCCGAGCATCGGTCCGATCAGCTCGGGCACCCAGCTCTCCTTCAACGTCAGCAACAGCAACTTGGTGTTCAAGGTGCGGGCGTTCAAAACGAACTACGAACCCAGCGCCACCGTCTCGAACATCTTCTCCATCTCCAATTTCCTGGCGAACCGGATCACGTTCGGGTTCGACGGGGGCGAAGCCTCCAGCGGCTTCATCGCCGCTTCCGGCCAGACCTTTTACTCACCGGTCACGATGAATCTGCTGGCCGGGCAGCAGATGAACTCCCTCCAGTTTGCGCTGTCCGCCACCAATGGCACCGGGCCCGCGCTGGCCGCCGGTTCCGTCGGTTTTGAAACCAAGCTGCTCAAGCCCGACCCCAGCGGTTCCGGCGCTTTCTTCCCCATTCCGCCCCAAATCTACGTGACCACCACCACCAATGTCGTGGGCACCGTCACGAACATTTCCCAAGTCTTCACCAACCTGCTCGTCACCAACACCGCCCAGAACTTCCTCTCGGTGGGCTGGCTGGAGCGCGAAGGCAGCACGAACCTCTACGACACCCTGTCGCAGGACCTGCTCAAGTTCTCCAGCGCGCACGACAACCGCTTTGACAGCGCGAACGGCAAGGTCGTGCTGGGCGCTTTCGGCATTCGCATCCCGACCGGTGCCACCAACGCGCACACCTACACCGTCCGCATCCACCGCCCCTCGGGCACGGTGGATGGGATCAGTCAGGATGTGTTCATTGACGCGCCCACCAACGGCAGCCTGACCACCCCCAACCCGATCAACGCAGTCCGCACCATCACCATCGGCTCGCCCGTCTATCTGGCGGGCGATGCAACGCCTTTCCGCTGGGTCAATGCCGGCGACTTCGGAGACACCAACCTGCTGGCGAATGACGTCGCTCAAATCTTCCAGTCGGCGGTTTACCAGTTGAACCGCCCTCCGACCGGGAGCGATTTCGAGGATGCCATGGACACCTGCTGCGGCTCGGTGGTGGCCGTGCCCGGCACCAGCCTGTTTGTGCAAGGCCCGAACGTGGGTGGCGCGTTCTCCTCCGGCGACGACACCACCATCAACACGATCGGCTTCGGCGACGGCACGCTGGACGTGGCGGACATCTTCATCACCTTCCGCCGTTCGCTGGACGCCTCGCTCACAAATTTTTACCGGTTCCGCTCCAATGGCTTCCACTATGCCTTCGCCGGGCCCAACAACTTCCGCGGCAACGTGGGCCAGTCCGTGACCGCCAGCAGCCCCGGGGCCAACCGCACCGCCCGGCTCGCCCAGTCCGTTCTCGAACCCACCGACACCCCGGCCGTGACCTTCGTCGCCGGCGAAGTCGTGGGCACCGCCGGCCAGACTTTGAACGTCCCCATCACGGCGCGGGTGACCGGCTCGCTGCCGCTGCGGGTGCTGATGCTGAACCTCACTGTGCTCCCGCTCGATGGTTCTCCCGCCCTCACCGCCACCGTGCAATTTCAGCCCACCGCCGCCCTCGGAACACCGTCCCTCAGTCTTTCACGCGGGCCCGGGAACTATTCCGCCGCGTGGTTGAACAACACTGTGGCCGGTCTCAGCGGTGATGCCCTCGTGGGCACGCTGGTGGTGACCCTGCCGGCCAATGCGGGTGAGAACTCGGCTTACGCAGTCCGCTTCGACCATGCCTCCGCCTCGCCCAACGGAGTGGGAACGGTGTCCGTCAGCCGCGAGGCGGGCTTGCTCACCACGCGCATCCGCAACCTCTCCTCCTGGCGTGATGCCATCCCGGACGCCTGGCGGTTACGTCACTTCGGAGCGCTCAACAATCTCCTCTCCGCCGCGACGGCGGATGCGGACGGCGATGGCATCCCGAACTGGGCCGAATTCCGCGCCGGCACAGACCCCAACGACGCCAGCTCGGGGCTCCACCTGCGGCCTCCGAGCCTCATCAGCGGCGGCCCCCGTTTGCGCTGGCCCACTGCCCCGGGCAAGACCTACGTGCTGGAAGTGGCGGATTCCATCGGCCGCACCAACTGGACCGCCCTTGCCACCAACGTCCCCGGCAGCGGACGGGATATTGAATTTCAAGCCCCGCGGCTTTCGGGACCGCAATTTTACCGCGTCCGGCTCATCGAGCCTTGAAAGTGGTCAGCGTCCGCGCGGGCGGGCCGCAGCCACACGATGTTCGCACCGCCATGAACTTCTGCCGCCGCACCAGCCTCGCCTGGTTGGTTCTTCTCACTGCCAGCCTCACCCCGCTGGCGCGTGGCCAGTCCACCATGACGACGCTGGCTGGGTTCCCTGGCAGCTCCGGCAGCACGGACGGCGGTGGAACCGCTGCGCGGTTCAACTCCCCCACTGGCGTGGCGATCGACGGGGCAGGAAACGTCTATGTCGCCGAAAGCGTGAACAACACCGTGCGCAAGATCACCGCGCTGGGCGATGTGACCACCCTCGCCGGAACCGCCGGGGCGGCCGGAAGCACGGACGGGGTGGGCAGCGCGGCACGATTCAGAACCCCCAGCGCCGTGGCGGTGGACACCGCTGGCAACCTCTACGTCGCCGACTACGGCAATCACACCATCCGGAAAATCACCGCCGATGGCACCGTGACGACGCTTGCGGGTGCGGCTGGACTCTCCGGCAGCGCGGATGGCACAGGAGCCGCCGCGCGTTTTGCCAGCCCCGGTGGGGTGGCCGTGGACTCCGCTGGCAACGTGTATGTGGCTGACACCGCGAACTGCACCATCCGCAAAGTCACCTCGACCGGCGCGGTGACGACCCTCGCCGGCGCGGCGGGCACCTTTGGCAGCGCGGATGGGACCGGCGCGGCGGCAAGATTCTTCCTGCCATTCGGCTTGGCGGTGGATTCCGCCGGCAACGTGTATGTGGCCGACACTTCCAACAGCACGCTGCGCAAGATCGCTCCCGGCGGGACCGTCACCACGCTGGCCGGCCGGGCCGGGCAGGCCGGCGGCGCAGACGGCCTCGGATCTGCGGCCTTGTTCCGCTCACCACGGGCGGTGGCCGTGGGCCCCACCGGGACCATTTATGTGGCGGATTTTGCCAATGACACCATCCGGACCGTCTCGGCGGCCGGGAGCGTGGGCACGCTGGCCGGCACACCCGGCATCAAAGGCAGCAGTGACGCCGACGGTCCCTCCGCCAGCTTCCGCGGCCCTTCAGGCATCGCGGTGGACATCGCGGGCAACATTTACGTGGCCGACAGTGGCAACCACACCGTTCGCCGCGGCCTCAAGCCGGAAGCCCCGGCGGTGACGACCCAGCCCATCAGCCAGCAGATTATTCCGGGGGGAACACCCACCTTCACGGTCGTGGCCTCGGGCGGAGGCACGCTCTACTACCAATGGCGCAAGGATGGCACCAACCTGACCGGGCAGACATCGGCGTCCTTGACGGTCTTCAACGCCACCACCAACGAGGCCGGGGCCTACACCGTTGCCGTCTCGAACTCGACCGCCACCGTCGTCAGTTCCCCGGCCCTGCTCACCTTCTACTCCAACTACACCAACACCTTCCTGAAAGCCACTGCCCGCGACGCGCTCACCGGGGCTGCCCGGCCGAATGTGAACGTGTCAGTGGCGGGCACCAACCTCATCACCGGGGTGAACGGCGACGTCCTCTTCAACGCCGTGCCGGCCCTGCCCGTGACCCTCATTGCCACGGCGGGCGGCTATGCGCCGCTGGCTGCCAGCCTGAACCTGCTCGTCGGCACCACGAACCAATACGAGTTCGCCCTGTCGCCCAACATCAGCGACCCCAACTCCCTTCGGCTCGTGCTGACCTGGGGGACCAGCCCCACCGACCTCGACTCGCATCTGATCACCCCGGCGGTGAACGGACAGTTTTACGAAATCGACTATACGGACCGTGGCTCGGTGTCCACCGCACCGTTCGCCAATCTGGACGTTGATGACGTGACCAGCTTCGGTCCGGAGACCATCACCATCACCAACACCTCGCCGGGCATCTACACGTATTTCATCCACCAGTTCAGCAGCTCGGGTTCCTTCACCACGTCCGGAGCGGCCGCCCGCATTTACACCTCCGTTGGTCTGGCCAACACGGTGAACGTGCCCACCACCGGCTCGGGTCGTTACTGGTATGTCTGCCAGATCGACGGGCAGTCCAAGGCAGTCACCATCCTGAACTTCCTCTCCAACTCCCCGCCCAGTTTGCCCTCGGGCCCCGCCACACTGCTCAGCCAGCCGTTGAGCCGCACCACCACGGCCGGTTCCAACGCGACCTTTTCCGTGATCGCTTCCGGCAGCGGCCCCATCGCCTACCAATGGCAGCGGGATGGCACGAACATCGTGGATGCCACCAACGCGGTGCTCTACCTGCCCTTCGTCACCCGCGCCAGCAGCGGCAAGTTGAACGTCCTCGTCACCAATGCCACCGGCGGCCAGGTCAGCGCCAGCGCCTTCCTGCGTGTGCTGGGCACCACGTTGATTGACCCGCTGGAACCGCAGCCCGGCGGCGGCGTCCGGCTGCGCTTCGGGGACCTGACCGGGTATCCCCTCACCAGCCAGCTCGCCACCGGCTTCGAGGTGCAGGCCAGCACCAATCTCGCCACCACCAACTGGGTGCGGCTCACCAACTCCCTTCAGGTCATTGGCGGCAAGATCGAAGTCGATGATCTGGCCCCGCCGCATCCGAACCGGTTTTACCGGGTGATCGAGCGATAACCCCCGAAACGGCGGCCAACCCGGTGACGGACCCCCAGCCTGCGCGGAGCCGGCATCTTTTCCATTCTCTCCCCGCTGCCTCACGACTAGCCTGTGGTCGTGTTGCCGGAACAAAGATGGGAAGCTGAGCCGCTGCTGCGGCTGGTGGCGGGCATTTGCTTTTGCATGTCCTTCATCGCGCTCGCGGCCAGCGCGATGCTCCCCGCAGACGCGGCCAGCACGGCGGAAGGGAGATTCTTCCTCCTCGTGACCAACGCCGTGGCCCTGCATGGCGTCACGCTGCTGCTCATCTCGATGTTTCTGCGGGCCCACGGCATCGGCTGGGGCGAAGGCTTTGGCCTGCGAGCAGAGGGGGCTGGCCGAGCCATCGGTTTCGCCGTGCTGGGCTTCCTCGTCGCACTGCCGGTGGCCCTCGGACTGCAACACCTCTCCGCGCTGGGCATGGAGGGACTGCATCAGCAACTCGTCTCGCACGACATCCAGACCGTTGACTTGCAGCCGCAGCCGCAACAACTGGTCCAAACGCTTCAGCAAACGGAAAGCTCGCAGCAACGCATCTTCTTCGGGCTGGTGGCCATCTTGTTCGCCCCGGTGGTCGAGGAAATCATCTTCCGTGGCGTGCTCTATCCCGCCATCAAACAGCGCGGGCGCCCGCACCTGGCACTGTGGGGCACCTCGCTGCTGTTCGCGCTCATCCACGCCAACATGGCCACCTTCATCCCCCTTGCCTTCCTCGCGCTGATACTCGTGTTTCTCTACGAGCGCACCGGCAATTTGCTCGCCCCCATCCTCACCCACAGCCTCTTCAACACGGCCAACTACCTCGCCCTGATTTACGAGCGGGAACTGAAGGAACTGGTCAAAGCTCAATGAAACTTGGTTTGGAACCATCTCCTCGCCCGAGCCGCCAGTTCATGGCCGGCATTCGCGCAATGTTCGGTGTCCGTCCCAGTCACCGCCGGAATCCCGCCACCGGTTCAAGTTTGTGAAGGAGTTCGATCTCATCGCCCGGCTCAAGGCCACCCTGCCCACGCACGACTCCGTGCACACCGGCGCGGGCGACGACTGCGCCGTGCTCGACCTCGGCCTGCCGCACCATTTGTTGCTCTTCAAGACCGACGCCGTGGTCGAAGGCATCCACTTCACCAGTGATGCGCCGCCGGAGAAAATCGGCCACAAGGCCCTCGCCCGCTGTCTCAGTGACATCGCCGCGATGGCCGGCACGCCCACGCACGCCGTCGTCACGCTCGCGCTGCCCCAGCCGTTTGACCCCGCGCACATCGAGGCCATCTACGCGGGCATGAACGCGCTCGCACGGAAGCTCGGCGTTGCGATTGTCGGCGGCGAAACGACCACGAACCCGGAGCGGCTGCTGCTTTCCATCGCGCTGCTCGGCACCGTGCCGCGCAGCCGGCAGGTGCTCCGCTCCGGCGCGAAGGCGGGCGACGCCATCTTAGTCACCGGCACGCTCGGCGGCTCGCTGGCTGGGCGACATCTCGACTTCGAGCCGCGCCTTGCCGAGGCGCGCTGGCTCGCCGAGCGTTTCACCATCCACGCGATGATTGACCTGAGCGACGGTCTCGCAGGCGACCTGCGGCACATTCTGGACGCGAGCGGCGTCGGGGCGGACCTGCTGGGCAGCGCCATCCCCATCAGCCGGGCGGCCAAGTTGCAGCGCCGAGATGAGTCTTCTGCCAAGCCACCACTGCTGGCCGCGCTCACCGACGGTGAGGACTTTGAACTGCTCTTCACCGTCGCCAGCCGCACCGCCGTGCCGCTGCTGGACGCATGGAAGGCGCAATTTCCCGACGTGAAGCTCTCGTGCGTCGGCAAGATCACCGCCGCGCCCGGCCTGCGCCTCCGCGACGAGCGCGGCCTGCGTGAGTTCAACCTGCGCGGCTACGAGCACTTCTCTTCCTAGCCACAGATGAACACCGATGGGCACAGATGGGATGGCCGCAAGAGAGCGCAAAGAACGCAAAGGATCTCACTGCTGCTTTCTTCTCGGTGCTCTCTGCGCCCTCTCGCGGCTGGTTGCTTCCCTCTTCATACGTGTCCATCCGTGTGCATCCGTGGTTGATGAAATCCGTCGTCACCAATTCCCCGGAGGAAACCGCCGCGCTCGGCGAGACGTGGGCGCGGGAAGTCGCTCCCGGCTGGACCCTCGCGCTGTGCGGCGACCTCGGCATGGGCAAGACGCAGTTGGTCAAAGGCCTGGCGCGCGGGCTGGGCGTCACGGCGCGCCTCGCCTCGCCGACCTTCGCCCTCGTCAACGAACACACCGGCGGGCGCGTGCCGCTCTTCCACCTCGATCTCTACCGGCTGGATACCCGCGCCCAGATCGCCGGTGCGGGGCTGGATGAATACTTCTTCACCCCGCGCGGCGTGACAGTCGTGGAGTGGGCGGAGCGGTGGTGGGGAGGGATTCCGAATTCCGAATTCCGAATTCCGAATTCCAGATTGCGGTGGGTGACTATCACCGCGCCAAGCGAAACGAGCCGACGCATCGAGTATGAAGATTTTGGCGCTTGAATTCTCCTCCGCCCGACGCGGCGTGGCGGTCGTCGAGGCCGTGCCGGCGACTTGTAGTCGCCGTCCGGAGGAGGCTTGGGCTGCCACCGAGGGCGACGGCAAGTCGCCGCCACTGGATGTGCGCGCGTTGGGCTTGGCCGAGGCCGAAGGCATCACGCCGGGGCCGTTCGACCTGATTGAGTCGGCGCTGCGCGCGGCGGGTTTGGAGCGCGAGCAGATTGGGTGCATCGCCGTCGGGTTGGGACCGGGTTCCTACACCGGCGTGCGCTCGGCCATCGCGCTGGCACAAGGCTGGCAGCTTGCCACGGGCGTAAAACTGCTCGGCATCAGCAGCGCGGAAGTGCTGGCGGCGACAGCGCAGTCGGCTGGGCTGACCGGACGCGTCGCGGTGGTGATTGATGCGTTGCGCGGCGAGTTCTACTCGGCCAACTACGAAGTCGCGGCGGCGGGATGGAGCGAGAGCGCTCCACTGCGGCTGCTCAACCGCGAGGCGGTTGAAGCCTCGGCAACCGGCGGCGCAACCATCGTCAGTCCGGACGCGAAGTGTCCCTTCGCGGGATTCAAGCTGCTTTGGCCCTCCGCCAGTGAACTTGGCCGGCTGGCCGCCCGGCGCAGCAACTTCCAACCGGGCGAGAAGCTGGAGCCGATTTACCTGCGCGAGACGACCTTCGTGAAAGCCCCACCGCCGAAGTTCTACTGACACCTCGTGCCGGCGACTTGCAGTCGCCGTCCATAGTTTGCAGCACTTCGATACGCGTTCGCCCCATGCCCACGCACAAGACGGCGGCTGCAAGCCGCCGGCACGGCCCTCACTGATAATGCGGCGGCTTCTGGTTGTTCGCACGGATGCGCTCCAACTCCTGGCTCTCCATGGCCTGCGACGCGCGCGCGACTTCCTTTTGCAACCGGGCGATGAGGCGGGCCTGCTCCACCACCACGCCGTTCAACTCCTCGTGCTGGTGTTCCAGATGCGCGAGTGCTGACTCAACTTTCTCCAACCGGGCGGCAGTCGCGATGTCCATGGGCGAAGGATGAGTTGGCGAACGGCGAATGGCGAGTTGCGAATGGTGAATCCGACCGCCCTATTCCCTTTCACGTATTCCCCATCCCCGCCTCACCCGTGGTTGTGCCGCGCGGTGAAGAAGCCGGCGATGGCCCCGCACAAATGGCCTTCCCACGAGATGGGGCCAGACTGCGGCAGCACGCCGTAGAAGATGCCGCCGTAGGCCACGCCCACACCGATGGCCACGAAGACCGCGCGCCAACTGTCCATGAGGAAACCCGCGACGAGGAGATACACCACCAGCCCGTAAATCACCGAGCTGGCCCCGATGTGAACCGTGAGCTGGCCGTTCGTCATGCCTCGGCCGATGAGCCACGTGCCCAGCCCACTGGCCAGCCAAATGAACGCCAGCGTGCGCCACGGGTGATACTTGCGGTCCCAGAAAAGCAGCGTGAGCAGGACGAAGAGTGGCGCGGCGTTCGCCAGCAAGTGTGCGGCGTTGCCGTGCAAGAGCGGACTGAAGAGCAGGCCAATCAACCCGCGTTCGTCACGCGGGACAATGCCGAAACCAGCCAAGGAAATCCCCGCCCCGAGTTCGACGGCCTTGATAAAAAACATCAAGCCCACCAGCAGAAAGCTGGCTTGCAGGGCACCGGCAAGATTGTGGCGACCGGAACGGGCCATCGGGCCGTTGTTTTAATGAGTGCTACCGCCAGCGGCCAATCATTTCGCCAACGCCGGGCGCAACCGAGCCACCAACCGCGCTTCTGCTCCCTCTCCGCCTCGACCGAGGAGAGGGCCCGAGTGAGGTGTCGAATTCATCCTAACCAAGGATGGACACCGATGCACACGGATTCGGATGATCGGGTCGGGTGCCGGGGATTGCGCCCCGGCACCCTCCCACACCACCGGACGTGCGGTTTTCCGCATCCGGCGGTTGAACGCAGCGGCCCGCTACACGGTGGCCGCAAGGTCCGATGGCATCCAG
>Ga0255204_1000271_pt1 | contig 16104 bp, 14 predicted proteins | sample Miss_Colum_RepC__2_FD_188418 | JGI IMG/M metagenome (GOLD analysis project Ga0255204, IMG submission 188418) | Freshwater microbial communities from Mississippi River, Louisiana, United States - Miss_Colum_RepC_8h | ecosystem: Environmental > Aquatic > Freshwater > River | place: USA: Louisiana... | reverse complement strand
TTTCAAACGCTGAGACTTTCTTGCCCTCAGACTTCAAGATGCCAATCACATCAGTTAGATACTCTTCTTGCTGCGCATTATTTTTACCTATTTTGCCTAGCGCTGCTACTAAATCTGCCGCGGCAAATATATAGACCCCTGAGTTAATCTCAGAGGTCTGCTTTTGAATCTCTGTGGCATCTCTTTCTTCAACTATCTCTGCCAGATCGCCGCTTGCTTCTCGCAATACTCGACCATATCCACTCGGATCTGGCATGTTGGCACTCAATACAGTGGCGCTCGCTCCAGTTGAGACATGTTGTTTAAGTAATTCTCTTAGTGTTGCGCCGGTGAGTAATGGAATATCGCCAGCGCAGACTAAAACTGTTCCAGATGGGTTAGAGCCAGCTAGGGCGATCTTTACAGCATGGCCGGTTCCGCCGCGAACTTCTTGATAGATTGTTTTAGCATTTGGTGAAATTTGACTTAGATGTTGGATTAAATCCTCTTTATTTGCTCCAACTACAACTCTCAACTCTTTAGCTGCTAATGGCTCAATTGCCTTGATGACATGTGCGATTAGAGATCGACCGGCAATTTCGTGGAGAACTTTGGCGCGAGAGGATTTCATTCGTTTGCCCTCGCCAGCAGCGAGGAGTATTGCGAGATCCAGCTGGTTCAACTCCCCACCTCTCTGCGCTCCTGGCCCTATTCTATTTAATTTTTGAACTATCTCTTTCCCGCTTAATTCTTGCTCCTCCACCAGGTATCGATCCTGGACCCTGGGCTTCAAAGGCCCATGTGCTAGCCACTACACAATGGAGGAACCTGAATTCTATTGCCTCAGGCTCAATGCTCCATAACAGCTGATTTTTATAGGCTCTCAATCACTCGAGCTCCAGGCACCGGCCCGGATGCTCTAACCACATTACCCACTACTCCGCTTGAGGTCAGTGCAACAACAAGATCTAGCGCATGATCTTCATGCTCTGCCAAAAATGCCACGCTAGGACCTGAGCCAGAGACAATTCCACCAAGGGCGCCATAATCCAGACCAACATCAAGAATTAGACGAAGCGCTGGTTTTAGTGAACATGCTGCTGCTTGCAAATCATTACTTAGCGCTTTACCAAGTCTATTGCTATCTCCAGAACTAAGTGCTTGCAAGAGTGCATCACTAATTTGTGGTGGAGCAACTTGTAGACCTTCACGTAGGCGATCGCATTCACTATATACCGCAGGAGTTGATAATCCAGAGCTAGAGAGAGCAAGAACCCAACTATATGTTCCTCGAGAAAGTACTGGAGTTATCTGATCTCCTTTGCCTGTTCCTATGGCTGTTCCACCCGAGATAGTAAATGGAACATCTGCTCCAAGTTCTGCTCCGATTTTTTCCATATCGTTTCGTTTCAATCCAAGATTAAAGAGGGCATCCATTCCAACTATTGCTGCCCCTGCGTTAGCGCTTCCACCAGCCATGCCACCAGCTATTGGAATTTCCTTTGTTAAGGTAATAGTTATTCCATCTGAGATATTAAATTTCTTACGCATTAGCTCAACAGCTTTAGCAGCCAAATTCTCTTTATCTAGCGGCAGATGATTATTTACTTTGGCTGTCGATTGAACATGTACTAGCCCATCATCATTTAGCTCAACTCTTACATCATCAAAGATTGAGACTGCTTGAAATACTGTTGCCACTGGATGAAATCCATCTTTTTGCAGAGGCCCAACTGAGAGCTGAAGATTTATCTTTCCTGGAACTCGAACCAGAACTTGGGCGCTCATGTGGTGAGGGTATTACTACCGCGCTATTAACGCCTATCTAATTGATGAGCAATTGCCAGAAAGTCATCAATTGTTAACGCTTCTCCGCGAATAGTTGGCTCAATTCCTGAATCGATTAGCAGCTGCTCGGCCTGGGCTGATCCCCCGGCAAGATCTGCATAAATTGAGCGCAGCATCTTTCGTCTCTGCCCAAATGCGCGATCAACTAGTTCAAAGGTGAGCTTTCGTAGCCTTTCATCTCCTAAAGGTTTATGCCTTGTGAATTTAACTAATGAGGAGTCAACTTTAGGAACTGGCCAAAAAATTGAACGTGAAACCGAATCAGCTAATTTTAGATCAGCCCACCATGCAGCCTTAGCGCTAGGGACTCCATAGATTTTGCTGCCTGGCTTTGCTGCTAGTCGCTCGGCTACCTCACTTTGAACCATAACAATTCCTGAAGTAATAGATTCAAACTTTTCTAGAAAGTTCAATAAGACAGGCACGGAGATGTTGTAGGGAAGATTAGCCACTAACTTATCTGGCCTTCCCGCAATTTCATTTACTTCCATAGCATCAGCATTAACAATTATCAGATTTTTTGAACTAGCCCCATGAGACTTAGCGGTGATTTCTAATTGATCGGATAGACGTTTATCTATTTCGATTGCTGTTACTTTATTGCTGGCTTGTAGTAGGGCTAGGGTTAGAGAGCCAAGGCCTGGACCAATTTCAACTACATGATCATTAGATGTGATCCCTGCTAAACGAACAATTTTCTGACAGGTATTACTATCAATAACGAAATTTTGACCAAGTGATTTTGTGGGGCGAAGGTCTAAGAACTCTGCAATCTGCCTGATCTCACCTGCGCCAAGTAAGGTGATGCTCATCTGATGAAGGATCCAAATACGCGCTCGGCATTATTACTAATTGCTCTGGTAAGAGTTGTTAGATCCTCTCCCCTTCGCTCTGAGATAAAGCGCAAAATGTGTGGAATTTGTGCAGGAGTGTTATGAGCTCCTCTATTTGGAGTTGGAGTTAGAAAGGGAGCATCCGTTTCTACCAACAAGTTTTCTAGAGGAACATGCATTAGCGCTTCGTGAAGCAGGGGGGCATTTTTAAAGGTCAGCGTTCCTGAAAAAGAGAGGAGATAGCCTTTAGCGACGCACTCTTTGGCCATCTCAGCATCTCCAGAGAATGAGTGAAAAACAGTATGAGTTGGCGCACCTACTTCATCAAGAAGATCTAATACTGCTCGGTGAGAATCACGGTCATGGATCATGAGAGCTTTCTTATGAGCTTTAGCAATTTCAATATGCTTTTTGAATGAGTATTTCTGTTTATCTCTAAGGCTCTCTTCAGTGCGAAAGAAGTCCATCCCAGTTTCACCAATTGCACAGACTCTCTTTTCACCAGCTAACCGATTAATTTCCTCTAAATCTGAATCAAGATCTTCAATTAAAGGAGCATCGTTAGGATGAAGCGCTACAGCTGCTAAAACCTGAGTATTAAAATAATTGGCGCAATCTACTGACCATTGAGATTCCTTAACAGAGATACCGACTTGAACTACTCGATCAATACCAACACTTCTTGCATCATCTAAAACTTTTTTGACATCATCATGATCGGCTGCTGCGCCAGTCACTATTTCAAGGTGGGCATGAGAATCCACACAAGTTGTGGGCAGTGGCTCTGGAAGTGGGGCAGCTCTGCGATCACTTTCGCGATTATTTCGATCAGCCATTTGCTAAGTTTTTTAACTCTCTAAATCCGGAAGACGGGGAAAGAGAATATCTCCTTTAATTATTTTGCTTCCGCCCTTTAATTGTCCCCATTTGGCAACATCTGAAATTTTCTGCGAACCAATTGGTCCAAGTGAGCCTTCGGCTCCTAAATATGACCATAGCTTGCTAGTTGAAAGTGGCATCACTGGATGGAGAAGAATTGCCAGGGCCCTTAAAGATTCTGCCGTGTTATAAAGAATTGCATCAAGTTCACTTTTTTTACTCTCATCTTTAGCAACAACCCATGGCTGTTGTATCGTGACATAGCCATTAACAGCCTTACAGAAATCCATGATGGCATTTATTCCACCTTGAAAATCTAGAGCCACAATTGCTTTATCTGCGCTCTCAACAGTCTTTGATAGCGCGCTTGCTAGCTCTTCATCTTTTGCTGGATTTGGCAGGATGCCATCACAATACTTTTCAACCATTGCTGCAAGGCGTGAGGCCAGATTTCCAAAGTCATTGGCAAGCTCACTTGTGTAGCGGGCAGCCATATCCTCCCAAGAGAATGAACCGTCACTACCAAAAGGTATGGCTCTCATAAAGTAATAACGAAAGGCATCAACACCAAAGTGATCTGTGATGTCTGAAGGAGCAATTCCAGTCAATTTACTCTTGCTCATCTTTTCGCCGCCAACTAAGAGCCAGCCATGGGCAAATACTTTCTTTGGCAGAGCAAGTTTTGCAGCCATGAGCATTGCGGGCCAGATCACAGCATGAAAACGCAGGATGTCTTTTCCAACTAGGTGAACATCAGCAGGCCAAGTCTTTTCAAAGAATTTACCACCATCACTTGATGGATCATCGGTTAAGCCAACTGCTGTTGCATAATTTAAAAGAGCGTCAAACCAAACATAAACAACTTGCTTTTCATCCCAAGGAACTCTTACTCCCCAATCAAAAGTTGAGCGAGATACCGATAGATCTGAAACTCCACCTTCAAGAAATGAAATTACTTCATTTCTAGCGCTCTCAGGTTGGCAACTTTCAGGGTTTTTCTTGTAGTGCTCAAGAAGTGGGGCAGCAAACTCTGATAACTTGAAAAACCAGTTTGTCTCGCTAAGCATTTCAACTGGCTTGGAATGGATTTTGCAATTTCCTTCAAGTAGATCTCCAGGTAACTTAAATTCTTCACAGCCAACGCAATAGGGACCTTCATATTTGCCTTCATAGATATAACCCTGCTCCATTAATCCTTGGAGAAATTTCTGAACTCGCTGCGTATGTCTTACTTCAGTAGTGCGAATGAAGTCATCGTTTGCAATCTCTAAATGCTTCCAAACCGGCTTCCATTCCTGTTCAACTAATCGATCACACCATTGTTGCGGCGCCGTGTTATTAGTTTCGGCTGTGCGCATTACTTTCTGGCCATGCTCATCAGTTCCAGTTAGAAACCAGACAGATTCACCCCTTTGTCTATGCCAGCGAGTTAATAGATCACCAGCCACAGTGGTGTAGGCGTGTCCGATATGAGGGGCGTCATTAACATAATAAATAGGTGTAGTCAGATAGAAAGATTTATTGGTATCTGACATGGGCTGAATTCTATCTACTTCTGTTCCACCATGATGTCAAAGACTTTTCGCTTGCGTATGTGAAGCTCTTTGGCAGTCAAGGCAATTGCCTCCTTGCGAGTAATTCCAGATGATTCATAGCGCGAGACAGTTTCAACTACTTCTTGATCGCTTACAACTTGCTCGCTTGGGTCATAGGGGGCAATAACTATGGTGAATTCTCCAAGCATCTCTTTACTTTCAGACCAGCTAAGTAATTCTGCTAGTTCGCCACGCACAACCTCTTCATAGGTCTTTGTTAATTCGCGGCAGATTGCTGCCTGTCTATTTGGACCAAAGCTCTTAATCATTGATTGGAGTGATTCACTAACTCGATGTGGCGCCTCAAATACAATCAGAGTTCGAGTCTCCGTAGCGCGGTCTTCAAAGAATTGATCACGTGCGCCAGAACTTCTTGGCACAAATCCATCAAATGCAAATGAATCACTAGCAAGGCCAGAGATAGCAAGTGCAGCAAGCGGAGCGCTAGGACCTGGGATTACCGAAACTTTAAATCCTCTATCAATGGCCATTCTCACTGCTCTATATCCAGGATCACTAACTGATGGCATCCCTGCATCACTTACCAATAAAACTTGGCGCCCTGATGCTAAATGACTCGCAACTTCATCTAGTCGTGAACTTTCATTTCCTTCAAAGAATGAGAGAACTTCGGCACTACATTGGATTCCAAGGTCTTTGCATAGGCGGTTAAACCTTCGTGAATCTTCGGCAAGAACTACATCCGCGCTTGAAATAGCTGCCTTTAATCTCGTTGAGGCATCACCAATGTTTCCAAGGGGCACTCCAGCCAGAATCAACTCGCTCACTGCCTCATTATGGCCCTTAGTATCCTTATCCATCATGAGTGCCTTAATGGCTAGGCCGATTTTCAACTATCGCAATCAGATAGCACTGGCAATCATTTTATTCTTTGCAGCAATTACGCGTTTTGCCAATTTAGGTAGGCCTAATGAATTGGTATTTGATGAGGTTTATTATGTAGATGGCGCAAGAGACTTTCTTGCCTATGGGGTTGAAAGTCAATCAGGTGAAGCAGAGTTTGTAGTCCATCCACCACTTGGCAAGTGGCTAATTGCAATTGGAATTCAGATTTTCGGTGATAACTCCTTTGGATGGCGATTTAGCGCCGCTTTATTTGGCCTTGCTTCAGTAACTCTCATCTATTTCATCACCCAAGCTCTATTTAAATCCAATTTTTTAAGTTTATCTGCTACAGCCCTGATCTCACTTGATGGACTCCATCTTGTAATGTCAAGAACTGCACTACTAGATATATTTTTATCATTCTTTATCTTGCTCACTTTTTACCTAGTCATTAAAGAAAAGTATTGGCAAGCTGGTATAACTATCGGCTTAGCACTAGCAACTAAGTGGAGTGCGCTCTATCTTCTAGTCGCTCTCTGCTTATTCTTACTCTTTTACAAGAAGACATATATAAAGACTGCCCTGCAATTTACAATTCTGCCAACTCTAACTTACTTAATTACTTGGAGTGGATGGTTTTTAAGTGATATTGGTTGGAAAAGAGATTCGGCAAGTAATTCTCTATTCTCGCTTTTTAATTATCATCGCGAGATGCTAAATTTTCATACAAATCTAAAAACTGATCACTCATATGAAGCAAGTCCTTGGAATTGGCTGATTCTTGGCAGGCCAACATCTTTCTTCTATGCCACTCCAAAACAGTGTGGTCAAGAAAATTGCTCACAAGAAGTATTGGCTCTAGGAACGCCCACACTTTGGTGGTTAGGTCTTGTATCTATTTTTATTGCATTAGGTTATTTCATATATCAACGAGAATTAAACGCTGGCCTAATTCTGCTCTTTCTATTTGCAAATTATCTTCCTTGGATTGCATTTCCCGAGAGAACTACTTTTTACTTCTACTCCATCGTCTTTGAGCCTTATTTAATCTTGGCTCTGATTTATGTGATGGCAAAAGCCCTGGAAAATCAGGAGCAAAGGGGGGTTAGGAAGAGGTTTGCCCTGGCGACTATTGGCTTAATTGGCCTTACTTTTGCCTACTTTTTGCCACTCTATGTTGGATCAGTTTTGCCATACCAAGATTGGTATGCGCGAATGTGGTTTCCTAGCTGGATTTAACTACTGACCAGCGGCTCTATTGCTGCGAAGGTGTTCTTCATATTGATCTGCAATCTCTTGATCAAAGATCTTATCTGCACTCGGCGCCAGAACTTCGCGCATAATCTTTTCTTGCGCCTCACTCCAAGCACCAGGGATAGTTAAATCAATTACGCGACGAGGAACTGCCTTTGATGAATTAGCATAATTTGGCGCAGGAACTGAAACTGGATCCCAGCTCTTATCATCTTTGTTTGCACTTCCTTTAGGTAGCAAAGTAATAGTTCCACTATCTTGGTAAGAAGAGAGTCGCTCTGAAAGTGGAAGCCACTGCTCTTCACTCAAACCTGAACCTTCGGTAATACTTGCAAGAGATGCTGCGCGCTTTGACCTTCCAATGATCTCTGCGTAATTTGCTGCAGAAGATTTACTGGTAACTCTATTTGCAGAATTAACTCGCTTTACCTCTTCTTTTATCAAACTAATTTGATATCGAGTGTTAACAACATACATTAGAAAGACTGATCCTGGTAGAAGAAGAATTACTGGAGAAAGAAGACCAACTAAAGTAAATAGAGATACAACGATTGCTAGGCCAATGATGGAGAAGAATTGAATTCTACGTATTGCTATCTGATGTTCGCGTTTCTTATTTAGAGATTCAATATCTGGAGCAGTGTGGCCAGAAGTTATTCCAACAACTTTCATGGCTTCATCAAATCGTTTGACAGATCTTCCGCTTATCTCTTCATGATTTGAAATCCAACGGGGCAGAAAGTAGGCAATCCACATGCCAATGATGATTAAGTAGATAAGCCCTGATCCCATGAAAGATAACCTTAAAGGTAGGGGTTGGACTTTTCTGGTATTTGCCTGATACAAAATTTAAGATTTTTGAAATTCTAACAACTCTAAATTCTAGGATTTTCTTTCACAAAACAGAGGTGGTCGCGCCATGCACCATCAATATGAAGATAGCGAGGACGAAGTCCTTCAAATACATAACCTGCCTTCTCGGCCACTCTCTTTGATGCCGCATTCTCAGGTCTTAGATTAATTTCGATGCGATGTAAACCAAGTTCCTCAAAGCCATAAGCAGTCAATCTCCTAACAGCCCTGGTGGTTATCCCTTTATTGGCATATCGCTCATCAATCCAATAGCCGATATGTCCCCCACGATATGCGCCATAGGAGATTCCCCCTAAAGTGATCTGACCAATTAAGTTCTTTTCAAACCAAATAGCCAGAGTTAACGATCTTCCAGCTCTGCCCTCACCTCGATGGTAATTAACCATCTCAAAGTAGCTAGGAAGATTCTTATTCTCATGGTTAAGGGGTGAGGTTGCCTCCCACTGAGAGAGCCATGCTCTATTGATTTTTCTAACTGCTAACCAAGCTGAGCGATCGCGCAACCTAAGTGGTCTAAGAGTTATCTGATCTTCCTTGAGAACCGTGGGCCAGCTATGGCTATAAATACTTGCCATAAAATCAATTAAAACGTCGCTCGAGAACTAGAACATCCACTTCAGCGCCAGCACTTGCGCCACTTTCATTCTCTGGAATAACTATTAGACCTGTGGCATCTGATAATCCAATTAGATCTCCTTGATTCTCAATTGGAGTAACGAGCCTTCGCTCTGGTTTATCACTAGAGAGAATTCCTCTTATAAAGGAGTGCTTTCCAACCTCACTTAATACATCGCTTGTTAAAGTTGCTTTAATCACTGGTCGATGGATGTCATAAAGCCCCATCATGTTTCGAATCATCGGACGAATGAAAAGCTCTGCTGAGATATATGCAAATATCGGATCTCCTGGAAGTGAAACCACTGGAGTCTGATCTGGGCCAACCACACCAAATGCATGTTTACCACTTCCCTCAATTAAGGGAAGGACCTCACGAACTTTTCCAAGCTCATTAAGGACTGAATAGATTAGAGAAAATGACTCATCATTTCTTTCACCGCAGATGACCAGTAAATCCGCCCTTACCAATTGATCTTCAATTACATCCTTTAATTGAGCAGCATTTTCAGGAATGGTATGAACTCGATATCCCACAGCTCCAGCCTCTTTTACTGCTGTTGTTAATAGCCATGAATTAGTCTCATATTCATCTTTGCCTTCTCTAAGCGGTGAACCTGGCTCGACTAAATCATCTCCTGCCGAAACAATCACCACTCTTGGCTGAGGTCTAGTTGGAAGCCGATCTAAACCAAGAGATGCAGCTAGTCCTATTTGAGTTGCGCGGATTCTTGAACCAGATTTGAGTGCAACCTGCTCACCAGAGCTCACATCAAGGGCCAAAGTTGCGCCATGGGCATCAAGTAATGGCATATCAAAGGCAGCAAGCGGCTTTGCTAGCGCTAGCAGTTCGGTAGCAAGTTCAGCCACCTTAATCGTTTCGCTCACGTAGTAACCCTACTTTGTATCTACGCTAATCCCGTGGATTCAAGCCAGAGTGCGTCATTAATTAAGTCAGAACTTCGAAAACGCTTTCGAAGTGAGAGAGAGTTTCACCTTTCAGAGTGTTCTTGGCAACATTTATTGGATAGTAGAGAAATCAAAAGTGCAGAGGTTCTTGCAAGTTATTATTCCTATGGAAGTGAGCCAGAAACATCAGAGCTAAACAAATCCCTCATTCAAAGTGGTAAGACTCTTTTATTGCCAAGACGCCTTGCAGACAATGATTTGGATTGGATTATCTGGAGTGGCAAAGATGAAGATCTAGAAATTGATGGAAATTTAAAGTCACCAAAGGGCGAGAGCTTTAAGGGCGAGATTGATGTTGTGATCGTTCCAGCTCTTCACGTTGATCGCCAAGGAAATCGCCTAGGTCAAGGTGGAGGCTCGTATGATCGCGCGCTAGCGAAGCTAAATTCCTGGAAGGTTGCCCTGGTCTATAGCGGCGAACTAACTAGTGAGAGCCTTCCTGTAGAGAGCTTTGATTGCAAAGTAGATGCTGCAGCAACCCCTGAGATCTTGGTTCGGTTTACAGCAAAGAGTTAAGGTTGCGAGCCATTACCAAGCGCTGGACTTGATTAGTTCCCTCGTAAATTTGCGTTAACTTGGCATCTCGCATCATTCGCTCCACTGGATAATCACTGACATATCCATAGCCGCCAAGAACTTGAACTGCATCGGTTGTTACCTTCATAGCTACATCAGTTGCGTAGCATTTTGATGCAGCAGAAAAGAAGGTTAAATCACTTGCACTATTTTCACTCTTACTTGCAGCGGCATATGTCAGCTGCCTTGCAGCGGCTATTTCCATGGCCATGTCAGCTAACATAAATTGCACTGCTTGAAAATCAAAGATTGGTTTGCCAAATTGCTTTCTCTCATGTGCATATTTAGTTGCAACTTCAAAAGCGCCTTGGGCGATGCCGAGCGCTTGCGCAGCGATAGTAATTCTGGTGTGATCAAGGGTCTTCATCGCAAGAGCAAAACCTGCACCGATTTCACTAATTCTGCGATCATCGCTAATTTCAACATTATCTAAGTAGACCTCACGCGTTGGAGATCCTTTAAAGCCCATCTTCTTCTCCGGCGCTCCAAATGAAAGTCCAGGATCACTTTTTTCTACGATAAATGCTGTGATTCCCTTTGCGCCTTTCTCCGGTTCTGTTGATGCTAAAACTGTATAGAACTCAGAGACTCCGGCATTTGAAATCCACTTCTTACTTCCATTTAAAACCCAACCATCGCCTTTTCTTACCGCTTTTGTTTTCATTGAAGCAGCATCTGATCCAGCCTCAGACTCTGAGAGGCAATATGAAAAACCTTTACCTTGAGCAAGCGGTGTGAGCCAGCGCTTTTTTTGTTCAGGGCTTCCACCTAACATAAGTGGAACAGATCCAAGTTTATTTACGGCAGGAATTAAAGATGCAGAAGCACAGACTCTGGCAACTTCTTCGATAATTATCACAACGCCGAGTGCATCTGCTCCATCGCCGCCATATTCAGTAGGAACGTGGGCTGCTGCAAGACCTGCGCCTTGAAGAGCCTCAAATGCTTCTTGTGGATATCTGGAATTCGCATCAACATCATGAGCAAAGGGTTGGATTTTTTTATCAGCAAGTGAGCGAACACTCTCTCTCAAGGCTTGGTATTCCTCAGGAAGGTCGAAGAGATTTTCCATGGCGTAATACTACTTATCTTGTGATGAATTATTCTTGCGAGAAAGTTGCTCAAGATAGGCGTTGTATTCGGCAAGATCTGTATTGGAGCGACGGTCTGCCCTCTTGGCTTCTCTGGCATCACTTCTTACCCACTGAATAAAAGTTGCAACAAGGGCAATGACTATAGGTATCTCTCCCATCGCCCACCCAATAGCTGCCCCCATCTTTTGATCACTTAGAAGATCTGTGGCCCAAGGTCGATCTAGGAGCTGATAAAAGCCACCATCAATTAATTCATTAGCTGACATCAAAGCAACCGAGAAAAAGGCGTGAATACTCATCGCTGCAAGAAGAATTACTACTCGAACTAAATGATGAACCTTTCTGGGATTTGGATCGATTCCAACTATTACATGAAAGAAGAGCAAGCCGGCAGCAATGAAGTGAAAATTCATAATCAGGTGACCAAAATGTCCACTCATCAGATTTGAAAATAGTGGAGTGAAATAAAGTGCAAAGAGCGAGCCATCAAATATTGCTAGCGCTGAAACTGGATGAGTTATGACTCTACTTGGCCGAGAGTGAAGAGCTTGAATCAGCATGCCTCGAATTCCTCGCTCCGATTTATCCCGACCAATAGGAAGAGTTCTCAAAGCAAGTGTGATTGGAGCGCTTAATATGATTGCAATTGGAGCAATCATGCTTAAAACCATATGAGCAATCATGTGATACTGAAAAGAGAAGTGAGAGTAGAGACCTAAGCCACCACTTGTCGCATAATCTAGAAGTGAAATCCCAATCGCAAAAGAAATTGTTCTTCCAACTGGCCAACGATCTCCCCGGCGAGCGAGCGCGACTACGCCTCGAATATATAGCGCGGTAGCAAAGATAAGAGCGCCAAGTGCTAAACCATTTGCTTCATATTCAAAGAACACTCTTGAAAGAGTGGGTTCACTTGGCATAGAAATTCCCACCAGCTCTCTGATGCGATCAAATTCAATTTCTCCACGTTCCACCGGGGTGAAACGATTGAGTATTGATCCAATTCCCAATATCGCCGCCATTAGCCCGATTTCAAATGCTACTAAAGTATTGATCGATAAATTCTTTCTCACCCTACTAGCAATAAAGAAAACAAGAAGCGTAAGTGCAATTTTTATAGATATTAAAACGCCATATCCAGTAAACCAATCCTGGCTCAAACGGAGTCTGGTCCAAGCATTAGCTATTCCTGTTAAGACAACGGAAAGTGATGACCAGAGAGCGATTACAGAAACTCTGGAGAAAGCAAGGTTCTGTAACTCACTTGGCATCACCTTTAAGGCAATGACACTGCCCAGCCAAAAGCTCAATGCAATTACATGAATCACAAGCGATCCAATCGCTAATGAGTGGCTGCCTTGAGAGCTGGAATGACTTTGAAACAGTGGGGCAACTATCCCACTAAGGGCCAAAATAAGAAGTGCTAGCGCGCCTCCATTTTTCTTTATGAGATTCGAAAAGATAAATACTATAAGAGCAACTATGACTTGATAGGCCAACAATTTTCCAAGTGTTATCTGAGTTATAAATGATTGCAAGATATTAACTCTTAAAATCTCGCCAATACCACTGCCGAATATTTCAGCAAGGCTGGACAATAAATAACCAATCGAAATGAGAAACCATATTCCTGAAACAATTCTTAAGCCTTGAAGAGTTGACGAAGCGCTCTGCTCTAGTCGACCCTGATTCTCCGGCAGTAGAAAGGCGAGGGAAATTAAGAGTCCAATCACCAAAACAGCTAGTGCGCTATTTGCTAGATCAAAGAACATGCTCGCCTGCTATTCCGATTCGCCGAAGTAATTCATACTCCCTAAGATTACGCTGTGCCGACATATCAATATCAATGCACCGCCTGTGAACATGCCTTTGAGATAGTGCAATCCTTCACAGATGAGCCAATCTCAATTTGTCCTGAGTGTGGCAAAGAGGTTCGAAAGATTTACTCAAATGTTGGAATCGTCTTCAAAGGTTCTGGCTTTTATAAGACTGATTCCCAAGTTAAAAAGAGTGAGGCGCCTAAGCCAACCCCAGCTGCTGTGACTCCTCCACCAGCAAAAAGTGATTAACTCTTAAATAATTGCTAGTGATGTGGAGGTTTATCTCCCTGAATTTCTTCATCACGCTTATCATCCTTTTCTATTTCAATCTCATCGGATGTGACTGAAGGTATATATTCACTCATTTCATTCCTAAAGATCGCTGAATACCTTTTAAAACTTCTGGGAAGGCTTGCCTTGGCATGAGTCCTTCAATTATTAGTGAGCTTGCGCCGTGGACCGCCGACCAAACTAACGCCTCTCCATTTTGTCTTGCGCTTTTGGTTATTAACCCCACTTTTACCAACTCATCAAGGCCCTCAGATAGCAATCTCCAAGCCTTATGATCTTGTGGAACTTCTTGCATTTCGCAGAATCCACCGAATAACAAACGATAGAGATTTGGTTCTGCCACTGCCCATTTGAAGTAGGCATTGCCCATCGCTTGGAATCTCTCTCTTGCGCTGCGCATTCCACTTCCAGAGATTTTTGATATCGCCTCTTCTTGTAAATCTGCTAATCGTGCAAAGAGAACACTTCCTACCGCAGATATGAGTGCATCCTTGTCCTGGAAGTAGTGATAACTGGCACTTGGGCTTACACCTACGTCTGCGGATACAGCTCTAAGGGAAAGGTGATCAGGACCATATTTTCGTACCAGAGCAATTGCGGCTTCAACTAGAGCGCTTTCCAAATCTCCATGATGATAGGGACTTACAACTGCCACTCTCGGAACCATGTGGAAATTATGCTCCTTAACTTGACAATGTTCAAATAGGCGCAGATAATCTGAACATTGTATAGATTCACGAGAGGGAAAACATGTTTGAACGTCTTGGGCACTTAATAGCGAAGCGGAAAAAGTCAGTTCTAACCCTTTTCCTGCTCTCCACAATCCTTGCAGGGGCCATTGGTTCTCAAGTCTTTTCTCGCTTTGATACCGGTGGATATATGGATCCCAATAGTGACTCAGCAAAAGTTTGGGAGTATCTGGATGAAACTTTTAAGGTTAAAGATCCAGCAGTTGTATTGGTAGTCGATGGAAAAGATAAGTCGGCTGATGATCCAAGCGTAGTTGCTACTGCACAGAAAATTGAAGCCAGCCTTAGAAGCGAACCAAGCGCTGAAAACGTTCTTTCTTATTGGTCGGCAGGTGGCGCTCCCTCACTAAAAAGCAAAGATGGAACTTCTGCATTTATATTCGTATATCTAAAGTCAACGGACTTTACTGAGATAGATAAACTTGGCGGGCTTTATCAAGAAAAGTACGATGGAGCTTTTGAAGGCGTTGAAGTCTATGCATCTGGCGGAGCAGTATTTGCAAATGCTATTAATGGCCGAATTCAAAATGATCTAAAGATCTCCGAGGCTATCTCAATCCCACTTACATTCCTACTTCTTTTATTTGTATTTGGAGCCATGGCAGCATCTGCTATGCCTCTAATTGTTGGAATCACAGCAATCTTAGGAACATTCCTAGTTATGTTCCTACTTACTCTAGTTACCGATGTAAGCATTTTTGCTTTGAATTTGACTACCGGACTTGGGTTGGGCTTAGGAATTGATTACGCTCTATTGGTAGTTAATAGATTCCGAGAAGAATTAGCTAAAGGTCTTGATAATGAAAGCGCAATAGTAAATACCCTTCGAACTGCTGGAAAGACTGTCTTTTACTCCGGAGTTACCGTTGTTCTTACACTCTTATCACTTACATTCTTTCCACAGAATTTCTTAAAATCGATGGGTTATGCCGGAGCTGCAGTAGTTGCTCTTGCCGTCGTTGGAGCGCTCATCCCTCTACCAGCAATTCTGGCTTTATTGGGAACAAAAATTAATAAAGGCGTAGTCCGTAAAGGTGGAATAGTTCAAAAAGAAGATGGAAGGTGGTCAAAGGTTGCGCGATTTGTGATGAGAAGACCGATCAGCGTAATAACTGCATCCTTAGCGGTGCTCTTCTTGATGATTGCTCCAATAGCCAATATTAAATTCTCTCAAGTAGATAGTGGAGTTCTTCCTAGAGATGATCGTGCATATATTGCATCTGAATTTATTGCCGAGGAATTTCCTGGCCAAGAGAGCAATCCGATTGAAATAGTCTTTCCAAATGGCGCATCACAGACCGGTGAGATCAACGCATTTGTAAACCGAGTTTCACTAACTGAAGGCATAACTCGAGTTGGCCAAGTAGAACAAGCTGGAGAAAGTGCGCGCGTGGTTGCAATTCATTCGATGCAGCCAAGAACTAGTGAAGGCGAGGCTTTAATTAAGGAGCTTCGCAATCTACCCGCACCTAGTGGAACCTTGATAGGCGGCGCCGCAGCAGATTATGCAGATACACAAAATGCAATCTCTAGCACTCTTCCTGCCGTTCTAGGCTGGATCATAATCACAGTTCTGCTATTGCTCTTTGCCTTTACTGGCTCAATTCTTCTTCCGATTAAAGCAGTGATATTAAATTTCGTCTCGCTGGCTGCAACCATGGGAGTTCTTACTTGGGTTTTCATTGATGGAAATCTAAAGTTTCTTGTCGGAGATTTTATTGAAACTGGAGCACTCGATACAAATACCATGGTCTTGATTGCAGTTGTAGCCTTTGGGTTATCTATGGACTATGAAGTCTTCTTACTCTCGCGAATTAAAGAAGAGCATGATGCTGGCAATTCCAATATTGACTCTGTTGCGATGGGTTTACAAAAATCAGCAC
>Ga0255204_1000270_pt1 | contig 16135 bp, 10 predicted proteins | sample Miss_Colum_RepC__2_FD_188418 | JGI IMG/M metagenome (GOLD analysis project Ga0255204, IMG submission 188418) | Freshwater microbial communities from Mississippi River, Louisiana, United States - Miss_Colum_RepC_8h | ecosystem: Environmental > Aquatic > Freshwater > River | place: USA: Louisiana... | reverse complement strand
ACACCTGGGACATGAAGCCCGACGCCCCCGAGGACGTGCGCGGCAAATTCCGGCCCATCTCCACCAGCGTCCCCGGCGTGCAGATTTGCGAGCACTTCCCGCGCATGGCCAAGGTCATGGACCGCGTCGCGCTCATCCGCAGCCTCAACTACAACACCGGCTCCTCGCACGAAAACGGCCAGCGTTGGATGATGACCGGCCACGATTTCAACGCCGCGAACAAGCAGCCCCACATGGGCTCCGTCATCTCGCGCGTCTTCGGACCGAAGGGCGACCTTCCCGCCTCCATCGTCCTGCCCGTGGGCATTGGCAACACCGGCACCTCCACGCCGCACGGCCAGGAGAGCGCCTTCCTCGGCAGCGCCCACGCGCCCTTCTTCCTCGGCAGCGACCCCGCGCGCGCGGACTTCAAGGTCGCCGACCTCGAACCGCCCAAGGGCCAGACCGAGTTCCGCGTCGAGGCCCGCCGCAAGCTGCTCGCGGAGATTGACGACGTGCAGCGCCAGGTCGAGACCAGCAGCACGCTCGAGCGCGACACCGCCTACGCCCGCGCTTTCAACCTCCTCACCAACCCGACCACGAAGAAGGCCTTCGACCTCAACGAAGAGCCCGCGAAGCTGCGCGACCGCTACGGCCGAAACACCTTCGGCCAGAGCTGCCTCATGGCCCGCCGCCTCATCGAGCGCGGCTCGCGCTTCGTCACCGTGAACCAGTTCGACACCGTGTTCGGCATCTCCTGCTGGGACATGCACGCCGACGGCAGCAGCCTCAACAACACCTACGCCGACTACGAGCACGTCCTCTGCCCGCAGTTCGACCTCGCCTTCACCGCGCTCCTCGAAGACCTCCAGCAGCGCGGCCTGCTTGAGGAAACCGTCATCGCCGTCATCAGCGAATTCGGCCGCACGCCCAAGCTCAACGCCCGCGGCGGACGCGACCACTATCCCGCCGTCTGGACGAACTTCCTCGCCGGCGGCCCCATCCGTGGTGGCCGCGTCATCGGCTCCTCGGACAAAATCGGCGCCGCCCCGCACGACCGCCCCGTCACCCCCCCGCAAGTCGTCGCCTCCATCTACCAGGCAATGGGCATTGATTTGGAAACCACCATGCTGCCGGGACCAGGCGGCAGGCCGATACGCTTCATCGAGGCGGAGCCGATCAGGGAGTTGTTCTCGTGAGTCAGGTAAATCATCTTCGAGACAGCAGCGCACCCAGCGGCATGGTCGCACTTCTGTTCCTCTTCATCGCAACCGCCGCGATGGCTGATACCACTAATTCCTTTGTGCCATTTATCGTGATAGAGACAGGAGTATTCCGCCGCGCCAAAGCTACTGCTGCGAGTAGCACGAACCGGGTAGCAAATCTCGCCGCGTCGAAAGCTGCCGGCATCACGAATGGAATCACGTTAGGGCAGGTTGTGACCAACCTCGGTCCTGGTTGGATAACGGAGGATGAGAGCATAGGAATCATCAACTGGTCTTTCTCCGATGGTCGAACGCTGCGCGTCTGGCCAAGGGGCTACATGGCGGGCACAGTTCTGACCACGAACAAGAACGAGAATTCCAGATTTTGGTTTGAGGCCCCTCCGAATGCACGCTTCGTTCTGCCCAAGAAGTAAGCAGCCTGACCAAGAAGGAACTGCTTTGGCAACCGAACGCACTCTCCCTCACCCCAGCCCTCTCCCGCTGGGAGAGGGGGCCACCTCGCCCGCCTCTCGACCACCCGAACGGCCCGGCTCCACGACGCGCTTTTGGACTGCGGTGGCAGAGCGCAGCGGCGACACCGCTTTGGCCTCCCGCGAAGCGGAACACGCCTCACCAACTTCCAGCCCCAACGGGGCGATCCATACCAGCCCAGGGCATCGCCCTGGGTGGCTGCGGCGAGACGACAAAGCCCTGAAGGGGCGTCCCATTGATGTCGCCGCACCACAGATAGCACGCCCCTTCAGGGCTGGGTTCCATTTGGTTGCCCAACCCAGGGCGTCGCTGCGCTTTGCCCTGGGCTGGTATGAGGCCGCCCCGTTGGGGCTGAACACAGCCCCGGAGGCCAGCTTGCCCGCCTCTCGACCACCTGAACCATTAGGGTTCACCACGCACGGCGGCGATTCTCCCCACGCATGAACCTCGTAGCTGGCCTAGTCGCATCGGGCACGCCCAACAGCGGTGCTGAAGCCACCGCAGTCCAAACGCTGGCGCGATTCACCACCGGCCTGTGTATGTCGCGAAGCGTCTGGACTGCGGCGACTTCAGCGCCGCTGTTCCCCGCACTCCCCACCGCGCAGAAAAACACCGTTCCTCTCCGCCTCCTTTCTCTCCTCTCCGCCCTTCTATCCTCTATCCTCTTCCTCCCCGCCGCCGCGCCCACCGTCACCTCCATTGACGTCCGCGGCCTCCAGATCGCCCACTCCACCACCCTCACCTTCACCGGCACGGACCTCCTGCCCAACCCGCGCCTGCTCACCACCGTGCGCATCGCGAAGCAGTCGCTCAAGGACGGCGCGAAGCCCGACCGCATCACCCTCGACATCGAGCTGGCCCCCGGCACCTCGCCCGGCCTGCACACCTGGTGGCTCGTCACCGACCAAGGTGTCTCCGCCAAGGGCGTGCTTGCCGCCGACCACCTCCCGCAAAAACCCTTCGCCGACAAGGTGGATGCGCTCCCCGTCGCCCTGCACGGCACGATCTCCGGCAGCCAGGTGCGTGAAGTCACCTTCCCCGGCAAGGCCGGCCAGGAACTCATCTGCGAAATCGAAGCCCAGCGCCTCGACGGCAAGCTCCGCCCCGTCCTCAAGCTCCACGGCCCGGACAACGCGCTCTTGAAATGGAGCCAGCCGATGCTCGCCCTGCGCGGCGACACCCGCCTCGAACTCAAGCTCCCCGCCGATGGCGAGTATCGCCTGCAACTGCACGACCTCCAGTTCGCCGCGCCCGGCAACTCAAACTACTTCCGCCTCAAGCTCGGCCAGTGGACCTACGCGGACCTCGCGTTCCCCGCCACCGTCCAGCGCGGCGCATCCGCCGAGGTGCAACTGGTCGGTCGCACGGGCGAATCGCGCACCGTGAGCCTGCCCGCGCTCGGCAACGCCGCCGCCATCCCCGCGCCGTGGGCCGATGCCAAATCCGCCAGCGGCCCGCAGGCCGTCGTGTGGTTGAGCGATCTGCCCGAGCTGGTCGAGAACCGCACCGGCTCCGCGCCGCAGGTCTTGCCCGCGCTGCCCGTCGCCGTGAACGGCCGTCTCAGTCAGGCCGGCGAGACGGACGCCTACACCCTCACCGTCACCCCCGAAACCGAGGTGGATGTCGCCGTCTTCGCCGACTCCCTCGGCTCGCCGATTGACGCCGAACTCGAACTGCGCGACCTCAAAGGCGCTCGCCTCGCGCTCAACGACGACTTCACCAACCGCCCCGACCCGCGCCTTAGTTACAAAGTGCCGAAGGACATCACGAACATCGTCGCCGTCGTCCGCGATGTGAACGCCAACGGTGGCCCGCGCTGTCTCTACCGCCTGCAAGCCACGCTCAAGTCCACGAACACCGCCGGTTTCACCCTCCTCGCGCTGGAGGACAACCTCACGCTGCCCGCCAGCCGCACCGCCGTCTTCAAAGTCGAGGCTCGGCGCGAGGGCTACGATGGCCCCATCGAGCTGGCCTTCGACGCCTTGCCCGCCGGCGTGAAACTCTCCGGGCAGAGCATCCCCGCAAAGGCCACGGCCACCTTGCTCACGGTGTCCAGCGATGCGCCGCTGCCGCCGCTCATCACCACCCTACACGGGAAGGCCAGGAACCACGATGTGCTGGCGCGCAGCGAGAGCGCGAGCCTCGGCAAGTTCCAGCCTTGGTTGGAAAACGACCTTGCTCTGGCCGGCTCAGCGAAATCCGAAATCGAGTTCTCCGTCGCGTGGGGCAAGGACGCCGCCACCAACGTCATCCCGCTCGGCGGCAAGCTGACGTTGCCCGTCACTTGCGCCCGCCCCCTCGGCCACGACGGTCCCGTGCGCCTCACGTTGCTGACCAGTCAGGCACGACTCTTCCTGAACAACGCCGTGGACCCCGCCCGCGTGTTGCGCGAGGAGAAGGCCGTGCTCATCGAGGAAGACAAGAAAGCGCAGACCGCCTTCGACGCCATTGCCCCCGCCACGAACGCCCTCACCGCCGCGCAAAAAGAACTGGCTGCCGCCAAGGACGACGCAGCCAAAGCCGCCGCTGCCAAGAAAGTCCAAACCGCCGAAACCGCGCTCGCCACCGCGAAACAGGCCGCGGCCGACGCCTCGCAGAAAGCGACGAATAGCGTCGAGTTCGCGATCATCGTGCCGGGCGAACTGGCGGACCTGCCGCACCAGCTCGCCTTCAAGGCCGAGCTGCTCAAGCGCGACCGCCGCACCGTGACCGCCGTGGCCTACACGCCCGTGCGCGAATTCCCCGTGCTGAACCCGGTCGCACTGAAACTCGCCGCGCTCGCCCCCGTGAAACTCGACGCCAAGACCGGCGCGACGCTGGACGTGGTCGGCCAGGTCGAACGCCTCAACGGTGCCAAAGGCGACGTGACCGTGACGCTCACGGGTCTCCCCGCCGGTGTGACCGCCCCCGCGACCGCCGTGGTCAAGGACGGTGCGAGCGAGTTCAAGTTCGCGCTGAAGTTCCCGGCGGGCTTCAAGGCGGGTGATTTCACCGGCCTGAAACTCTCCGCCAGCGCCAAACCCTTCAACGCCGCCACCGTGAAGAGCCGCGACCTGGACTTCGCCGTGAAAATCCTCGCGCCGGAACCACCACCGGCGAAGCAGGCGGAGGCGAAGAAGTGATATGATGCCGCTCACTCTCATTCCAGCCAGCCCCTGCTCGCCGGCAGACCACTTATGAGCGGGCCACCAAAATCTCAGTGGGAGGGTTATGCCGCGCTTGCTTGCGTTCCAATGCTCACGCTTGCCTGGTTGCAACTCGGCATCGTGTTCACGTGGGCCGTGACAATCCTTCCCGTTTTCTTCGCACTCGCTTTTGGTCTTTCAGCTTTGCGCCGCGAGAATGGGTCGAGCCGTGCCTGTGGCGTTGCCGCTCTCGCCTTGATTGCCATGTTTGTTCTCTTGGTATTCCTTCCCGCCAGCAGACGTTACTGAGTATGAAGCACCACCTCCTTGTATTTGGTTTATTGCTGGCTGCGCTGAGCACCTTCGCCGCCCCCGCGCCAGCCCCTGACCCCATCGTCGGCGACCTCACCGTCACGCCGTCCTCCCTCTCGCTCGTCCACGCCCAGCGCCCGCACTCACTCGTCGTCACGGCGCGGACCAAGGGCGGTTACGATGTGGACTTCACCAGCACGGCCACCTTCCGCAGCAGCAACGAGAAGGTCGCCCGCGTCAGCCCGGTCGGCTGGGTGCAGCCCATTGCGAACGGCACCGCCACCCTCACCGTGCAGGCCTCCGGCAAGACTGCGAAGGTTGCCGTGACCGTCCAGCTCCCCGCCGAGCCGACGCCCGCGAGCTTCCGGCAGGATGTGATGCCGGTGCTCTCCAAGGGCGGCTGCAACATGGGCGCGTGCCACGGTTACTCGCTCGGCAAGAACGGCTTCAAGCTCACCTTGCGCGGCGCGGACGCGGACAAGGATTACCCCGCGCTCACCGATGAGTTCATGGAGCGCCGCATCAACCGCCACAATCCCGCCGCCAGTCTCGTGCTGCTCAAGGCGCTCGGCGACCTGCCGCACGAGGGCGGCGTGCGCTTCGACCACGGCGGGTTGCTGCACGAGACCGTGCGCCGCTGGATCGCCGAGGGCGCACGGGACGATGCGCCCTCGCTGCCCACGCTTGTGTCCGTCACCATTTACCCCGAGAAGGTCGTCGCCATGCCGCGCGCGCGGCAGCAGTTCCAGCTCGTCGCCAAATACAGCGACGGCACGCTGCGCGACGTGTCCCGCACCGGCATCTTCACCGTGAACACCGAGCGCGTCGCCCGCGTGGACGAGGCCGGACTGGTGGCAGCGACGGACCTCGGCGAGACCGCGATTGTCGCGCGTTACGAAGGCATCTTCGCCGTGGCCAACTTCATCGTGCTGCCGCCCAACAAAGGGTTCCAGCCCACGCCCGTCCCCACGGATAACCTCGTGGACCGCCACATCATCACGAAGCTCAACGACCTCCGCATCCGCCCGTCGGAACTCGCGGACGACGAGCGGTTTTTGCGCCGCGCGGCGGTGGACCTCATCGGCGTGCAGCCCAAGCCGGAGGAAGTGCTGGCCTTCGCTGCGGACACGAGCGTGGACAAGCGCGAGAAGGCCATCGCCGCGCTGATGAAGCGGAACGAGTTCGTGGACTGGTGGTCGCTCAAGTGGGGCGACCTCTTGCAGAACTCGCGCAACACGCTGAGCGACCCGGCGGTGTATGCCTTCCGCGAGTGGATTCGCGCCGCCGTCGCGCGCAACCTGCCGATGGACGAATTTGCCCGCGAGCTGCTGACGGCGCGCGGGAGCTTTGCGGACCATCCGGCGGCGGCGTATTTCGCCGTGAGCAAGGACACGGACGACACCTTGCAGCGCTCCACGCAGGTCTTCGCCGGCGTGCGGATGCTCTGCGCGAAGTGCCACCCGCATCCGTTCGAGCAGTGGACGCAGGCGGATTACTACGGCGTCCACAGCTTCTTCAACCAAGTCGCCACGAAGCCCGACCCGCGCCAAACCGGCGTGCAGAACGCCAAGACCGTGCTGGTGAATCTCGCCACCGGCTCCTCGACCAACCCGCGCACGAACAAGCCCCAGCCGCCGCGCTATCTCGGCGGCACTGAGCCGAAGCTGGAGGCCGGCGTGGACAAGCGCGACGACTACGCGCGTTGGCTGACTTCGCCGGACAACCCGCACTTCGCCCGCAGCCTCGTGAACCGCGTGTGGAGCTACTTCTTCCATCGCGGCATCATGGACCCGGTGGACGACTTGCGCTCGACCAGCCCGCCCATCAACGCGCCGTTGCTCGACGCGCTCACGAAGGACTTCGTGGAGCACAAGTTCGACCTGCGCCACCTGATGCGCGTCATCGTCAGTTCCCACGCCTACCAGCGCAGCTCGGTGCCGAACGACACCAACGGCCATGACGACGCGAACTTCTCCCACGCCATCCCGCGCCGCCTGCCGGCCGAGGCGATGCTCGACTCGCTCGTGCAGGCGACGGGAGTGCGCGAGAACTTCGGCGGTGCCCCGGCGGGTTTCAACGCCGCGCAGTTGCCGGACGCAAATGTGCAGAGCGACTTCCTCACGCTCTTCGGCAAACCGCAGCGCATGGAGGCGTGCGAGTGCGAGCGTGATCTGGGCGCGAACATGTTGCAGGCGCTGCACTTCATCAACGGCAAGTCCATCCTCGACCGCGTCACCAACGCCAGCGGCCGGCCCGCGCTGCTGATTCAGCAGAAGCTCGACGACGACAAGCTGATTGAGCAGCTCTACCTGTGGTCGCTCGCGCGCAAGCCCGCCGCAAAGGAAGTGGCGCTGGCGAAGAAGTTCATGGCCGCCTACGGCGACAAGCGCGCCGAGGCCGCGCAGGACTTCATGTGGGGCCTGCTGAACAGCCGCGACTTCACGCTGCTGCACTGACTTCTTTAGTCACAGATGAAACACAGCCTAAAAAGCGAGCGGAACGGGCAGGGCCGACCAGAGTCGGTTGACGTTGTGGAGTGCGGCGAGTTCTCGCCGCTTTCCGCAGGCGACTCGTCGCCGTCGAATGCCCGCGGCGGGCGGTTTCCACGACAGCCTCAGGCTGGCGCAAGCACGAGAGGCCCGTTCGCTCAGTGGCGCTGTGGGTTGGCGACGGCGACAAGTCGCCTGCGGAAAGCGGTGACAAGTCACCGCACTCCAAAGTGTGCCCGTCTGCGCAGCATCCGCGTTTCGCTTGCGTTCCATCTGTGGCCAATAGTCGTCCTCGCCTTCCTGCTCTGTGGCTTCGCCGTGCATGCTGCCGATGTGAGCTATCAGCGCGATGTGTGGCCCATCTTCAAGCGGCACTGCCTCGGTTGCCACACGGAGGGCAAGGCCAAGGGCGGCTTGCGACTGGATGACATCGCGGCGCTGAAGAAGGGCGGGAAGCACGGCGCGTTGTTCGTGTCGGGCAAGCCGGAGAAGAGCCTGCTGATGCAGCAGGTCACCGGCGACCCGCCCGAGATGCCGGAGAACGAACCCCCGCTCACGGCCGAGAAGGTGAAGATCCTGCGCGACTGGATCGCGCAGGGCGCGAAGATTGACGCCGCGCCCAAGCTCGTGCGCCCGCCCGTGGTCATCCCCGCGACCTACGCGTTCGCCCCCGCCGTCACCAGCGTGAGCTTGAGCCCGGACGGCAAGCTCGCCGCCGTCGCCGTCCGCAGCGAAGTGATCCTCTTCAACGCGGATGATGACGCCCCGCCGCGCCGGCTCGCGACGGACTTCGATCTCATCACGCACGTCGAGTTCAGCCCAGACGGCAAGCGCCTCGCCGCCGCTGGCGGTTCGCCGCAGCAGTTTGGCGGCGTGATCTTCTTTGACCCCGCCGATGGCAAACGTCAGTCGTCGCGCCGCGTGGGCAACGACACGTTGTTCAAAGGCAACTTCGCGCCGGACGGACAGACCATCGCGCTCGGCGGCTCCGGCGGCGCGATTCATCTCATCCCGGTGGAGGCGAAGGCCGAGGTGAAGGCCATTGACCTGCACAGCGACTGGGTGATGGCCGTGGCCTACACGCCCGACGGCAAGCAGCTTGTCAGCGGCAGCCGCGACAAGACCACGAAGGTCAGCAGTGTCGAGAGCCTGAAGTTGTTGCGCTCGGTGGACCAATCCGCCGAGCCCATCACCGCCGTCGCAGCAGACGCGCTCACGGCGATTTCAGCGGGCGACGCCCGGGCGGTGAATGGCTTTGACTTCAAGCTTGCGCTGGCCGGCACGGAGATCAGCGGCTCGGGCAACGGTGCACAGCCCGTGAACAACCGCGGCCAATACCTCCGCGCCTACGAAGCCCAGCCTGACGCCGTGCTCGCCCTCGCGACGAGCGGCGACCGCAAGCTCCTCGCCGTCGCCACCCGCGCCGCCGAGGTGCGCGTTTATCAAACCGACACACGCGCGCGCAAGGTCACCATCGCCAAAGCCCCCGCGCCGGTGCAGGCCATCGCCTTGAATCGGGACGGCACCCGCCTACTTCTCGGCAGCAAAACGGGGGAGGTTCAGGTCTATGACATGTCGAGCACCGCAGCGAAGTTGCTCAAGACCCTTGTCCCGGTGCCCGTGACTCCGGCCCGGGCGGCGGCCCGTTGATCACAGCGCGGCCGTCAGCACCGCGCGCAGCTCCTCCACCGTCAGCGTCACCGGGTTCGCCTTCATGCTGCTGGCCTGCATCGCCTTTTCCACCACGCCGGGCACATCGGCTTCGACCAGTCCCCAGGTGCGCAGCGGGGCGATTTGCAGTGCGCCGCACAACTCTTGGGTCCACGCCACGCCGTCCGCCGCCGTGGCTTGCGGCCGGCCCGTGAGCAGCCGGGCAACCTCGTCGTAACGACGCAAGGCTCCGCTGTCCGGCGCGCGCTCGCGCAGTGCGTGGACATTGGCCGCCATGACCCCAGGCAACAAGGCCGCGCAAACCGCCCCATGCGGCGCGGGGAACATGCCGCCAATCGGAGCGGCGAAACCATGCACCGCCCCGAGTCCGGCATTCGCCAGGGCCATGCCGCCAAACACGCTGGCGAGCGCCATGTCTTCGCGCGCCGCCACGTCAGCACCCTGTTCAAAGGCCCGCCGCAAGGACCGTGCGGCACGGCGCATGCCCTCAACGCAAACCCCGTCGGTCATCGGGTTGGCGCGCAGGCAGACGTAGGGCTCGATGAGCTGCGTGAGCGCGTCCATGCCCGTGCTGGCGGTCAAGTCCGGCGGAAGATTCAGCGTCAGCTCCGGGTCCACGAGCGCCACGCGCGGGAGCAGGTGCGGACTGCGGAGACTGGCTTTAACGCGATGCTCCGGCGAGGCGAGCACGGCGTTGCGCGTAACCTCCGCCCCGGTGCCGGCCGTGGTGGGAATCGCGATCACCGGCGCGGCTGGTTTCGCCAGCGGCGCACCGCGACCGATGACTTCCAGGTGATCGAAGAGCTCACCGCCGTTCGCCAGCAAGCCGGCGATAGCTTTCGCGGCGTCAATCGCGCTGCCGCCGCCAAAGCCGATGACGCAGTCGCTCCCAGCCGCTCGCGCCCGTTCAACTCCGGCACGCACCGCGTCGGTGGTCGGCTCGCCGACGATGGAAAAAATCTCCCAAGCCAGGCCAGCGGCGGCCAACTGCTCGCTCAGCCGATGCGCCCGTGAGGTGGACTTGCCGGTCACGACCAACACGCGCCGCCCCAGTTCCTTCGCGATGGGGCCGGCCTGCTTGAACGTGCCGGGACCGAAGATGACCCGGTGGGCGGTGGCGAACTCGAAGGTCATGCTCATGCGGAGACAGCCGCGTTGACAAAGCTCCAACTGAATCGTTTATCCCGCATCGATTGGAGCCTCCTTACGTCGGCTGCTACCTGAAACTTACCAGCCGGCCGCGTCGGGAAACACGTTTCCAAACTTCACGCTCGTGCGTGGGACGGCCATCATGGGTGCGACCGTGTCGCGCCAGGTGGCGTAGTGCGCGGTTTCCTTGTGCAGCGCGGGCGCGTCGGCGGTGCGGTAAGCTTCCACCAACACGAAACGCGTCGGGTCATCCGCCTGCTGCACGACGTCGAAGCGCGCGATGCCCGGCTCCAGCAAGCTGGCGCGGGCGTTGGCGACGGTCGCGTCCTTGAAGGCCTCGACGCACTCGGGTTTCACCTGAACGTGGACGTGGACGACGAGCATGGCCGGTGGACGGTTTAGAAACCGAGCTTCTGCAACTCCAGTTGCAGCAGATCCTGAAACTCCATGATGTCGAGCTGGGAAGGACGGTAGCCTTTTTGGGCGGGCACCAGGCCAGGGCGGCCCATTTGATCGAGATACCACTCGGCCTTCTGTCCGTCACTGAAAGTCACCTTGCCGCTGACCACGGTGCCGGGGCGCGCGAGGGCGTCCACCGAAAGCTGCACCGCGCCGCCGCCTGCCGGAGCCCCTTCGGGCAGGGTTGCGCCGGGAACCGCGCCAGCCGGAGCGGCAGCTTGCGCGGCGGGTGCCGTGCCGGTGGCCGAGGCGATGGGCGAACTGGGGGCGGGCTGCTTGGGCGGCTCAGGATCCTTGGGCTTGAGGCGGAGGTCATCCAGCAGGAAGCGGACTTCCATGTAGGTCATGGAAACCCCCAGCTCGGCCGACATTTTCTTCTGCACGTCGGCGACCTTGAGCCCCTGGTCGAGCCACTCGGAAACCTTTTGCTTTTGCGCGTCAGTCAAGTTCATGAGCATGTGGCCAGCTTCATAACCGCCCCGGTGCGCTGCTCCAAGCCCAAACACGGGTGCCCCGCCGCTTCAAACGTCGCAGAGCTTCACGGCCTCGTTGATCGACCGGACGTGCTCGCGGACGGGGATGAACTCCTGCCCGACAAAGCCGGCGTATTTCGTCTCCGCGATGGCGCGCATGATGGGCGGGTAATTGATTTCCTGCGTGGCATCAATCTCGTTGCGGCCCGGATTCCCGGCGGTGTGGTAGTGCGCGATGAAATCCTTGTATTGGCGCAACCGGGTGATGACGTCGCCGTGCATGATCTGCACGTGGTAGATGTCGAACAGCACCTTCACATAGGGCGATCCAACGGCCTGCAGGATGCGGATGCTCAGGTCCATGTCGTCGCAGAAATAGTCCGGGTGGCCCTTCATCTCGACGTTGACCTTCGAGTTCAGCATCTCCAGCGCGACCGTGACTTTGTGTTTCTCGGCGATGGGCGCGATTTTCTTGAGCCCGGCGATGGTGTTCTTGGTGGCGTCGTCGATCGTCAGTCCCTTGCGGAAGCCGGAGAAGGTGATGACGCTCGGGACGCCTTGTGCGGCGCACTGCTCGACGCGCTGCTCCAGCACCTTCAGACACTCGGCGTGCTGGTCCGGCTGCGCGAAGCCCTTGGCAAAACCATGGCTGCCGGCCAGGGCGCACTTGAGGCCCAGTTCCTTGAGCATCGGCCAGTGCTCCGGCCCGACCAGCTCGATGGACTTCACGCCGAACTTCACGGCGAGCTTCGCCAATTCGGGAATGGTGAGCGGGCGGAAGTTCCAGGTGACGAAGGACTGGTTGATGCGTCCGTTCTTCGCGACGTAGTGGTCCCCGGCCTCAGCGGCGCGGACTTTGGACGCGGTGAGCACGGAGACGCCGGCAAAAGCGGCGGTCTGGAGGGCGGAGCGGCGGGAGGTTTTCATAATGGGGATGATGGGGGTCACACCGTGCAAATCTGCACGCCTTGCTTGAGCGAGGCGATCTTGTCTTCGCGCTTCGGGATGAACTCCTGGCCGACGTAGCCTTTGTAGCCGGTGGACTGGATGGCGCGCATGATGGCGGGGTAGTTCAATTCCTGCGTGTCATCAATCTCGTTGCGGCCCGGCACGCCGCCGGTGTGGTAGTGCGCGAAATACTGGTGGCGGGCCTTGATGGTGGTGATGACGTCGCCCTCCATGATCTGCATGTGGTAGATGTCGTAGAGCAGCTTGAAGCGCTCGGAGCCGATGGCCTGGCAGAGCGCGACGCCCCACGCGGACTTGTCGCACTGGTAGTCCTTGTGGTTCACGCGGCTGTTGAGCAACTCCATCACGAGCGTGACGCCATGCTTCTCGGCGAGGGGGAGGATGCGCTTCAAGCCGGTGGCGCAGTTCTTGAGGCCGGTTTCATCGTCCAGACCGGCGCGGTTGCCGGAGAAGCAGATGAGCTGCTTGAAGCCCGCGTCCGCGCACTGCTTGATGCGCTCGGTGTAAATCTCGACGAGCGTGTCGTGGTGCTCCAGACGGTTGAAGGCCTTCTCGATGCGGCCGATGCCATCCTTCTGCGGAAAGCTGACCATGGCGCAGTGCAGGCCGTGTTTCTTCACGGTGGCGAAGTCCGGCGGGTCGAGCAGCTCGATGGATTGCAGGCCGAACTGCTTGCCGGCGGTGCAGAGGTCGTCGAGGGAAACCTTTGGGTAGCACCACTTGCAGGCGGAGTGATTGATCTTCACCTGCGCGGCGGCATCGGCGGCGCCGAGGCGTTGCCCGAGCGCGGCGGCGGTGGCGGTCACGGCGGCGAGTTGAGTGAGGGCGGAGCGACGGGTGCGGAGTGGGTTCATGGCTTGAAGGGGTTGGCGAGTGCAGGGCAATTCAAACCATGTCGCGCCGGGCGTCAACGAATCTTTCCCCAGCGCGCGGCCCGTGGACACAGGCGGACACTGCCCCCGGACGATGCGCGGAGCGCGCGTCTGCGACCCGCAGCGGCTCCCGTCCGTTGATGATCCTGCGGTGGTCCGTGGGCTGGGAATTTGGGCGGCGCTGCGGGTCGCAGACCCGCGCTCCAAGGGCAATGCCCAATGCACCACTCAAGGCTTGCCCGGCACCGTCGGCGGCGGAGCTATGTCGAACTCGTAGGTGGTTCCCTTCTTGTCGCTCACCTGATCCAGCAGCGGGGAGTAGTCCACCACGGAAACCTTGCGCCCTTCGGGATGGAACTGGAGCAGGCGCAGGTAGCCCTGGCCGCCGTCCTTACCGTTCTGATAATCCACGACCATCTGATGCACGGTGTTGCCATACTTGCCCTGGCTATCGAGCCGGCCCGTGTAGCAAACGTGGCCGCTCACCACGAGGGCGAAGTTCGCGTGCTGCGAGACCAGTTTCTGCCAGACATCTTCGCCGTCGTTGTAGCCGCCCGCCGCCTTGGACACGCCGTAGCGGTCCATGCCCATGTCCACCTTCAGATCCTTGACCTTGATGAAAGCGTGGCGGTTGAAACGCATGTTGTCCGGCCGCAGATAGGCATGGGTGACGAGGATGACCGAGTGGTCGGGATGCCGGGCGGCCACCTCATTGGCCCAGCGCAGCACGTCGTCGCGCGGACCAAATTCCAGCGCGAGGATGAGCCACTTGCGCCCCCCTGCTTCGAACCGGTGAAAGTTGTTGTCCGTGCGGTCGGGCTCCCGGTCGTAGAGGCCACCGAACGTCGGCCATTTCTGGAACGAGGCGAGGGGAAAGAACTTGGCGAAGGCCGTCTCGCGGGTGGCGGCCTTGCCCTCGGGGCCGAGGTCGTGGTTGCCGGTGGTGATGGCACAGGGGACTTTTGCGTCCAGCAGCGCGTGCGCCCGCGCGGCGATTTCCCATTGGTGATTGGTGTTGTGCTGGGTGATGTCACCGACATGGAGCACGTAGGGGATGTTGTAGCGTTGGACGTTGTCCGCAATCCACTTGGTCTGCGCCGGGTATGTGTCCGGATGTTTCCACGTGTAGATCTGCGTGTCGGGCAGCACGGCCAGGGTGAAGCCTCCGGGGATCGGCGCGGGCGCTTCCGCCTGCGCGGGGGCAATCATTCCCAACCAAAGCCCCAGCCACGCCACGATCAGGGCACGCCGACAGAACGGAGAACTGATCATTAGCAGGCGAGTTACGCGGGACTTCACTCGCCCTCCGCGAGCTTGCGATACAGCGTGGCGAGGCTGACCCCCAGTGTCTTGGCCGCCTGCTCCTTGTCCCCGCCGGCTTGCGCGATGGCCTTCTGGATAAAGGCAGCTTCCTGATCCCGCAGGAAGTCCTTGAGCGGACCGACCTGAGAACTGGGATTTACGGGACCGGAGGCACTGGTGGTCGCGCCCGCAGCAATGGTGGAGCCTTGGGTCATGATGGTCGTGTCACCGGTCGGGGCCAGCGCGACCTCTGTGTCGGAGGCAGAGGCCGGCCCCAAGGACAGGAGGTTGGGCGGCAGGTCGGCCAGTTGGATGAACCCGCGGTCGCACAACGCGCTGGCCCGCTCGATGGCGTTCTCCAACTCGCGCACATTGCCCGGCCAGTCGTGCGCCCGCAGCGCCTCCAGCGCGCGGCGGCTGATGCTGAAGGGGGGGAGCTGACGGTCCGCAGCTTTGACCCGGAGGAAGTGCGCAATCAGCAGGGGCAGATCATCCCGCCGCTCGCGAAGCGCGGGCATCTGGATGGAGATGACGTTGAGCCGGTAGTAGAGATCCTCGCGGAACCCGCCCTCTTTGATGCGCTGCTCGAGCGGCTCGTTGGTGGCGGCGATGACCCGCACGTTGACATAGACGGCCACGTTGTCGCCCACGGCCCGGACTTCGCGCTCCTGGAGGACGCGCAGCAGGCGGCTTTGCAGCACGGCAGACATGGAGCCAATTTCGTCCAGGAAGATGGTGCCGCCATCGGCCTCCTGGAAGAGGCCCTTCTTGTCCGCGATGGCCCCGGTGAAGGCGCCTTTGCGATGGCCAAACAGCTCGGACTCGAGCAAGTGCTCGGGCAGCGCGCTGCAATTGATCGGCACAAAGGGGGCCGCGCCGCGCCGGCTGTTGAAGTGCAGGGCCTTGGCGATGAGCTCCTTGCCCGTGCCGCTCTCACCCCGCAGGAGGACGGTGCTCTCGGTGTCCGCCACGCGCTCGACCATGCGGAACACCTGCTGCATGGCGGGCGAGCTGCCGACGATGTGGTTGAGCTGGTATTTCTTCTTCAGCTCCTTGCGCAGGAAGGCGTTCTCGGAGACGACGGCACTGTGGGACAGCGCCTTCCACAGCTTGAGCCGCAGCTCTACCGCCTTGAAGGGCTTCTGGAGATAGTCCAAGGCCCCGAGCTTGGTGGCCTCCAAGGCGATCTCGAACGAGCCGAAGCCGGTGATGACCAGCACGATGGCGGGCGGGGTCAGGGCACGGGCGCGCTTGAGCACCTCCATGCCACTGGGCCCGGTCCGGCCGAGGTTGAGATCCGTGATCACAATCTCCGGGGCGAGGCTTTCCAAGGCATCCATGGCGGACGTGCCGTCGTTGAAGGGAATCACCTCGTGGCCCTCCGCGCGGAGGATTTCGCTCACGATTTGGATCGTGAGCAAATCATCTTCCACGAGCATCACTTTGGCCATGCCGCAAGGCTAAGGAACAAGCCCGCCCAGCCGCAAGCTGTGATTGCCCCGGGGCGCAGCCTGCCCCCGATCGGGTCGGGTGCCGGGGATTGCGCCCCGGCACCCTCCCACACCACCGGACGTGCGGTTTTCCGCATCCGGCGGTTGAACGCAGCGGCCCTTTACACGGGGGCCGCAAAATCCGATG
>Ga0255204_1000269_pt1 | contig 16214 bp, 16 predicted proteins | sample Miss_Colum_RepC__2_FD_188418 | JGI IMG/M metagenome (GOLD analysis project Ga0255204, IMG submission 188418) | Freshwater microbial communities from Mississippi River, Louisiana, United States - Miss_Colum_RepC_8h | ecosystem: Environmental > Aquatic > Freshwater > River | place: USA: Louisiana... | reverse complement strand
ACTGGTTTCGTGTGGGGCTACATGAAGTCCTTGAAATGCATTATTGACCAAGATCTCTGGAGTCTTTCCAGTCAGTTTGCGAGCCTGCTCATAGAGTGAGATGACCTCACTTTCAACACCAGCGTCACTCTTGATTGCATGAACCTTGATTTTTTTCGCTTCTAGTTCTCCAATTAATCTATCGAGACTATCTTGATCAACATCGGTAGCAATAATGGTGGCGCCAGCTTCGCCTAATTGATGTGAAACTGCAGTTCCAATCCCTCCGGCAGCTCCGGTTACAACTGCCACGCGATCGTCTAATCTAAAAATATCTTTACTCATCTTTGACTCCTGGGCGAATAGGTAGCAGTTAGTTTTATGGATTAGGTTTGCAGATACTACTGATTAATTATTCAGAGTGATAGGCTCGAGCATATAAGGGGTACTAATTCAATTGGGGAAAGTAAGGGTTGAGATGACTGAACTTCACTATCTACATGAGATTCCAAAGCCAGAAAATGCTCACTCAGTCCCACTTGATAATCCGCTTACTGGACCTCCGCCTGCAAGGTTTAAGGATTCAGAAGTCCTAGTAGCCCAGTACCGAACTAATCCCGCAGCGATTGCAGCCCTTGTCCCTGCGCCACTAAAGCCAATAAGTGATGTGGTGATGGTCCAATTCGGACGTTGGGGCGATGTTGCTGGAATGGGTTCAAATACCCGCGAAGTCAATGTGATGGTTCAAGTCGAATTCGACGGCCCAAAGGGAAAGGTAACAGGGGCATATTCGCCTTATTTCTATGTAGATAGCGATCGCGCGATGGCTGGTGGAAGAGAGTTTCATGGTCAACCCAAGCGTTTCGGAAATGTGTCAATTGATCTTCGAGAAGATTTGATTGTCGGTACGCTTAATCGAAACGGAATCAATGTCTTTACCGCAACTCTTGGTTATAAGACAAAACCTTGTGACATCTCAGAAGTTTGGAAGCGCGTAAATTTCGTCAGAAATATAAATCTAAAACTGATTCCTCAAATAGATCTAACAAGAGGAATTCGCCAACTTACTTCGCGCGAATTTAAAGATATTGAAATCACTGAGTGTTGGACCGGACCGGTGACAAATAGAATTGAGGAGAATATCCAAGCTCCGTTGTACCGATTACCTGTTGTGCAACATCTAGAAGGCTTTTATTGGAAAGGGGCATTCTCACTAGTAGGCGGAGTCGTTCTCCACGAATATCCGTAAAAGGAATTAGCGTTCAAAACCGAAGTGAGAACCACCCGCATTCTTAGCAAGGTTTCCACCATCCATAGGAATTAGCGCTCCTGTGATGAAAGAAGATGCATCAGAGGCAAGTAGCACCGATAGCCCCTTAATGTCATCGGGGCGTCCCATTCGACCAATTGGCAATCCGCGTAGGAATACTTGCTCCATCTGAGGATCTTTCTTGATCCAATCTGAAAGTCCCTTATTCATAACTTGACCGGGCAGAATCGCATTTACTCGAACGCCCCTTCCGCTCCACTCAGTACTTAACTCTCTAGTCATCTGGATTACCGCGCCCATCGCCATGCTGTAGGCGACCGATCCGCGACCAAGCGCATTTAGTGAGGCTAAAGAGCCGATATTTACGATGCTTCCCTTACCTTGGGCGATCATTCGTTTACCTGCCTGCTGGCACATGTAAAAGCGACCTACTACAAGGCTCTGCAATCCGATTTGAACTTGATCGATGCTTATTGAGAGCGGATCTTCGCGGTGAGCGTTTCCAGCAACATTTCCAAGGTAATCGATTCGACCAAATTCTTTATCTAAGGTTTCGAATAGTCGATCAATCGCTGAAATCTCATTTATATTGCAGATTTGGGGGATGACTTTGCGCCCCAGCGCCGATAGTTCAGATGCGGTCTTTTCAAGTCCCGCCTCTTCAATATCAACAATTAGAACATCAGCGCCAGCCTCAGCTACAGCCGTAGCCATCGCCTTACCGAGCCCATTTGCAGCGCCGGAAACAAGTGCAACCTTGCCGGTCAAATCAAACATCTCAAGTCCCATATGAATCAGTACGACAGAACTTTCTTGACCGCATTGATCATTCCATCAACTGTTGGGATTGCAGCCTCAGCAGATTGTGGATTTGCACTTATCGGAGCGCGAATTCCGCCGACGCGAACGATTGGACCCTTCAAGTATTTGAAATTCTCCTCAGTTGCAGTTGAGGCAATCTCACCTGTAATCGATCCAAAAAGTGGCGCTTCGTCTGCGACAACGACTCGTCCAAATTTCTTTACAGTTTCATTTATCGCATCTCTATCCAAAGGATAAAGCGTACGAAGGTCGATAATCTCAACAGAGACTCCGCTCTCAGCTAGCTTTGCAGCAGCCTTCTGTGCAGTAACGACGGTGTATCCATAAGTGATGATTGCGGCATCTTTACCGCTCTGTACGGTGTGTGCGCTACCAAATGGGATCAAGACATTCTCATCGCCGACTTCGCCACGAACACCCGAGAGCTTCTTATGCATCAAGAAGATTACGGGGTCTGGGGCCCGAAGAGCAGTCTTTATCAAGCCTTTGACATCATAGGCACGAGATGGAACTGCTACTGAGAGTCCGGGGGTGTGGGCAAATAGCACTTCAAGTGAATTGCAGTGATGCGCTCCACCGAGTGCGACGCCCGAGGTTGCACGAATAACTAACGGAACGGGTTTGCCAAACATGAATCGAATCTTCGCTGCTTGATTGATGATCTCATCCATAGCACCGAGTGAGAAGTCAATGAAGTTCAAATCGATGATTGGATGGCAGCCATACATTCCAGCGCCGATTCCAGATGCGACCATCGCCGCTTCTGAGATCGGACTATCTTTCACGCGTTCATGGCCAAACTCTTGGGCAATTCCCTTTACTTGGGCGAAGTGTCCACCGCGTTCGATTAGGTCAGTACCCAATATGAAAATAGATTCGTTGCGATACATCTCCTCGCGCACACCTTGCTGGAAGGCCTCGGAGTAGCTGGGAAGCGTATTTCGAGTTGTCTCTGTCTGGGTGCTCATTATGACCTCGCTCCTAACAAACCAGAATCAACATCTTCATAGATAGTCGATAGATCCGGATAAGGGGATTGTTCGGCAAATTCAACCGCTGCGTTAATTTGAGCGGTCACTTCAGTTTGAAGGGCAATGAACTCATCTTGGCTAATAATTCCTTCTTGAATTAGTTGCGCCGAGAATCGATCTATCGGATCGCGATTATTTCTCCAATCGGCAATCTCTTCTTGAGTTCTATATTGACCCTTCTCGCCTACGTTATGTCCGTAGTAACGATAGGTGAGCGCATTAATTAGCGTCGGACCCTCGCCTCTAAGGGCGCGATCGCGCGCTTCTTTTGTGTAACGATGAACTTCAAGGACATCTTGGCCATCGATTGTGAATGAGGGAAGTCCAAATCCCTCACCGCGCTTGGCGATATCACGGCCTCCGGTGACACGATCAATGAATGTTTCAACGGCATATTGGTTGTTATCTACTAGGCAGATAAAGGGAAGTTTGTTGATCACTGCCATATTTATCGCTTCCCAGGTGCGACCAGTGTTCATACCACCATCGCCCACAAAGCCAACAGCTACCTTCTTATGTCCGAGCTGTTTGATTCCCATCGCGGCGCCCATAGCAATACCGACGCCCGCCCCAACGATTCCATTTCCACCAAAGTTTCCATTATCAACATCGGCTAAGTGCATCGATGCGCCGCGACCCTTTGAGCAGCCAGTCGACTTGGCGAACAATTCAGCCATAACGATCTTTGGATCCATCCCTTTGGCAATCGTGTGATGATGGCTTCTATGAGTTGTAGCAATTACATCTTTTGGATCTAGCGCTGACATGACTCCGACTGCGACTGCTTCTTGACCTGAGGAGTTATGCATTCCACCCGCGACTTTTCCGCGCAGCGTCAACTTATCTGCCGTCTCCTCGAAGGTACGGATTACGACCATGTCGCGAAGTAGTTTGCGTTTCCAATCTTTATCGTTACTCATCATCTACTCACTCTCTCCTGCGCCAAGTACTACTGTGATCGTGTTACCAGCAGGAACTTCATCATTTGGCGCATATCTGTGGCGACCGAGGGTGCCTGAGGTCTCGCAAGTTAGATCCATGGTTGTCTTGTCAGTTTCGATTACGGCAATCACATCACCGGCATTGACTTGATCTCCAGGTTGTTTCTGCCACTCGAGCAAGACGGCGTTATCCATCGCCATTCCGAGTGCGGGTACGAATATCTCTTCCATTTATCCTCCGGGTTTGCTCTAGAAGGGACCTACTGCGAACTTGCCATTTAAAGTTGTATTGCCATTTAAATATCCGAGAACATCTTTAATTCCCCATTCCATCAATCTTGGTCCGGCGCTCTGGGAATACCAAGCGATATGCGGGGACAAGATGATGTTTGGTGCGCTGCGAAGGGGAGAATCAGCCTGGAGCGGTTCTTTCTCAAATACATCAAGGCCCGCGCCATCTAAGTGACCAGATTTCAAAGCCGCTACTAGGGCATCTTCATCTATGAGGCCGCCGCGTGAAACATTTACCAAAATCGCACCTTGGCGAAGCGTGGACAACTCCTTCGCGCCAATCATGTGATGAGTGCTCTTCATATAAGGAGCATGTAGCGAGACTATTTCGGCGCGCTTTAATAATTCATCAAGACTTGAAACCAATTCGACCCCTGGCAAAGACTTTACGGCCGGATCGAAACCAATAATTTCTTTGAAGAGTGGCTTTGCTTTTTCAATAAGGGATTGTCCAATTCGACCGCAACCAACTACTCCGAGAGTCGTATCTTGCAGTGATGTGATGCGCGCAGTCTTCGGCGCTGGGATCCATTCGCCTGCTTGAATTCCCTTATTTGCCTGAAACAATCCACGATGCAAGGCCATAATCATCGCGAGCGCGTGATTTGCAACTTCATTAAACGCGTAAGTGGGTTGGAAGATGACTGGAGTACGTCGAGCCTCGGCTGCAGCAAGATCAATGTTGTCTAGACCAACGCCTAATCGGCCGATGCAGCGAATGGATGAAGGAAGAGCAGCAATCTTCTCTGCGGTTAATTTATGAAGTGCAACGATGATTGCATCGCATCCTTGCGTTCCGGCAACGAGGGATTCGACTGTTTCGGTATCGACCTCTTGGTATGTAAAGCCCAGGGTCTTTGAGAGATCTGCTACCCAAGTCGTACTGCTGGCTGATCCGGTTCCAAATGCGAGCTTCATACCCCTCCTAAGTTGACTGCGTTTACTGTATACAATCCGAGAGGTTATAGATAGGGTTTCGCGAAAGATTTTCGAGAAAGGTTCACCCAATGCCACTTCCACTACCAAGGCCAAATAAGGTCATAGCTGTCGGTCTTAACTATCGAGACCATGCAAAAGAGGCCAATGTTCCCGTTCCAACTACGCCAGTACTTTTCACGAAGTGGACTACATCACTAATTGGAGATGGTGAATCAATAATCATCCCGAAAGGCGTCACTCAGACGGATTGGGAGGCAGAGCTCGCAGTAGTAATTGGAAAGCGCGCATCTCGAGTTTCTGAAGGCGAGGCGATGGATTATGTCTCGGGTTACACATGTATGAATGATGTAACTGATCGAGAAGCGCAATCTAAAGATGGTCAATGGGTACGCAGTAAGTCTTATGACACATTTGGCCCGATCGGACCACGAATAGTCTCACCAGCTGAAATCGGTGACCCACATAATCTAAAAATTGAAGCTCGTCTCAACGGCAAAACAATGCAATCGAGCAATACGAGCAACTTGGTTTTCAATGTTCCCTTCTTAATCGCTTACATAAGCGCACGAGTAACACTTGAACCAGGGGATGTCATTACAACTGGTACCCCGCACGGAGTCGGAACCTTCTATAACCCACCAATCTTCATGAAAGATGGGGATGTAATCGAGATTGAGATCGAAAAGATCGGAATCTTGAAGAATACCGTTAAAGCTGAGAAGTAGGACTTAGTTCAAATGAGCTTTAAGGGTTCAACACTTCCACTCGCTCTTATAAGCGGCGGTGCAAACGGCATCGGCCTTGCGACTGCGCGCCAACTTGCAAAAGATGGCTACGACCTATTTCTTATCGATAAGGATGAGAAGAATCTCGCGGTCGCAGTCGCGGAGCTAAAGCAGAGTGGCAAACAAGTTGAATCCCTCGCACTTGATCTATCTGATGCAGTCTCAACTGAGAAGGCAATAATCGAACTACTCAAGCGGATTGAGGTTGATGCCCTTGTAAACAATGCTGGGTTGGGCTTTGCCCGCACCGTCGCCCAGACCACTCTTGATGAATGGGATCTCACCTTCGCCGTAAACATCCGCGCCCAATATCTCTTCTGCAAGCACATAGTTCCCCAGATGATTGCACGCGGCGGTGGAGCAATAGTCAATGTAGCTTCCGCAGGAGCGCTAGTCGGATTAAAGAACCGAGTCGCTTATTGCTCTTCTAAAGCTGCCGTCGTTGGCCTAACTCGCTGCATCGCTGCAGATCATGCGATGGAAGGCATTCGAGTAAATGCGATTGCACCAGGGACTGTTGATTCAACATGGATTGGAAGAATCCTCGCCGATGATCCAGATCCAGTCGCCCGCCGCAAGATGATGGAAGCACGTCAACTCGACGGAAAGATGGGCACTCCTGAAGAAGTTGCATACGGAATCGCATTCCTTCTCTCGAAAGAGGGGCGCTTTGTAAATGGCAGCGTCTTCTCTATGGATGCAGGATTAACTGCAGTCTGATGTCAAAGTTAGATGGAGTAGTTGGAGTAATCCGAACCAACAATCCAGATTTTGCATATCGCCTTGCCAAGGCCTGGAATGAAACTTCAATAACCCAGATTGAAGTAACTATGACTGTTCCAAATGCGTTACAAGTTATAGAACGGCTCCTTGGAGAAGGAGTAACGAGACTGGGCGGAGGAACAGTTAGAACCATCGAACAAGTCCGTGAATTGAAACGGATGGGAGCATCATTCGCTGTTGCACCTCATAGCGATGAGCGAGTTATCAAAGAGGCTGTCGATCTCGGGCTACCAATCACCCCGGGCGCACTTACCCCAACTGAGATTTACCGCGCAAAGGAATTAGGCGCAACGAGTGTGAAGATTTTTCCAATCAATTCTGTGGGTGGGCTCTCCTATATTGAAGCGATTCTCGAGCCACTTCCAGATTTGAAATTAGTGGTCTCTGGTGGCGTGCAACCTCGCGAAGTACAGGATTATCTACGCCTAGGTTGCGTAGGAGTTTGCATGGGTGGCGCACTTTGGAGCGAGAAGACAGTTGCTACCGGGGATATTTCTGCGATTCGCAGTGAGGCAGAGGTCGCCTTAAAAGGGATGTGATTGACGATGCAGAACAAAGCCTTAGTTCTCATCGACAAATTCAAAGGCTCGCTCACTCAAAGTGAGATAAACCAGGTTATTTCGCGTGTGCTACTTGCCCATCAGATCAAACACAGAACCTTCGTCATGGCTGACGGGGGAGATGGTTCTTTGGCTGCACTTGCTTCAATTGGTTGGACACTAAATGATTTAAGGGTTACAGGGCCCCTTGATTTCGAACATGAGGCGAAGTTCGCAATGAGTCCTGACGGGAAAATCGCAGCTTTAGAACTCTCAGAACTTTGTGGAATCAAGTACCTAAATGCTCAGCGCTCACCTTACGAAGCACATACTCAAGCGATCGGCGAGGCGCTGTTGAAAATCAGCACCGGCTCTTGGCAAGAGTTATGGCTCATGCTTGGTGGAAGTGCAAGTAACGATGGTGGATTAGGAATCTTGCAGGGATTGGGAATTCAAGTACATGACGCCAAGGGAAGAGCTGTAAGGAGCGGACTAAGCGGACTTCAACAAGCGGCAAGAATCGATGAAAGATCCAATGCAATCATCAGAGAGATCATGCGTAGTCGAAAAGTAGTTTTGATCTCTGATGTCAGCTCTCCGTTATTGGGCAGTAAGGGTGCGATTGCCACTTTTGGTGGACAAAAAGGCCTAGGTAGAACTGGTCTTTTGCGCGGGGAAGCAGCGATGCGCAGATGGCGCCGGCTTGTAGTTGAAGTGACTAAACGCGATGAATCCAAGAGCCGGGGCGCAGGCGCGGCTGGAGGAGTTGGATTTCTTGCACTCTCTTTCTTCAGCGCTGAATATCGATCCGGGGCGAGTAGTTTTCTCGAGTTAGTCGGCGCGCACGAGGCGATCGATGCACAGAGCACCGTCTTTACCGGTGAAGGTCGAATTGATGAGAGCTCTTTGAGCGGAAAGTGTGTTCTTCCAATCTTGGAGATTGTGAAGAAGAGGGGCGCAAAAGCCATTTTGGTATGTGGGTCATACGATGAGGGAGTGCTTAAGAGGCTAAGAAGTGAGTATCCAATAACTGCAGTCGTAGCTCTTAGCAATTCTGGACTTGCAAAGAGTGAGCAGATCTCAAAGGCAACCGAAGTTCTTTATGATGAGTTGATGAAGAGTTTTCAGAAGAGTTGGTTTTGATTATGAAATTAATACATTGCCAATGGTCAGACTTAAAGGTCCCATCTGGATACAAAGTCATCGCGACTGACCCAACTCAATTATCAAGTAGCGAGCGCGAAAGCGTTGAGATTTATATTCCTAAATATATGGGCGGGGCAAAGGTTTGGAGCAAAATCGCTAATTTTCCAAACTTGAAAGTTGTCCAACTTCTAATGGCTGGATATGAGGAAGCTCTACCTCATATGCGCAAAGGTCTTCGCCTCTGCAATGCAAAAGGTGTTCATGATCAATCTACAGCCGAATTAGGCGTTGCACTTATGGCATCGCACTTTTTAGGTATTAAAAGCTATATCAAAAATATGGAGAGTGGAAAGTGGGATGGGGCCCAAAGAGATTCTCTCTATGGCAAGAAGATTGCGATTATCGGTGCTGGATCGGTCGGTACGCGGCTTAAGGAGATGCTTGACGCGTTTAAGGTTGAGAGCATTTTTTATGCGCGAACTGCTCGAGCTGGGGTAAATGCATTCTCTGAGTTTTCAGAGCGAATCTCCGAATTTGACGCCGTAGTGCTAATACTTCCGTTGACGAGCGAGTCACGACACCTCATCACTAAGAAAGAGTTGAGCTCGATGAAACACGGAGCTTTGCTGGTAAATCTTGCACGAGGCGCAGTTGTAAAGACTGACGATCTAGTCTCTGTATTGAAGGAAGGATTAATCGCAGCGGCTTTAGATGTAACTGATCCAGAACCGCTACCGAGTGATCATGAACTTTGGAAGTTACCCAATGTGATTATCTCGCCCCACGTTGGCGGTAACTCGAGCGCATTTGAACCGCAAGCTAGGAAGTTCCTTGAGGAACAGATTGCCAGATATGCAAATAGTGGCGCTTTAATTAACGAGATAGAGTTCTGAGCATGGCTTTCTTTGTATTTGTGCGATTTAAAGTCAAAAAGGGGACTGTTCACACTTTTCTTTCTGAGTTAGAGAAAGCAGCCTTATCCACTAGAACCGAGATTGGCTGTATCCAATATGAATATGCAATCGATGCCGCCGATGAGAATGCCGTGATGCTTTTTGAGAAATATGTGGACCAAAGCGCCTTTGAACTCCATCGCTCTATGGATTATCTAAGGAGTTTCCGTATGGCTGTAGGTGAACTCTTTGATGGCGAGCCGATGATTGTTAGGGGCGCATCAGACTCATGAAATCGTCAAAGCTTGTATATGCATTTACAGAGGGAAATCGCGACTTAAAAGACCTTCTTGGCGGAAAGGGTGCAAATCTTGCCGAGATGACGAGACTAGGAATTCCGGTTCCACCTGGTTTCATCATCACCACAGATGCCTGTAAAGAGTATTTAAGAGAAGGAAAGGTCCCGCTTGAATTAGAGGTACAAGTAACGCGCTCTCTCCGCAGATTAGAAGATGAATGTCAAAAGAGATTTGGGGATAGTGAAAATCCTCTATTAATTAGCGTTAGGTCCGGAGCGAAGAATTCAATGCCGGGAATGATGGAGACAATTTTAAATGTGGGACTGAACGATCGCTCGGTTATTGGTCTAGGTATGCAGACTAAAAATGAAAGATTTGCCTGGGATGCATATCGGAGATTAATCCAGATGTACGGAAAGACCGTTCTAGGTATTGACGGTTCGAAGTTTTCTCATGTTCTAGAAGAGAAGATGAATAGCCAGAGTGTTGCCAGCAGTAATTTCCTAGGAGTTTTAGCGCTCAAAGAACTAGTCTCTAAATTCAAGGAAATTGTTCGCGCTGAATCCGGAGCCGATTTTCCACAAGATCCTCGAGAGCAGCTCGATAAATCGGTTGCTGCTGTATTCGATTCATGGAACACCGAGCGTGCAAAGCTCTACCGAAGGCGAGAGCGCATCCCAGATGATCTTGGTACGGCTGTCAATGTGGTTGCGATGGTGTTTGGAAATATGGGCGATGACTCGGGAACAGGAGTTTGCTTTACACGAGATCCAGCCACTGGTGAAAGCGGAGCGTATGGCGATTACCTTCCGAACGCCCAGGGGGAAGATGTCGTCTCAGGAATTAGAAATCCTCTCTCGCTGGAGGATTTTAAGCAGAGCTCTCCAAAACTATTTGGCGAGTTGACTGAAATTATGTACCGACTTGAGACTCACTATAGAGATATTTGCGATATTGAATTCACGGTGGAGCGAGGCCGGCTATGGATTCTTCAAACCAGAGTTGCAAAGAGAACACCTGCGGCTGCGTTTCGAATCGCAATTCAATTAGTAGATGAACAGTTAATCACTATGGATGAAGCATTACTCCGGGTCACAGGTAATCAACTAGCTCAATTGATGTTTCCTCAATTTGTAAAGAGCGCTGAAATCAAACCTATAGCTGTTGGCATACCTGCATCACCCGGCGCAGCGGTAGGTCTTGCAGTGTTTGACTCTGTGCGAGCTGCTGAGCGTGCCGAAAGAGGTGAACGAGTCATATTGATTCGACGCGAGACTAATCCAGATGATTTAGGCGGGATGCTTGCATCCGTTGGAATTCTCACAAGTCGAGGTGGCAAGACTTCTCATGCCGCGGTTGTAGCGCGCGGTGTTGGCAAGACCGCAGTCTGTGGAGCTGAAGCGATAGAGGTAAATGAAACTGAAGGATTTGCCCAGATCGGCAACATTCGTATTAGTGAGGGAGACCCGATATCTATAGATGGACTAACGGGCGAAGTGTTCAATGTAGAAGTCCCCGTAGCCCCATCGACCGTTGTCACTTATTTGAAGGATGGAATCACTTCATCTATCAAGGGTCAGGATCAGGCCACACAAGACCTAATTAGATCGATTGATCGACTCCTTCGTCATGCTGATCGTCGTAGGAAACTAACCGTGAGGGCAAATGCAGATACAGCCTCGGATTCAGATATCGCAAGACGATTTGGCGCCGAGGGAATCGGGCTTTGTCGAACAGAGCACATGTTCTTGGGCGAACGAAGAGTTCTCATCGAAAGAGTGATTTTGGCTGATAGTCAGAAGAAGCGAGATGAAGTTTTTGCGATTCTCTTACCAATGCAAAGAAAAGATTTCTCAGAAATTTTGGAAGTTATGGATGGACTTGCCACGACAATCAGACTCTTGGATCCGCCTCTTCATGAATTCTTACCTGACTTGGGCGATCTAAAGGTTCGAGTTGCCCTAGCTCATGAACGCGGAGAGAAAAACCAATCCGACGATGAGTTGCTGGCAGCAGTTAGCAAAATGCATGAGTCCAATCCGATGTTAGGACTTCGGGGGGTCAGATTAGGTCTCATATTTGCGGGATTGTATGAACTTCAAGTAAGGGCGATTGCAGAGGCGATGGCAGATCGGATTGCCATAGGAGGAAATCCCAAAGTTGAAATCATGATTCCTCTTGTTGGGTCACACATGGAACTAAAACTGACGCGTCAATCCGCAGAGGAGATAATCAAGGAAGTTGAAATTGAGCGCAGAGTGGAATTACCAATTGAAATCGGCACGATGATCGAGTTGCCCAGGGCTGCACTTACAGCAAATCGCATTGGTTTAGTAGCGGATTTCTTTAGTTTTGGCACAAATGACCTAACCCAAACAACCTGGGGCTTTTCTCGCGATGATGTGGAGGCAGAGTTCTTCAGTCGATATCTGGAGCTCGGCATTTTCACAATCTCTCCATTTGAAACTATAGATGAATTCGGAGTGGGCGAGTTAATAAGCACTGCAATTGAACGAGGACGTAAGAGCAATCCCAAACTTCATCTTGGAGTTTGTGGCGAGCACGGTGGCGATCCCGAATCTATTCACTTCTTTCATTCTGCAGGACTTGATTATGTTTCCTGCTCGCCTTATCGCGTACCCATTGCCCGTCTTGAAGCGGGGCGCGCAGCGCTAGCTTCAATCTAGTTTGCTAGATATCCACCATCTACTGGAATAACAATTCCGCTCACATAGTCTGAAGCAGGGGCTGATAAGAAAAGAGTTGTCCCAGCTAGATCTTCTGGCTTGCCCCATTTTCCAGCTGGAATGCGTGAGGTTAGAAATTGGAATCTCTCTTTATCTTGGCGGACTCTTTCGTTGATATCGGTCTCGATAAATCCGGGCGCTATTCCATTTACTCGAATTCCTAAGGGGAGTAATTCATTTGAGAGTCCACGAACAAGCCCTGCGAGTGCGGTCTTTGCTGCGGTGTAGCTGATTACATTTTTTCCACCTAGATAGCTCCACATAGATGCAGTGAAGATAATTTTTCCGTAGCCGCGTTCTGCCATTCCCTTTGCGAGATCGCGCGAGAGGATAAAAGGGGCGGTCAGGTCGATCTCAAGAGTTTCGTCCCATTGTTCATCTGTATGGACGAGAACCTCGCCTCTATTTGCGATACCGGCGTTATTTATCAAAATATCAATCGGCATACCCTGGACTTCCTCGACCAAGGCTTTTGTATCTTTTCGATAACGAAGATCAAAGGTAAGGGCAGTTATCTTTCGACCCAGACCCTTTACATAGCTTGTGAGATCATCATCAGGCGTCTGTTTTGAGCTTACAACCACCAAATCTGCGCCATTCTCAGCCAATACTCGGGCCATCGCGAGGCCGATACCCTTACGGGCTCCCGTCACAAGGGCGGTCTTGCCGCTCAGGTCAAAGAGATTCTGGGCCACCTGGGCCTCCTAACACGCGTGAAAATATCTTCCGAGGGAACCTAGTATTTCCCGAAAACATACACTACATTTCCCGTAAATCGTTAACCGTTCACAACTTAAGGAGGAGAGTGAATGATTAGCCAAAAAGTTAAGAAAGTATTTCTGCTCGCGACTTCATTGATAATGGTCGCAGGTGGAGTTTTCGGAATTCAGAGTGCACAAGCGGCACCGAGCGCGACTTGCAACCTCAAGTCGAAGCCAGCAAATGCCAACTGTGACATTCTTGTTTACGGTGCATTGCACCGAATCGGCTCTCTCGATCCACTGTATCCAGTAGGTGGATATACCGAGTCACAGATGTCATACATAGTTCAGGGCAAGTTATATCGCTTTGACTCGAATGGCGTTCCCCGTAGAGATCTTGTTGCGAGCTCAACAGTCTCAGCTGATAAGAAGACAGTCACCCATGTTCTAAGAGACGCAAAGTACTCGGATGGATCGAATGTCACTGCAGAAGATGTCGTAAATGCCTATCAGCGCTGGGTTGATACTAAGCAATCTGCTTCCTACATCGATCAAGTAGCAGGCGTTGTAGCAAGGGATGCAAAGACCCTGGTTTGGACCCTTAAGAGCCCATATCCTGGTTTCAATTACGCGCTAGCTCAGCAGTTCCTCGGTATTCACCCCAAGAGCAAGACTGATACCGAAGCAAAAGCAAAGGAATACTTCAAGAACCCAGTTTCAGCTGGACCGATGAAGGTAAAGACTTTCCAGCCAGGAACCGACCTATTTGTTGTTGAGGCAAATCCGAACTACTGGGCGAAACCCGTCGTTCGTGAACTTCAAGTCCGCACCATCCCCGATGCGAACACCCGCCTTGCTGCATACCAGGCAGGAACAATCGACTACGTCATGGAGCTTCCACTTACGGCTGCTAAGTTGAAGTGGGACAAGACGAGATTCCGAGTCGGCGGCGAGATGGATTCTGGTGTGTTCATGTTGGCATTCAACATGGGTCCGCTACAACCAAACGCGGCTCTAAAAGACGCTCGTGTTCGCCAAGCGATCTCACTTGCAGTGGATCGCGCAGGCATAATGAGAACGGCATTCTCGGGATTGGCTAAGCCAGTTTGCGGTATGCAATTCTCAACTAATAACCCTTACTATCTCTGCTCATTGCCAAAGAATGGAAAACGAGACAATGCAGCAGCGAGAAAGTTAATGGCTGAAGCTGGTTATGCAAAAGGCTTTAAGGTTACGATGCCTGTGCCAAATCGCATCTTCTGGCAAGACGCTGCTCAGATAGTCAAGGACAGCTTAAAGAACATCAATATTGATGTAACCATCGAGATGGTGACGCCTGACTCAAACATCGGCCCTGCCTACGTCCAGAAGCGCAATTGGGAGATGATGTGGTTTGGAAACAACGCCGCGACCGGAATACTTCAACTCTCCAACTGGTTCAAGCCAGGTGGGGTGTGGTCTGGTAACGCGAATGTTCCAGATAGTTTGCTCACTGAAACTGCTCGACTATTGAATGCAGCATCCGCCTCTGAAGATCTAGACAAGATTCGTGAGAATTTAGCGGGCGTTGAGAAGATCGCTTTTGATCTCTCGGCATTCATTCCAATTGGAGACCGTTTCTACCTAGTTGGTAGCAGAATTGCTCCTGATCTAGTAGAGGCTCTTCTTCCAGGACAACTTCAGTTTGTCGTAGCGACAAATCCTGCGCTACCGACTGACTAAAGTAGAACTTGAAGACAAATTCGAGGGGCTATCAAGCGCTTTAGGTGCCTGATAGTTTGTAGTAGATCGGGTGGCGGTCGTGAGACTGCCACCCGTATCAATGCATAGGTAAGAATTTCAAAATCAGCAGTTAGGAGCACCACAATTTCTCAGAGCAGCACGACTAGAAGAAAACTTCTAGGTCGGACAATTCGCGCATTAGTTGTCACACTCTGGGTTATGTTTATCTCGTTTGCGCTCATTCGAATAACCCCCGGTGATCCTGTAGCGACTCGTCTTGGGGCAGACGCAGACCCCGCTCGTGTTGAGTCTCTTCGGGCTGAGCTTGGACTAGATCGAGATCCGTTTACCCAGTTCGCGTTGAATCTCTATAATTTTACAAAAGGAGATTTGGGAACATCGCTGGTCACCGGTGTAGAAGTGAACCAAATTGTGAGAATTTCTCTTCCAATAACTTTGTCTTACATCGCACTCTCTTTCCTCGGGGCATTCCTACTCTCAATTCCAATCGGAACAATTATTGGATGGTGGAATCGCGCACCGCTTGTTTATACTTTTCGAGCCATTACTTCAATCATCATTGCAACTCCAAACTTTTTCATTGCTATGATTGGAATCCTTCTCTTTAGTGTTCAACGAGACTGGGCTCCCGTATTCGGATATGAAGGGGATTTTCCGGGCAATCTGAAGTATCTCTGGCTTCCGGCTGCAATCAATACACTTATTCTGAGTTCAGTCATCTCTCGAGTTCTGCTGGCCTCCGTTGTAGATACTAAGAATGAAGAGTTTGTGGAGACCGGAATCATCCGTGGCGTGCGGCCGGCACGTTTCTTCACTTTCTATATTCTCAAACCTTCGCTGGCCCCCTCTGTCGTGCTTGTTTCTTACATGATGGGAGCGAGCCTTGGCGGTACAGTTATTCTTGAGACGGTATTTTCACTACCAGGAATAGGTAGAGAACTAGTACAAGCAGTTTTATCTGCTGACTATCCGGTGGTTCAAGGTATTCTGCTTTTCTTTGGACTTATCACCGTCACATTGAGTTTCCTAGGTGACTTAGCTGCTTATGCTTTAGACCGAAGAGTGAAAATATGATTGCACGTTTTCGTGACTTTGCGGCTCGACCAGGCGGCTTTGGCATTCTGGCTGGCTCAACGATGTTTCTCCTCCTTGCAATAATTGGATTCGCGAGCCCGCTATTCATGCCTTATCGCTACGACGAGCTGATAGGAGAAGGCTTAGAAGCACCCTCTTGGAAGCATCCGATGGGCTTAGATCAACTTGGTCGAGATGTACTAACTCGCGTACTTGCAGCCGTTCCTGCGG
>Ga0255204_1000268_pt1 | contig 16250 bp, 17 predicted proteins | sample Miss_Colum_RepC__2_FD_188418 | JGI IMG/M metagenome (GOLD analysis project Ga0255204, IMG submission 188418) | Freshwater microbial communities from Mississippi River, Louisiana, United States - Miss_Colum_RepC_8h | ecosystem: Environmental > Aquatic > Freshwater > River | place: USA: Louisiana... | reverse complement strand
AGATTTGTTGGAGCGAACTATCGAACACAACCCGACTCGCAGCGAGAATTCTCTGCGTCGAGGAATTTTGCATAATGCCAAACAACTAGAAGATGGCTCTTGGCAGTGGCGCTACGACCGTTCAACTCATCCTTCAAAAGAAGATTCAGCAAAACGACTAGATCGAATTGCAGAACTCTGGAACGTGATTGAAAGTCTTAAGTCTTCGATGACTCTTGTTCGTGGCGGAATTTCACCGGTGGTTGACGACGCCGATGTCGCCGAACTCATTCGTCGCAAACCTGACGCCGAAGTTTTAGTTATAGATGGCGCGGGACATTCTGTGCAGGGTGATAAACCAGTCGAACTAGCAAGTGCTCTGACTCGGATTTTGCGAAGCTAACGACCTATCGTTGGCACATGTCAAAATTAGGTCGACCGATCGGTTGCGAAGGTGCCGACACGCGTAATCGCTTGTTGATTGAAGCCCGACGTAGTTTTGCGACAGAAGGTTTTGATGCGACAACGAATAAAAGCCTGGCAAAGGCTGCCGGCATAACTACGGCGGCGATTTATCACTACTTTCCGTCGAAAGTCGATATGTATGTTGCCGTCTTTATGGATGTACAGAGCCTCGTGTGCAAGACGATTCAAGATTCGGTTAGTGCCGATCGTGAGATAAATGAAAACATCTCGAGCATGGTTGACGCCCTGGCGACATTGACACGGCGAGAACCCGCGGTCGTCTCGTTTGTGCTGAGCGTTTCTGCCGAAGCGCATCGACATCCTGAATTAATGAAAGCCGTGCTACCGATAGGCAATCAAATCGGTCGAATTCTGCTGACAATCGCTGAGGCGGCCGTTGAACGCGGAGAAGTTAACCCAGAAATTTCAGCACGGTCACTTGAAGACATGTTGATGGTTGTGCTGGCAGGGTTGGCGCGATTCAACATGGTCTACCGCGACTCGAAGCGCACCGCCGAATTGGTTCGGTCGATGAAACTTTTGCTCGCAGGTGCGGCTTTTAAAGTTTCGGCTGCTGTCTAGTTTCTAGTTTTTGTCGACTTGTAAGAGTCTGCAAAGAAGATTGCAAGGCCAACCCAAACGAAAGCAAAACCAACTAATCGAAGCGCATTGAGTTCTTCGTTGTAGACAAGCCAACCCAACAGAAAGTTGAATGTTGGCACGAGAAATTGCATCGGGCCGAGCACGCTAAGGCGTACACGACGCGATGCAGCGCCGAACATGAGCAACGGGATTGCGGTCATGAGACCGGTCAGCAACACCAAGATCCATTCGATGCCTGTTGCCATATTGGGTACCGAATCGGTGCGACTGAAGGTGAGTGTGACCAACCCGATAGCCGGAAGCAGCAACACGATTACTTCACCTGACAGACTTTCGAGGCTTGTCAGCTTTACTTGTTTTTTAAGGTAGCCATAGATGCTCCATGAAGTTGCAATGAGCAGAGCACGCCACGGTGGCTGGCCATATGAATACGTCAAGATTGCGATTGCAACAGTTGTTAGAAGGATGATCATGCGGTGTGAAGTACGAACCGGCTCACGCAAAATGATGAAGCCGAGCAGCATCGTGAAGATTGGCGCGATGAAATAGCCAAGAGCGGTTTCAAGTACGTGATCGTGGACAACCGCCCAGACATATGTTGTCCAGTTGATTGAGAGCATGATGCTTGCGAGTCCAATTGTTTTGCGAGTTCGCTTGTCTTGAAGCGCACCGATCAAGTTGCGGATTTGTTTGTTAAACGCCAAGATTGCGAGAAGTACGACTGCAGACGTAACTATGCGCCAACCGATCAGTTCGAATGCGTTGAAGTCGTTTAAGAACTTCCAATAAATTGTGAGGAATCCCCACGTGATGTAAGCGCCGAGTCCATAGGCGATGCCTGAGCGTTCAGATGATTTCGACACGGCTATTCACCCTAGTCAGTAGCCTTAAATCAATGGCTAACGACCTTTCTAAGTTGTGGCGACAAGTTTTGACTGATTCTGAGCGAATCAAAGGCACCTCGTTAAAGGCTCTGTTTGATCACGATGAATTCAGAGTGAAAGCTATGACTAAAACTTTGCGCGATGGTGATTCTGAAATTGTCATCGACTTTTCGAAGCAGATAATTGACGCGCAAGCGCTGAAAACATTGTTGACTCTGGCTGAGCAAGCAGAGGTTGTCGCAAAATTTGCCGAATTGCGCGGCGGTGAGCGAGTTAACTTCACTGAGAATCAAGCGGCACTGCATACGGCTTTGCGCACGCCAAAGACAGCAAAACTTGAACTCAACGGCCAGGACATCATCAAGCAAGTGCACGACGAGCTTGAAAAGATTCAGAGGTTTTCTGAGAAAGTGCGAAGCGAAAAAAAGTTTAAGAAAATTGTCAACATAGGTATCGGCGGAAGCGATCTCGGCCCTGCTCTTATATTCGATGTGCTGAGTGCGGGCCGCAAACCAGAGATCGAGTGCTTGTTTGTTGCCAATATCGACTCAACAGAAATAAACGCTGCTCTGGCGAGGTGCAAACCAGAAGAGACTCTGTTCATTGTTTGCTCTAAGTCTTTCAAGACTGCCGAAACTCTGGCGAACGCTCGCATTGCAAAACAGTGGCTTGCAACCGGCCTGGGGGTCGGGCTTGAAAGCGACGTAATTGCTGAGCACTTTGTTGTGGTTTCGGCGAACTTGTTGCAGGCTCGCTCGAGTGACGTGGATGCGATGAACTCGTTCCAGATTTGGCCCTGGGTGGGTGGAAGATATTCGATTGCTTCGGCGATGAGTTTGGCTCCAATAATTGCTTTTGGTTTCGAAACATTCAAAGAATTTTTAGCTGGAATGCGAAGTGTCGACGAGCAGATGCAAGCATCTAAACCCGAAGACAATATCGCATTGATTCTTGGATTAATTGATGTGTTTAACTTCGGCACTCGTCGCCACTCGAGTCAGGCGGTTTTGCCGTATGCCTCAGCATTGAGGCTTTTGCCGAGTTACTTGCAGCAGTTGATAATGGAAAGTAACGGCAAATCGGTGCGGCACGACGGCACGCCAACCGATGTTGCGACGTCGCCGGTGGTTTGGGGTGGGGTTGGTACGAACTCTCAGCATGCGTTCATGCAAATGTTGCATCAAGGCACACAGGTTGTGCCGGTCGACTTCATTGGATTCGCGCAGTTGACGAATGTTGATCTAGTTTCGCACGACGCACTAGTAGCCAATATGTTCGCTCAAGCTAAAGCGCTGGCGTTTGGCGAAAACCAAACCGAAATAAACGACTCAGAAATCGCGCCGCACCGCAAGATGAATGGCAATCGTCCGTCGACCACTTTTTTGGCAAAATCACTGACGCCGAGAACTCTCGGTGCGTTAATTGCGTTGTATGAGCACCGCGTTTTTGTACACGGAATCATTGCACAGATAAACAGTTTTGATCAGTGGGGGGTTGAACTGGGTAAGACTTTGTCGATTGAAATCAACCAGCAGATCAACCAAAGCACTTCGGCAGTTAATGACGCTTCGACAAAAAGTCTGATCGACAAGTATCTCCAGTTGAAGTCAAAGAGCTAACTTCGACCAAGTCTCAGGTAGTTGACCAGAAATACAGTGCCTTTGTAGGGGAAGTCTCTGCGCCTACGCTGTTTATATGCCGACTGGATTTACAACGGTAAAAATTTCGCAGGCAGAGAGAATGATGAATTTGCTGGCGTTGCTCGTCGATCGAGCGAAACCTTTGACTTTGCGACAAGTGCGCCAAGAGTTGGGCAAACAATATCCCGACAGCGATGAGGCCGCACGCGCAGCATTTGAGCGTGACAAAGCCGCGTTACGCGAAATGGGAATTCCGATTGAGACAAAAACTCTTGGTGGCGATGCAGCCGGTGAAGTGACTTATTGGGTAAATAGATCGAATTATGAGCTCAGCGATTTGAGACTGACCGACGAAGAACGCGCTGCGCTGCAACTTGCTGTGGCGACTGTTCACCTGGGTGCTCAGCACGGCGAAGAAGCGCTTTGGAAACTTGGGGGAGAAAGAATTCTTGGCAAAGCGTCAATGAGCGTGAATATCGGTCTAGTCGACAAAAACATGAGCGTGATCACCGACGCAGTGATGAAACGAAAGACTCTGAATTTTGATTACAAAGGCGAGAAGCGACAAGTTGACCCGTATGGGATGCTCTCGCGAAATGGTTTTTGGTACATCATTGGCTTTGATCACCTGCGTCGCGACAAGAGAGTTTTTCGCGTTGATCGAATTGAAGGCACAGTTTCTGCAGGTGACGCTCGCGCTTTTAAAACGCCGGTTGATTTTGATGTAGCGGCGGCAGTGCCGACCGAAAAGCAAATGTTGGCTGCAGGCGATGGTGAAGTGACGACAGCAGTTGTTTTGGTTGATGCTTCGTTAGCCGCAGGGGTTCGCCGTGAGTTCGGTGAAAGTTCTGTAATTCGTGACCGCGATGACGGCAGTGTCGAGTTTGCAATACCTTGCGCCAACCTTGACGGGTTCAGGCTGTGGCTTTTTGCGATGGTTGAAAGCGCAGAAGTCCTAGAGCCTCAGTCGGTGCGCGATCAAGTTGTGCAATGGCTTGAAAATCTTGCGGCAGGTAAGTGATGGCAAATAAAAAACGTCCGGCGAAAAAACAAACCGCTACAAAGCGAGTTACCAAAAAGTCTGTGGCGAAAAAGCAATCGAGCAAGCCCGCTAAGAAGTCTGCTGCGAGTTCAAAGCGCTCGGCAAAATCGGCGCGGTCGGCAAAGCCAGCCCGGCCAGCACGGCGCGGCCCACGAAGTGCGGCTCAACGGGTGAGCGGTTTATTGGTGATGTTGCCGTGGATAATGCAGCGACAACGCGTCAAAATCTCGACGATGGCTCGACAGTTCAATCTCAGCGAAGCCGAACTGGTCGAAGACCTGCAGATGGCCGCAGTTTGCGGGGTGCCGCCGTATACGCCAGATGCATTGATCGACGTATATATGGACGACGGAATGGTGATTGCCGAAGTGCCACTGGTGTTTTCGCGACCACTCAAGTTGAGCACCGCCGAATTGTTTGCCGTTTCGGTAATGGCCCAGACGGCACTGCAATTGCCTGGGGCAAACAAGAAAGGTCCATTGGCATCAGCGCTGGCAAAACTCGCTCCACTAATGCCAGCAGGTGCAGAGACGATCAAAGTTCAGTTGCCAAAAACTCGTTTTGTCAAAGAATTGTTGGCTGCAGTTGAGACCGGTGAGCGCCATGAAATTGAGTACTTCTCGCCGGCGTCGCTGAAGCGCACTACTCGAACAATCACGCCGCGAAAAGTCTTTGAAGACGCAGGTCGTTGGTATGTTGCTGCTGACGATCATCTTTCGGGGGAAGATCGTGTTTTCCGAGTTGATCGCATTGAGAAATTGGTTGGGATACAAATTTTTGATCAATTGCGCGAGGTTCGCGACGACGAATTGCCGTGGTTTTCGGAGAGTTTGCAACAGGTCACATTGCGCGTGCAAAAACAAGCCAGATGGATTGTCGAGTCGTATCCGTATGTGTCGCGTGTCGATAACAAAGACGGCAGCGTTGATTTGACTATGTCAATTACGTCAAAGCATTGGCTCGGGCGTTTGTTGTTGCGAGCCGGCAACGGTGTAAAAGTTTTGAAGCCAGTTGAATATAAGCAACTGGCTAGTCATACAGCACAAAGCGTTTTGACTCGGTATAAGAAAACGGCGTAGTCGCACCGCTAAGCGATATTGATTTAAGCCCCGAAGTGCTCAGATAATTGCTCGACTGTTGTTACGTTGTGTTCACGCAGCAAGTGCGGAAGAACCAAAGCCGTGCCCAATGCATCTGCGAGGGCGTCATGAGAGCGGGTGACGGCGACTCCATATCGAGTGGTCACATCTTTGAGTTTGTGTGAATTGACTCGTTTTGGGTCGAGTGCACGAGACATTTTCAAGGTATCAAGTGGGCCGTGAAAGACGATTTCAGTTTTTAAGCGAGACGCCTCGCCGTTGAGAAAGCCGATATCGAATTTTGCATTGTGCGCAACAAAGATTGTGTCACGCAAATAGTTTTTGAGCGTGGCGACCATTTCGTCGGGGCTGATACCGCGACGCAAATCAGAGCGCTTGATGCCGTGCACCTTGTATGCGCCGAGTCGCCCGGGTTTCCAAAAGAAGCGTTTGACGAATGTCTCGTATTGTTCTTCGATTGTGCCGTCGTGTCGCGAGATAACGACGCCAAGTTGCAAGACGTAGTCGTTGGTGCCAGATAAGCCCGTAGTTTCGGTATCAACAACAGCAAAGCGAATATCGCTGAGCATCTTATTTTCAATCACCGATTGCATGAAGAGAAACTTAACCGACCGATGTTGCGAATATTACTGAAAAACGATTTGGTCTATTTATTAGCGAGTGCTTTGGTGAAGTTCTCACGATCGAAATAGTCTCGCCAGAGAGCGATTTTTGATTCACTGACAACGAAGAGACCAGCGACATCAAGTTCAACCCAGCGACCATCGATTTGAAATCTGTCGGTGCGTTCATTCATGACTACTCCGTGCTCGAGGTCGCCGCTTGCAACTTGATGGTGAATTATCCACTCGTAAGCTGAGCATTCGGCAAGAAATCCACCAAGTGTTTGTTCAATTGCGGCACGACCAAAGACCTTAGTTATTGGCACATTGTCGTACTCGCAGTCCTGCGACATCATGTCAAGAGCGGCAGTCAGGTGGTGGCCTTGGATCAACTCAAAAAACGAAGTGACGAGTGCATCTGGGTCTTTAGGTGACGAAGGCATGTCTTCAATCATGACACGCCGCGATGCTTGAACTTGGCGTTAGCTGTATCTAGTAGTGGTCCTGGTTGTCTTCTTGCGGCGGACGAATGACTTTTGCGCGGATACCAATCGGAGCGATCACTTTATATCCCGCTAAGTGACGTTGTTCTTCGTTTTCGCCACCCCAAAACCCATACTCGTGGTTTTCGCGAGCGAACTGACGACAGTCGTTTAATGCGGGGCAGCATTTACACAATCGACTGGCTTTGGCTTCGCGTCGAATTCGGGCTTGTGGGCGTTCAGAGTTTGGGGCAAAAAATAAGCTGCGCTTGCCGACGCAATTTGATTGATCACGCCACTTTGCAAGTTTGGCAAGAGCACGTAGAGTTTCGAGATTTATCTCACCGGGATACGCCTCTGAGGTAAATGACATGAAACGTACATTATTTTTGTGTTTCGGTGAAGCAGAAACTTTGCTTGAGAAAATTTCTAACTACAAACTTGTAACTACGTTGGGTAGATTTTCAGAGAAGTTCGGCGGCGAGGCTGGCAACTTCGCTGCGTTCGCAAGACTCGAGCGTGATGTGGCCAAAACAACTTTGACCCGCGAAGGCTTGCACCAAGACGGCGAGTGCGTTGTTGCTTTCTCCCATGTATGGGGCGTCAATCTGGCTTGTGTCGCCAGTGAACACGACTTTGGTGCCGTCACCGATGCGAGTCAAGATCGTTTTCAACGTTGTCGGCTCGAGATTTTGCGCCTCGTCAACAACAACTATCTGGGCTTGCAGACTGCGCCCACGCAAGAAAGTTACCGATTCAAGCGACAATTTACCGCGGGCAATTAAATCGTCGATCAACCCGCGCGCATCTTGGCTCGAACGATGATCTGTGAGCGCGACTACAGCGTCGTGAATTGCCGACATCCACGGGTCGAGTTTTTCTTCGAGACCACCCGGAAGAAAACCGACATCGGCGCGACCGACTGGTACGAGCGGTCGATAAACAGCCAAACGTTCATAGCGATGTTGTTCGACGACTTGTTCGAGACCCGCGGCAATCGCCAATACGGTTTTTCCGGTGCCCGCACGACCGTCGAGTGCCACGACTGTGATTTGCGGGTCGAGCAAAAGTTCGAGGGCGAATCTTTGTTCTTTATTGCGAGCACGCAATCCCCAGGCTTCAGGTGCGTTTTGCTGCATTAGACGCAGCTCATTATCGCGGCAACGGGTGAGCGCCGATTGCGAGCCACAACGCAAGATCGCAAAATTGTTTTCGTAGAGGCCAGCGGCGCCTTCAACGTCTGATTTTTCGACGCCCTCAGATTTATAGAGGCTGTCGATCAGCTCAACCGAGGTGTCGAAGGTTGACCAACCCATCGGCTTTTCGGACCGACCACCGTTGACGGGGCGATGCTCGAGAGCGGTTAGACCCATGTGGGCGGCTTTGATGCGTAATGCGGCGTCATTTGAGACAATGCACGTTGGTGAAACCGTTGCTTGGCCCAATGCGGCGCCGATTATGCGGTTGTCGGGCACTGCAGGGTCGAGCCCGTGCTCAATTAGTAGGTGTTTTTGAATGCCGTTGACCTCGATTTGGATCGTCGACCCAGGTTCGGTGCCAATAATCGGGGTCGGTTCTTTAAGCGAGCCTCCGGCTTTGCGTCGCAAGTCTTCGATCGCACGAAGTGCACTGCGCGCGGCTCGGCCGACATCGTCCATACGTGTTTTCAAACCGTCGAGTTCTTCGATCACTGTCAACGGAATAATAATCGCGCAGTTTGGAAAACTTGTCAGACAATTTGGGTCGGCGATTAAAACAGAAGTGTCGAGCACTACACGCGAACCGACTGGTGTCGCAAACTGATCGACGAATTGCTCGTTTGTTTTTTCAGAAATTGATTTTGAAGTGGACAACGAAACTAAGTGTTGCTTCTTCGTCTTGGGCGATGGTGGATGGGAAGAGCCAAAAGTGCTCTTGAGAGGGCGAATTTACGGGATTTTTAAAAATTTATTTAAAATTTCTTTTTGAGGTCAAAAATTTATCGAGTTAGGTTAATTTTCTGATGGGCGGAGGTCGCCATATCGATTCGAGTCGCAATTTCGTCGCAAGGTTTATCCACAAGGCATTTTTTGATCGTGAGATCTAATTTCGTGATCGGTAATCGCTCGCAAACCCATATGTCATAAGGGTTTGGCGAGAGGAAGTTATTTGGCGGCTATTTGTAGCCAGACATTCGGTGGCGCGAATGTTCGATTGAAAAATTCGTCTCACTTGATTATTTTTTTGAAAATTTTGAGTTCATTCGAAATTTTGGATCGGGTCTTGCGGAAAGTACGAAATCGCCTGTGGTGCTTGCAATTTGTTTTCAAACCTACTCAAATAGATGTTCAACGGTAATCCGTAACCGAAGAAAGCAAGGTAATAGAAATGACTAAAGCAGAATTGATTGACGCAGTGTCACAGAAAGCAGGAGTGTCGAAGGCAGATGCCGAACGCACGATTGCAGAATTCTTTGACCTCGTCGTGTCATCCGCTATGAAAGGCGACAAGGTTGCTTGGCCGGGCTTCGGCTCGTTCAGCACCTCGAAGCGAAAGGCTCGCATCGGCAGGAATCCTCAAACTGGGGCTCCCGTGCAGGTGAAAGCATCAACAGCGATGAAGTTCAGCTCGAGTTCAACACTCAAAGCTGCTCTGAATCCAAACCGCTAGACAAGTAATAACAAACAACAAGGAGAAATAAAATGGCAGCAAAAAAGCGCAAGAAGGCCAAGAAGGCCGCTAAGAAGGCACCTGCAAAGAAGCGTCGTAAGGCTAAGAAAAAGAAATAAGGCCTTAAGCCACTTCAAGCAAGTTGGTTCGGAATACCGTAAGAAGAGGGGCTTCGGCCCCTCTTCTTTCTTTTATACCGTGAGTTTGGGGCGAAAGTCTTAATCTAGTTTTCAAGTTGCTGAGCAACTGCCAGGTCATCTGCAGTGTCGATATCGACCGCGAGGCTTGTGTCGTGCAAAATTCGCACTGAAAGTCCGTATTTTTTTGCCATTTTTTGGTGTGCGGTGAAGCTGTTCTTGCCATAGCTGAATTCGAAGTCAAAATTTGTGGGCACGACCATGACATTGGTGCCGTCTTCATGGCGGTCGGGCACAAGGGTGACCGATGAGAGCAGCGTTTCGGCACTTTGGTCGCTGATCAGGTGTTCAAACTCGGTTGCCAGTGGCAAATCGCTGTGGCTGACGATTGCGATTTGCTTATTTTGAGTGGCGGCGAACTTTACACCCTCACGCACGGCTGCGTTCAGACCAATTTCGGGTTGCCAAACTATTTTTGTTTTGTGATCGCGAGCCCACTGCGCCACATCCGGATCGTCACAGACAACGAAAATGTCAAAGTTGCGTGCTGCGTCGATAACGCGGTCGGCGCAGTATTTTGCCAAGATGATTCTCTCGCCAGGAGTCAATAAGTCAGACAGGCGCTCTTTGGCCTGATGAAACGCCTTGACCGGAATTACAACGGCAACAGCCGAGTTATCAAGTGCGGACCGATGAGAAGGCACCTGCGAAGCCTACGGTTAATGAGGCTTTACCCGCATACTCTTGTAGGCGTGGAAAGGCATATTGCGGTCGTCGGTGCTGGTTCGTGGGGCACCACAGTTGCAAATGCGGTGGTGAAAAATCAGACAACAGTTTTGTGGGCGCGTCGTAGTGAGTTGGCTGAACAAATTTCGATCCAACATAAAAACACTGCCTACCTGCCTGGTGTGAGTCTGGCTGAAAATTTGCAGTGCTCGTCGGTGTTGCAAGATGTTGTGGCGAAGGCATCGATTGTGATGATGGCCGTGCCGTCAAACGGATTTCGCGATGTCGCTGCTGCAGTTGCCAAGTATGTCGCCACCGATGTGCCAATTGTGAGTTTGGCAAAGGGTTTAGAGCGAGAAACTTTGAAGCGGATGAGCGAGGTAGCCCAAGATTTGATGCCGCGTAACCCAGTCGCGGTTTTGACCGGGCCAAACTTGGCGCAAGAAATTTTGGCAGGACAGCCGGCGGCGACTGTTGTCGCGTGTGGCGATGAGCGGGTGGGCAAGATGATCCAAAAAATTGTTTCATTGCCGACTTTGCGTGTTTATACAAACCCAGATGTCGTCGGATGTGAAATCGCGGGGGTCGTAAAAAACGTGATCGCGATTGCGGCGGGCATCGTCGAAGGTATGGGGTTTGGTGACAATTCGAAAGCGACGTTGATTACTCGTGGTCTCGCCGAAATGTCGCGCCTCGGTGTGGCGTTAGGGGCGAACCCAAACACGTTTATGGGGCTTGCTGGCTTGGGCGATGTGGTGGCCACTTGTGCGTCGGCAAAAAGCCGAAATACTGCCGTGGGTGTGCGACTTGGACGTGGTGAAACGATCGAATCGATCACCGAATCAATGTCGATGGTTGCTGAAGGTGTTCGCTCTTCGTTGTCGGTGTTGCAACTTGCGCAACGATGCAAAGTTGAGATGCCAATCACCGAGCAGGTTGCGGCCGTATGCGAAGGCAAAACAAATGCTAAAGACGCGCTCGTGCAGTTGATGGCACGAACAATGAAGTCTGAGTTCGACTGATGCGTGCAGTTGGTGTGCGCGGAGGCCCATGGACTGGTGCTGTGAACGCATGGGGCGATGTGTTTGTGGATGGTCAAGAGCGGTTGCGGTGGTTTGTCGCCGCAGACGATCGCTGGTATCGCCCGTCGCGCGAGACAACAGTTCGCCAGCGCGAGATTTCTGGTGTGCCTGTAATTGAGACACGAATCAAAGTGCCGGGTGGCGACGCCGTGCAGCGTGTTTATGGTGTTGCGAATTTTGGCGGGGCGATTGTTGTTGAGATCTATAACGATTCGTCGTTGCCGTTTGCAGTTGCGTTTGATCGCCGAGATGTCTCTACGATGCGCGAACCTAGCCCGACGGGTGTGCAGGGCATTGATCTGCCCGCTGGCAGCGTTGTGTTTCCGGTTGGGCATCATGCAACGATGCGTGCGGCGATTCTGATTGCCGATTCTGATCGTAAAATTTCGGCACACGAACTTGAGTCGTTGCCGAGTTTCGAGCAAGTTGAACGCGGCTGGCTAGCTGCGTTGCGAGTCGCGAGCCGAGTTGAGGTACCCGAGGCATCGTGGGCCAACATTTTGGCATCACAACGATGCAAGTTGTTGCTCGGTGCGGCGAGTTCAGATTTTAACGCTGGTGTTGGGGCGGGTATCGGTGTTGGCGAAAGCGATGATGTCGTTGATCTAGTTTTAGATCGCGCTGAGCGAGTGAAACTTGGTGATAAACCAGGTGAGTGGGTCGACGAAGTAGCCACAGCAACCGAAGAAATAATTCGCCGATGTGTAAAAAGTCAAACCGTGCAATGGTTTGAGCAGTGTGCAATTTTGTCAGCAGGCATGCTTTTGCACCGCGCCGGCGAAACTCGTGGGCAACAAGATGTCGCTCAGTCGTGGTCGCGGTTGTTAGGTGCTAAAACTGAAAATGACGCCATCCGTGACGGCTTGGCTGCACTCTCGGGCGTGCGTCAAATCGCGTGGATCGAATCGCAACTTGTTGCACAGCGACGAGATGGTGCGATTGAGATTTGCCCTCGTGGCATCGACGCCGCTTGGCTTGGCGTGAACTTTGAGTGCCACAGGCTTGTTGCATCACCCGAGCATTTGATTTCGTATGCGGTGCGATGGCACGGCGAAAAACCGGCGTTGTTGTGGGAGATCGACGGACCAACTGGAGCGCGAGTTGCGGCAAGCGCGATTGACGGAGCATTTTCGAGTGCCGAGATGCGTGGCGAAACTTTACTGAGCGGTTTTGCTGCGCCACAAACTGCCACAATGAAATAGGCTGAGCGCATGGCTAGCAACTCGGCAAATAGCTCGTCGCCGGGTTTGTCGCCGCTGAGATTGACCGAGTGGACTTCATGCGGTGGTTGTGCGGCCAAGTGGGGCGCAAATTTATTGAAAGATCTCGTTGACGACCTAGCCGCTGGCGCAAAACCGAATATTGACCCAGCGTTGCTGGTCGGCCTTGCGCCGTTCGATGATGCTGCGGTGTATCAAGTTTCTGACGATGTCGCGCTTGTTAGCACCACTGATTTTTTTCCGCCTCTTGTCGACGACCCCGACGATTTTGGGGCGATCGCAGCAGCGAATGCGTGCAGTGATGTGTTTGCGATGGGAGGGCGAGTCGTGATGGCGGTGAATATTGCGGCGTTTCCAGAGAACTTTCCGACTGAAGCCATTTCACAAATTTTCGCTGCGGCTTCACGCGTAGTCGCGCAAGCCGGTGGATCTGTGGCGGGTGGTCACACGATACGAAACCCCGAACCGATTTTCGGGTTGGCGGTGCAGGGCGTTGTGCATCCACAAAAAATATTTCGCAAAGGTGGCGCAATTGCCGGCGATGTTGCTTTGTTGTCGAAACCACTTGGCACTGGTTTGACTTTGGCGAGTGGCACGGCGAGCGAAAAGGCTTCAGCGATCGCGGGTATGCGGCGACTGAACCGCGTTGCATCTGAGCAATTGCAACAACTTGGTGATGCAGTGCACGGCGTAACCGATGTAACTGGTTATGGCCTTGCCGGGCATGGTTGGGAGATGGCGCAACGCTCTGGTGTGCAGTTGGTGTTGCGTGCGTCTTGGTTGCGTGCATATGACGGTGCGCGCGAGGCAGCGAATGCTGGCGTGCGCACCGGTGGAGACCCGCGCAATCGTGCGTATGTTGCCGAGCATTTCAGTTTTGATGCCACCACTACTGACGATTCGTCAGTTGCATTGTGTATGGATCCGCAAACGAGTGGCGGGTTGTTGGCCGCAGTGACACGTGAGGCGGCAGAACAACTCTTGCGCGACGAAATGTGGTTCAAGGTCGGTGAATTCAGTTCTTCACCAGCCAGCGTCCATTTGTGCTGAAACTTGTTGATGCGAAAAGTTAAGCCTTGGCCGAACGCATCGCGAGAGCGGTTGTTGTTTGACAGTGGTGCAAAAACAATTGTTGGCATTGATGAAGTTGGTAAAGGTAGCTGGGCGGGGCCGCTCGTGATCGGCATTGCGATGTTGAGTCGCGAGATGGTGTTTTCTGATGAGCCAGCCGTTGCGTTAGGTGGTGCGCGCGATTCGAAGCAACTTTCAGAGTTGCAACGCGAAGAAATTTTTGATCAAGTAGCGACGAAATGTTTGCGATGGGCGATTGGTGCAGCCAGCCCGCTCGAGTGCGATGAACTCGGCATGGTCGAGGCACAACGCTTGGCCACGGCGCGTGGTTTTGCAGCGTTCGCTGGCGCGAGCGCAGGTTCTGATTTGTCGATCGGTGGTGCAGTACGAACGCCTGGCGGCGATACTGCGAGTTTTGACGCTGCGATTGTCGACGCTGCGATTGTCGACGGCCGTTGGGACTTCGTGTCGCCGCACGCACGCAAAGTGATGCTCGAAGTTAAAGCCGATGCCAATTGTGTATCGGTGGCCGCAGCATCAGTCTTGGCAAAAGTCTCGCGTGACCGCATGATGCGTTCGCTCGCAGGTGATTATCCGCAATGGCATTTTGATACCAACAAGGGTTACCCGTGCCCCAAGCACCGCATTGCATTGCAGGGCTATGGTCCTTCGGCGATTCATCGCACTTCGTGGGCGTTCATGCCCAACTACGTGCCGTGGCTAAAAACTAATTCGAAAACTAACTAGATCTCTTTTTGAGTGCCGACTTTGAGGTCGCGAAACGCTGACTTCGAGTCGATGCCGACATCTTTTGGCAAACCAAGCACGCGCTCGCCGACGATATTGCGCATAACTTCATCTGAGCCACCAGCAATTCGCATGCCAGGTGCGCCAAGCAACAGTTGACTCCAGGCGTAGGTGCCCCATTCGCCGGTATCGGCTTGAAGTTTGCTGCCAAGAACGAGAGAAAGAAAATCGTTCATTCGTTTTTGATTGTCGACTAGCGCCATCTTGGCAATTGACATCTCTGGGCCAGGCGTTTGACCTGCACGAATTTTGTCCATCGCACGCTGGTTGTTGTAGCCAGCGACTTTGGTGCGAATAAATAGGTCTGCCATTTTTTCTCGCACAATCGGGTCGTCGGTCATGCCGAAGTGGTGCACCATGGCCTGCATTCGCGTAAACATCGAAGTTTCGCCACCACTGGCTGTGCCAATTGCGGCGCGCTCGTTCATCAGTGTGGTCAGCGCAACGCCCCAGCCATTGTTGACTTCGCCGAGACGATAACTATCGGGGACACGCACTTCGTTAAAAAACACTTCGTTGAAACTCGCGCCACCAGTCATCTGTCGCAGTGGTCGAATCTCGACGCCTGCAGCACGCATGTCAACAATAAAACCAGTCATGCCTTTGTGCTTTGGCAAACTTGGATCGGTACGGCAAATCACTTCACCGATGTCGCTGTATTGTGCACCTGATGTCCAAACTTTTTGACCAGTTATAACCCACTCGTCACCATCGCGCTCAGCTTTTGTTTGTAGTGATGCGAGATCACTGCCGGCACCCGGCTCTGAGAACAATTGACACGCCACAATGTCGGCGCGCCACATCGCCCGCAAAAACTTTTCGCGCGCTTCATCGCTGGCGTGTGCCAAAATTGTCGGCGCAACCATGCCTAAACCGATTTGAAAAATTGATTGGTTGGCAACTTTGTATTGCCCCTCGGCTTTGTTGTAAGCCTTTTCGAATTCATTGGATAATCCGCGGCCACCGTATTGCTCGGGCCCCGAAATCCACCCAAAGCCCGCATCAAACTTTTGCTGACGCCACTGCTTAGCGCGACTCACCATTTCGTCTTCAGATTGTTTCGACCGCTCTTCGAACATCGACACGTTGTCTGAGCCTTCGCCCCAGACAAATGCCTTTTTTGACTCGCGCGGCTCGGCGTTAGCAGCCAAGAACTTGTGGGCGTCAGCCGTAAATTGTTCGATAGTTATATTCGTGCTTGTTTCGCTGGCCATGGATACCTACCGTACCCGTCAGTGTGGTGTTTGGTGAAAGCGAAAGTTTTGACTAGCCTGCCTCGGGTGGGTCAGCCTGTAGACGTCAAACAAACTACCGCTGGGGTTGCTGGTCGCATTCGTTTTGAATTGAATCGCACCCTCACGGGTCAAGGTCACGAAAAGTTCACTAGCGCCAGTCAAGCAATTGGTCCGCGACCTGCTGCCGAGTTGGCGCGGCGTCTATTTAATAGTGGTGCAGTTCTTGGTGTGCACGTTTTTGCCAACATTGTGACTGTCGATCTTGTGCCTGGTTCGCGCGACAGCGATTTGGCTCAAATTGTCACTGACCTGCATCAATATTGGAAGCCCGGCATGAAGCCACCCACCGTCGAAGAGCTGATGGCCCAAGTTGCCGCCCCTGTTGTTGAAGCCGCGCCAAGCGCCGATGGTTCAGCGCCAGAACTGAGCGCCGCCGAAAAACTTGTCCCAGCCCATTTGCTCGAACGCAGCAGAGCCGCGCGAAGCAAGGCTCAAAAGTCATAGCCGCGCGAAAAAAGGCTGAAAC
>Ga0255204_1000265_pt1 | contig 16322 bp, 11 predicted proteins | sample Miss_Colum_RepC__2_FD_188418 | JGI IMG/M metagenome (GOLD analysis project Ga0255204, IMG submission 188418) | Freshwater microbial communities from Mississippi River, Louisiana, United States - Miss_Colum_RepC_8h | ecosystem: Environmental > Aquatic > Freshwater > River | place: USA: Louisiana... | reverse complement strand
TGGCCTTGGTTGAAGTAAATGGCGTTGATGATGCCTTCGATGGCCTGGTCGAGCGGGGCATCCTCGAAGACGATGTTCGCCGCCTTGCCACCGAGTTCGAGGGTGAGTTTGGGTGTCTTTGGCGACCCCGGAGCGCGGCTGTGCGCGTCAGCGTCAGCCGCAGCGCTGCGGCTGGTCTGCGACACAGCCGCGCTCCGTTGCGCAAGCGCCTTCGCGATGGCTTTGCCCACTTCCGTGCTGCCGGTGAAGGCGAGTTTATCCACGTCGGGATGGTTCACGAGGGCGGCACCGGTGGCGCCTGCGCCGGTGATGATGTTCACCACGCCGTCGGGCAGGCCGGCCTCGGCGAAGATTTCCGCGAGGTGCAATGCGGTGAGGCTGGTGGTCTCGGCGGGTTTGAGGACGACGGTGTTGCCGCAGGCGAGCGCAGGGGCGATTTTCCACGCGGCCATGAGGAGCGGGAAGTTCCACGGGATGATTTGCCCGGCGACGCCGAGCGGGCGCGGGGTCTTGCCGGGGAAGGCATACTTCAGTTTGTCCGCCCAGCCGGCGTAGTAGAAGAAGTGCGCGGCGACCATGGGCAGGTCGAAGTCGCGGGATTCCTTGATGGGCTTACCGCCGTCGAGGGTTTCGAGGATGGCGAGTTCGCGGGCCTTTTCCTGGATGATGCGGGCGATGCGGTAGAGGTATTTGCCGCGCTCGCTGCCGGGGAGCTTGGACCAGACGTTGTCGTAGGCGGCGCGGGCGGCGGCGACGGCGTTGTTCACGTCCGTGTCGTCGGCCAGGGCGATTTCGGTGAGCTGCTCCTCGGTGGCGGGGTTGAGGGAGGCGAAGTATTTGCCCGAGTGCGGGGCGACGAACTTGCCGCCGATGAAGAGCTCGTGGCGCGGGGCGATGGGGATGTATTTGGCGTCCTCGGGCGCGGGCGCGTAGTCCCACTTCGAGCCGAAGTTGAGGCGGCGGTCCTTGGCGGGGACGGGCTTGGGCGCGCGGGAGATGGCGACGGCGGCGGTGCGCGTCACCGCAGGCTTGGGAACCTGCGCCATCGCACGGGAAATGAGGGAAGCGGAACGGCGGACGGCGGGCTTGCGTTGGGTCGCGGCTTTCACGGGCGGGAGGCTAGCAAAGGCCGACGCGGAAGCCAGTGTGGAAGCGAACGGAGCTTACTTGCTTGGGATCACGCGCAGTGGCTGGGGCAGGAAGTCCACGTTCGCGTAGATTTCGGCCAGCGAGACGGTGATTTCGAGCGAGGGGATTTCCAATCGCGCGTCGAGTCCCGCTGCCTCGCGGAGGGACCAGAGATTGTTGTCCTGCCGGACGAACAGCTCCAGCAACGGCTCGTGCTGGCTTACCAGCAGATATTCTCGCAGCGAGGGAATCTGCCGATATTGGAGAAACTTCTGGCCGCGGTCGTAGGCTTCCGTGGAGGGGGAGAGGACTTCGACCAGCAGCGTCGGATTGGTCACGGTGTCGTCGCCGATGCCGGACTGAAGCGGGCCGCAGATGACCGAGAGGTCGGGATAGGTGAAAAGCCCGGTGCGCTCGACGAGGATGCGGAGGTCGGCGTTGTAGGGGACGCATTTCTTCCCGCGCAGCTTGTTGCCAAACTCGGCGGTGACATTGGTGGCAATGAGGCTGTGCCGCGCCGGGCCAGGCGTCATCGCATACATCTGGCCGTCGTGGAACTCGCTCTTGAAAGCAGCCGCCCGCTCGATGGCGAGATACTCGCTTGGAGTCAGGCGCGCAACGAGTTGTGGGAGGCTCATGCGTGGAATGTGTCGGGAGCCGGAGGCGGGATAACGGGCAAACCATCACTTTGTCGCATTCGTGTTCGCCAGAGAGAGCGGCGACATCATCGGTCTGTCCGTTTGAATCCGAATCGTAGAAGAGGCGAAACTTTTTCCGGTGAGCAAGCAGACCAAACTCTCCGGCAAGTCTTTGTATTTGAGGTAGCCGGGATACGTGGGACTACAGCTGTTCAGCGTGTAGCCAAATTCAGGCTGCCAAGTTCCCAGCTCAGTCGGTATCGGGACGAGCAACTCGGCCACACCACCTGGTTCGACGCGAATTCCACTGAAGTCCGGCACATTGAGCAGCGGCCCCGTGTGACTGGACTTTCCGCCTGACGGGTTCGCCATCGTAACAAAAGGAAACAGATAGACCGTGCAGACCTCGCGATTCGTGAAAGCATAGACCGCCGAGTTGGTGCCCGCCGCCAGCCAATCCGTAAGTCGCGCGGCTTCAGTCGGAGTCAGAGCCTTAAGGAACGTCGGGAGCTGTGGGCCGACTATTCCGTTAGTGGTCATGAGAAAGTGCGCGGATTGCGGCGGATGGGAGTAGGGCGGCAGCGCGAGTGGAATCACAAACGCCAGCAGCACAAACAGAAGGCAACCGGCGAACAACCACGCCCAGCCACCGCGACGTCGCGGTTCGTTAGTTTCAGAGTCGGTCGCCATCACGCGAAGGAAGAACGTGCATCACACCATCTCCGGCACGTGGAAGTTCTCCGACGGCTTGAAGCGCGGGTTGCCGTCCGCGCCCTCGATATACTCGAAGACCTTGCCCTCGAAGTTGCGCAGGACGACGCGGTCGGCGTTGCGGCTCAGGACGTAGTCGGGGTTCACGGGCACCTTGCCGCCGCCGCCGGGGGCATCAATGACATATTGCGGCACCGCGTAGCCGGTGGTGTGGCCGCGCAGGGATTTCATCACTTCGAGGCCCTTGCGCACGCTGGAGCGCAGGTGCGCGCTGCCGGCGATGAGATCGCATTGATACACATAGTAGGGCCGCACGCGGCAGAGGAGGAGCTTCTGCACGAGCGCCTTCATCACGATGGGGTCGTCGTTGACGTGCTTGAGCAGGACGGACTGGTTGCCCAGCGGGATGCCGGCATCGGCGAGGCGTCCGAGGGCGTCGCGGACCTCGGTGGTCAGTTCGCGCGGGTGGTTCGTGTGGACGCTGATGAAGAGGGGGTGAAACTGTTTCAGCATCGCGCACAACTCGGGCGTGATGCGTTGCGGGAGGAAGAGCGGAATGCGCGTGCCGATGCGGAGGAACTCGATGTGCTTGATGGCGCGCAGCCGGCTGAGGAGATACGCCAGCTTCTCGTCACTGAAGAGCAGGGGGTCGCCGCCGCTGAGGAGCACGTCGCGGATTTCCGGGTGCGTGGCGATGTAATCAATCTGCCGGTCGAACTCCGGGTGGAAGTCGTAGCCGCTGGCGTTGCTCACGAGGCGCGAGCGCGTGCAATAGCGGCAGTAGGCGGCGCAGCGGTCCGTGACGAGAAAGAGCACACGGTCGGGATAGCGGTGGACCAGACCAGGAACAGGCGAATGCGAGTCCTCGCCGCACGGGTCGCTCGTCTCCCACGGCGCGACGTTCGTCTCTTCCAGGCGTGGAATCATCTGCCAGCGGATGGGGCAGTTCTCGTCATTGGGGTCAATGAGGTTGAAGAAGTGCGGTGTGATGGCCATCGCGAGCTTCGTGCGCGAGAGGATGGCCCCGGCGCGTTCCTTGCGAGTCAGCGTGGGAAGGAACTGCTCCAGTTGCTCGACGGTGGTGACGCGATGCTTGAGCTGCCATTTCCAGTCGTTCCAATCGGCGTCGGGGACGCTGGCCCATGGGCCGCGGCCGGCGGGATGGAATTCCTTGAGCTGCTGGAGTCGTTGGTCTGACGGCGGCACCTTGCTGCGCGCCTCTACGAAGTCCCGTGACATGATGGGCGGACTATAAAAGCGAAGTGCGGGGAGTCAAGGAGAGCACCGGGGCGGATTGACGCGGTCCGTGACAAGGCCGGCAGGGTGACGCTTGCTCAGGCGAATGCACGGCGCTACTACTTTCGCATGAAAACCCTCACGCTGTTGCTTCTCGCTGGCTCGCTGGGGTCTGTCTGTGCGGCGGATGGAACCCTTGATGTGAACGCTCGTCTCAAAGCCCCGGAAGACAAGGTCGAGCGGCTTGCCGGACAAGCTCCGCCACGTTATGCTGCGGTGGATCGCGACCGGCTGGGCAATGCGATTCTTGCGCATGGCCGCGAGAAGTTGGAGGCGCACAAGCAGTCGGAAAAGCTGACGCCCGTGCAAGCCGCGCAGATTGAGAAGTATGAAAAGTTGAACCTTCAATTGCTGCGGCTAGACGATAATTTGATGCGTCAATTGGTGCGGCTACCGCCGCTGGTCGTTCCCCCGCTGGCGCCGCCGACGAATGATGCCGGCAAGGAGCGCGAGGAACTCGCTCGGCGCGTGGCGGAAGCCAAAGTCCCGGTCGCCACCATCGTTGATCGCCGCAGCCACATCACCGCGCGCTACAACACGGGTGACTTCCTCGAAAGACTCATCGCGGACTACGTGAAGGGTCGCTTCGATCATGTCGTGAACGCGGAACCCCGCCACAACTCGGGCGGCCGAACGATTTTTTTCCGCACCACAGTCGCCGCGACGGATATTACGGACGAGTTGTTGCAGTTCTTCCGCGAGCGCGAGCAGACCGAGCCAACGCCGAGTCCGGCGGGACAGGCAAAGTAGTTCCGGTTCCACATCCGGGCGCAGCCGCCGGTCGAATTGCTCTCTGGTGGGACCCGCTTGGACTGGGTGTTTGATGCCCCGGTGCGGAGCCGCCGCCAAGAATACCTCTCGCTCCCCGGCCTTTCCCTGCTACACTCGCCGAGTCGCTTCGACGCAGCATGATACCCAAACTGTTTTCCGAACTCGGGCTTTCCCCCGAGATATTGAAGGCCATCGCCAAGCTCGGTTTCGAGCAGGCCTCGCCCATCCAGGCCGCCGCCATCCCCATCTTGCTGACCGGCAAGGACATCGTGGGCCAGTCCCAGACCGGCTCCGGCAAGACGGCCGCCTTTGCCATTCCGGCGCTGGAGAAAATTGACCCGCTGGACCGCTCCGTCCAGGTGCTCATCCTCTGCCCCACGCGGGAGCTCGCCGTGCAGGTGTGCGAGGAGGTCCACAAGCTCGCGTTCTTCAAGCGCGGCATCCACGCGCTGCCCATCTACGGCGGGCAGTCCTACGACCGGCAGCTCATGGGCCTGCGGCAGGGCGCGCAAATCGTCATCGGCACGCCCGGCCGGGTGATGGACCACATGAACCGGGGCACGCTCCGGCTCGACCGGCTCAAGATGGTTATCCTCGACGAGGCTGACGTGATGCTGAACATGGGCTTCCGCGAGGACATCGAGTTCATCCTCCAGACCACGCCGCCGACCCGGCAGACGGTGTTCTTCAGCGCGACCATGCCCAGGCCGATTCGCGACCTGATCGAGCGTCATTCCAAGACGCCGGAGAACGTGCGCATCGAGCAGCAGGCCATGACCGTGCCGACGGTCGAGCAGATTTACTTCGAGGTGGACCGGCGGTGGAAGATCGAGGTGCTCACGCGCCTCATTGACGTGCATGACCTCAAGCTCGGCATCGTCTTCTGCAACACCAAGCGCATGGTGGACGAACTCGTCGAGCACCTGAACACGCAGGGCTATTCCGCCGAGGGCCTGCATGGCGACATGAGCCAGCCGCAGCGGGACCGCGTGATGAACAAGTTCCGGAAGTCCGGCCTGGAATTCCTGGTGGCGACCGACGTGGCGGCGCGCGGCATTGACGTGGACGACGTCGAGGCCGTCTTCAATTACGATCTGCCCTACGATCCAGAGGACTACGTCCATCGCATCGGGCGCACCGGTCGCGCGGGCCGCAGCGGCATGGCCTTCTCCTTCGTCGCCGGCCGCGAGTTGTTCCAAGTCCGGAACATCGAACGCTTCACCAACATGCGCATTCAGCGCGGCCGCGTCCCGTCGGTCGAGGAAGTGGAGGAAGCCCGCGCCGACGTGCTGCTCGGCAAGGTCCGGGCCACGTTGCAAGCCGGTGAATTCCAGCGTCAGGACCATGCGGTTGAACGCTTGTTGGAAGAGGGCTTCGACAGCACCGACATCATCTCCGCCGTGCTCCACCTCTTGCAGGGCGGCGAGCCGGGCCCGAAGCCGTCCATCACTCGCCCGGATGATCGCGCACCACAAGCTGGCTCCGTCCGTCCGGCGGCCCCGGTGCCAGTGGCCGCCCGCCAACCGCTCCGTGCGCCAGCGAGACCCGCCGTCGCGCCGACATCTGCGGCTCCCCGGCCGGCACCGCGTGCGCCTGTTGCGCCTGTTGCGCCTGTGACTCCCGCTGCTCCGGCGGCACCGGTTGCTCCCGCGGTCAAGCCGCCCGCGCCCAGCGTCGCTGTGCCGCCGAGCGTTGCTCCGCGTCAACCCGAGGCGGAAGTGCCGCCTGCGCCTGTTCACACTGCTCCCGCCCCGGTTCCCGTCATCGCAGAAGCGGTTGCGCCCGCAGCCCCCGCTCCGGCTCCCGAACCAGCCGTGAGTCCGGAGGCCAGTTCACCTGTTCAGATCGAAGCCACCCCGACAGTCGCCGAAGTCGCCCCGCCTTCCGCAGCCCCGGCACCTTCACCCGCCGTCCCCCCTGCGCCGGAACCCGATCTCGACTCCCAGCCCTCCACGACCGCTGATCTGCGCAGGCTCATCAACCAACCGCAGAAGCCGGGTCCGCCGAAGAAGGAACTCCGCAAGATTCTCGACCGCCCCGCCGCCCGCCAACCAGTGCGCCGCGACTATGACCAATACGAAGACCAGCCGCGCGAGCGTCCGCGCCGCGATGACTTCGGTCCCGGCCCGCGCGCCGGCGGGCCTGAGTTTCCGCCGCGACGTCCGGTCAGCCGGCGCACGCCCGAGCAGATGACCCGCCTCTGGATGAGCGTCGGCGAGGCGCATGGTGTTGCGCCTGGCGATGTCGTCGGTTGCATCCTCGGTGAGACCGGCCTGCCGGCTGGCTCTGTCGGCGTCGTGGACATCCGCGAGCGCCACACCTTCGTGGACGTGGCGGCCGACGCGGCAGCGGGCATCATCTCCAAGCTCAACCGCACCGCCATCCGCGGCCAGCGGCTCAAGGTCAAACTCGCGTGAGCACCCGTGCCGGCGACTTGCAGTCGCCGTCTTTCGCGACCGACACTTCCCAACGGCGACCGCAGGTCGCCGGCACTTGAATTCAACCCGTGAGCGATTCCGCACCCGCCCTTCTCACTGCCAGCGAACTCGTCGTCGCCTTCAACGACCGCGTCATCCTCGACCACGCCACGCTCGCGCTCCACGAGGGCGACCGCATTGGTCTTGTCGGGCGCAACGGCGCGGGCAAGTCCACGTTCCTGAAAGTCCTCGCCGGCCAGCGCACGCCCGACAGCGGCGAAGTCGCCGCGCGCCGGGACTTGGTGGTGAGCTACCTCTCGCAGGAGTTCACGTTGGACCCGAAGAAAAGCGTCCTCGAGAACATCCGCGACGGTGCCAGCCATGTCCTTGGACTGATCGCGGAATTCGAGTCGCTGCCGGCCAACTCCAAGCGCCATGAGCAGTTGGAGGAGCGCATCGCCCACCTCGACGGCTGGAACCTCGACAACCGCATCGAGACCGCGATGTCGCACCTCGGCACGCCGCCCGGCGACCGCGAAATCACCTCGCTCTCCGGCGGTGAGAAGCGGCGCGTCGCCATGTGCCGCACGCTCGTCTCGCGCCCGGACCTGCTGATCCTCGATGAGCCGACGAACCATCTCGACCCCGAGTCCATCGAGTGGGTCGCGGAGTTTCTGGAGAACTTCGGCGGCGCGTTTCTTGTGGTCACCCACGACCGCTGGTTTCTCGACCGCGTGACGAATCTGACCGTCGAGCTGGCGGAGGGCCGCTTCTTTTCCTACGAAGGCGGCTACACCGAGTATCTCTTGGCCAAGGCCGAACGGCAGCGCGCCGAGGCTGTGGTGGAACACAAACGGCAGATGTTCCTCGAAAAGGAACTCGCCTGGGTGCGCCAAGGTCCGCGCGCGCAGCGCAGCAAGCAGAAGAACCGCTTCGAGCGCTACTACGAAACCGCCGCGCAAGCCGGCCCGGTCGTCGAGGAGGACATGGAACTCGTCATCCCGCCGCCGCCGCCGCTGGGCAACCGCGTCGTCGAGTTGAGTAACCTGGGCATCGAGTTCGGCGGGCGCGCGCTCTTCCGCAACTTTTCGCACGTCTTCGAGAACGGCCAGCGCATCGGTGTCGCCGGGCGCAACGGCGTCGGCAAGACCAGCTTGCTCAAGGCCATCATCGGCGACCTCCAGCCGACCGAAGGCACGGTGAAGATTGGCCAGCTCACGAAGTTCAACTACGTGGATCAGTCGCGCCTGCAACTGCGTGAAGACCGCACCGTGATTGACGAGGTGAGCGACGGCACGGAGTTCGTCATCTGGGGCAACGGCAAGCTCTCGCTGCGCGCCTATTTGAAGCGCTTCCTCTTTTCCGACGACCGCATCAGCTTGCAGGTGAAGTATCTTTCTGGCGGCGAGCGCAGCCGGCTGCTGCTCGCGCGTATTCTCAAGCAGGGCGGCAATTTCCTCATCCTCGACGAGCCGACGAACGACTTGGATCTGAGCACGCTGCGCGTGTTGGAGGAGGCACTCATCGCCTTCCCGGGCGTGGTGCTCGTGGTGAGCCATGACCGCTATTTCCTAAACCGCGTCTGCACCGGCATCCTCGCGTTCGAGGGCGACGAGCGCATCGCCTACAGCGTGGGGAACTACGATTATTATCTGGAGAAGAAGAACCGGCCGGCTGCCCGCGAATCCGCCTCCGGCTGGTCGGCGAAGAATGCGGCCCCGGCGTCCCGCGACACCGCGCCCAAGTCCACTAGCAAGGGGCGCAAGCTCAGTTTCAAGGAGACGCGCGAGTTGGAAGGCATGGAGGCGGAGATCCTCAAGGTGGAGCAAGAGATCGGGCGCATCGAGAATCTGTTTGCCGATCCAGAGTTCCACAAGACGCACGCCACGCAGACGAATGCCCTGTTAGCCGATCTCGCGGCGAGCAAGGAGCGTCTGAACCAGCTCTTCGCCCGCTGGTCGGAGCTGGAGGCGCTCAAGGCCGCCAGCGGAGCGTAGTCTTGGGTGGCAAGTGCGGCCCTTCAGTCCGGGCGGTTTTGCATCGGGGCGGGCAGATGCGAGCGGATGGTCTCAACCCGGCGACGGTTCACGCCGAAGTCGCTGTGGCCGACGCGGGAGGCCGAGCGGATGTGGACTGTCTTGGCCTCGGCATCGAAGTGGAATTCCACATCGTCCACGAAGCGGAATATCAGGCTGCGAAATTCAAAGTGCAGGTAGTTGTCGTTCTCGCGCACCAGCCGGGTGCGGGGCAGGGCGGCGACCACGGTTTTCACTGTGGCCTTGGCCTCCGAGAGGGGACGTTCCAGCCGAAAGGGGAGAACTTTTTGGTCGGCTTGATCGGCGAGGCTGCTGACACAGTTGGGCGTGGCGGGGCAGGGGGCCAGCCGGCCGCCATGCAGCCCAAGCGTGGTGGGCGGGGTGGAAGTCATGGAGAGCACGGTGAAAAGAATTATCACCACGATGGCGGCGTGGACGAGACGCCAGGCCAGGCGGCGCGGCCAGGAGGTGACGGGGGCGGGGGCGTCCATCAGCGCGACGGCCGGTTGCGGTGGAGGTTGGGGTAAAAGCGTTTGTGGATTTCCAGCAGGCGGGACAGCTCGTGGTTGGGTTCCGGGTGATCTTCCACGCGCAGGTCTATGTAGCGGTCGGAGGCGCGCCCGTAGCCGCCTTTTTCACGCACGACGAGTAGGGCGGCGGACTGGCGGCCACGGGAGTCGCCACCGGCGGCTTCGCCTGCGTGGAGCGCGGCGACGAGCCAGTCGCCCAGCTCGCTGCCGTCTTCTTTCTGAGCCTTCTCGTAGGCGGCGGCCATGGCTTTCACGACGCCTTCGCCGGCGAGGATGTTGCCTTGGACGGCGAAGTTGGGGCGCACGATTTGCCCGGCCCAGGCGTTGCACTTCTCGCCGGTGTGGCTGGCGGCGCGGCCCTTGGCGTCCACGATGCCGAGTTGCCGGTGGTCGCGGCCGTCGTCCTCGCTGGTGAGCAGCTTCACGGTTTCCTCGGCGCTCTTGCCGGCGGCGAGCAGCTCCAGCCCGTGCGGGCCATAAGTGATGTTGGCGGAGGACTGCGTGGCAATTGCGCCGACGCCGGCCTTGGCCCAAGGCACGACGCTGCCCACGCCGAAGAACTTGCTCTGCACGGCCACGCCGAGGTCACCGGTGGCGGGGTCGTAGGCGACGATCGAGTAGGTGGCGACGACTGGCTCGGCGGGAGTCATTGGACGTTGGTGGGCAGCCTTGCGGGCGGGACAGGCGCAGCCAGCCAACAGGGTGGCGAGCAGTGCAGCGACGGGGAAGCGAAGAGTGTTCATGAAGGTGGGCGTTCTGTTGCGACGAATTCTGCGGGGCGGCGGGGACAATGCAAGCGGGTTGCGGCGGCAGATGGGGACAAGCCTTGTGAGCTGTCATCCGGGCTGGCAGCTTGCGGGCATGTCAGTGGTCATGCCGCCTGAATTATCGCGTCTGCTCGGAGGGATTCCCGAGCTGGGGCAGGCGTTTCTGGTGGGCGGCTGTGTGCGGGATGCGCTGCTGGGCCGTGAGGTCAAGGATTTCGACCTCGAAGTGTTTGGCGTGAGCTACGAGCGGCTGGCGCGGGCCCTGTCCCGCGTGGGCCGGGTGGACTTGGTGGGGCGCTCGTTTGGCGTGGTGAAGCTCACGACCGGCAGCGGGGTGGCGTATGACTTCTCCATCCCGCGCCGCGACCACAAGGTGGCGCTCGGGCACAAGGGCTTTGCCATCGAGTTCGATGCGGACATCATGCCGCAGGAGGCCGCCAGCCGCCGGGACTTCACGATCAATGCGCTGATGTTCGACCCGCGTCGCGGGGAGGTGCTGGACTTCTTCGGCGGGCAGGCGGACTTGCGCGGGCGCGTGCTGCGGCACACGAGCGAGGCCTTCGCGGAGGACCCGTTGCGCGTGCTGCGCGGCATGCAGTTCGCGGCGCGCTTCAACCTTCGCGCCGCGCCGGAAACCATCGACCTGTGCCGGAGCATCAAGGGCAGTTACGGCGAGCTGGCGGTGGAACGGGTGCGCGAGGAGTGGCTCAAGTGGGCGGCGAAGAGCGTTGTGCCCTCGGCTGGGCTGCGCTTCCTCGTGGACACGGAATGGCTGGAGCATTTCCCGGAAGTCGCCGCGCTGCGCGGCACGCCGCAGGAGCCGGAGTGGCATCCGGAGGGCGATGTCTTCACGCACACGGCGCATTGCTGCGATGCGTTGGTGAAGCTCCCGGAGTGGCAGGCGGCGGATGAGACATCGCGCATTACCTGGATGCTGGCGGTGCTGGCTCATGATTTCGGCAAGCCTGCCACCACGCATCAGGCCGAGCGTGACGGCCGCTTGCGGACGGTGTCACCCGGGCATGAGGAGGCGGGTGTGGCGCCGACAGAGAGTTTTCTCACGCGCATCAACGCGCCGCATGTGTTCCGCGATCGCGTGGTGCCGTTGGTGGTCAACCACCTGGCGCATCTCCAGACCGTTTCCGATCGCGCGGTGCGCCGGCTGGCGAAGCGGCTGGAACCGGAGACCATCGCCGCGTTGTGCGTGGTGATCACGGCGGACCATAGCGGCCGACCGCCCAAGCCCGCGTGTGTGCCCGAGGGCGTGAAGGCGCTGCTGGCCAAGGCGGAAGAACTGCGGGTGCAAGACAGCGCGCCCAAACCGATCTTGCAGGGCCGGCATTTGATCGCGGCCGGGATGACGCCGGGCAAGGCGTTCAAGGCTGTGCTGCACCAGGCGTTTGAAGCGCAACTGGAGGGGCAGTTTGGAGATTTGGAGGGGGCGCAGGCGTGGCTGGAGAAACGAACCGGCCCGTGAGTGCGCGGGATTTTTCCAGGTCGTCTGCCAGATAATCCAACCGGCGCTCAAGGTCCTTGAACTTCTCGTTCGTGCGGGATTCGATGTAACCTGCGAGGCTGAAAGTCACCATAATCGCCCCGATATATGTCGAGAGATGGACCAAGTCTCGAGTGTAGGCGATGTAACCGTAACCGATGGCCAAGGCCACAGGTAGAAGGAAAGAGGGGGGATACAACGACTTCCGCGTCTTCTTTTGCTTTGCTGCGCGGAACTCGATTCGCAACCGAGTCAACTCGTCGAGTTCTTTGACTGGAAGCTCAGGCATGCCAAGAAGCTCATGCGAGTGGCTTAGCTGAACAACTCGTCCACCGGCGTGCCGTGCGGGAGGATGGGGACCGGACGGCCTTGGTGGTCGTCGTAGGACTTCATCGGGTCGATGCCGAGGTGGCGATACATCGTGGCAAGGACGTCCTGAGCGGTCTTGGGATTGTCCGCCGGGAATGCGCCTTGTTTGTCCGAGGAGCCGACCACGCGGCCACCCTTGATGCCGCCACCAGCGAGGGCGGCACTGAAAACGTTCGGGTAATGATCGCGGCCGCCGGTGGAGTTCACGCGCGGGGTTCGGCCAAACTCGCCCCAGGCGATGACCATCGTGTTGTCGAGCATGCCGCGCTGGTCGAGGTCTTCAATGAGCGCGGTGTAAGCGCGGTCCCAACGCGGGAGGAAACCGTCGCGCATGGTCTCGTAGCCCTTCACATGCGTGTCCCACCAGCGCAGATCCACGGTGACCAGGCGAACGCCAGCCTCGACGAGTCGGCGGGCGAGCAGCATCCGCTGGCTCCACGCGGGGACGCCACAGCGGTCCGGGGTGGGGGCGACGTATTCGGGCATGAAGCCGTAACGCTCGCGGATCTTGGCCGGTTCGGCGTCGAGGTCGAAAGCGGAGCGGGCGTCGGGGCCGCCGACGATGTCCCAGGCTTTTTGCTGGAAGCTGTCCATTGCGCCCATGATGCCGGAGGCGTCCACGTCGCGGCGGATTTGGTCGAAGCTGCCGAGCAGCTTGCGCCGGTCGTCCAGACGGTCGAAGGAGATGCCTTCGACCGGGGTGAAGTTCGGAATCGAGAAGGGGCCGGGTTTGGCGGGATCCGCCTCGGTGGCGAAGGCAGCGTGTTTGGCCCCGAGGTAGGCGGGGCCGGTGCCGGGGCAGTTGCGCGGGATGACGACGTAGGGAGGCAGTTTGGGATTCTGGTGACCGAGTTCCTTCGAGACGATGGAGCCGCAACTGGGGTAGGCGTTGATTTCCAAGTTCTGCGCGGGAGTGGGCGGATACCCGGTGAACATGATCTGGTCGCCGGCGGAGTGGCCGGCGTCCGTGTGGTGCAGGCTGCGGATGATGGAATACTTGTGCTGGATCTTCGCCGACATCGGCATGAGGTCGCAAATCTGGATGCCCGGCACGCTGGTGCTCATCGCGCCGAACGCGCCACGGTAATCCTGCGGGGCGTCGGGCTTCGGATCCCACGTCTCGTGCTGGCTCGGGCCGCCGCGCATCCAGAGGATGATGACGGACTTGTCGCGGGAGGTCTTGGCCCCGACGGCATTGGCCTGGGCTTCCATGCGCAGGAGATTGGAGAGGGAGAGCCCCGCGAAGCCGAGAAAGCCGGAGCGGAGGAAGCCGCGGCGGTCCGCGCGGAGCAGGCGACGGAACTCAGGGCAGCCGATGTGTTCAGCGCGTAGGTTCATGCGGCGATTCGTTGCATTTTCTGATGGACTTGGAGCAGGGGGAATTCAAGAGATTTTTCGGGCACAAGAAAACTTCTTCGCTGGCGTCCCGCAGGGTGCCTGCTCAACGCGGGCATCAGGGTGAAGAGGGCGCTGTCCGCCTCCAGTGCCGGGCTTTGGCATTGAGCGATGGGGGGGGCTTCACTACGCTCCACTGGCATGAACGTTTTCGTCACCGGCGGTGCGGGCTACATTGGGTCGGTCTGCGTGGAGGAACTCCTGAACGCCGGCCATGTAGTCACAGTTTTCGACAACCTCTCCGAGGGGCACCGGTCGGCGGTGGATCCGCGGGCCAAGTTCGTCCTTGGCGACCTGGCCGACCGCGCGCTGGTTGCGCGGGCGTTGACGGAAGCCCAGGCGGAGGCGGTCATCCACTTTGCCGCCCATGCGCTGGTAGGGGAGTCCATGCAGAATCCCGGGAAGTATTTCCGCAACAATGTCGCCCACGGGCTGAACCTTCTGGATGCCGCCGTCGCGGCGCGGGTGCGGAAGTTTGTCTTCAGCTCGACCTGCGCGACCTATGGTGTGCCGGAGAAGATGCCAATGGACGAGTCCCTCCCGCAGCGGCCGGTCAACCCTTACGGCGAATCGAAGCTGATGTTTGAGAAGATGTTGCTGTGGTATCAGCAGCTTCACGGGCTGGAGTTTGTAGCGTTCCGCTATTTCAACGCGGCGGGCGCGAGCCGGCAGTTCGGCGAGCATCACCGCGTGGAGACGCACCTCATCCCGAACGTGTTGAAGGTGGCGCTGGGCCAGAAGGAGCGGTGCGACATCTTTGGCACGGATTATCCGACTCCTGATGGGACATGCATCCGTGACTACATCCACATTGTGGATTTGGCTCAGGCGCACATTCTTGCGCTGGCCCCCGGCAAGGCGGGATTCTTCAACTTGGGCAATGGCTCCGGCTACTCCGTGCGGGAAGTGATTCAAACCTGCGAACGCATTTCCGGGCGCACCATCAAGACGGTGGAGCAGGCCCGGCGGCCGGGCGACCCGCCCCGCCTGGTGGCTGCCGCAGACAAGGCCCTCCAAGGGCTGGGCTGGCAGCCGCGCTACCCCAAGCTCCAGGACATCGTGGCCACGGCTTGGGACTGGCATCTGCGCCATCCGGAGGGCTATCCAGACTGAGTGGTTCACGTTGGTTTTGCGGCCTCGCGCGGGCTTTTTCCGCCAGTCTGTCTCGGGGGATTTTCGTATGGACATTGCCATCCCCAGCCTTTGAACTATCCGCTCCTGTGCCGGTCAATTGTTGCCAGCATCCAAATCCAGCATGAGCGCGGACAAATCGAAACCCAAAGCCGGCAAGCAACCTGAGACCAAGGCGAAGCCTGTGCCGCCCGCGCCGGAGCCGCCTCCTGCGGTGGTGGTCCCCATGTTCAAACGGGCGGACTGGCTCACGTTTGTCATCACCACGCTCCTGGTCTTCCTGGGCTACTGGTGGACCTTGGCCCCGGACCTCACCTTGGAGGACTCGGGCGAGTTGGCGGTCGGTTCCATGTATGCTGGCGTGCCGCATCCACCCGGCTATCCGGTCTGGACGTTGTTCACCTGGCTCATTTGCGAGCTGGTGCCGTTCTCGAACATCGCCTGGCGGGTTGCCCTGGCATCGGCGATTTGCGGGGCGCTGGCCTGCGGGTTGATCGGGATGATGGTCTCGCGCGGGAGCGCGATGATCATTGAGGGCTTCGAGAGCTTGAAGGGATTGCCACCGAAGACCGAGCAGGCCATCTGCGTGGTCAGCGGTTATGTGGCCGGAATGTTGATGGGCTTCAACGGCTTCATGTGGAGCCAGTCGGTGATCGTGGAGGTGTATGCCATCAGCGTGCTCTCGCTGGCGGCGGTGTTGATCTCGCTGATGCGGTGGATGTATGCGCCGCACCAGCGGGGCTACCTCTACTGGGCGGTGTTCTGGCTGGGCATCTGTTTCACCAACCACCAGACCCTGCTCGTGGCGGCCATCGGCATCGAGGTGGCGGTGCTCGCCCGCGACGCCAAGCTCGGCCGCGATGTGTTCTTCGGCAACTGCGTGCTCTTTGCGCTGTTTGGCATCCTGCTGCTGGCCCGTTATGGCGGGGCGGCGGGCATCGGGGCGGCCGGGCTGAACCTGGCCTATGTAAAGTCCTTCGTGGTCATTGGCGTGGCCTCGATTGTCATCACCTTGGTGTTGTTCCTGCACACGGGGGCCAAGCTCGGGACGGAGTGGAAGGCGGCGCTCATGATGCTCCTCATGTGGGTGCTGGGAGCGGCGTTTTACTTCTACATGCCGCTGGCGGGCATGACGACGCCGCCGATGCAATGGGGCTATCCGCGCACGGTTGAGGGCTTCATGCACGCGCTGACTCGTGGCCAATACGAGAAGGGCAACCCGACCTCGGGTCTGGACCGCTTTTTTGGCCAGTTGCAGACCTACGTGGACGCCTCGATTGAGGAAATGAACATCGTGTATCTGTTCATCGGCCTCATCCCGCTGGCGGTGATCTTCTACCGCCGCATTGAACAAGAGGAGCGGGTCTGGCTCGGGGCAAGCTCGGCCCTCTATGCCTTTGTCTGCCTCTTCAAGCTGGCCACGAACCGCGCGGATTACCTGCCCGTGTTGCCGGGCATGATCTACGGCTACTTGTTCCTGCTCATCGGCATCATCCCGTTCCTGTTCTTCCGGCATTCGGGCGGGCGGGCGGAGCGGTCGTGGCTGGCGGGTTTGACCACGGTGTTCCTGTTCCTGTCCCTGATGCTGATTTACCTGCTGAACCCGCCGCCGGACCGGCAGTCCCAGCAGTTGAACCG
>Ga0255204_1000262_pt1 | contig 16513 bp, 7 predicted proteins | sample Miss_Colum_RepC__2_FD_188418 | JGI IMG/M metagenome (GOLD analysis project Ga0255204, IMG submission 188418) | Freshwater microbial communities from Mississippi River, Louisiana, United States - Miss_Colum_RepC_8h | ecosystem: Environmental > Aquatic > Freshwater > River | place: USA: Louisiana... | reverse complement strand
GCCATCGGACCTTGCGGCCACCGTGTAGCGGGCCGCTGCGTTCAACCGCCGGATGCGGAAAACCGCACGTCCGGTGGTGTGGGAGGGTGCCGGGGCGCAATCCCCGGCACCCGACCCGATCGGGGGCGGTGACAAGCTGCGGCCGAGTTGACCCGTGGCCGAGCCCCGGCGGACGAGCGCGAGCGCCCTCCGGCGCCGCACTGGTTTTGAGCTGAACAGTTCCCCTGGATCGCCGTCCGTTCTCCGTGACTTCCACCAACCCTGCACGGCCTTCGCACTGGAAGTGGCTGGTCTGTGGTCTGTTGCTCTTCGCGTCCATGCTGCTCTACATGGACCGGCAGACGCTGCCGAACGTGGCGACGCGCGTGACCACGGAGTTCAAGCTCAAGCAGGAGCAATACGGGGAGGTGGAGATGTATTTTGGCTACGCGTTTGCGGTGGGCGCGTTCCTCTGGGGCTGCGTCGCGGACAAATGGAGCGTGCGCTGGCTCTATCCCGCGCTCGTGCTCGCGTGGTCGGCGATGGGCTTCCTCACCGGACTGGTGAAGGACTACGAAGGGCTGTTGATTTGTCGCACGTTGCTGGGCTTCTTCGAGGCTGGCCACTGGCCGTGCGCGCTCAAGACCACGCAGCGCCTGCTGGCCCGCGAGGAGCGCACCATGGGCAACAGCGTGCTGCAAAGTGGCGCGAGCCTCGGCGCGATCCTCACCCCTCTGATCATGTCACTCATGCTGGCCGGGCGCACGGAGCCGGGCGTTTGGCGGCAGCCATTCCTCGTCATCGGGGCCATCGGCATGCTGTGGGTGGCGGGGTGGTTTGCGCTGTTGAAGGAGCGGGACTTTGCCGAGGGGAATGCGGACCCGGCCCGTGCCGGTGACTTGCAGTCGCCGTCTGCATCTCCGGCCAGCCAACCGGGCGGCGACTGCAAGTCGCCGGCACCCGGCTCCGGGGCGGACACAAACTTCTTGGCCGTCTTCGCCGACCGCCGGTTCTGGGCGCTGGTGGTCGTGGTGGCGGCCATCAACGTCTGCTGGCAGATCGTCCGCGCGTGGCTGCCGAAATTTCTCATCGAGGGCAAGGGCTATCCCGAGGCCGACGCACTGCGCTTCAACTCGCTCTACTACATCGCCACGGACATCGGCTGTCTCGCCGCAGGCGCGGCGGCGCTCTGGCTGGTGAAGCGCGGCTGGGAAGTCCACCGCTCGCGAGTTGCGGTCTTCGGCGTGTGCGCGTTGCTGACCACGCTGACGGCGCTGGCGGCGGTGCTGCCGCGCGGATGGGCGCTGCTCGGCGTGCTGCTCGTGGTGGCGGCGGCGTCCCTGGGCCTGTTCCCGTGCTACTACTCGTTCAGCCAGGAGCTCAGCACGAAGCATCAGGGCAAAGTCACCGGCATCCTCGGCACCGTCGCTTGGGCCACGTCGTCGCCCTGTCAGAAATTTTTTGGCCGGTTGGCGGACCAGACCGGGTCGTTCAACGAAGGCATCGCCCTGGCGGGTCTGGCTCCCTTGATCGGTTATGTGGCGTTGATGCTGTGGTGGCAGGAGCCAAGACAAACGTCGGCAGCGCCGCCCTGCAACCACTCCCCGGCCGGTGGGGCATCGTGAACCTCCCGCCCACGCTTCCGCACAACTCCAACGCAGGCACGTCCGGCGGGCTTGACGGGTTTGTGCCGCCTTCTTAGGCTGCCCAGCTCTTTGCCTCGCCACAGGCCGAAGTGTTCGGCCCAGGCGCGGCTTACTAATCGCAAACAGAACAGTAACCGCCGTGAACGTAACCGTCGAAAATCTCGCCCCGTGCAAAAAGCTCCTGCGCGTGGAAGTGGACGCCACCGAAGTGGATGCCGCTTTTGCCAACGTCACCAAGGAGTTCCAACGCCACGCCCAACTGCCCGGTTTCCGCGCCGGCAAGGCCCCTCGTGACTTGGTGCTCAAGAGCTTTGGCTCCCGTATCGAGGAAGAGGTCAAGCGCAAGCTCATCCCGGACTCCTACCAGAAAGCCCTCGAGCAGCAGAAGATCCGCCCGGCCGTCCATCCGGACATCGAGGAGATTCAATTCGGCCGCGGCCAGTCGCTCCAGTTCGCCGCCACGGTCGAGACGCAGCCCGAGTTCGAGCTGCCCGAATACAAGGGCCTGGCGGTGAAGCGCGAGATCGTGCTCATCACCGATGCCGATGTGGACCAGGCGCTCAATGTCCTCCGCGAGCAGCGCACGGATTACAAGGATGTCGCCCGTCCCGTCGCGGCCGGCGACATCGCCGTGGTGAACTACACCGGGACCTGCGATGGCAAGCCCATCACCGAGACTGCGCCCGCCGCGCGCGGCTTGACCGAGCAGAAGGCCTTCTGGATTCGCTGCGAGGCGGGCCAGTTCATCCCCGGCTTCACGGACCAGTTGCACGGCATGAATGCGGGGGAGAAGCGCACGGTGAACGTCACGTTCCCTCCCGATTTCGTTGCCGCCCAGCTCGTGGGCAAGCAGGGGGTGTATGAGGTCGAGCTGGTGCAGGTGAAGGAGCGGGTGCTGCCCGAGGTGAACGATGAGTTCGCCAAGTCCTTCAAGGCCGAAAGCCTGGAGCAGCTCCGCGCCGGCATCCGGGCCGACCTCGAAGCGGATCGCAACACCAAGGCCTCGCGCTCCGTTCGTGACCAGCTCATCCAGGCCGTGCTGGGCAAGGTGCAGTTCGACCTCCCCGAGTCCATCGTCCTGCAGGAGACCCGCAGCGTGGTTTACAACATCGTGCAGGAAAACCAGCAGCGCGGCATCCCGAAGGAAGCCATCGAGCAGCAGAAGGACGTCATCTTCGCCAACGCCAACGCCAGCGCCAAGGACCGCGTCAAGGCCATGTTCCTCCTCAACCGCATCGCGGAGAAGGAAGGCATCAAGGTCGAGCAGCAGGAGGTCCTCGAACGCGTGCAGGGCATGGCCCAGCAATACCAGATGCCCATCCAGAAGCTCATCAAGCAGCTTGAGGAGCGCGGCGGCTTCGGCGAAATCCACGAGCAGATCATCGTGGGCAAGGTGCTCGACTTCCTCCAGATCCAGGCCCACGTCGAGGAAGTCCCGGCCAGCGCTCCGGCCCCGGCTCCGGCGGCCTGAGTTCCGGCAGCAACCCAACTTGAAACGCGAAGCGGCGGTCCATGGACCGCCGCTTTTGCTTTCGTAGGAGACGACGTGAGGAGTCTCTCGACGAACTACTCCTGCAACGACGCCAGCACTTCCGGATCGCGCACGTCCACCCAGCGGCCCGCGATTTGCAGGCCGGCCAGTTGATGCTTGGCGGCGAGCATGGCGGTAAGCGCGTCGGTCAGTTCGTATTCTCCGCGCGGTGACTTCTCCAGCCGCGCGGTGAACTCGAAGATCACCGGGTCGAAGAGGTAGATGCCGGCGTTATACCACGCGGTGGCCCCGGGCTTCAGCCAGCCCTGCGCACGCAGCTCCGCGAGCTGGGCCTGGCTCGGTTTCTCGACGAGGTGGCTCAGGCAGAACGTCGCGTCGAAGAAGAACAGCCCGCCCTTGGTCACGTCTTCGCTGCCCGTCACGGTGACGAGGCCGGAGAACTTCCCGCCGTGCCAGCGCTTGAGCATGTCCGCGTAGGTCTCCGGCTTCACGAGGATGTCGCCGTAGGTGAGCAGGAAGGGTTCGCTTCCCGCGAAGGCCTTCGCCAGTTCCGGGGCCTTCCCCGTGCCGTCCTGCACGACTTGCCGCACGTAGCTGATGCGTGCACCAAACTGGGAACCATCACCGAAGAAATTCTCCACCACCTCCGCGTGCCAGCCCGTGACGATGCAGAACTCCCGGATGCCCACGCTCAACAAGCCCTCGACGATGTGCTGCAAGATGGGTTTGCCCTGCACTTTGAGCATGGGCTTGGGAATTTCGTTCGTGAGGTCGCGCATGCGCGTGCCTTTGCCGGCGGCGAGGATGACAGCTTTCATGACAAGTAAGTTAGTTCGGGGCGAGTGTTGGCGAAGCGCGGCGACAATTCCAGACCGCACGGGAAATAAATCAGCCGCAGTCCCGCCGGGTTGAAATACCCTTGGCCCATCGGCCGTCGAACGCCAGCCCAGCCAACATGAACCATCCCAGCTCCCTGCCCGCCACACGCCGCCAGCTCCTGTCCGCCGTGGGCACCGCCGCCTTGGCCCAAGCATTCCACAGCGGGGCCGCGCCGGCCGGCAAGGCCCTGCATCCTCCGCGTCCCGCCGCTGCCCCGCCCGAGCCCGGCCGCCTCGTCCTCGGCTGTCAGATGTGGGGCTCGAACGACGCGTCCCTGCTCTACTACCAGCGCTACGGCGTCGCCCACATCATGGCCTCGCCGCCCAAGCCCGATGCGGACGGACGCTGGAGCGTGGCGGATTTGGTGGCGGTGCGCGAACGCGTCGCCAAATCCGGCATCGCCGTGGAGATGCTCCCGCTGCCCGGCAACTTCGACAACATCCTCCTCGGCCTCAGCCCGGCGCGCGACCGGGATCTCGACACGATGTGCGCCAACATCCGCGCCGCTGGCGAGGCCGGCATCCCCGCCCTGCATTACAACATCGCCACCGGAATCTACCGCGGCCCCACCGAGACTTACCGCACGGATCTCAAGGCTCCCGGTCGCGGCGGCACCTACTACGACACGTGGAAGGAAACGGATGCCCTCAAGCTCCCGAACGCGCCGAAGGAGCGCCTTGGCCCGCCCGCGGAAGTGATGTGGGAACGCATCACCTACCTCCTGAAGCGTATCGTCCCCGCCGCCGCCGCCGCGAAGGTCCGTCTCGCGATGCACCCGCCGGACCCGCCGTGGCCGCGTGGTTTCTGGGGCGTGGACCGCGTGCCCGGCACCTTCGCGGAACTCCAGCGCTACATCGCCATCGAGGAGAATCCCTACCACGGTCTGCTTTTCTGCCAGGGCACCATCTGCGAAATGCTTGCCGAGCCCGCGCGCGAAATCGGCGAGGTTATCCGCTACTTTGGCCGGCGCGGGAAAATCTTCGCCGTCCACTTCCGCAACATCCGCGGCCGGCGCGGCGACTTCGAGGAAGTGTTCCCTGACGAGGGCGATGTGGACATGCTGGCCGCGTTGCGCGCCTATCGGGAATGCGGTTGCGCCGGCATGGTCGAGCCCGACCACGTGCCGGGAAAGAACCGGGAAACCATCGTCTTCGCCTACGGCTACATCCGCGCGTTGTTGCAGGCCGTTTATGAAGGCGCGTGATGCCAAGGAAGCGATGAACACCGTGCGCCTCTTCGCCTTGCTGCTCCTCGTGGCTGCCTGTCCCGCTTCTGCCGCCAGCCTCGAAGTGCGCCTCGTCGCGGCCGTCCATCCTGCCGCGCCGCCGGTCAGCACCCGCGTGGACTTCCGCCGCGCCGCCGATGGCGGGCTCATCGCCACGCAATGGCTCTCCGGCGTCACGCTCGGCGGGCAACCGCTCTTCCCGGTCACCAGTCAGGGGGCGTTGCTCCCCAAGGCCCCCGATGTCTCCGAACCCGCCGGCAAGGCCAAGCTCGCCAAGGAAGCCGACGACCTGCTGAAGGAGCTCGACCCCGCGCTTGCCAAAGGCGGCCCCGCCATCACGAACCCCGTGGATGTGGTGGACGCTCTTTATCGCGGCCAGAAACTCTCACTTGGCCGTCCCCTCGGCCCGCAGCGCACGCGCGCCAGCGTGGCCTTCGTGAGCCCGGCGGTGGGCGAACTCATCGAGCCCGGCGGGCTGGCTTTTACCTCAGGCGTGCGGCGGCTGGACGTGCCGTGCTTCCCGCTCACCATCACGGCGGTGCAAGCGGGCCGCGACGGCCAGCCCATTTCCTTCACGCCCCGGCTTACCTGGCGCGGGCGCGACTTGCTGGCTGACTGCCTCTTCGAGCACAGCCCCGACCTGCCGCTCGGCGACACCGGTGAGCGCAAATCCGCCACCCTTGAGGAATGGCTTACCGCCACGCGCGGTGGCGACCGCGCCTTCCGCCGGCTGACGCTCCATCTCCCCGCGCTCGCCGATGCGAAGTCACCGCCCTACGAACTGAACGGCCATCCACTGCGCCTCGGCCCCGAAGGGGTGACCCTCGCCGCCGCGCCGGCCACCGCCACCGCCGCCCTGCGTCGCACGGACAAGTTCGCCGTCGAGCTAGTCTTCCCCGCGCCCGCGCAGGACAACCGCGTGCCGGTCCCCATCCTCACCGCGCTTGGCACCGGCTGGAAGGGGCCGGCGGAGGACTTGCTCTGGCTGCGGCGCGATGAGTCCGGGCTCACCGTCACTCTGCACAGCGCCGACGGCCGTGCCCACACGCTGCGTCCCCAGTTGCCCCTGTCGCTCACCGAGGCCGACCGCTGGCATCTGGCCGTGCTGGCCGTGGGCGGGCGCACTCCCGAGGACTTGCCCGCCGCGCATGTGCTCGCGGTGCCGCGCGCGCCGCAGACCAGCTCAGACACGTTGGAGTTCCGCCTCGCCAGTGCCGGCACCGGCGGCCCGCTGTCGTTGCCGCCGACGCTTGCGATGCACGTCCGTGCCGGTTACCCGCTGCTGTCCGGCGGCACCAACTTCTCCGTCCTCGCCTGCACTCAAGCCGCACCCGGTCACTACCGCGCACCACGCGGCGCGCTCGCCGCCGGCCCGGTGAGCGCCGAACTGCTCCTCGGCTCCAGCCTTTCGCCCGCGTTCCCGCTTGCGCTTGCCGATGCGGCCACCCTTGGCTCCGTCACATTGGCCACCCATCACAACCGCAATGACTACTACCGAGGCGAGGAAGTGCAGTTGGCCGTGGTCGTCCGCGCGTTGAAGGAAATCCCCGCCACCTCCGCGCGGCTCACCTTGCGCCACGAGTCGGGCGAGGAATTCCCGCTCGGTGAAATCTCCCTCGTCGCGCCCGCCGGCCAGACGCGCACCCTCTTCGTGAAGCTCCCCACCGCCCGCTGGCAGCTTGGCCGCAGCGAGCTTCACCTCGCCGCGCCCGGCCTGCTCACCTACGCGCACTCCGTCACGCTCTACTCGCCCACGCCGGCCACCACGTTCGCGCTGCCAAGTTGGATGACGGCAAGCTTCTCCGGTCCACCGCGCGTGGGCGGAGAGACGATTGCCAACCTCCTCATCGAGCAACGGCCCAGCAAGTTCCTCGCGCCCCACGAAGCAGCGCACTTCTCCGCGCAGCCGGGCGCGCCCCGCGCCCTTCACTCGTGGTTTGCTGCGGATGCGCTGCTGCCCACGCCCGCGAAGACCGCCACCTACGACGCCGACACGGAGCTCGAAATGGCCCTGGCTATGCGGCTCGGGCTGCGCTACGCGCCTGCCTATGGCTGGGGCATGAATGGCCAGGAAGCCGCGTGGAATCCCAAGCACTCGCTGCCTGAAGACCTCGCGCGCATGCGGCGACTCTGCTCGCTGATGGCGCAACGTCATCGGGACTTCGGCAACTACGCCGGCCTCCACCTCAACTGGTATCCCAGCTTCGGCGGTTACTGGGAAGAACATCCACCGACCGACGGCCACGTGGGCGTCCGCGCCTCGCGCCTCGCCGCCGAACTCGCGCAATTGAAGACCAACTCCCCCGTCCAGCCCGACCTCACCGAGCTGGACCGCGCCGTGCAAGCCCACCACTACCGTGTCGGTGCGTTGCCCCGGGCTTACCGCGCATGGACGGAGCAATCGTCGCGGCTCCTGCCCGGCCTCGCGGGCGAACCGCTTTCCGAGGACGTCGCGCAACCGGGCTTGTCCCCGCAGACGCCCATCGCGACTTCGTATCTGCCGGTGAGCTGGTTCAACCAGTCGGCGTATTACCCCAGCGTGTATTTCTCCACGCTGCCGGCGGCGACCGTTCACGCTTACACGGACTATGGCTTTTCGCCCTTCCAGCATTTGTGGGCGCTCGATTTCTGGGCGGCGGGCGTGGGCAGCAAACCCAAATGGCTCACCTCCATGTCCAACGGCCGCGACCTCATGCTTCAGCAGGCGCTGCTCGCGGTGGGACGCGGCGCGGCGGCCGTGGACCTGCACGGCGACGACCCCGCCGCGGCGAAGCTCCTCGCGCGGTTGCTCACCGCCTACGGTCCGATGTTCCGCCGGCTCACGCCCGAGAGCGATGTCGCCATCGTCACCTCCCTGCGCCAGCAATTCGCCGACAACAAGCTCGTCGGCAAGTGGATGGGCTACACCGGCGGCAGCTACTTCGACCTCTACACGAAGCTCTGGTATGCGCGCCGTCCGCCCGCCGTGTTGCTCGAAGAAGAGCTGACGCCCGAGCGGTTGCGGGCGTTCCGCGCGGTCTTTTTGGTGCATCAACAAACGCCGTTCCCAGCACCCGCGACGGCGGCCCTCGCGGGTTTCGTCGCGGGCGGCGGACGGGTCTTCAAGGATGAAGCCTCCGGTGCCGAGCTGCCCGGTCAGGTCTTCTCCCTCGCGCGGGGCGAATCCATCGGCCCGGCGTGGGACACGAAGCAATACCGTGACACGCGCGATGCCCACTTCGTCGGCGTGCAGGCCGGCTACGAAGCCGCCGCCCGCCCGCTCGATCAACTGCTCGCCCAGCTCCCGCCGCCGCGCGTGACCAGCGACTCGCACCACACCCTGCTGGCCACGCTCGCGGGCCGCGAAGCCGCCGTGGTCATGGCCGCCAATGACACGCACACGCCGCCGGGCATTCATCACCCGTGGAACTTCTGGTCCGCCACGCTGCTGGCGGCGGAAGGCCGGCTCAGCTTTGCGAAGGACTGCGTCGTTTACGACGTGCTGGCCGACGGCAAGGAGCTGCGCCCCACGCGCGGCGCGGACGGGCGCTTCACGTTGCCCGTCGCCTTCGACCGCGCCGCAGCGCGTCCGCTCGTGGTGTTGCCTGCCGCGTTGCGGGAGCTGCGGCTGGACCTCGCGCCCGGACGCGAGCCGGCACGAGTGGCCGTGAGCGTGGAAGTGGTGGACGCCCGGCAGCAGGTGCTGGCCGACGCGCTCCCGCTGGAGATTGCTCTGCTCGACGCCGCGGGCCGCAGCGTGGAAACGATTTACCGAGCGCTCGGCCCAGGCGAGCCGTGGCGGCTCGCGCTGCCCGCCGTCACCAAACCTCAAGCGTGGCGCGTTCGCGTGCGCGAACTGGTCTCCGGCTTGACCGCCGAGCAGGCCGTGCAGCCGCCGACCGCCGCGCCTGCCGCGCTCATCGCCTCGCCCGTGCTGGTGCCGCGCCCGGCGGATGTGCGGCAGTTTCTGACCCCGCCCGTGCCGTCCCCGGTGAGCAAGTCAACCGGGTTCGACCCATTGCAAGCCGTGGTCATGCCGGAGGATGCCGCCCTGCCGCCGAAGACTTCCGCCCGCGTGGTCATTCTGCTCGACCGCCCGCAAGTCACGGCCGCCGGTGCGGCGCTCACCGAGCTGGCCGCGCAGCTTGCCACGCAACTGCGCGCGCGCGGCCTCGACGCCCGCGTCGAGGTGGTGGACCCGCTGGACATCGTCGAGCTGCCGTTGCGCTGGCAGCTCACAGCCCGGGACCGCGCGCATCGTGAGGCCGTTGCCGCCGGTCAGCGCGTCGCCTCGGTGGCGTCGCTCTCCACCCGCTATTTTCAGGGCGAGAAGAAGTTGAACCAGCCGGACTTCCTGCACCCTGACTCCGGTTACGCCGAGCCAGCCACGCGGCACCGCATCAGCGACCATGTCGTGCTGTTGGGCACCATGGCGGACAACCGCTACCTCGCCGACCTGCACGCGACGGCGGGCCAGGCGGCCACCGAGCAGTTCCCCTCCGCTGGCGGGGCGTTGGTGCAGGTCGTTTTTGATGCCTTCACCGCTGGCCGCCACGCGCTCTCCGTGCAAGCCCCGGACCTGGCCGGCCTGCGTCGCGGTGTGGAAGCGGCGCTGGCGACGACCACGCCGGCTGCGGCTGCGGCTGCTGTCGCTCCCGCGACGGTCGCCGCCAAGACCAGCTCGGCGCAGCGCACCGCGTTGAATCTGGTGCGCGAGGACACGCTGGGCGCAAGCGTGTCGCCCATTGCCTTCACCAAGGATGGCGGCGTGCTCGCGAGCGCGAATTTGCAGGCGAACACCTACTTTCAGTTCACGCCCGGCGCGCAGCTCGCGAAGGCCTGGCTGGGCAAATACGGATTGCTCCCTGCCAGCAGCGGCAATGTCCTTTGGGCGCATCAGTGGTGGGGCGCGCCGGGATATGCGGACAAGCTCGTCCGCTGCGATGCCGCCGCGCGCCCGCAGTGGGTCATGGAGGCACCGCGCCACAGCGGCAGCTTCCAAGGCTGGCGGCATCCCGGCAGCACGGCGTTGCCGGACCGCGCGAGCGACGACCTGTTCCTCGCCGGCCACGGCCGCGTCGCGCGCGTCAACGCCGCCGGGCAGATGCTCTGGTTGCACGACGACACCGCGTCCGCGAATGACGTGCGCACCTTCCGCTTCCGGCGCGACTTCATGCTGCACGATGTCAGCCCGGACGGGCGGCACCTGCTGGTGGCGGCCTTTGGCATAGAGCCTTACAGCCATTTCGTCAGCCGCTTCGTGCGCCCGGCGCTGATGTTGTTTGATGCCGTCTCGGGCAAGCTGCTGTGGGCGAAAGAGGGCTTGCTCATTGACCACTCGGTCTGCGCGTTCACCACGGCGGGTGGACTGAAAATCCTCGCGGGCGACGCCACTCCCGAACGGCGACGGCTGCTGTTGCTCGGCCTCGACGGACGCGAAGAGTGGTCACTGCCGCGCGCGGAAGGCACTTCCGCCGCCGCGCTCACCGCAGACGGCAAGCGCGTCATCGTGCGTCCCGAAGCCGCGCGCGACCGCAGCCATCAAGTCATCGCCGAGCCGCAGGGGCTGGCGGTGATTGACCTCGCCACGCAGCGCACCACGGCCTTCCCGCTGGCGGCACCTGTGTCCGCTTGGCGGTTGCTGCCGCGCGCGGGCCGCGTGCTGGTGAGCACCACGGACGGCCAGCTCACGCTGTTCGAGAGCGACACGCGCCGCGTGTGGGAGCGGCAGTTCACTGGAGCGGCGAGCCTGCTGGTGTCCGAGGATGAGCAGCAGCTTGTCGTCGGCACCCCGGATGGTTTCCTCCGCTGGCTCGGGCCGGATGGCAGCCCGCGCCAGACTGCCGACCTCATGCCGCACAACCGCGTAACCGACCTCGCCCGCTACGTGCGCGACTACACGCAAGCGCCCGTGGGTGTGCCGCAGATGGAGCCCACGCCCGCGTCGCCGCCGACCATCGAGGCGCGTGGCCGGGGTGTGGTGAACTTCTCCACGAACCTCCTCGCTGGCCAGCCCGCGTCGGCTGCGTTGCTCGCCAAGCCTTTGACTGCGGAACACACGCTCACGGCGGAGCCCGTCGCCGGACGCACGCACGTCCTTTCCCTCGTGCAACGCGCGCCCGGCACCGCAAATGCCCGCCTGCTGGTGCGCGTGACCGCCGCCGGACGCAAGGAACCGCTGTGCGAGACCGAGCTGCCGGCGAGCGCGACGTGGGCGGAGCGCACGGTTGCGTGGCCGGTGCCGGCGGGCACGGGGCGGCTGACGATTTCCCTGCGCCCCGTCGGCACGAACGCGGCGGGTGTGGAGATTCAGCGCGCTGGTGTGTTCGCGATGAAGTTCGCCTCCGCCAACGTGCTGGCCCAGCGCGGTCCCGCAGACCCGACCGCAGCGCCGCGTGCGTTGCTGGACGAGGCGCAGGTGAAGCCACCCACGCTGCGCTACTTCGCGCCGAACGACGTGGATCTCACCGCCCGCGCGCGCGGCGCACCGCCGTTTCCCTGCACGCTGGAGCCGGCCACGCCCTTCGACGGGCGCGTGAGTGGGCAGCGCACTTCGTGGACCGGCAAGCCGCTCTCCGGCAGCACGCATGCGACGCTCGAGGTGAAGTTCGCCAAGCCAGTGAAGCTCGGTGCGCTGGCCGTCCACGAAGACCCGACCTCGGCCGCGCATTACACGGACACTTACGCGTTGCTCGCCCGCGAGGCAAAGACCGGCCGCGCGGTGCAGCTCGGCAGCGTCGTGGGCAACCGCAATCCTTTCAACCTGTTCGTCTTTCCGGCCATCGAGCTCGAATCACTCACCTACCTTTGGCTGAAGTCGCCGGATGGTCACGCGCGCCTGACGGAGTTGGAAGGCTACCGCGCGGAAGCGGACCTGCTGGAGTGAGGCAGACCGTTGTGTCTGCGCGCGCCGCGCCGGGGTTTTCCTTGCGACGCCAGCAGCCTTCCCAAACTATCCGCAGTCAATGTTCGCGCCCCGTCCGGCAACTCATCTCCCTCCGCGCGCATGATCGTGCTGCTGCTCTTCTTCTGCTCCGGGGCCACGGCGCTGGTTTATGAAGTCCTGTGGTCGAAGCACCTCTCGCTCATGCTCGGCAGCACGGTGCAGGCGCAGACGGTGGTGCTGGCGGTCTTCATGGGTGGGCTGGCGCTGGGCAACCGCCTCTTTGGCCGGCGCGCGGATGCGGCGGCGAATCCGCTCGCGCTCTACGGCAAGCTGGAGATTGCCATCGGCAGCTACGCCTTCTTCTTTCACCTGCTGCATCAGGCGGCGGATCGGATCTTCATCAGCGTCGGTGCGCCCTTGCTGGAGAAGCCGGTCGCCCTGCTCGGCCTGAAGGCGGTTTTGAGCATCGGATTGTTGCTGGGGCCGACCGTGTTGATGGGCGGCACGTTGCCGCTGATCGCCGCTTGGCTGAACCGGCGGGGCGTGGACGCCGGCCGGCTTTCGGCGCGCTTCTACTCGGTGAACAGCCTCGGCGCAGTCTGCGGTGCCTGGCTTGCCGGGTTCGTGCTCGTGCAGGCGATGGGCATCACCGCCGCGCTGCAACTCACGGCGATGGTGAACGTGCTGGTGGGCTTCGCCGCCCTCGGGCTCGCGCGGAAAGCGGAGCCAGCCGCGGCCTCGGTGCCCGCCACCGCAGTGGATGCGAGTGAAGTTTCCGCGCCTGTAGCGCAGGGCTCGGAGCCCGCTGCCCACGCCGGTCAAGCCTCACTCCCGTTCATCATCGTCGCGCTGACGGGTGCGGTCTCGATGGGCCTGGAAGTGCTCTCGGCCCGTTCGCTTGTGCTGCTCTTCGGGGCCTCGCTGCAAGCCTTCGCCATCGTGCTGATGTCGTTCATCCTCGGCATCGGGCTGGGCGGCGCGGTCATGGCCTCGCCGCGCACGCGGGGCTGGACGCGCGAGACGGCGACGGCGGTGTTGCTGCTCGGCGCGGCGGCCTGGATCGGGCTGCTGGTCGCGGGCATCGAGCACTGGGTGCATTTTTACCGCTGGGTGAAGACGGGCATCGCGCGCAGCGAGACGGGCTACACCTTTCATCAGCTTTTCTCCGGGGCGATGTCCTTGCTGGTGCTGGGTGTGCCCGCCGGCCTGCTCGGTGCGGTGCTGCCGCTGTGGATTCGCGAGCTGCCCCAGAGCGGTCCGGAGCTGGGCCGGGGCGTGGGCCGGTTGCTGACGTGGAACACGCTCGGCGCGGTCGCCGGCACGCTGGCGACGGGTTTTGTGCTCATGCCGCAGCTCGGGCTGCGCGGGGCGTTCCTCGTGCTGGCGCTGGGGCTGTGTGCGGCGGTGTGGTTGCTGGGGCAGAAGCTCGCTCGCGCCCCGCTGCAGTTTTACGCCGGAGCGGTTGGAGTCGGGCTGTTGCTGGCCGGCGCGCTGGGCGGCGAAAGCTGGCGGCACCTGATGAGCTCCGGTGTCTTCCGCCTGCGGGAGACTGAGTTGAACCGCGACTATCTCTCGCACCGGCAGAAGCACGTCAAAATCCACTTCTACGAGGACGCCGCCGATGCCTCGGTCGCCATCGAGCAAGGGGACGGCGCGGGCATGAGCGACCAGTTGGTGCTGCGCATCAACGGCAAGCCCGACGCCACCTCACGCGGGGACATGGCCACGCAGTATTTGCTCGCGCATCTGCCCCTGCTGGCACGGCCGGAGAGCAAGGACATCTTCGTGCTCGGTTTTGGCAGCGGCGTGACGGCGGGCGCGTTGCTGGGTCATCCGGTGAGCGGGGTGACGGTGGCGGAGAACTGCGAGCCGGTGCTGCGGGCGGGAAAGTTCTTTGCGCCTTGGAATCGCGGCGTGCTGACCAACCGCCTCGCGCGCATCGTGGGCGAGGATGCGCGAACGCTGCTCAAGCTCGGCCCGCAGCGTTACGACGTGATCATCAGCGAGCCGTCGAATCCGTGGATGGTCGGCGTCGGCAGCGTGTTCAGCCGCGAGTTCTACGAGTTGTGCGCCAGCCGCCTGAAGGAGGGCGGCATCATGACGCAGTGGTTCCACGTCTATGAGATGCACGATGGCATCGTGGAGCTGGTCTTCAACACGTTCGCCAAGGTGTTTCCCCATTTGGAGATCTGGGACCCGGGCACGGGCGACCTGATTCTGCTGGGCTCGCAAAAGCCCTGGCGCACCGGTGCCGAGGTGTGGCAGGCCGTCTTCGACCGCGCCGAGCCGCGCAAGGATCTTGCCGCCATCGGGCTGCTGTCCCCGCAGATGGTCTGGGCGCGGCAGCTTGCGTCGCAACGCACGGCGCGGCTGTTCATCGAGAACGGCCCGGAGCAGTCGGATGAATTTCCCGTGCTGGAATACGAGGCGCCCCGGGCGTTCTTTGTGGGCGGGCTGGCCAAAGGCTTCCTCCAGTTCGATGAGCGCACCCGGCAGTTCCAGCTCGCGCCTCCGCCGAAGCGCCTCGCGTTGCACACGGCCTCGGCGGAGCAGCTTGCGCCGGTTTTCCCCCAGTATGGCTCGGTCAATCCCGAGGTCGCTCAGGCGGCGGGGAACCGTGTCTTCAGCCTGACGAACCGCTTCGCCACGCTGCCGCCCACGAACATCTTCATGCCGCCGCTGGCTGCGGAGGATTACCAGGCACTCGTCATCAATGTGGAGCAGTGGCTGCGGGCCGGGGGCACCAATCAGACCTCGCTCACCATGAACGACGTGGGCGATGCCATCCGCGAGTGCCTCGCCCATGGGGAGCTGGAGCGGGCCAGGGCACTGCTTGGCCTGGCCGGGGGCCGGCTCAAGAACGGCGCGGAACTGCGCTTCCTCGAACGGGTCTGGCAGCGCGAGACGACGGCCGCCAAGCCATGATCCTCGGGCTCATTTCCGACACGCACGACTACTTCGATCCCCGGATCGCCGACCACTTTGCCGGGGTGGAGCACATCCTGCACGCGGGTGACATCGGTTCAGCGCGGATCATTCAGCAGCTCGAAGCCATCGCGCCCGTCACCGCTGTGCTGGGCAACAATGACTTCGATCCGACCTGGCGGGAGACCGAGGTGGTGACGCTGGCCGGGCGGAAGTTTCTGGTGCATCACATCGTCGGTGTGCGGGCGCTGGCGGAGGGGATTCGCGACCGGATTGCGCGTGAGCAGCCGGACGTGGTGGTCTTCGGCCACACCCACCAGCCGCACGAGGAGCAACGCGGCGGGACGCTCTTCCTGAACCCCGGTTATGCCGGCAAGCCGCGCTTTGGCATGGAGCGCAGTGTCGCCCGGCTGCACTGCGAGCCAGCCGCATTGCGGGTTGAATTCCTGCCGCTGTAGGCCCGCGTGCTGCGATCGCAGTCGGCGCAGGTGCCGGCTCAGACGAACTTGCCTGGATTCAAGATGCCGCGCGGATCCAGCGCCCGTTTCACGGCGCGGTGCAACTGGCGGACATCCTCGTTCGCTGCGAGCGGCCACCAGGGTTTCTTGGCCAGGCCGATGCCATGCTCGCCGGTGATGACGCCGCCCCACGCCAGGATTTGCTTGAAGAGGTCATCCAAGGCCGCGTCCGCCCGCGCCCGATTGCCGGGCAGCGTGTAGTCCACCATCACGTTGACGTGGATGTTGCCGTCCCCCGCGTGGCCGAAGCAGGCCACCGGCAGCCCGTGTTGCTTCTGCAAACGGGCGGCAAAGCGGAACAGCTCCTCCAGCCGGCCGCGCGGGACGGTGATGTCCTCGTTTAATTTGGTGAGGCCGGTGTCGCGCAGGCTGTAGCTGAACTCCCGGCGCAACCCCCACAACGACTCGACTGCCGCGCTGCCGAACGCGCGGTTGATGAAGACCGGCTGCTGCGCGGCGACGAGCCGCTCCACCTCGGCCAGCTCGGCGCGCACGGATGGCTCCTGGCCGTCCAGCTCCACGAAGAGCATTGCCCGGCAGCCGGCGAGCTGCTCGCTCTTGGTGCGCTTGCAGGCGGCGGCGAGCGTGAACTCATCCGCAATCTCCAGCGCGCAGGGCAGGAAGCCGGCCTGGAAAATCGCGGCCAGAGATCGCGCCGCGCCGCGCGTGGTGTCGAACCCGACGCCCAGCAAGGCCCGGTAGGGCGGCCGCGGCAGGAGCTTGAGCGTGGCTTCGGTGACAATGCCCAGCAACCCCTCGGAGCCCACAAACATGCGGTGCAGATCGAAGCCCGTTTTGTTCTTGTGGCAGCGGCTGCCCAGACGCACGAGGCGGCCGTCCGCGAGTGCCACTTGCAAGCCGAGCACGTAGTCCCGCGTGACGCCGTATTTGAGGCAGCGCGGCCCGCCGGCGTTGGTGGCGATGTTGCCGCCGAGCGAGCAGTCGGCGCGGCTGGCCGGATCTGGTGGGTAGTAGAGGCCGCGT
>Ga0255204_1000260_pt1 | contig 16651 bp, 13 predicted proteins | sample Miss_Colum_RepC__2_FD_188418 | JGI IMG/M metagenome (GOLD analysis project Ga0255204, IMG submission 188418) | Freshwater microbial communities from Mississippi River, Louisiana, United States - Miss_Colum_RepC_8h | ecosystem: Environmental > Aquatic > Freshwater > River | place: USA: Louisiana... | reverse complement strand
AACATTGGCGTTGGGAATTCGCGCTCGTGGACGAGCACGGGGCCGAGGTCGCGATTCCCGCCGCCTCAACCCACGAAGCCTCCGCCACGCGCGGACCGGCGCTCATCGGCCGGGCGTTCACGGCCTTCCCCCGGCGCGGCAAGATGGTGCTGCTGCGGATCTACGAGCGGGCCCCCGCCGGTGGCCGGACGTTGCAGGCGTCCTTTCACTTCGCCAACCCAGCCCCCGGCCCGCAGCCGGAATGGCGGCCGCAGCCACCACCCGCACGCGTGCGGCAAGGGGGTCTGGAAATCACCTTCAAGCAGTTGCAGACCGGTCTGGGTGAAGGTTCCGAGCCACGCACACCCAAACCGGGCGAGCAGACTTGGGCGCGGGTGGACTTCGAGGTGAAGGAAAATGGCGTGGTGAGCGACGCGTGGACGCCCGACGGCATTGAGCTGTCGGACGCCACCGGGAACCAGCTCCGCCAACGCTCCTGGTCCAGTGGCGGGCGGGGCGGCCTAACGCATCTCCGCTGGGCACCCCACCTCTGGTCTAGCGAGGCGGCGTGGAAGCTCCGCGCCGAGTTCGCCCGCAACGAGCGGGCGGTGTTCAGCACCAACGAGCTGATCGTTGTGACCGGACTGGCGCTGCCGGCGGCGGACTCGGTCACCGAACTGAATCTCTCCACCAACCGGCTTGGTCACACGGTGCGCGTGCTTGGCCTGTCCAACGGCAGGGGCAAGTTTGGCAATCGGGACACCCGCATGAGCAGCTCGGGGATCTGCATCGAAGTGGACGTTTCGCCCGAACTGAACACCCGCAAGCGGCTCACGGTGTTGAACGTGCGCGATGACCAGGGCCGGAAGGTGGACACCAGCGGGGCCGGCAGCGGTGGCGGCTCCTATTCGTTCAATTTCACGCCGATGCCCGACGCCCGGAGCCTGGACTTCTCCTTGGCAGTCCAAGAGGTCGTTCTCGGCGAGTTCGTCGTGAAACCCACGCAGTTCGCTCCCAAAAACCTCCCCGGAAAGTAGCTTTCGGCCGGTGACGGCCCACTTTGCCCCTTGAACTTTGCCCCGTGAAACCTACGCTCCGCCGCCATGAGTGACCGTCCCGCGACTCGTCTTGCCCGCTGGCCATCGCTGCTGCTGTTCCTAATCGGCGCGGCGATGCTGGATTACTTTGCCTGGTGGGTGGTGGAAAAGAGCGATCATCCCATCAACATCTGGATCGGCGTGCTGGCCTTGGTGGCCGTGGCCGGCGCGGCGTGGTGCTCTGTATACCCTTTCATCACCGATGCCGAGACGGGGGCGAAGCTGGAGGAACTCGACAAGCTGCAGTCCGCCGCGCACCAGATTCAAAACCTCGAAAAGGTCGCCAACCAGATCACCATCGCCACCTCGCAGTGGCAAAACGTGCAGGAGCACAACACCAAGGCCATCGAATCAGCGAAGCAGGTCTCCGAGGAAATGACGCAGGAGGCCCTTCGCTTCGCCGACTTCATGAAGAAGGCCAGCGACTCCGAGAAGGCGACCCTCCGCCTCGAAGTGGACAAGCTCAAGCGCACGGAGGCCGACTGGTTGCAGGTCGTGGTCCGCGTGCTGGATCACGTGTATGCGCTCAACCGTGCAGCGAAGCACTCCGGCCAGCAGAACCTCGTCGAGCAGCTTGCGCACTTCCAGAACGCCTGCCGCGATGCCGCACGCCGCATCGGTCTGGTCGCCTTTGCCCCCGCAGCCGGAGACTCCTTCGAGCCGGGCCAGCACCAGACCGCCGATGGCCGGAAGGATGTGCCCGACGACGCGAAGGTCTTTGAAACGGTGGCCACCGGCTACACGTTCCAAGGGCAGATGCTCCGCCCCGCTCTCGTGCTGCTGGACCCGCCGAAAGGCCCGTTGCCCGCGCAGCCCCCAGTGGCCACCGCGCCGCCGGCCAATGAGCCGGCCGAGGAAGCCTCGGCGAGCTGATTCGTTGGAGCGGGAACTGCATCGCTCCGGTGAGAGCGACACCCGGCGGGCAAGAGTGCCCGCCCCACACTTGCTCAAAGCTTGAAGAAGATCTTCCGCTTCCAGAGCCAGTAGAGGACGCCCCACTCGGCGGCGAGGACGAGCGAGGCTTGCAGGACGTTGCCCCAAAGTCCGAGCGGCTCCGGCCACGCGTAGTTCGCGGGCTTGGCGATGGCGTCGGCGAGATGCGGGTAGTCAAAGACCAGCGCGGCGAACGGCTTCGTGAAAACCGCGATGCCCCGGTCGAAGAACGAGCCTCGGAAAAGCTGCGCCATGCTGTAGGCGAAGATGGAGTTCATCCCCACCACGACGAGGAAGGTCGGCCAGCGACGCCAGCCCTGCACCTCGATGAGCCAGTAGAACGCGAGCAGGAACACAATCGTCCAGCCCGCCGCCCAAAGCGTGAAGCTCGCGGTCCAGATGCGCTTCACCATTGGCACCAGCGGTGTCGTGCCTGCGCTCAAGAGCCAGCCGAGCGCGAAGCCCGCGACGGCGGCGAGGGCGAGGAATTGCATCACGCGCGGCTTGGGCAGCTCGCTGCCGACGAGCCGCCCGCACATCACGCCGAAGAGAATCGTGGCGGTCGAAGGAATCGCGTTCAGCCCCACGTAGAAGCCGCTGTAGTTGCGGCCCACCATCCACAGGTCGAAGGCCGAGCCGAGGTTATTGTTGCCCATCACCCACGCGCCGGCGGGGTCGTTGCCGGGATAGAACATCCACACGAGCGTGTAGCCGATGAGGATGAGCGCAGCCGTGATGCCCTGCGTCCAGCAGCTGCGGCCGAGCAGGAAAAACGCGAGCAGGTAGCCGGCGGCGATTTGCTGAAGCACGCGCATGAAGCCAACGGTGAAGGCGCTGCTGGTCACGCAATCGAGCACGATGCCGAGGAGGCAAAGATTCACCGCGCGCAGAGCGGCGTGTCGAAGTTGCAGGCCCCACGAGTCACCGGCGGCCTGCCGTTTCGCGAACGCAAAGGGCATCGCCACGCCGACCATGAACATGAACGCGGGCTGGATGAGGTCCCAAAAGACGCAGCCTTCCCACTTCACATGGTCCACCTGCGCGGCCAGCCAGCCCCAGTTCGGGTCGTTCTTGAAGGTGGCGAAGCCAAGCCCGTTGCAGATGAGCAGCGCCATGATGAAACCGCGATAGGCGTCGAGCGAGAGCAGGCGTTCGGTCAACTTCCCCGGTGCGACGGGCGCATTCGTGACGATGCGCGCGGGCGGTGGTTCGATGCGGTCAACCGTGGAAGGTGGTTCAAGCGTGGCGCTCATGGATGCTGGCTATGGACGCGGCGACGGAGGGGAAGTTCAAGCGATGGAGCGCGGATACCCAGTCCACCAGCGCTCGGCTTTTGCCAATTTCAGCCGGGTAAAATTCCTTCGAGCCGGACGCGGCCTCGACTAGACTGTCCGCCGGTTCAATGCTCCGCCAATTGCCATGAACAACACCGTTGCCTCGCTGCCGGACAATCTTCACCTCACCCGCTGGGTTGCTGACATCGCCGCACACTGCCAGCCCGACTCGATTCACTGGTGCGACGGTTCGCCAGCGGAACGGCAGGCGCTTACCGCCGAGGCCGTCACGCGCGGCATTCTCATCCCGCTGAACCAAACCAAGTGGCCCGGCTGCCACTACCATCGCTCGAATCCGAACGACGTGGCCCGGGTGGAGCAATGCACCTTCATCTGCACGCACACCGCCGAGGAGGCCGGCCCCACCAACAACTGGGCCGCGCCGGCCGAGATGCGCGCAAAGCTCATGGGGTTGCTCGCGGGCGCAATGCGCGGGCGCACGATGTATGTGGTGCCGTTCCTCATGGGGCCGCCCGGATCGCCGCTCGCGCGCGTGGGCGTGGAGTTGACCGACTCGATTTACGTGGTCCTGAGCATGGGCATCATGACGCGCATGGGTCGAGTGGCCCTGGAGCAGCTTGGCGGGGGCGAAGAGTTCACGCGCGGCATCCATTCGATGCTCGATGTGAATCCCGAGCGCCGCTTCATCGCGCACTTTCCGCACGAGAACACGCTCATCTCCGTCGGCTCGAACTACGGCGGCAACGTCCTGCTCGGGAAGAAGTGCATGGCGCTGCGCCTCGCGTCGTATTGGGGTCGCGACGAAGGCTGGCTCGCGGAACACATGCTCGTGCTCGGCGTCGAGACGCCGGACGGGAAGAAGACCTTCGTGGCCGGCGCGTTCCCCAGCGCGTGCGGCAAGACGAACTTCGCCATGCTCAAGCCGCCCGCGCGCTTCGCCGGCTGGAAGGTCTGGACCGTCGGCGACGACATCGCGTGGATGAAGCCCGGCCCAGACGGTCGCCTCTTCGCCATCAATCCGGAGACCGGTTACTTCGGCGTCGTGCCCGGCACGAATTACAAGTCCAACCCCAACGCGATGGAGTGCATGCGGAAGGACACCATCTTCACCAACGTCGCGCTCACCGCCGACGGCGACGTGTGGTGGGAGGGCAAGGACGAACCGCCGCCCGCCGAGTGCCTCGACTGGCGCGGCCAGCCTTGGACGCCCGCATCAAAAGAGAAGGCTGCGCATCCTAACAGCCGATTCTGCGCGCCCATGACCAACAACCCGATGCTCGCGCCCGAGGTCAACGACCCCGCCGGCGTGCCCATCAGCGCGATTATCTTCGGCGGCCGGCGCACCAACACGATGCCGCTCGTGTATCAGGCCTTCAACTGGGTCCACGGCGTCTATGTTGGCGCCACCATCGGCTCCGAGACGACCGCTGCCGCCACCGGCGCGGTGGGCCAGGTGCGCCGCGACCCGATGGCGATGCTGCCCTTCTGCGGCTACAACATGGGCGACTACTTCCGCCACTGGCTGTTCATGCGCCGGCTCATCCAGCACCCGCCGCGCATCTTCAACGTGAACTGGTTCCGCAAGGACGCCGAGGGCAAGTTCCTCTGGCCTGGCTACAGCGAGAACATGCGGGTGCTCAAGTGGATTGTGGACCGCTGCCGGGGCGACGCGAACGCGAACGAGGCGCTGCTCGGCTGGGTGCCCAGCGCGCACGACTTCGACCTCGACGGCCTCGACGGCTTCAACGCCGAGCGCTTGGAGCAGGCCCAGAGCACCGATGTCGAGGAATGGCGGCGCGAGGTGCTGCAACAGGACGAGCTGTTCATGCGCCTCTACTCGCACCTGCCGAAGGAGATTATTTTCCAGCGGGAGTTGCTGATTGCGCGTCTGTGATGAGTGGGGCGGGGAAGTATGCAGTGTTCAGTAATCAGTGTTCAGTCTGCCACCCGAACCACCCAACGCCCTCTGAACACTGAATACTGAACACTGCAGACTTCCCCGCCGTGACCCGCTCCCAACCCCTCTGCCCCACCGCCGACCTCCTGCCCGGCATGACGCGCAAGTTCGTCTTCACCCACGAGGGCATCCGGCGCGAGGGCTTCGCGGCGAACGTGCGCGGGCACCTTGTCGCCTACGAAAACGCCTGCCGGCATATCCCCATGCCGCTGGACGACGACAACGACTTCTTCACGACGGATGGCAACTTCTTCATCTGCCGCACGCACGGCGCGATTTATGAGCCGCTGAATGGCCGCTGCATCCACGGGCCTTGCGGTGGACTGAGCTTGAAATCGCTGCGGGTGGTCGAGGTGGAGGGCGAGCTGTGGATTGTGCTGCCAGAGGAGCCGACTTGAGGCGGACACTCCTGGCTACCGGGCGGGATACCGGAGCGAGGCACGACCGCGCAACGAAGGTCAGCTCTCATTAGCACCCGGCTTCAGCCGGGTGTCGCAGCCGGATTGCCAACGCCAGCCGTTTCAACGGCTTCTGGGCTGAGACGAAACTGTTGAAACAGTTTCTGCGTCGCTGGCCGGTCCTTCACCGGGCTGAAGCCCGGTGCTAATGAGAGGACTTCGCCCGCCTTGCGAGAGCTGGGTGAGCGGATGTCGCGCCTCGGAGACAGGAGTGTCCCCTTTACTCAGGCTTGAACATCCCTTCCCGCCCGCCGTCGAAGCGCCTCGTTCTTAAGTCAACAAACCAACCAATGAAACGCACCACGCTCCTCTCCACCCTCGCCCTTGCCACCTTGCTCGCCTCGCCCTTGCCGCTCTTCTCGCAGGCGAAACCCGACGCCAAGAAAGACGCGAAGCCAGAGGCGAAGAAGGATGCCAAGCCGACGAAGCCCAATCCTGTCCAGGCCCCCGATGTTGCCGCCCCGAAGTTCCAAAACGGCGAGCCGAGCGAGGGCTTCATCAAGACCCACGAGCGCTTCGTCGCCCTTGCCAAGGCCGGCGGCGTGGATGTGCTCTTCCTGGGTGACTCCATCACCGCAGGCTGGGGCGGCGCGAAGGAGATTTGGGAAAAGAGCTTTGCCGCCTACAAGCCCGCCAACTTCGGCATCGGCGGCGACCGCACGCAGCATGTCCTCTGGCGCATCACCAACGGCGAGCTCGACGGCATCAAGCCCAAGGTCGTCGTGCTGATGATCGGCACCAACAACTCGGGCACCGACGAGGCAGACGGCATCGCCAAGGGCGTGACCGCCATCGTGAAGGCCATCCACGCGAAATCCCCGGCCACGAAAGTCCTCCTCCTCGCCGTGTTCCCGCGCGGTGAGAAGCCCAACCCGCAGCGTGAGAAGCTCGCGAAGGTCAACGCGACCATCGCGAAGCTCCACGACGGCAAGAGCGTTCACTACCTCGACATCGGCGCGAAATTCCTCACGGCCGACGGCACGCTCACGAAGGAGGTCATGCCCGACTTCCTGCACCTCTCGAAGGCCGGCTACCAGATCTGGGCCGACGCCATCACGCCCAAGCTCGCCGAGTTGACCAAGTGATTCATTGCAGCGCGGCCGCAGATGCCGCGCCAGTTTCCTGTCTGGGACAACCAATGGGGCCCGCGCGTGAGCACGGGCCCCATTGTGGTTTGCTCGTCTGACGTTTGTCCGCGCCCCGGCCAGCCCCAAAGAGCTACTGACACCGCGCGAATCCGGTGCATACTCGCGGGCGTCAAAAAAAGCGCGATGAAACAACTGTTTCCCACGGCGGCTCTGCTCTTCGCCCTGCTCCTTTCCACCCTGGAATACGGCCGGGCGGCGACCCCCAAACCCACCGCCGCCGACCTCGCGTTTTACGAGCAAACCGTGAAGCCCATCCTCGCGGGCGCGTGCTTCGAATGCCACAGTCACGAGGCCAAGAAGTTCAAGGGTGGCCTAGCGTTGGATTCCTCGGCCGCGATTCTCAAGGGCGGCGACACCGGACCAGCCGTGCTCCCGGGGGATGTGGAGAAGAGCCTGCTCATCAAGGCCGTCCGCTACACGGACGCGGACCTCCAGATGCCGCCCAAGAACAAGAAGCTCGGCTCGGACCAGATTGCCGCGTTGGAGAAGTGGGTAAAGCTCGGCGCGCCGATGCCCGAGGCCACCGGCGAGAAGCAGACCGTGCGGCGCGGGAAAATCACTGAGGAGGACAAGCAGTGGTGGGCGTTTGTGCCGGTGAAGAAGCCGGCGGTGCCCTCCATCGGCCATCGGCCATCGGCCATCGGCAATGCAATTGACGCTTTCATCCTCCAAAAGCTCGCCGCCGCCCAACTCACGCTCTCTCCGCCCGCGGACCGCGTCACCCTGGCTCGCCGGGTTTACTTCGATCTCACCGGCCTGCCGCCGACGCCCTTCGAGCTCGACCAGTTTCTCAAAGACCAGTCTGCCGATGCCTACGAGAAGCTCGTGGACAAACTCCTCGCCAGCCCGCGCTACGGCGAGAAGCAGGCACGCCACTGGCTCGACCTCGTGCGCTATGCCGAATCCGACGGCTACCGGGCAGACGGCTACCGTCAGAACGCATGGCGCTATCGGGATTACGTGGTGAAGTCGCTCAATGCGGACATGCCCTACGATCAGTTTGTCCGCGAGCAACTGGCCGGGGATGAACTTTACTTCCGCACGCCGCCCGAGCACCGCAACCCGGAGCACCTGGTGGCCACCGGCTACTTCCGGGCCGGCATTTACGAATACAACAACCGCGACGTGCGCGGGCAGTGGCAGCGCATCATCGAGGACATAACCGACACCTCGGCAGATGTTTTCCTCGGCGTGGGCCTGCAATGCGCGCGCTGCCACGACCACAAGTTCGACCCGTTGCTCCAGAAAGATTACTACCGCTTCCAAGCCTTCTTCTCGCCCTTGCTCCCGCGGGAAGACCTGACGCTGGCCACGCCCACCGAGCGCACGGCCTACGAAGCGAAGCTGGCCAAATGGGAAGCAGCCACCGCCGACCTCCGGGCCGAGCTCGAAACATTGCTCGAGCCAGCCCGCAAGAGCACGGAGAAGAGCGCCATCGAGATGTTCGTCGAGGACATCCGGGCAGACATCCTCAAGCCCGTCGCGCAGCGGACGCCCTACGAGCATCAAATCGCCGAACTCGCCTTCCGGCAGGTCGCGTATGAATTCACGAAGCTCGACACGAAACTCAAAGGCGACGCCAAGGAGCGCGTCATCGCCTTGCGGAAGAAGCTGACGGAATTCGACGCGCTCAAACCCGCACCACTCCCGTCGAACTACGGAGCCACCGACGTCAGCGCCGTCGCCCCGCCCACGCTCCTCCCCAAGGGCAAGGAGAAGCAGCCGGTGGAACCGGGCTACCTGAGCGTGCTGGATGAGAAGCCCGCCACGGTGAAGCCGTTGGCCAATTCCACCGGCCGCCGCAGCGAACTGGCCCGCTGGCTGACCGCGCCGGAAAACCCGCTGACCGCGCGCGTGATGGTGAACCGCCTTTGGCAAGGGCACTTCGGCCGCGGCCTCGCTGCCAACGCCAGCGACTTCGGCAAGCTGGGGGAGAAGCCGTCGCACCCCGAGTTGCTCGACTGGCTCGCCGCCACGTTCGTTGAAAAGGGCTGGAGCCTGAAGGCGATGCACCGGTTGATGGTGACGAGCGCAACCTATCGGCAAGCCTCCGTAGCAGCCGACGTAAGGAGGCTCCCATCTCCCCAGCCCCAAGACGCCAAACACCGGACTCAGTCAAGTCAGAGCCTCCTCACGTCGGCTGCTACCACCGACCCCGAGAACAAGCTGCTCTCTCACTTCCCCGTCCGCCGTCTCGAGGCCGAGCAAATCCGCGACACCATCCTCGCCGTCACCGGGCAGTTGAAGTTCGAGCCCGCCGGCGGCCCGAGCACCGACCAGCTCACTCCGCGCCGCTCGATTTACAGCAAGTGGCTCCGCAACGCGCCCGACCCGCTGCTCAATGTCTTCGACCTCGCCGAGCCGTTCCAAAGCGTGTCGCAGCGCAACGTGACCACCACGCCGCCGCAGGCGCTGCTGCTGCTTAACAGCCAGATGATGCTCCGGCACGCACGGGCCTTCGCCAACCGGCTCGAGGAAGAGCATCCCAGCAGCGACGAGGACATGGTCAACGCCGCTTACCGCCTCGCCTTCAGCCGGGAACCGAAACCCGCCGAGCGCGCCGCCGCCCTCCAGTTCCTGAACTCACAGAAGGAGCGCCTGGGCGGGAAGCATGTAGCCGCCAGCACGAAGGGTTTCGCCGCCGAGAAGATGCCCTACCGCGACGGCGTCGCCGCCGTCATCTCGCCGGACATGGGCGGCGAAGTCCTGGCAGTGCCCGACAGCCCGAGCTTTCCCGCCGGGGACTTCACCATCGAGGCCAACATCCTCGCCCGCACCGTGGACGCCACCGCCGCCGTCCGCACCATCGCCGCCAAGTGGAGCGGTGACTCCAAGAAACCCGGCTGGGGCTTCGCCATCACTGGCGCGGCCTCGCGCCGCAAGCCGCAGACGCTGGTGCTCCAAATCATCGGCGTGAAGCAGGACGGCAGCTTCGGCGAGGAAGCCATTTTCTCTGACCAGGTGCTCGCGCTGGCCAGGCCTTACTCCGTGGCCGCCAGCGTGAAGCTCGCCACTGCGAGCGCGCCCGGCGAAGTCACCTTCTACGTGAAGGACCTGTCCAACGACGACGAACCGCTCTCCATCGCCAAAGTGCCGCACAAGATTACCGGCGGCTTCGCCAACCCGCTCGCGCTGAACCTCGGTGGCCGCTCCGGCAAAGGCGGCGGCTTCGACGGCATGATTGACGACGTGCGGCTCTCGACCGGCGCGTTGAAGCAAGCCGACTTGCTGCTCGGTGCGGAAGCCTCGGTCAACGAGGCCACCGTCGGCCTCTGGCAGTTCGAATCCAAGCCGAGTTCTTACAAGGACGCCTCGAAGCACGCCAACGACATCCAGCCCAAGCCCACCGGCGCGAAGGCCACCGCCACCACGCGGGCCAGCGCGATGGCCGACCTCTGCCACGTGCTGCTGAACGCGAACGAGTTTGTGTATGTGGATTGAACGAGTCCCGCGACCGCGCTAACTTGCCCCGCAATGCTGAAAAGTCCGCCAGCCGTCATCACCGCCCCGGATTACTTCGCCATGCCGGCGGGGCCGCCGTATTTCCAACTCGTGGAGGGAAAGCTGTTTATGACCCCGTCGCCGGCGTTCTATCACCAGAGCGTCGCCTTTAACATCGCCTATGGCCTGCGCCGTTTTTTGGAGGAAAATCCAATGGGCCGGACTGCCATCGCCCCAAGCGACGTGCAGCTCGACTTCGTAAACGTCCATCAGCCAGACGTGTATTTCATTTCCAACGAACGGCTCAACATCCTCACCAAGCAAGGCCCGGTCGGCGCGCCCGACCTCGTGGTGGAAGTTCTTTCCCGGAGCACGGCTCGACTGGACAAAGGCCCTAAGCTCCGCGTCTATGCTCGCTCCGGAGTGAAGGAGCTCTGGCTCGTGGACAAGGAGAAGAAGGAAGTGGCGGTCTATCGATTTGCAGAGAATATCAGCGAGCCGGTTACGACTGTGCGTGGCCGGCAGAAGCTGACTACGCCGCTGCTGCCAGGATTGAAGCTCGCGTTGGCGAAGGTGTTTGAAGAATGAGCGCATTTCCACATCGCCACAAACTGGTATTCTGCTCTGCGGCTTCGGTCGTCATGGCCGTGACCGGGATTGTCCTTGCCGGTGCCGGTCAGGACCGGATTGGGGCGCTGGCCGTCGCAATTGCTGTGAGCTTTGCATCGGGTGTCGCTTTCGCGAACGGGCACGCGAAACCCTTCTCCAAATGACAGCCAATCCCTGCGCCGATCGCGCAAGACAAATTCACTGACATGAACGACCCCCGCTGTTTCCGCTACGGCCAGGTTTCCTCCCGCCGCGATTTCCTCTCCAAGACCGGCGCGGGCTTTGGCGCGGTCGCGCTGAGTTCGCTGCTCGCGGAGAACCCCTTGCGCGCCGCGCCCGCCATCGCGCCGCTCGCGCACTACGCCGCGAAGGCCAAGAGCGTCATCTTCCTCTTCATGGAGGGCGGGCCGTCACACCTCGACTCCTTCGACCCGAAGGAGGCCTTGAAGAAGCACGCGGGTAAGCCGCTGCCGCCGAGCTACACCAAGGGCCTCATCACCGCGATGGGCGAAATCAACTCGCCCATCTTCCCCGACCAGCGGAAGTGGCAGCAATACGGCCAAGCCGGCCTCTGGATTTCCGACTGGTGCAAGCACGTCGCCGAGTGCGCGGATGACATCGCGGTGCTGCGCTCCTGCTGGGCCAACGGCATCGTCCACTCCAACGGCGTGTGCCAGATGAACACCGGCTCCATCCTCGCGGGCCGGCCCTCGCTTGGCGCGTGGGTGAGCTACGGCCTCGGCACGCAGAACCAGAACCTGCCAGCGTTCGTGGTGATGCAGGACAGCAACAGCACCGTCACCAACGGCCCGCGCAACTGGGGCGCGGGCTTCATGCCCGCCGTCTATCAGGGCACGCGCATCCTGCCCGGCAACGAGCCCATCGCGAACCTCAACACCCCCGAGGGCGTCAGCGACGAGCAGCAGCGCGGCAAGCTGGACTTCCTCAACGCCGTCAACCGCCAGCACGCCACCGCGCGCCCGCAGCAATCCGAACTCGACGCCCGCATCGCCGCCTACGAGCTGGCCTTCCGCATGCAGGCCGAGGCACCCGATGCGGTGGACCTCTCGAAGGAGACCGAGGCCACGAAAAAGCTCTACGGCATGGATGATTCCGTGGCCGCGCCGTTTGGCCGCATGTGCCTGCTCTCCCGCCGGCTCGTCGAGCGCGGCGTGCGCTTCGTGCAGCTCTACAGCGGCGCGGGCAGCAAGTGGGACGCGCACAGCGGCATAGAGAAAAACCACGGCGACCGCTTCCGCGAGACCGACCAACCCGTCGCCGGCTTGCTGAAGGACTTGAAATCGCGCGGTCTGCTCGACTCGACGCTCGTCATCTGGGGCGGCGAATTTGGCCGCACGCCCATGAGCGAGAAAGGCAATGGCCGCGACCACAATCCGACCGGCTTCACGATGTGGATGGCGGGCGGCGGAGTGAAGGGCGGCCAAGTCATCGGCACGACCGACGAGTTCGGACTCTACGCCGTCGAGGATCGCCTGCACGTCCACGACCTGCACGCGACGATTCTCCACCTGCTCGGCATCAACCACGAGAACCTGGTTTACAGCTACAAAGGCCGCCCCGAGCGCGCGACGATGAACGAGGGCGAGATTTACCGGAAGATTACCGGGTGAAGCCCGCCTTGACCGCAACCGACCCCAAGAACAGATTCGCCCCATGACACTCACCCTGCCCAAAGCCCAGGAGCGCGTCGTGAACCGGCTGGTCCGCTCCGGCAAGTTCCCCAACTCGCAGGCCGTGCTCCGCGAGGCCATCAAGCGGCTGGCGCGGGACCCCGAAGGCGTTTTCTCCCCGCAGCCTGCGGCTCCCGTGCCGGACTATCAGCCCACACCGGAAGAGTTGGCTGAGGAGCGTGCCGTGGGGGCTTGGGCCGCCGCCTCGCTACGTCGAGCGGCCAAGCAAGGTCGCGAGTTGTGAAACAGTGGGACATCCACTCCTGCGACATGGGCTGGGGCGTTCATCCCATGGTGGTCGTCTCCCACCCAGACCGCGCCGGGCGGAAAGACTTTGTGGAATTGCTGGACTGCTCGTCGCAGCGGGCCGCCCGCCCGGCGGCGGGGCACGAGGTTCTGTTGGATGTGGCCGATGGCCTTGATTGGCCCACGCTGTGCAAGTGCGACTGCATCTATGCAGTTCTGCGGGACGACGTCGGACCGCGCCGGGGGCGCGTGCCCCCGGAGCGCCGCCGGAAAATCATCCAGACCATTGTGGAGTCACACGGATGGCTTTCGCCATGAGGAGCTTCGCCATCCTGTCCGTGGTGGTTTGGGCGTTGAGCAGAAGCCTGCTTTCCGCCGATGAATTCACCGACACCCGCGCCGCGTTCCTCAAACTCCTCGACCGTCCGCGCGTCGAGCTGGCGGCGGAAGTGCTGCCTGCCGCAGGCACGAACGGGTTGCGGGGCGTCAAGTTTTCCTTCGCCGCCGAAGCGGGTGTCCGCGTGCCGGGCTTGCTGCTGAAGCGCGCTGAAACCGAAGGCCGCCGGCCCGTGGTCATCGTTCTGCACGGCACTGGTGGAAACAAAGAGAGCCAGCTCCCCCTGCTGACCGACCTCGCCAAGCGCGGCTTCCTCGCCGTGGCGATTGACGGGCGACACCACGGCGCGCGCACGAAAGCGGGCAGCGGTTCCGCCGAATATCACGAGGCGATTCTCAACGCGTGGTTTGGCAGCAAGAAACTTCCCTTCCTCTATGACACCGCGTGGGATGTGATGCGGCTCGTGGATTACCTCGGCACGCGCGACGACGTGGACGCCGCCCGCATCGGCCTCATCGGCTTCTCCAAGGGCGGGATGGAAGGCTACCTCGCCGCCGCTGCCGACCCGCGCATCGCGGTCGTGGTGCCGTGCATCGGCGTGCAGAGTTTCAAGTGGGCGCTGGACAACGAGAGCTGGCGCTCGCGCGCGGAGACCTTCAAACCTGCCCTCGAAGCCGCTGCGAAGAACGAGGGCGAGCCGGTTGATGCCGCCTTCGTCCGAAAGTTTTACGACCGCGTCGTGCCCGGCATCTACGGCCAGTTCGACGGCCCGGCGATGCTCCCGCTCATCGCGCCGCGCCCGCTGCTGGTCATCAACGGCGATGCCGACCCGCGCACGCCGCTGTCCGGAGTGAACGAGTGCCTCGCCGCCGCACGGACTGCTTATCGTGCTGCCGACGCGGAGCCGAAGCTGCAAGTCATCCTCCAGCCGCAGACCGGCCACAAGGTCACGGTCGAGGCGCGGCAGGCGGCGGTGGACTGGTTCACGAAGTGGCTGCGGCCGTGAGCCCGGGCCGGCGATTTGTAATCACGGTGTTGCGGGTGAACTCCTCTGGACGCGCTCGGACTGCTCTTCCCCACGGACGGCGGTTGCAAACCGCCGGCACAGTCACGACACCGGCACCAAGTTCTCAGCCACGTTGGTCCGATACGCCTTCACCGCCGGAATCACTCCCGCCAGCGCGCTGAGGCCAACCATCGTGACTGGCACCACGATGAAGATCGGTTGCCACGCGAACGGCTCCAGCACCACGCCCGTCTCCGTGCGGATGATGCCCGCCGCCACGGTGGTGATGCCCAGATACACCGCGAACGCCGCGACCATCCCCAGCACCGCGATGGCCGCGCACTCCATCACGACGGCGAGAAAGATGGTGCGCGCCCGCGCTCCGAGCGCCCTCAGGATGGCGATGTCGCGGCGGCGCTCGTTCATCGAGTTGTAGATGCTCGCGAGCACCGAGCCGGTCGCGACGGCGGCCACGAGCCACGCGACGAGTTCCAGCACGCGGTCGAACCACGCAATCTTGCCGAACAACTCCGCGACGACCTGTGCGATGGGCCACGCGAACGTCAGCCGGTTGCCCTGCTTGTTATACATCAGCTCCAGCCCGCGGCCGGCGATGGGGTTCTTGAGCTTCACGAGCACCGCGCTGATTTCGGTCGAGGTCTTGGCGTCGTGCCCCTTCATGTGCTGCACGCCCTCCAGCGGGATCCAGATGACGCGGTCGGCGGGCGTGTTGGACGGCTCCATGATGCCGGTCACAACGTAAAGCTCCTCGTGCTTCTGCTTCTCGTCGAAGGTGAGGCCGTGGTAGGGGTGAAACTTGTCCCCCACCTTGAGCTTGAGCTGCTGCGCCGCGAAGCTGCCCAGCACCGCCTCCATGTAGCCCGGTAGAAACGATTCGCCCTCGGCCAGACGATACTTCCTCCCCGGCGCGTGTTCGACGGAGAACAGATTGGTCGTGGTGCCCACCAGCCGGTAGCCGTGGTAGTTGTCGCCGACGGCAATGGGCAGGGCGAGCGCAACGGCGGCATTGGTGGAGATGTCTTCGTAGTCGGCCCAAGGCAGATTTCCCGGCGACGCTTCGAGATGGAAGATGGCGTTGAGCACGAGCTGGAGCTTGGCGCTGCGCGCGCCGAGCACGGCATCAAAGCCAGCGTTCTGCTTGGTGAACGCGTCATTCGACTGCGTTTTCACCACCCAGACGGCCATGAGCAGCCCGCCGGCGAGCGCGATGGATGCCGCTGTCACCACCGTGGAGAGCAGGTGCTGCCGGAGCGACTTGGCGACGATGAGCGGAAGAGTCATGCCGAAATGGCGAGTGCGGAATGCGGAATGCGGAATGAAGACGTGTGCTTCGGACGCCAACGAGCTGCGGGGGCAGGCGCGGAACGCCTGCTTTCTGCCGCGCCGCTGGCGCTGGGGTGACCGGGTTGCGCAGGAGTTTTCATTTCGCCGCCCGGTTTAGTTTCCCCAGCTCCTGCACGCTCTCGAACTGCCCGAGCACTTCGCGGTCGTGGCTCACGAGCAGGAGCGCCGCGCCGTTTTCGCGGCAGGCTTCGCGGATGAGTTGGAGCGCCTCGCGGGCGTTCGCGTGGTCGAGGTTGCCGGTGGGTTCATCGGCGAGGACGAGCTTGGGGCGGTTGGCCAGCGCACGGGCGACGGCGACGCGTTGCTGCTGGCCGGTGGAGAGCTGGCGCGGCAGGTGGTTCAGCTTCGCGTCGAGGCCGACGCGCTTGAGCAATGCCTTCGCGAACTCCCGGTCCGCGCCCGGCCCGAAGCTCATGCCCAGCAGCACGTTTTCCAGCGCGGTGTAGCCTTGGAGCAGGTTGAAGGTCTGGAAGATGTAGCCAATCGTCGTTGCCCGCACGCGGTCACGGGCGGACTCAGCCAGCCCGGCAAGTTCCTGGCCGCTGAGTTTGATGGAGCCGGTGTCCGGCGCGAGGATGCCGGCGATGAGATTGAGGAAGGTCGTCTTGCCCGAGCCGCTCTCGCCGCTCAACGCCACCTGCGCTTGCGCCTCCAACTTGAAGTCGGGCACGTCCACGACGACGTGTGTCCCGCCGTCCGGAGCGGCGTAAGATTTCTTCAGATGACTGATTTCCAGCAGTGGCATGACGGGGAATCAACCGTGCGGCACGGGGTCGAACTCGCGGAACAAGTCCTCATAGAGGCAGACGATCATCGCGAGTGCCACCGGCACGCTGACCAGCAGCCCCACCCCCAGCGCCAGCATGCCGAGCACCGAAACCAACGAGGTCGTCACAAAAAAAAGCAGCACGCGAAAGAAATGCTGTCCCACACGCTTGCGGCTGTATCCCATGGCCCGCCAAAAATCGAGGCGCTTGTCTATGACCAACAGCAAAGTCAGGGACCAGGCCACGCCAAAATAGACGCAGAGCACCAGACCAGCCAGGCAGAGCAGGCCGCCCACGAGGAGGATGCCGCTTCCAACGGCTT
>Ga0255204_1000243_pt1 | contig 17225 bp, 14 predicted proteins | sample Miss_Colum_RepC__2_FD_188418 | JGI IMG/M metagenome (GOLD analysis project Ga0255204, IMG submission 188418) | Freshwater microbial communities from Mississippi River, Louisiana, United States - Miss_Colum_RepC_8h | ecosystem: Environmental > Aquatic > Freshwater > River | place: USA: Louisiana... | reverse complement strand
GAGAAAGCGGAGTTCATCCAGAAGATAGTGCCCCTCCTTTCTTCGCTGAACGTCAAATACCTAGTTTCTATTTATAAGTTGAGCTCTCCCAACCTTGAGGAGATTAGTCGAGTTAATGTGGATCCACTGGTAGAGTCGATATACATTTACCGGAATCGAGAAGCGAAACCACGTCTCTATCTCGCGTCTGACGTGCGTTCATTCGTAGGGACCGAGCATGAACTATTAAGAGCATTGCTATTTCCTACGGAAGCGTCATCGTATCCTGTGCTTGTTGAGTGTGGTGGTTGCACTCTTTCTGGAGGCGAAGGTGCAATAGGGCGGGTGGTGCATGCGAATGGCTTCGCGGCAGCGAGTGTCACCATGCGCACGCCCGGACTTATAGTGCTCAGCGAATCGAATCTGCCTGGCTGGATTGCAGAGATTGATGGAGTGCGCACGCCAATTTTTACTGCGCAATACCTTGCTCAGGCGCTCGTGGTTCCTGAGGGAGTCCATTCCGTAGTTTGGTGCTATCCGGGCTCCTTTGCTCTTTTTCTTGAACGTGTTGGATTGCGGGAGGTATCTTGTGCCGCTCAGTGATGTCTCGTAGAGTTACGGGCATTCATGAAGTACGATTTATGCATTGTCGGTGGTGCGGGTCACGTAGGTTTACCCTTTGGTGTGACGGCTGCGAACGCGGGGCTAAAGACGGTGCTTTTCGACATCAATGAGTCCTGGCTTAAACAAATAGAATCTGGGACGTTCCCTTTCAAAGAGGAGCAGGGTGATGAGGAGCTGAAGAAGGCTCTTAAGAAGAAAACTCTTTTCACGAGCACGCGTGCCGACTCACTTAGTGAGAGCAAGATGATCCTTATGGTCATCGGGACGCCAGTCGACGAACATCTTAATCCGGACTGGCGCACACTCATGCGGCTCGTCACGTCGTACCTACCGTATTTTAGAGACGGGCAGACACTTATACTCAGAAGTACGGTGTATCCCGGGACCTCCGAACGGCTGCAAAAGTTATTAACGAAGAATGGGAAACGAGTCGACGTTGCCTTTTGTCCCGAGCGTATCGCTCAGGGAGCATCGTTGAGTGAGCTCCGTACATTGCCGCAGATAGTTTCGGCATTCGATCCGGAGACGGTAAAGCGAGTGTCTGCAGTATTTCGCAGAATCGCACCAACAGTGGTCGTGACGGAGCGGCCGATAGAAGCCGAGCTCGCCAAGCTCTACTCTAATGCCTGGCGCTATATCAAGTTCTCGGTCGCTAACCAGTTTTATATGATGGCAGATCAGTATGGGCTCGACTACCATGCCATACACGACGCAATGGTGCGTGATTATCCGCGCAATAAAGATCTGCCCAGGCCGGGCTTTGCGGCTGGCCCGTGCCTTTTTAAGGATACGATGCAACTTGCCGCTTTTAACCACAATAATTTTTTCCTGGGTCACGCTGCGATGCTCATCAATGAAGGCATGCCAAACTACGTGGTGCACAAACTAAAGCGACACCTCAAAGGAAAGCCCCTTAAGACCGTCGGTATCCTGGGCATGGCATTTAAAGCAGAGAGCGATGATAATCGAAGTTCGCTTTCCTATAAATTACGTAAGATCGCAGAATCTCACGCTGATACGGTATTGTGTCACGATGTGTACATTGAAGACCCTTCTTTTTCCTCGATCGAGGAGCTGATGCGTCGCTCGCATGCCGTTATCCTTGCGACGCCACACGCAGAATACCGAAGGATCAAGCCTTCAGCGTACCCGCGCACGTTGTTTATCGATATCTGGGATTTCTGGAAATAAAAGACTCTCGATGCGCTGAGGCACCGAGAGTCAGGTGGCAGGACCTTGCGCTTATGCACAGAGTTCTCCGAGAAGCATGTCTACCTTAGCGATATCTTTCATTTCAGCGGCAGTCCGGATTTCCGGTCGATCATACCCTTCGCCAAGTTTTGAGAGGCGCATGACCCATTGATCGAACCAGTGTCGCCCGAAGTGTCCGCGTCCTGTATGGAGGAGCGCGGCGAGTCCCATGGGGACGACGCTGTGAGCGGCGTTCGCGATGAGATGGTTAGCATAGTCCGGGCGAATCGGCATCCAGTAGTTCGTGTTCTCGTGATCGATCGCACGCTCCTTAATGATTGCGATCGGCACGCGGGTTTTTACGCGGAACAATACATCCGGCTTGTTCTGTAACGGGTCCCATGCGATGCCGAGGCACGTGATTTTCTCGACCTCATGAGGTTCGAGCCCGACTTCCTCCTTAAGCTCTCGAAGCAGTGCGGCGACGGGGTCTCCGGTCGGTTCCTTCGAGACGGAGATGAATCCGCCCATAGAGAAGTGGAGACCTCCTTTTTTATAGTCGGCTTTTAGTCTTCGGGAGATAAGCATCTTGCCTTCGGACTCGACGAGGCCAGTGACGGCAAGTGCATTCGGCAGGAATTTCCATCCGAACCGTGTATAGAACGCCGGTGAGGTTGCGCCGGCGTGATCGTTGTATGAGACACAGGGCGCGAGCTTGAGGAAGAGGTGATTCGGCCTCCACCACGGAGAGTGAGCACTTATGTAGTGGAATCGGGATGGTGTGTCGTCGCCCGGCCACTCCTTGATTCCTGCGGCGAGGCGCGCCTGTCGGGCATTTGCCAGGAATGCTTCCGACTCAATTGAACGGCGCGGGCTTCCCGACGTCGATAGTGTAGTGATTCCGCTGAACGGTCCCTCAGCGAGCATGTGAAAGAACGGCGTGTGCAACATTGTCTACTCCTTGTGACAGTTGAAGTTGCCAAGGGGTTATAGCATGTGTTGTAGTGTGAAACAAACGCTCCGATTTATTTAATTCTTGTTATGGTTCCCACATGAGCAGAGTACTTATTACTGGTGGTGCCGGTTTCGTTGGATATCATCTTGCGAAACGACTGGCGGATCAGAAGTATCAAGTGACCATTGCTGACAACTTCTTCCGTGGGCGTCGGGACGGGGATTTTCAAGAATTGCTCCAGAATCCGCAGGTCAGATTAGTTGAAGGAGATCTCACGGAAAAATGTGCATGGGATGCGCTCGAGGGCGGATACGAACAGGTCTACCATTTAGTTGGTCTGAATGGCACTAAGCTTTTCTATGAAATGCCACATGAAGTGTTGCGTATTGGTATTTCGACAACAATGAATGCGCTCGATTGGTTTCGTCTCTCTAATAATGTCCCGTCTGCGAAAATTCTCTATACATCAAGTAACGAAGCCTACGCATCGGCACTGGAGGCGTTTGATTCGCTTCCGCTACCGACCCCTGAAGAGGTGCCTTTAGTAATTGCGGACACGTATAATCCGCGATGGTCGTACGGTGGCCAAAAACTGATCGGGGAGTTGTTTTTCATTCACTATGCGCGCGCACACGACTTTCGGATGGCGATAGTGCGCCCCCACAATTTCTACGGACCGCGTGCCGGATATGAACATGCGATACCAGGCATCATCGAGAGAATTGGTGTGCGACAGGATCCCTTCGAGATTTTCGGTGCGGATGAGACGCGTTCGTTCTGTTTTATCGACGATGCTGTTGAGGCAATTCAGCGAGTTATGGAGTCTACGGCAACGGACGGCGGGACGTATCACATCGGGACCAGCGTAGAAACTAATGTAGGAGATCTGACGGAAACACTTCTTTCTCTTCTCCAGTATGCGCCAAAGCAAAAAGTCATCAAACAGTCTCCTGCAGGGAGTGTAAAGCGACGCTTACCCGCAGTATCCAAAATCGAAAGAGATACCGGCTGGCGTGCAGCAACGCCTCTTGAAGAGGGTCTCCGAAGGACCGTCGAATGGTATCTACGTAACCCGAAAGTTCTGAGGCCTAGTACTTCTTAAAGAACGACTCGAATACTGAGAGTGCGTGGTTGATATGTGCTTTGGTGAGTCCGGGATGGCACCCGATAAAGACGCTCTGGGTAAGGAGTGAGCGTGCAATAGGCAATGCGCCGACCACCCGTTTTACCTCATCTCTAAAGGCAGGCTGATCGGGAAGGCATCCGCCGAAGAAGGGGCGGGTCTCTATGCCGTGTTTCTCGAGATGAGATACGAGATCGGCTCGACTAAACGGTGCATCAGGCCGAATAACGAACGGAAAACCGTAGAAGCTATGGAAGTGGCCGCGTGCTACTTGAGGAAGCTGTATAAAGGACTCGTGCTTCCGGAGCGCTTTTAGATATGTTTCAACGACCTGTACGCGGCGTTTGTTGAGCGCGTCCAACTTCTTGATCTGAGCGATGCCCAAAGATGCCATGATGTCCGTCATGCGGACGTTGTAGCCAAGTCGACTAAAGATATAGCGTGCATCGTAGCCGCGGAGAACCGCGTCCTTGTAAGTGAACCTCTCATTTTTCATAACATCGAGCGGAAGGCGACCGAACTCGCGTAAGGATTGCAATAGTTCGTAGTAGTCATGATCATCGGTGAAGATCATTCCACCTTCTCCGGTAGTGATGTTGTGGGCTACAAAGAATGACAGCGTAGAAAGTTTCCCAAATGAGCCAACTTTCTTTCCCGCTATTGCTGCTCCGTGAGCCTCGCAGCAGTCCTCGAGAACGACGAGGGCGTGTTTTCGTGCGATCTTCATGATTGCCGGCATATCAGCGGGATTTCCGAAGGTATGCACCGGCATGATGATGCGCGTCTTTGGTCCAATCGCTTTCTCTATCTCGCGAGGATCTATGTTCCACGAGACAGGATCGACATCGACATACACCGGTATAAGGCCGACTTGAATAATGGGCGAAGCGACGGTTGAGAACGTCGTCGCGGGGAGAATGACTTCTGAGCCTCTCGCTACTTCGCCTGAGGCAACGAGGGCTGAGAGGGCGAGTAGGTTCGCCGAGGATCCCGAATTGCAGGCGATGGCATATTTTTTGCCGATATAGGCGGCGCAGAGCGCTTCGAACTCGCGGACTTTTGCGCCTTGGGAGATGCGCATCGAGAGAAGGGAATCTAGGGCACCGAGAATCTCTTTTTCATCAAAAACCGGCCAGCCGACCGTGACGCGGCCGGCGGGAGGAAGAAGATCTTTCGAATTCTCCTTCAGGGCTTTCTGTATGAGCGCTTTCAATGCGGTTTTTGTTTTATTTGTCATGATGGCTTTGTGTAAAATAATCTATGGTCTCAGCGAGGCCGCGCTTGAGTGTAGTACGAGGAGTCCACTTGAGGAAGTCACGGGCACGTGCTGTAGAAAGACGAAAAGGGCGAACTTCGATCCGAGCGGGACGGGTATCTGCCTGCTCGATGACCGTGATAGTCACTTTCCGGCGCGTCTCAATAATGTTTTGTGCTACACGAAGCACGTGCGTGAGCGTGGCCGGAGTTCCGCCGATATTGTAGATGGTATTACGCGCTTTCTCGGGAGCGCGAATGGCTCGCTCAACGGCACGGGCAACGTCGCCCACATAGACAAAATTTTTCATGATGCTCAGATTTCCCGTCGTTATCGTGTCGTGAGTCAGCATCTTGCAAATGACATCTGAGATAAACATCGACCGCGGTTGGCGGGGTCCGTACACACTGTCAAAACGTAGTGTTATTGAGGGAATATCGTATAAGCGCGCGTACATCTCAAGTAATGTCTCTCCGATGAGTTTTGAGGCAGTGTATGGTTCAAGAGGCGTGGGGTGGTCTTTCTCAGACGCGGTGGCTTTCTTTGTGGCACCGTATACGCGATCTGTTGAAGCGAACACGATCAACGGTTTTTTTTCATGTTGTCGGAGAGGTTCAAGGATGTTGAGGAGCATAGAGAGGTTGTGCTCCAAGCGAGCACGAGGCTCGTTGAGTGATGTGTTGATATCGATCTCGCCAGCGAGATGAACAATGACGTCGCAAGTAAGAAGTTGTTCATTGAATGTCTCCGGATCCAAGAGGTCGGCGATATGGACGTGGTGGTCTTGCGAATGGTGTGGAGGAGTTCGATAGAGTCCCGTCACCTTGAACATGCTAATTCCAGCGAGGTGGTTGACCACGTGTGATCCGATAAACCCTCCGGCGCCGGTAACAAGAATATTCATAGGCACTAGGAGATAAGGAAGGGGAAGTAGCGCTTCTTTATGCCCCACACATACCAGTGCAGGTACATGGGCAGCCATTTCGCGAGTTTGAAATGAGACTCGCCCACCACACGTTCTTCCCAGTGGACAGGCAACTCGATGATTTTCTCATTGCCAAAATATGCTTTAAGGGTGAGTTCAAGTGTGAACACGAATCCTTCTTTTGTCTCTATGGTAGTGCGATCGAGGAACGATTTGCGGTATAGGCGAGTAGCGTAGGTGGCGTCATGCGTTGGCAATCCTATGACGTAATAGAGAGAAACGCCGGCAAGACGTGACAAAAGACCCTTTAAGAGTGGGCCGCCGGTATGGGAGCCTCCATTCATATACCGTGATGCTACGGCGATTGTCGCGTTTTCCGCATAGAATGCGTTAGCGAGCTCGTCGATTTTCTCGATGATCTCGAGTGGATCGTCTACCATAAGAACCAGTACGGCGTCTGCGGTCGCTTTGTTAAACCCGGTTTTGATCGCGCCAAGGACTCCCTTAGATGCATTGGTGATAAGCTCGATGCGAGCGTCCGATGCAGAGAGGGGGCTAGCAACTTCGAGCGTTGTGTCATCGGGCCTGTCGTATATGACCATAAGGCGCCAATCGGCCTGCACACACCTCTGGATGTTCTGGAACAGTACGCTGAAATTTTCTTTCTCGTTGAACACGGGGACCACTATGTCGACGCGAGGAAGTGCCATGGGCGCCAGTATACCGTGCTCTTGTCTTGAGCCTAGTGCAAGCTCTTCCGACTAGGTACAATGCCGAAGTCATGCATATACCGACCATAATCGAACTGAAGCGAGATTTCAGCTTATTTTGCGAACGAGAGAGAATTGGTGCTGCGATACTTTTACGGCCACTGTCTGTCGTCGATATCTTGGCGCGATACCGATTTCTCCATTTTTTGGTGATTGGCGGGGGTGGTGCCGTCCTTGGGCTCGGATTGATCTGGTTCCTTACAACATTCGTCTTCGGGTTGGAGGGCTACTTTACAGCCTATCTCATCGGAACCGGGGTTTCGCTCGCATTCAATTTCACCATGTATTCGTTAGTCATCTTTAAGACATCTCATCAGCACGCTCGGCGCCTCATCGTATATTTCCTCTACATCATATTCATCATTGCGATTCAAGCGGCGGTAGTCCGGACAATCACACCGCTTGTTGGTCTTGAATGGTACCTGGTTGTGATAGCAAGTGTTGTGGGACTATTTTCAGTCATTAACTTTCTGGTCTTCAAGCTCTCCATCTTTAAAGAGCGGGACCTCGCTCTGACGGAACCCTCATGAAGACGATTTTCCTGACCATATTCGACGGAGCGATTTCTAAGAACATCTTGCGAACGGATGTCTACCGCATGCTGTGCAGGCACTATCGGCTTATCATATTTGTTCCCGAGGCAAAGCTTGAATACTATAAGCAAGCATTCGTGCATCCGAACGTTGTCTTTGAAGTCAGTCCACCACCTTCAAGAGGTGAATTCGAAAAGCGGTTCAATGCTTTATCGCTCCATTCGCTACATACCGAGACGGTAAGAAGGAAGATCCTTAACTATTATGCGCGGGACAAGAATCTTGTCTCGCTTTCGTATAAGTTTTTACTCTGGCAGCTGGGTCGGTTCCATTTTGTGCATCGCATTATGAGATTCGCGTACGCTCTTGTTCCCGACACGTCATTTGAAGCCTATTTCGAGCAATATCGTCCTGATGCTGTGTTTGTTCCCAATATGATCTCGAACGAAGATTATCGGCTCATCAAAGCTGCTCGTAAGCGCGGCATCCTCACGATAGGAATGCCGAAGAGTTGGGACAATCTCACCACTAAATCATTTTTTAATATTCTACCGGACTGGGTGATAGTTCAGAATCGCATTATGGCGGACGAGGTTGCGGATTTGTTTGAAGTTCCCAGACACACAATCTCTGTTGTGGGTTATCCGCAGTTCGATATCTATGCTGACAAGTCGCACCTGATCTCGAGGGATGATTTCTGCAAGAAGCTTGGTCTTGATCCCGCGAAGCAGATTCTGGTGTACGCGGCAGCGGGACACGAGCTCGCACCACATGATGAGGAAGTGCTACGCGGGCTGATCCATTCGATTGAAGGGGACGCGGCAATACGGGAGAAACTACAGGTGTTGGTGAGGCCACACCCTAAATACAATTTTCGCGCCGATGAGTTCCAAAACATCCCCTTCCTGATAGTGGATCGTCCGGGGATTTTGCCCGGAAACAAGAGAGGTCATTGGGAATTTCTTGATGAAGACGTGGACCATTTGATGAACACACTGAACCATGCCGACGTTTTGGTGACGACTCTCTCGACGCTCAACCTGGAGGGCGCCTATTTTGATAGACCGCTCGTATCAATCGCATTTGATGGTGACACGCACGTTGATCCTCGGAGCTCCGTTTTACGCTACTACTCGTACAATCACGTCCAGCCCCTCATGGTTTCAGGAGGTGTCATGGTCGCACATTCCTTTGAAGAACTATTCAGACAGATAACCGCCTATCTTGAGAGCCCGACTCTTCACGCCGAGGGAAGAAAAAGAATTGTGTCGGCGCTCGTGGAGCCGTCAGACGGAAAGGCCGGTGAGAGGGTCGCGAAATACATCATCGAGAAAGTTGGTCTATGAATCTTCTTAGATCAGTGCGGGCAATCGCAGAGCGCAGGGATGTTCTGCTCGTTTCGTCTTGGGTCGCACTGGTGCTCGTCGTCATGAGCCCGTACTTATTCTGGGGCAGGGTAATTGCTCCGGGAGCAGATGCGATCGGATACTACTACCCGGCCATGTACTGGTATGCCGAAACTCTCCGTCGAGGCGATTCCATGCTCTGGGACCCACAGATATTTTCGGGGTTCCCATCGTATTTGAGTCAAGTAAGTGGGTATCTTGAGCCGCTCAATGTGGCGCTATTCTCGTTCATTCCTTTCGTTGAGGCATATCATCTCCGTCTGATTATCGGGTATCTCCTGGTAATGATTGCTTCGTATCTTGCCGCGCGAAAGTGGGGTATATCGCCCATAGCAAGTTTCTTTGTCGGACCAACATACCTCATGTCTTTTCATTGGTGGTATCTCTCGAACACAGTGATTACGAACTCCTTGTTCCTCCTTCCTTTCATTTTTTGGGTATATATATCGGCGGCGGAATCAGCGAGTTTCTCGCGAAGATCCCTCTGGGGGATATTGGGGGGTGTTGGAGTCGGGTGGGCATTTCTAAGTGGGTACGCCCAGTTCGTGGTCTACGTCCTCACGTTTGTTGGCATATATGCCGTTGCCGATTTCTTCCTGATTCGCGAGCGCGCACTTCGCACCCTACGTCATGCATGTTCTTTAGCGTTCGTGCTTCTCATGTTCGCCGCAATCGGTTTTCTCGTCGGCTCACCGCAGATATTAGCGGCGCTTGCTCATGCGCCGGTTAGTGTACGTGCAGGAGGACTCAGTTATTCGTTGACCCAATTGAAAGTCTTGGAGCCGCAAGAGCTCATCTACTTCTTGTTCCCTGATTATCTTAGATTCCCCCTGATTACTGGCGGGAAGAAAACGCTCTTCATCGGCGTGTTTTCACTCCTCTGTGCGCTCCTCGCACTCGGCTCTCTCTATAAAAATAGATTTGTGGCGATAGTAACGGGACTCTTCTTGTTTGCTCTTGTAATGTCAGTGCCTTCGTCGCCGCTCTACTACTTATTCCATCAGCTCCCTGTATTCGACCTATTCCGATTCCCTTATCGGTGGATGTATCTAGGAGTGTTTATGCTTTCGATTCTCGGGGCGATTGGTTTCGATACGATGAGGCGAGATGTCGTGATCACTTCATATTCGCGTACCATCGCGTATGGAGCGCTCGCGCTCGCGGCGGGTATCGGGCTCTGGGTCACGGCATGTACGTTTCTTGGAGAATGGTTCTGGCACCCGATAAAACTACTTGCCTTTACGGCGTTCGCAGAACTCATCTATGTGCCCGCGGCGTTCCCGAAAGAACTTATTCACTATCAAGGAGCTCTTGAAAGAGGAATCGATGCCATGCGCGCCGTCACCAATCTTCAGAATTTGCAGTTCGCCATTCCATGTTTATCTCTATGGATTTCCGTTGTCGTGTTTGCGCTTCGCTTGTTCGGAAACATGACGTCTCGTGCGTTCGAATGGGCGGCAGCAGTTATCATCACCTCGACTTTCGTTGGTGTTTTTGTGGCCCGATGGCCAGACTCACTGCCCTCAAGTGTATTTGACGAGCACAGACGCGTAGCGCAACACGTAATTCCTGCCGAGAGTAATGAGTGGCGCGCGCACCCCTTCAATCTCGGGGATTCTTTCATGAAGAGGGTTCCTCCGACACTTGCGTGGAACACTGAGAACGTGCTTGCAGGTGTTGAAATGCAGATAGCGACAGCCGCACCAAATGACCATCGTTTTGCGGGCATCTCCCTCACGGACGGCTATGATCCATTTGTCTCGAAAGATCTTGTAACGGTCCTGGGTCTTCTTGGTGGTAATTATGGATCGGAGGCCGAAGTGCAGGGTGTTTCTCTCGAGGATCGTGTAGTGCGTCTCACGTCCCATCTTGATGTTGTCGGGATGATGAGCGGGAAGTACATTATTTCGGGAGTAGAGCTGAGCCATCCTGATCTGACTTTGATAGCAACCCCTCAGGCATCACGATACGACGTTCCATTCTTCATCTATGAAAATAAGCGTGCGCTGCCTCGGGTGCGTGTAGCACGAGACGTCGCCGATGCCTCGGGGACTTCCTTGACGGAGCACGTCACCAACGGGAGTGACTTTTCCCGTCTCACGTATCTTGACTGTGAGTCGTGTGCCGTCCGGGGCGGAGAAGGGGTACTTACAATAGAGGGCGCAGGAAACGGACACTTCAACATTCTGACGAAGAGCACTGAAGATATATGGGTGGTCGTGGGCGAATATTTCTTACCAGGGTGGAAGGCGGCGGTTGATGGGAGAGAAGTTCCGATCATTCGTGCTAATGCAATGTATATGGCAATACGTGTCGGTGCGGGCGAGCATCGACTTGTTGTGCAATATGAAGGAGTTCGTGGCGAAGCACGGTGGTTGCGTTGGTTGGGGCTCTATCCGTATCCCGAGCTCTCGAAAGAGGCAAAAATTGATTAGGAGAGCGAATCAGGTATCATGAGGGCATGAAATGTTCGCTTTGCCACCAAGATAATGCACTCGAATTTCTTGATTTGGGAATGCAGCCGCTCGCGAATAAATACCCGACGGCGGATATGTTCGAGAAAGAGGACTTCTTCCCTGAGAAGGTTTTCTTTTGCTCCTCGTGCAAAAACGTGCAACTCGGAACGATGATTTCTCGCGAGAGGATGTTCGAGGACTATTACTACCTTTCGTCGGTCAACCCAGGGCTCGTACGACATTTTGATGCGTTTGCTCAGCAGCTCAAAGACGCGCACTTGGTTGTCGACGTTGGTTCGAATGACGGCATTCTTCTCAAGCCGTTGAAAGAATTAGGAATCAAGGCGATAGGAGTCGAGCCATCGGTCAATGTATCGAAGATTGCGAATGATGCGGGGCTTGAAACCATCACTGCCTTTTTCAATGAAGAAAGTGCCACAGAGGTAGAGTCGCGCTACGGAAAGGCAGATGTCATAGTGGCGAGCAGCGTCTTTACACATCTTGAAGACCCTCACACTTTTATCGAGGATGTGAAAAAACTCCTCACGACAGACGGGAGATTCATCATCGAAGTGGAATACATTGGAAATATCATTCGCGATGTTCAGTTCGAGCGATTCTATCTCGATCGAATCTTCTACTACTCGCTTACATCGCTTCAGCACTTGTTCGATCTACACAGCATGTATGTCGCGGATGTGGAGATGATAGAGCCGCACGGGGGTTCACTTCGCGTAACCGCAAAACAGAAGGGAGTCGGGATGCCTTCGCAAGCAGTTACTACGCTTCTTTCGGACGAGGAAACAGCGCTCACAGCGGATCGACTTAAGGCCTTCAAGAAGAGTGTAGATGAAAATATTGCAGCGTTTGCAGCGGCGTTAAAGCAATTCAAAGAAGCCGGTGTTCGTGTGGCGGGTTATGGCGCACCTGCTCGCGTGACCACTATTTGTAACTACGGCAAGATTGGACCGGACTTGATTGAATTCATTGTCGACGATAGCCCTCTCAAACAAAATAAGTTCAGTCCTGGGACTCATATTCCGATTGTGCCGAATACGTATCTCCAGCAAGTGAAGCCGGATCTCCTGGTGGTGTTTGCTTACGAATACATAGACGATATCAGAAAAAAGACAGGAAACGCCTATCGATATTTCGTGCCGATCCCTCCGCGGGAGGTTACCTAGGAGTGCTTGCTCCCGCGCCTCTTTGCGCGTATTATCCCGAAATCGTCTATGACGTCCATCATTGAAGAAGATATACAGACAATCGTTCAGAATCTCGGTGAAGACGCACATCGCTTCTCCGGAAAGACTGTTCTTATTAGTGGTGGTGCGGGGTTCCTCGGGCGTTATTTCTTAGGCGTCTTTCGGCACCTCAATGCTCATATCCTCGAGAAGCCATGTCGCGTTTTGTCCGTTGATAATTTTATTACGGGATCCGTTGATCAAAACGCGGCGCACGATCCAAACATTGTGCATGTATGGGCCGATGTGGTGCATCCGCTCCCGGTCAGAGAGGATATTCATTTCATTATTCATGCAGCGGGAATTGCATCTCCTGTGTACTACATGAAGTACCCGCTCGAGACCATCGAGAGCGCGGTCATGGGTATCAGGAATCTGCTTGAGCTCGCACGGAAGAACAAGAGTCTGGAAGGATTTCTCTATTTTAGTTCGAGCGAAATTTATGGAGATCCTGATCCGCGTTTCGTTCCAACACCTGAGAGCTACCATGGGCACGTATCAAGCGTGGGTCCGCGTGCGTGCTATGACGAATCGAAGCGCCTCGGTGAGACAATCGCCACGATCTACCATCAGCAGCACAAGATCCCCGTGACGATCGTCCGCCCATTTAACGTGTTCGGACCGGGGATGGGGCATAATGACCGGCGTGTTATTCCGATGTTCACGTATCAAGCACTCAATAAACAGCCCATTCCCGTGCACGGACAGGGAAGTCAGACGCGCACGTTCTGCTACATTACCGATGCGATCACCGGATTCACGCAAACACTTCTAAGAGGGTCGCATGGAGAGGCGTATAACATCGGAAATTCAGATAACGAAATTGCGATGAACGAGCTCGCGAAACTTTTTGCCGAACTTGTTCCCGGCGCGAGTTACAAGCAGATCGAGTATCCTGAGACCTACCCTGCAGGAGAGCCGCAGAGACGCTGTCCTGACCTCACTAAGGCTAGGACGCATTTCGACTATGCACATAAAGTCTCCCTGCGAGACGGGCTTGCGCGCTTCATCATGTGGGCACGCACTGAGCCGCGCTATCTCGAACAGGCTTCATCATGAAAGTAGCGCTCATCGGACATGGGCGCTGGGGGAAGAACATCGCACAGACACTCTCGGGATTCCCCGAGGTTGATCTTGAGATTGTTGAACGAGGCGCGGATGCGAGCGGAACTGTAGATGCGGTGATCATTGCGACCCCAAGTGCAACTCACGCCGAGATTGCACTATTTTATATTAAAAGAGGGGTACCGACGTTTATCGAGAAGCCGCTCGCTATATCTCTCGCTGACGCAATAAAGATACGCGATGAGGCTCATAAGAGAAAAGTTTTTGTTTTCGTTGGTCATCTCTATCTTTTTAATCCAGCATTCAAGGCGTTCATTAATCATCTTCATGAGATTGGCGATATTCGTTATGTGTCGAGCGAGAAGACAAATAACGTGACACGTTCCGATGTGTCCGTTTTGTGGGACTGGCTTCCTCACGATATTGCGATGGGTATGAAAGTATTCCAATCTAAGCCGCGTTGTGTTCGTGCGTGGACACTAGCTAGCGATGCAATAACGAAGCACATAACAGCGGCTGAGGTCCAATTTCAATATCCAGACGAAACGTCATTCGTATCCAGAATCAGCTCAATTACTGAGGACAAACAGCGGCGCACGACAATCACAGGGGCGCGCGCGACAATTATCTTTGATGACATAGTAAAGCATAAGATCAGGCTGATGCGTGATGGTGGGGAAACGATTTTACCGTACATGCCTATTTCGTCACTGACGATGGAGCTCAGGGTCTTTCTTACGTCGATCTCTACGAAGAAATATGATAGTGAGCAGCTCGATCTCGGAGTAGATGTTGTTCGCTGTATCGAGGCGGCGCATCAGTCTGCTTCCAGTGGAGGTAAGGCTGTTTCGATCATTTACTAGTTGTCTCTCCCGGGGTTGCACAGTAGTATTCAGTGTATGGCTAAAGATTTTTGGGAAGGTAAGACAGTTCTTATTACGGGACTAACGGGATTCATTGGGTGCTGGCTCGCTAAAAAATTGATGGAGCGGGGGGCGAAGATCGTTGGGTTCGACATTAGCGATACTGGTGCACTTCCTCTGCATCCGGGGCTCCAGGATAAAATCATCCTTATCAAGGGGAGTATTCTGGAACAGGCTGCAATCGAAAAAGCATTTAAAGATTATTCGGTGTTTGCATGTTTTCACCTTGCTGGGCAATCCATGATTGAGGTGGGGGATAAGGCGGCTTCTTTGACGTTTGAAGTGAATGCCCGAGGAACGTGGATAGTACTTGAAGCTGCAAGAAATGCCAAAGTTGACCGTATTGTTGTGTCTTCTTCCAACACCGTCTATGGTGACCAAAATGTATTCCCGACCGAAGAGGATGCGCCACTTAATGGCGATCACCCGTATGCTGCATCGAAAGTGTGTACTGACGTGATTGCTCGTTCGTATGCCAAGTCGTGCAATATGAATGTTGTGGCATGTCGGCAAACAAATACTTTCGGGGGCGGGGACTTTCATTTGACGCACATTGTTACGGCCACGACTCTAGCGGTGCTTCGTGGCGAGAACCCTGTAATCAAATCTGACGGCACTCCTAAGAAAGCATATTTGTATGTAGAAGATACCGTTGAGGGTTATATTCGTTTGGCGGAAGAGGCGCATCGACCAGATGTTCGTGGGGAAGGATTTAACATCACGACAGAATCGGCAACTGTTCTTGATATAGTTCAGTCCATCATTAAAGTTTCCGGCAGAAATGATTTGACGCCCTTAATTGAGGGCACGTCGGACAGGACTCGACACGACAATGAGGCACTCTCGATGAAGAAGACTATGGAGCGCATAGGATGGCAGCCGCGCTTTACTCTCGAGGAGGGATTGCGAAAGACAAATCAGTGGTTTAAAGAAAATCAGGAACTGGTCGAGAGGTACGGAAAAGCGACGGCACATTAATATTATGAGTGTGCTGGGAGTTATTACTGCACGAGGAGGCTCAAAATCAATTCCTAAAAAGAGTATTGCGGCATGTGCGGGTTTCCCGCTTATGTACTACACCATAGAGGCAGCGAAACGAACCTCAAACATAGATCGTCTAATCATTTCGACCGATGATGATGAAATGGCCTCCTTTGCAAAATCTATAGGGGTGGAGGTTCCGTTTATGAGACCCTTAGAATTGGCGCAGGACGATACGCCCGACCTGCCTGTTTTTCAACATGCGCTAGAGACTTTGTCAAAATCGGAAAATTATGTCCCTCGTATAGTTGTACATCTGCGACCGACAACACCTTTAAAGAGAACGTTTGATATCGAACAAGGCATCGAGCTATTAATGCATCATGAGGCCGCGGAATCCGTTCGTTCGATATGTGAGCCACATCATTCGCCGTTCAAAATGTATCGCATTGACACAGACTCTCCGTATCTAAGTCCGCTACTTACGAAGGAATATGGGGAACTGTATCAACGTTACACCGAGCCCTATAATCTCCCTCGACAAAAATTGCCGGTAGTCTGGAGACATTCTGGGTATGTGGACGTTATTCGTCCTGGAGTTATTACAGGCGGATCTATGAGTGGGTTAAAGATGCTGCCGCTTAAGTTTGAAAAATGGAGAGACGTTGATATTGATACTCGAAGAGACTTGGATTATGCCGAATATATCATTCAGGATTTACGTGAAAAGGGAATAAGTCCTTGGGACTAAGTGGTGCCATGTATAAAGTTGGCGTTCTTGCGCAGTGGAGGCTCGCACTTTCTCCAACTTTTGTATACAGTGGTGCAAATGAATTCGAACATCAGACACACATACTGGAGAGTGAAAGATCGTCTTAGGACGATTCTTTTTGGTCCTCCGTCGCGCATAAAACTAGGGAAGCGCTACGTGGGTCCGGACGAGCCTGTTTTCATCATTGCCGAAGTAGGGATTAATCATAATGGGTCGATGGATATTGCTCGCGCACTGGTCGATGCGGCTGCCGAGGCAGGGGTTGATTGCGTAAAATTCCAGATGCGAGATCTTGAGTCATTGTATGTGACGACGGATGCGAGCGATGTTACGCAAAACCTAACAACGCAGTATTCACTCGATTTATTAAAAAAAGTGCACCTTCAGCCGCGCGACATTTTGTCGTTGCTCGATTATGCAAAGTCAAAAGGCCTCTTTCCGCTTTGTACGCCGTTCGACGTTGCAAGTATTCGTGTGCTCCAGGAGTATGGCATGGATGTTTATAAAGTAGGATCGACTGACCTTACTAATCATGAGCTCTTGCAGGCGCTCGTTGCAACGGGAAAGCCGGTTATTATTTCTACCGGCATGGCCGAGCAAGATGAAATTGCCCGAGCGAACAAGCTACTGCGACGCTTGGGGGCGAAATACATCCTGATGCATTGCAATTCAACATATCCTGCTCCGTTTCAGGATGTACAGTTGCAGTTGATGAGCCGATTAGGGACCGCGCTCTACGGGTATTCTGGACATGAGCGAGGGATCCATGTGGCGATCGCAGCGGTAGCGCGCGGAGCAAAGATTATTGAAAAGCACATCACGCTTGATCGAGCGATGGAAGGGACTGATCACAAGGCAAGCCTACTGCCGGATGAATTTCGGCAGATGGTTGAGGGTATTAGGCAAGTCGAGGCCTCGCTTGGTAATGCGCGTGTGCGGACAATGACTCAAGGCGAGAGAATGAATCGGGCCAATCTGGCCAAAAGTGTCGTTGCCTCCCGCGTCATCACAAAGGGCACGCGC
>Ga0255204_1000242_pt1 | contig 17239 bp, 12 predicted proteins | sample Miss_Colum_RepC__2_FD_188418 | JGI IMG/M metagenome (GOLD analysis project Ga0255204, IMG submission 188418) | Freshwater microbial communities from Mississippi River, Louisiana, United States - Miss_Colum_RepC_8h | ecosystem: Environmental > Aquatic > Freshwater > River | place: USA: Louisiana... | reverse complement strand
ACAAAAATGTCGGCAACTTTAAGCACATTGTCAAGCGTGTCGACAATATAACCCTCCATCGCCGCTTGCAATGCATTAATCGGATCAATTTCAGTAACGACGACTCGTGCACCTTGCCCGCGCAAACTCTGTGCACAGCCTTTACCTACATCGCCATAACCACAGACAACAGCCATTTTGCCAGCGATCATCACATCGGTCGCACGATTCAACGCGTCGATTAACGAGTGCCGACAACCATAAAGATTGTCGAATTTGCTCTTGGTAACACTGTCATTGACGTTGATCGCAGGAAACAAAAGTTCATTGTCTTGGGCCATCTTGTAGAGACGCTTGACACCGGTTGTCGTCTCTTCGGTCACACCTTTGATCAGTTTCGACATTTTCGTCCAACGATTTGGGCTCGTCTTCAAACCGCGTTGCAAAAGACCGAGCACGATTGCAAGTTCAGGGTTAGAAGCCGTAGTCGGATCTGGAACTGAGCCTTTCTTTTCGTATTCAACGCCTTTGTGCAACAGCATCGTTGCATCTCCACCGTCATCCAAGATCATGTTCGGACCATCTCCGTCTGGCCATGTCATCATTTGATCGGTTGCCCACCAATACTCTTCGAGTGTTTCGCCCTTCCATGCATAAACCGGCACACCTTGAGGGTTATCTTGCGTGCCGTTTGGGCCGACAACAACCGCAGCAGCCGCATGGTCTTGCGTCGAAAAAATATTACAACTCGCCCAACGCACTTCGGCGCCTAAATGCGTCAAAGTTTCGATCAAAACCGCAGTCTGAATCGTCATATGCAGCGAGCCAGAAATTCGCGCACCTTTCAGGGGCTTAGATGCACCAAACTCTTTACGTAAAGCGCGTAAACCTGGCATCTCGTGTTCGGCGAGGTGAATCTCTTTTCTGCCAAATGGCGCAAGAGACAAATCTGCAACTCGATAATCTTTGCGTGCTGCCAGTGATGATGTCATGATGCTCCTGTTTTTGTTGTTTAAAAAGTTGGTTTCAGATTTAGTTGCGCTACTTTGGCCATAATTCGCTCATGTTCTACTTGATTGACAGTCGTGGCTTCGTCAATCAACATCACCGGAATGCCTTGGCGAACTTCGTAACGCATTTGCAAACGTGGGTTGTAAAGCATCTCTTCGTCATCAAGATAAATGAGATTTCCCTTATCTTTCGGGCAAGCCAAAATTTCAAGCAACCGCGAATTTACAGATAAACGAGGCGATGACACGGCTTACACGATAACACTTGTGACAGTTACGCCGTGATCAACATCAACAGTTCGGCGACATGTTCATCGCACTCTTCGCGAGTTGCCGCTTCAAGATTCAAACGTAAAAGTGGCTCGGTATTCGAAGGACGAACATTGAACCACCATGTGCCGCAATCAACTGTCAGGCCATCAAGGTGGTCTTGTGGATAACTTGAAAACTGTTTAGTTATTCGTTCAATCACTTCTTGGATATTGGCAACTTGCGTATTTATCTCGCCACTGTTTGCATATTTCTCAAATGGTTTGCGCAACTCAGACAGAGACTTTCCGGTACGACACATTTCGCCAAGCACAACCATCGTCGCAATCAAGCCGCTGTCGGCCCGATAATTGTCGGCAAAGTAATAATGTCCAGAATGTTCACCGGCGAACACCGCACCGGTTTGAGCCATCACTTGTTTCATATAACTATGACCATTCTTTGTGCGAATCGCTTTGCCACCCAACGACGTGACTGTCTCGGGCACGATTCTTGAGCAAATCAAGTTGTACAAAATCGTTGCATTAGGGTTCTCACGCAAAAATACCGAAGCCAACAACGCGGTCGTGGTGCTGCCCGAGACGCTCTTGCCCAACTCGTCAACCAAAAACACTCGATCTGCATCCCCGTCGAATGCAAGACCTACATCGAATTTGCCGGCGACAACACGTGCCTGCAGATCACGCTGGTTGGCAGGCTGAATTGGGTCAGCCGGATGATTCGGAAAAGTTCCGTCGAGTTCTCCATACATGATCTCGACTTCAAAATTTCTCAAGCGGTCAAATACGGCGGGCGCAACTAACCCACCCATGCCGTTTGCAGTGTCAGCCACAACTCGCAACTTAGAGGTGCTGTCGAGGTCAATAAAACTAACCACATGGTCGACAAATTCGGCGAGCATGTTTTTCTTTGTGACTTCACCTTGTGTCTTTGCCAAAGCCGGACCACTGCCATTTAAGACATCTTGCGCGATCGCTTTCATTTCGCGAAGCCCATTGTCAATGCCGATTGATCTGGCACCAGACAAGCAACATTTGATCCCGTTGTATTGAGCGGGGTTGTGCGAGGCCGTGAACATTGCGCCAGGTGCATCTAGTTTTCCAGACGCAAAATAGAGCATGTCAGTGCTCGCGAGTCCAAGATTTATTACGTCAACGCCGTGTTCAGTAAGACCGTTCTGAAATGCTTCGATGAGCGCCAAGCCGCTCGGGCGCATGTCATGACCAACGACAATTGATTTGGCGTCAGAAAATTTCGCGAATGCCACGCCGAATGCGTGCGCCAGAGTTACATCAAGTTGATCGGGAACCGTACCTCGAATGTCGTACGCCTTGACGACTGCATCTAGATTTGGCACGACTATAAAGACTAGCGGCTCAGCAATTTACGGTTTCGTTCAACTTTGCGACGTCGCCAGCGAACCACCATTATGGCGACGCCAATAAACGTCATCGCATATGCGAAAAAATCTACGAATGTATAGCCGTAATGTAGTCGAACTTCATTGCCAGTTGGAATCACCACCATCATGTTTGGCGCAACACGAAATGGTCCTTCGGCATTTTCAACTTTCCAGTTCGGAAAGTAACTCATTCGCACCAGCACTGGCACACCCACTTGATCAACAGTAAAACTAATTGCTTCGTCGTCAAGCACAGTGTTGGTAATTGTCACCGGCGACAACTCAACTTTATTTATCGTTTCTGAGGGTTTCACAATGTCGACTCTGCGAGACGAATCTGTCGGCTCACCCTGACGACGATTTAAATCGACAACTGCTTCAACTGTTTGCCAGGTTTCAGGTCCATTGGCAACAGGTACCGCCGCCCAATCTTCTGGATGCTGAAACCAACTAGTACCAATTTCAAGCCACCGTTCTTTTGGGTCACCGACTTTGCTCGTCACAATCACCGGCTGAACAGACAACGGCACAACCAAATCACTTTTTTCGACTTTGTAAATCACCCACGGGCCACTTTGCGCGATCTTGACCAAAGCCGATTGCATGTTGGCCTGGTCAATCGCTTCGGCAGTAAATGCCATGTAATAGCGAACACCAAGTTCTTGCAGATAACGAACACCTAGACCCGCGTTGTTGTCGTCATAACGCAACTCACGAACCGGATTACTGCTCTGTTTTGACATCGCTGCTGCTGTGATGAAGTGGTACGGGGTCGTACCTGCTGCTTCGAAGTTCAATCCCTCCATTGAGCCGATGCAACCTTTTGTCCAGTGTGGCAAAAGCATGAGCGACATCGTTGTGCCATATTTATTTAGTTCGCTGTTGTTCTCCCAGAGGGCGCGGCCACAACCCAGGCTTGGATCTTGGCCAATGCTCTGCATCGTCTCAACGACGGCCCGATATTCGGCATAAGCACTCTTGCCCTCGTAGCCGGAGAAGTTCCATCGCGCCCAGCCATCGACGAAGCCGTCATTGGTCGCCTTTGTCGAGATGAAACCCCACCTATATATAGTCTCACCAGCAGTATTTGTCGTGAGCTTGCCGAACGGCATTTCTTGAAATCGAAAGCCGATAATGCCGACGATCAATACGGTGAAAGCAGTGATCCAAGACAAGTTGAACTTTGGACTTTCGGTGACCGACGTTAGCGGTTCGATGCCCTCGACAGATTGTGCCACTAAGGCTCTGCGACCAAGTTGCTGCAATCGATAAAAAGTCGTCAGCCAAACAGCCAGTTGATAAACACCAATAACCGTCATGAAATAGCGCAACAAATATAAGAACGGCAACAATCGTGGATTCCATAACAAGCCGATAACGGGCAGGCTCTCGCGTCCGAAATAAACGCCGAGCGCCAAGACGATGCAATATGCCCCCATCCAGATGCCCGTTCGATTGCGAACTTTGACGAAGTTGATGAAAGCAATAATTGCAAAACCAGTTATTACAACGTCCCAAAAAGTGGTCAACGGAAAGTACATGCTGTAAAACGAATCGCTGGCACCGCTCGGACGTGGTTCATATTTCATGTCGGTCATATACGCATGCCCAGTCAAGAATGGCAGAACCCAAAATGACGAAAGCAAAACCGCAGTAACTGAAACAGTCAGAGCCGTCATCGAGCTTCGACGTTCGAACCAGACAGCAGCGAGCAGAACAACTCCGCCAAAAACAAATAGCAGGACAATTCCGTGGCTTAGCGCACTCAACGCGACGACTAGTGCAGTGAACATTTTGCCACGATGTTCTTCGAATGCGCGAATCAAAAGACCAAACCCCAAAATCGCCAACGACAACGAGATCGAAAACGAGAACTCGCCCGCCATCGTCGACGCAATATTGCCGCCGTAAATCGTGAAACTTTCGTCGTAAAGAAAAACAACAGATGCAAGAGTCAACAATTCAGGAATTGGAAACAAAAAACGTGCAAACTTGCCAAACAGCCAAGTGCAAACAGGCAGGGTCAAAATACCTAAGACGGCGATCAGCTTGAGTGCGATGCCGTAGGGCAAGATCAGATCAACTAACAGAACCGCCAATGCCGGAACAACCATGTAGAACCGATACATCGGAAACCCCGAATACCAATCGTTGCTCCAACCGGTGAGCCGAAAATGCGGAAGGAGAAAATCTCGCAAATAAGCAGGACCATAAACATGGGCGCCCATGTCGCCACCTGTCGGCGTGTTGTTGCGCAAAATCAACTCAGGATGAAGAGTCATCAGCAACATAACTGTCGAGCCCGCGACAACTATTGCCGAAGTGATCTGCTGGGTAGACCACCGCTTCAAAAGAAACTTTTTCACTACCGACAAACTCTACACGCGAGCAACTGTCGTCTTTCTAAAGAGTTGCAACCAGCAAAAGACCTGTCGCATTAAATGCAACATGGGCAATTATTGACATACCGAGTCTGTTCGTTTGATAAAAACAAAACCCCAATACGAGAGCAAATGCGAATAGACCCGGCAATTCAACGAGCCGCAAGTGCACGCCTGCAAACCACGCTGCAGTAATCAACATCGCCCCAACTCGACTGAATCGACCACTCAAACTTGACTGAATTAATCCGCGATAAACCAACTCTTCGACAATTGGCGCGCCGAATACAACCACCAAAATCAAGACAAGAAGCCACCCACCGGTTGCGTTGTCAAACAAATCTTTTGCACGCTTTTCTACAACTTCGGGAGCAAATTTTTCAGGAAATGCCAAGCGAAAGGGCCAAGTGACCAAACCAACTAGCAACAACTGACTAGCAACACCTATCGGTGCACCCCAAAGATCAATTCTTCGAAAATCTAAGAAATAGTCTCGCGAAAAAACTCCGCTGCCAAATTTTTTTGAAACAAGATACAGACCTATTGTGAACGGCGTCCAAAGCGCTAGGGCCGAAAGACCCAGAAACCATTTCGGCTCTCTACCTTCGACAAGATCAGTGTTGCCAGTCGCCACCAAAATCGTCGAACTAAGCACCAACGCCACGACGTAACTTGTGCACCATGCGAGAATCGCAATTCTGAGCGTAATTTTTTTTGAACCAGCAGGCTCCTGACCGTAAGGCGGAGCCCAGGGCGATTGGTTCATCCCGCGAGGCGGTTTGGCATCACAACTCTAAATCGGTTGCGGCGATCCTCAAGCCTCCAACCCGACGGAGCTGTAATTCTCACACCGTGGCGATCACAAAGATCGTATGCGTGCGGATCACGCTCGGCAGTCAAGTCGTCGATCCACACAAGCGCGCGACTGTATTGATAGGTCAGAGTAATTGAAGCCAGTTCGTTGCATGTACAACGCGAGCATCGACGAACCATGACTTTTACATTAATTGATGAGACCATCGCCACAGTGGATTTAAATACACTCTTCGGCAAAACAATTTCCATTGTGTACTCCGATAATCGGGTCGTATCATTGAAACCGTGACCAAACTTCCACCCCCGCCGCCACCCGCAAAGCCTTCGTCGTCAAAGCGCAAGCCTGCAGCGCGCAAGAAGCCTGCGAATTTTTTGAACAAAAAGTCGAACAAGAACTCAAAAAATAATTCAAACGTCAAAACTGACAGCGACAAGCCAGGCATGCCACGTTGGGCAACTTGGGCAATCGTCGCCGTAGTCGTTCTGCTGATTGCCGGCCCACGAATTTGGCCGGCTTCGACCGCGACGAAATTTACCTACACCGAGTTTCTTGAACTCGTAAAACAGGGCCGAATACAGCAAGTTGAGATCAACAATCTGTCGAATCAAATCAGCGGCACACTAAAAGATGGTGGCGAGTTTGTGACTACCGGTGCCGTCGCACTTTCAGATGCTGACGAAACTTTGCTAAAAGAAAAAGGAGTCGATTATGACTATTCGACTCCTCAAGGCAACTTTTTTACAAATCTGATTCCGCTACTTTTGCCGTTCATCTTGATCATGGGCTTTTTCTTTTGGATGCAAAAGCGTGCAATGGGTCAAGCCGGAAGCATCATGTCGATCGGCAGAAGTCGTGCAAAAAATTACAACGCAGACAAACCTGCAACTACTTTTGCTGATGTCGCCGGCTATGAGGGCGTCAAGCAAGAGATTCGCGAAGTCGTCGACTTCCTCAAGATGCCAGAAAGTTTCAAAGAAATAGGAGCGCGAGTTCCAAAGGGTGTGCTTTTGGTCGGCCCTCCTGGCACAGGTAAGACTCTTTTCGCCCGAGCAGTAGCAGGCGAAGCTGGTGTCGGCTTTTTGTCGGTTACCGGTTCTGACTTCATGGAGATGTTCGTCGGCGTCGGTGCGAGCAGAGTTCGTGATCTCTTTCAACAAGCACGAAAAATGGGTCGAGCAATTATTTTCGTAGACGAAATAGATTCAATCGGTCGCAAACGCGGCGCTGGTTTGGGTGGTGGTCACGATGAGCGTGAACAAACTCTCAATCAATTGCTTGCCGAAATGGACGGCTTTGAAACAACCGAAGGTGTCATCGTGATGGCTGCAACGAACCGCCCAGACATTTTGGATGCCGCGCTGTTGCGACCAGGGCGTTTCGATCGACAAGTGATAATGCCGTTGCCAGAGTGCGACGAACGTCTGGCAATTCTTACCGTTCACTCACAAGGCAAGCGAATGGGCACCGACGTCGTACTCGAAACGATGGCCAAAGCAACGCCTGGCATGAGCGGTGCAGATCTTGCAAACTTGGTCAACGAAGCCGCGCTGCTTGCAGTTCGACGCGGATCAAAAGTAATCGAACATATCGATTTTGAAAATGCCCGAGACCGAGTGATCATGGGTGCTCGTCGCGAAAGTCTGATTCTCAACGCCGAAGAAAAACGGGCAACCGCCTACCACGAAGGTGGACACGCAGTTTTGGCAACAGTTCTTCCTCACAGCGACCCGTTGCACAAAGTTACGATTTTGCCCCGCGGTATGGCTCTTGGTGTCACCTGGACACTTCCAGAAGAGCGACACACATACTCACGCGACTATTTCAAAGACATGATCTGCAAAGCCATGGGTGGTCGCGTTGCCGAGATGATCGTTTTCGGACATTTAAACAGCGGTGCAGCAAACGATCTTGAGCAAGCAACCTCAATCGCCCGCCGCATGGTGCGTGAATGGGGCATGAGCGATGCCGTTGGACCAATGGCCTGGAGCTCGCAGCAGCAGGTTTTTCTTGGTGAAGACCTGATGACCAATGGTCGCGAGTACTCAGATGAAACCGCCCGCATGATTGACTCTGAAATTGGCTTGATCTTGCGCGAACAAGAAGCCAGAGCCAAGGTGTTGCTAGAAAAAAACCGCGCCGGTCTCGACCTCGTCGCTCAAACTTTGCTCGAACAAGAAACTATCGACGGTGCGACTGTCGCCCGCTTGGTTCAAGACGGTCTAGGTCGACCTCAAATTGTCGAGCCGTCACCTGGCGCGACGCCGAAGACAAGCGAAGCAAACGAGAACTAAAAAATCTCAGTGATCGTGATTTTCATCACGACACGAAGGTACATCGCTCAAGACTTTTGGGTCGCGACATTTTGCTAGTGCAGCCCAAAGATCAGTGGCGGTTAGAGGCCCGACTGTCGCATATCTGACAACACCTTCGATATCTGCAATAACAGTCGTAGGCACAGAGTCAATCTGATATCGCTTGTGCACGTCGTCTCTTTCGAGAAAGTCGATGATTTCTACTGCAACTTCGCTGCTTTCAAGCACCCGAGCCTTAGTTGCGACATCACGACATGCATCGCAGGTAGAAGAAGTGAAAACTGCAACCAACCATTTTTTGTCGCCACACGAAAAGTCTTTTAAGTTCAGTTGATATGGCACTGCCCCACGCACCGATGCTGGTGCGTCAGCCTGGCGCCGACGCAATATAAAGCTGACACCGCCAGCGAAAACTAAAACTGAAAGTGCAACAAGCGTGCGCATCATTTTCCAGTTGGCGCCAAAATGCCACTTGACCGATGGGGTAACGCAAGCACGCTAGACACACCAATCAATTCGTGTCCGCGATCTACTTCGCGTTGCACAACAACTTCGTTATCAGCCTCGATCAAAATCGGTAGGTCTGCATTAGCGGTCGGAATAACTATTTTCAAAACAGCTGCAGCACCCAATTCGATTTGCTCGAGACCTTCAATTGCCACCGAACCGGCTGGCCCAACAGTTGAGACTTTTAGAGTAGTAACTAGTGATGTCGTATTGAGCACAACCAGTGCCCCACCAGCTGCCGGCACCCCGCTTACAACTGTCCAGGTTCGCGATGGTGCCCCAAATGGTGCACCCAGCGTGGTTGTTGTTCCAGTTTTTTTGTCAACCCTACGAGTAACAACCTGCTCGACAACAACAAAATCAACCGACGAATTTTCATCACTAGTCACAAAGTCGTTGGTGATGCTTGAAACTACTATTCCGTATCGGCCATCGGTAACTGCCGGCAACTTGGAAGTTGCCAATGTTGTTACACGTCCCGCAGGAATTGTAAGTACAAGTGGCTCACGAAAAATTTCTTCCGCGGTGCCGGTCAAAAACGCCACACTCACTGATTGGTCTTGATCAGTGGGGTTAAAAACAACAAGTTGCTCATCCGTATCGAGATCTTTTTGCCCCCCAGCAAACCACCACTGTCGGCTTGTTGACGCGGCGCCAAGAGAAGTCGAATAGCCCAAGCGACCGCGACCCAAAAAGTGTTGTAGCTTGCCCGCTACAAATCGACCCGAAGATGCACGAATCGAAACTGCCAAAACTACTTCGTTGCGCGCGCCTTGGTCACCCATTGCCAACGAATAAACTCTCTCGGGCTCAATGATGATCCCCTTCAGCGATGCTGGCTCGCGTTTACCGTCGGCGGTGACGAAACTGATGTCGACAACTGTTGCATCTCGAAACGGATTGCTCAGCAAGATATTGAACAAGCTGTCAGAACCCGTGAAACCGTCTGCGAAAAACCATCGGTCTGATGGCTTGTTTGCGCACAGCGAAACAGAGTCGCCAGCGGGATGGATTATCCGCTGCTCGACGGCTACCCCACCGTTATCGAGTTCGACGACTGCGCTGATGAATTTGCTCTTGCGGCCCCCAGTCGCATCGATCACGCTGCGAGTAAACGGCTGCACTATTAGTTGTGCAGCTGCTGCAGGTTTATCGCTTGACAAAAACGTAACTTTACCCGTGATCGGAATATCTAATGAGTTGGCGATGACTATCTCGCTTGAAACCGATTTGTCAAGGCCTGGCACACCCGGACAAAACCACGAAGACGAAGATTGCGAATCGCCTGCGATGCTCGGCATAGTCGACAGACCAAAGACATTTTCAGACGTTTGCCCAGATTCAGTCGCGATATTTGGATTACTAATTTGATTGACAAAAATTGTTGAAACTAAAGCAGCAGCAATAATTACAACAGCCGAGGCGAACTGCAGATTTATCTTTTTCATCGCGAAGCCATATCAATCTTCTGTTCAGGCCCCGCTGAAGCACCCAAGATAGTGACCTCTTTCGGCTCAATTTGTCGAATTCGCCGTCTAAATCGAGAGAAGTTAGCTGCGAGCATTATTAAGCAAAGCCAGACAAATGCTTGCAAACTCAAATACAAATACCGCAAAGGCGACGTCTGATATCGCAACGCAACGATGCCAGCAATCGGTGCATCAAAAGCAGTTGATGAACCGAAAGCAACTCGCGGCACAAGTTGTGCTGCGTCGACCTCAAGTTGCCATCGCGGATCAAATGGCACTGCCACGTGAACAGTTCCACCGGCGAATTTCGCTTTTACTTTTTTGTCAGCAACAGAGTTCTTATCGACCAATAAGGCACTCTGAGATTTCAACTCTTGGCTAATCAAACTAAAGTCGCTTGCCTGTTGACTAGCAACAGAAGACTCTTCATCCAAAACACTAATTATTGGCAACCAAGTGACATTTTCGAAAATGACCAAGTCGCGGGCAAAATAAGTTCGGCGCAAGTCAAGTTGGTTTGATAACGACTCGACAAGACTTGAAGCCGCTACAGATGGCGAGTCTCCGAGTGGTACAACCAAAAATCGAATGGCAAGCGGCGAAATTAAACGTCCGACGCGAATCGTGTCATTAGCAACCAATGACTGGAGGGCGTTCTGTGCCGCCAAATTCATCGAAGTATCTTGGGGCGCCCAAATAGAACTGAAATTCACTGCCCCGTCGTCGGCAACGCCGTAAGCGATTTGAGAATCGACTGAGTTCGTTGCAACCGGCAACTGGTCACGATCACCAATGTAAAGCGTTCGATAGTTGCCCTCTCTTGGATTATCAGGCAACTGTTCGAGCAACTGGGGCACCACTGTTTCGGGCTGGTTCCAACGACCATCGAAGACGCTCAAGAAGGTTGGTGCGATCATCATCGCGACTGCTAACGGCATCAACAAACTCAGTGACCGTCGCCAATCAGACGCCTTTGTCAAGTTAGCTTCAGCAAAAACACTGAGGCAAGTTGCGACGGATAGTGCCAAGCCACAAGCCACGACAGCCAACATCACCGCTGGCTCGGGCAATGAGAACGGCAAGCGTCCTTGATCGTCAAGCACGACTATTAATAGACCAAAAACAACCAAAACTGCCGAGCGAATCGCCCAAAGTCGGCGCCAACCGTCGGCAACAACTAAAGCGCACAATACGCAGAAGTAAATTGCGATAACTAAAAACCCACCACGCATGTTGCCGAAATCAAGTCGGGCCAGCGAGCTGAGACCAATTTTTCTGTCGGCGACGCCTTGATCCCCGGCTAAAAGTTGCCACCATTGGCCCGAAACGAAGTGCATCGACCACGGCAAATTGATGAATATAGAACCTATTAATCCGGTCATACCAACGAGAAAGACACCGAATAGTTGTTTTGCTGAGACGCCACCCAAAAATGATGCAAAAACCCACAAGCAGATAATCACCAAGAACAAGATCGCAACACTCGGAGTGAATGCGAATACAAGTCCAAGAATCAGCAACAGGCCAGACACGAGTTGAGTTTTTCGTACCAGACTCTGGTCTTTGCCATCTTGATATCGATTGAGAATGTCGAACAGCCAAGGTGCCGCAGCAATGCAAAGCAGAGCCGAAAATCGGCCCCGTGCAATTGCGTCATATGAGAGTGGCAGTGCGCTATAAACAACAGCAGCACCGAGACGCACTCGAGTGTTGGCAAACGCAGCACACAGTCGCCACATGCCGATCAGTCCGACGAACAACGAACCAACAATCATCAATGTTTGTAATAACGCGAGATTTCCAAAGAGTAAAAACGCCGCGATGGCAACTAGTCCGAGTCCAGTTGGATTGGCCGACGCTTCCCCAAAACCACTCGACCACCAGCCCGATAGAAAGTTCGCCAATATCGAGCTAGATGAGATTGATCCATTTTCGAATGGCAGCATCTCACCAATCACTCGCGACGAATCGGTAATGATCTCTCGGCTTCCGATCAACATCAACACAGTGACCACAAGCAACGTCGTGCCAGCAGTTCGAGACGAACTCTGCCTCAAACGTTTTTTTGTTTCTACCAAAGTTGCAATTTCACGAGAAGCTAAGGCTCGTCGATGACGAATAAACCTGGTCAGTCGTGCCGAGCCCCTAACTTGCAATTTTGCGATTTCGCTTGCCGCAACAAGACGCAACGGTCGAACTTGCTTCCTTCGCTGCCAGATGTATGAAGTGTCAACCACAAGTGCGACAGTCGCACGCAAACTTGCGATTGATTCACGAAAAGTTCCGGTGAATACTCCAAGAATTGTTTCAATCGCTGAAGTCAGCAGCATCTGTAGCCAAACAATTGGCAAACGCAAACGGCTTGTCAGCGTGGCGACCGTACGGGCGCGATTTTGCGCGATCTTCGCCCGCGATACCAAATTAGGCGATCGAGTTTCGAAACTGTTTAGATGTCTCGCGACAGCCGTCGGAGATATGAGCACTCGAGCACCGCTCAAGTGCGCTCGCCAACAAAAATCTAGATCTTCACCGAAGAATGAAATATCTGGATTGAATCCGTTCAATTCACGAAACAAGTCTGAGCGCACCAACATGCACGCTGAACTCACAAAGAACACATCTCGAACGGCATCGTGTTGCTCTTGGTCTCGCTCGTTTTGCTCGATAAATGGATCTATCTCGCCGCAACGGTCGATTCCGAAACCCACAGATTGCAAGAGAGTGGGCTTTTCCCACTGCAAAAGTTTTGGACCGACAACAGCAGCATTTGAAATGAAAAGTTCTTCGACCAACGTTCGCAAAGTGTTCGCTTGCAAGACAACGTCGTCGTGCATGATGCAGAAAAGGCCCTTGTCTCCTTCAACAATTCGTTGCAGCTCATTGATCAAACGACCGAAACCAGGATTTCCTTCGACAATTCTCACCACCGCATTGGGCAGACTTTCATTTATTGATTTGGCAACGGCACTGGCATGGGTCGTTTCAGCCCCAGAGTCGGTCATCTTGGTCGTCACGAAAAAAACGCTGCTGAGGTTCGGGTAGTCCTGACTGGCCAAACCAGCGATAACTTCATCAAACCAAGCGCCCGGCTCGTGCACGACCATCGCCGTGACTATCAGTGGTGCGGCAACCGTTTGGTTTCGCGATTCTTCAATTGACTCATTGCTCACGATGCACTAAGACTACTAATTCGAGACAAACTACTAACCTTGACCTGAATGTCTCGACAGTCCGCTAAATCATCGTCGGCAGAACAAAAACAGGGTGCTATTCCAGAAGGCACTATTTCTATTGGCATCGGTCTACTAATTGCCGGTGTGACGATTTATATATTTTTCAAAATCGGACAACAAGCACTGGGGCAAGAAGCATTCAAACCTCTGGTTTCGCTTTGGTTCGTCATGTTTGCGATTGCGCCCGGATTCTTTTTGCCGGTCGAGCAAGAACTCAGTCGCGCAATCGCCCACCGTCGAGCGCTCGGTCAAGGCACTGCGCCTGTAATTAGAAAAGTTGCCCTGCTATGCGCGGTAATTGTGGCTTGTTTGCTCGCTGTCATTCTCGTGCTTTCGCCGGTGATAAATGACAACCTCTTCGAGGGTCAAACAATTATCACAGTCAGTTTGGCAATCGCAATCGTCAGTTATGGCTTGCTGTATTTCACCAAAGGACTCTCATCGGGTTTGGGCAAATTTCCTGCGTATGGTTTCATCGTTGGATCAGATGGAGCAATCCGAGTAATCGCTTGCACGATTCTGTTAGTTGCCGGAATAACCCAACTTTCTGCATATTCGATAATCATCGTCATCACGCCAATTATCGGTGTGATGATTGTTTATCTTGCGGGCCAACTGCACAGCGACCCTGGCCCGCCTGCTGCCTGGTCAGAAATCACTGAGAATCTCGTCTGGCTATTGGGCGGTTCAATTTTTGCGGCCGCGCTAGTTAATGCGGGTCCAATCACCGTCGATTTACTCGGCGACAAATCAGATGCAATCCGAGTTACACAATTTGGCAATGCCGTGCTTTTAACTCGTGTGCCTCTGTTTTTATTTCAAGCAGTGCAGGCTGCGCTTCTGCCGCGACTAACACGTCTTGCTGCCCGAGGCGACTTAGACGAATTCAAAGTTGGGTTTCGTCGGCTCGTGATACTCGTAATCGGCGTCGGAATAATCGGCATCATTGGAGCATTCTTGTTTGGTCCATTTTTTCTTGATTTGGTTTACGGTGGCGGAATCGACCGACGGACATTGACACTTCTGGCACTTGCAAGCGCCATCTACATGATGGCGTTGGCAATTGCCCAAGCAGTTATCGCCTTACGCGGTCACCGTCATGTTGCTTTGGGCTGGCTATTGGCATTCATCAGTTATGTCGTTTCGGCTTGGACAGTAAGCGATGACCTTTTCTTGCGGGTCGAAGTTGCACTTGCCGTGAGCTCAACTGTTGCGCTGATCTATTTTATTTTTGGTCTTCGATTGCTTTTGCGATCTGGTGCTCGAATTGATGTCGAGTCAATTACTGAAGCGATTTCTGAGCGGCCCGTCGAGCCGTAAATTATTTGCGTTATTTTGCGCGCTTGGTTTCGTAATCGATGTCGTGTCGCACCATCATCTCGATTAACTCATTAAAACCAACTTTGGGTTGCCAACCGAGTTTTGACTTTGCTTTAGACGCATCACCAATCAAAAGGTCAACCTCGGCAGGACGGAAAAAGCGCTGATCTTGACGCACGTACTGTCGCCAATCTTTTAGATCGGCTGCCGCAAACGCGACTTCGAGCAATTGTTCAATTGAATGACTTTCGCCTGTCGCAACCACAAAATCATCAGGTTTTGGTTGTTGCAACATCATCCACATGGCTTCGACATAGTCGCCTGCATAACCCCAATCGCGCTTGGCTTCAAGATTGCCCAGTACTAGTTCGCTCTGTAGACCAAGTTTGATGCGTGCGACAGAGTTCGTGATTTTTCGGGTGACGAACTCGAGACCGCGACGTGGTCCTTCATGGTTGAACAAGATGCCCGAGCAGGCGAACATGTCGTAGCTCTCGCGATAGTTCACTGTGATGTCATGAGCAAACACTTTCGCTACGCCATATGGCGATCGCGGATGAAACGGGGTCATTTCAGTCTGCGGAGTTTCACGCACCTTACCGAACATTTCAGAAGATGATGCCTGATAAAAGCGAATCGGATTTTTGCGAGCGCCGCCCACCAAACGAATCGCCTCAAGCATCCGCAAGACGCCAAGCCCGGTGATGTTGCCGGTTAGCTCAGCTTGATTGAACGACATTGCGACAAATGAGATTGCCCCGAGGTTATAAACCTCGTCTGGTTGCGACATTTCAAGCGCGCTCACAAGACTTGAGAAGTCGGCTAAATCGCCGGGCACAAGTTGCACAAATGGAAACTCGTCGCGGATCGATTCGGCCTTCGGGTTATTTTGTCCCTTAACAAGACCAAAAACTTCATAGCCCTTCGAATGCAGAAATTCGGCGAGATGACGACCGTCTTGCCCAGTAATACCGGTGATCAACGCTCGTGCCATAACGACCACTCAATCTAGTGGCAAACACTGCAAACAAAGATCTGATCTCAACTTGAAGTACAAAACTGCACTAATAGTCACCAAGCCGTACGCTCAATAGTTGTGAATGCGCAATCGAATTCGCTGTCTGTTGTTGTCTTGGCTGGCGGCGTGGGTGCCGCACGTTTTTTGCGCGGTTTAGCCATGGTTAACGAGCCAAAGTCAACAACTGTTTTGGTGAACACCGGTGATGACACAGTGATGCATGGCTTAAACATCTCTCCCGACATCGACACAGTTATTTACACACTCGCTCAAGCAATTGATGCACATAGAGGGTGGGGTTTGACTAACGAGTCTTGGCGAGCAATGGAATCTCTGCATAGATACGCAAGAGTACGACCACCTGGCTCAAAGGCCGCGTCTGAGTGGTTCAACCTTGGAGACCAAGATCTCGCCACGCACTTTTATCGAACTGCCCGCCGAAGTGAAGGCGCCGATGCGTGGCAGATAACTCGCGAAATTGCAGCAGCATGGTCGATTGAACAGCAAATAGTGCCAATGACAAACCAAGATGTCTCAACTGTCGTCGAACTTGCCGAAGATTGCATAGCCGGAAACGCCGGCCAGAGAATTAGTTTTCAAGAATACTTTGTAAAATACAAGCACGACATTGCGGTGCGCTCGGTCGACTTCGCTGGCATCGAAAACGCAAAACCAAATGCCCTGTCGCAACTCGCAAGTGCTGACGTGGTCGTCATCGCACCCTCTAACCCGATTGTTTCAATTGGCCCAATTCGCGCATTAGATGGTGTTGACTCGACTCTCGAAAAGATCAGAGACAGCGTGGTCGCAATTTCGCCAATCGTCGGAGGTCATGCGATTAAAGGACCAGCTGATCGCATGCTCAAAGAACTGGGTCATGAGTCGTCAGCACTTGGAGTTGCGCGAATGTATTCATCAATTGCTTCAACTCTTATCATTGACAATGTGGACGCAAAGTTAAAGCCAGCAATCGAGGCACTCGGCGTACGATGCGTCATTACGAACACAATTATGGCTGACCCACAAATTAGTGCCGAGCTCGCGCGAACCACGCTCGCTTCGCTCAAAGGTAAACGACGGTGAATCGGCTGACAATTTGGGGTGTTGAAGGCATCGGTGAGATCTCGGCTAATGACCAACTTGGCGAAGTCATCGCCGACATCTGTAGCCAAGAACCAAATGGTCCGTTGCTCGACAACGACGTATTGGTGGTAACACAAAAAATTGTCTCGAAAGCCGAAGGCCGACTTGTGCCGATAGACGCTTCTGATCCGCTGAGCCACAAACAACTTGTTGAGCAAGAGGCTGTGCGCATCGTGCGTCGTCGTGGAGATCTGATTATCACTGAGACAAAACATGGCTTCATCTGCGCCAACAGTGGCATCGATCTATCAAACATCGAACGTGGCTATGCGGCGCTTTTGCCGATCGATAGCGACAAATCCGCCAGGCGAATTCGAGACATAATTCGTGCGAAACATGGCGTCAAAGTCGGCGTAATTATCAGCGATACTTTCGGTC
>Ga0255204_1000241_pt1 | contig 17333 bp, 16 predicted proteins | sample Miss_Colum_RepC__2_FD_188418 | JGI IMG/M metagenome (GOLD analysis project Ga0255204, IMG submission 188418) | Freshwater microbial communities from Mississippi River, Louisiana, United States - Miss_Colum_RepC_8h | ecosystem: Environmental > Aquatic > Freshwater > River | place: USA: Louisiana... | reverse complement strand
CAGGCCCGCTCTAGCGCCTCTGCATCGAGCGCGAACCGGACCGGTAAACCGAATAAAGAAAAATGATCGCGTGCCGCCGTTGGGGCCGCATCACCTGAAGCAGTGATCACGGATTAGACCTTAAAGGATTCTCCGCAGCCACACTCGCTTTTGACGTTGGGATTGTTGAATTTGAATCCCTCGTTCAGGCCCTCCCGGGTGTAATCGAGCTCTGTGCCATCGATATAAGGAAGGCTTTTGGGATCCACCAGCACCTGAACCCCAAAACTATCAAATGCAAGATCCTCATCGGCGGGCTGATCCACAAACTCGAGCTTATATGCCAGGCCCGAGCAGCCAGTGGTCTTCACGCCGAGCCGCACACCCACCCCTTTGCCACGCTTAGCGATGAACTGTGCGACATGCTCAGCGGCTTTTTGAGTCAGAGTCACTGCCATGATGAATTCCCCGTGATCACGCTGCGCTTAGGCTGCCTTGGGCTCACGGGAATCCTGTGCGCCGTGCTTGTTCTTGTAGTCTTCAATGGCTGCCTTGATGGCGTCTTCCGCGAGAATCGAGCAGTGGATTTTGACCGGTGGTAGGGCCAGCTCTTCTGCGATCTGGGTGTTCTTGATGTCCATGGCCTGATCCAGTGTCTTGCCCTTTACCCACTCGGTGACCAGTGAGGACGAAGCAATCGCCGATCCGCAGCCGTAAGTCTTAAAGCGCGCATCTTCAATCACACCCTGGGCATTGACTTTGATTTGCAGCTTCATAACATCGCCGCAGGCGGGTGCGCCCACCATACCGGTGCCCACCCCGGGGTCGGCCTTATCGAAAGCGCCGACGTTACGAGGATGCTCATAGTGATCAATGACTTTTTCGCTGTAGGCCATGTTTACTCTCCCGAAATTTCTTTTTCTAACAAAACAATCAACAGGCTAACCGCATCGATTCGAAGTGGCTTAGTGGGCTGCCCACTGGACCGTATTCAAATCAACGCCGTCATTCACCATTTCCCAAAGCGGCGACATTTCACGCAGCTTGGCCACCTTCTCCTTCAGGAGGGCGACCGTGAAGTCAACGTCCTGCTCAGTCGTAAAGCGCCCCACCGAAAAACGAATCGACGAGTGGGCCAATTCATCTGAGCGGCCCAGGGCCCGCAGCACATAGGAGGGCTCCAGGCTTGCCGAGGTGCAGGCCGAGCCCGATGACACCGCAACATCTTTGATGCCCATGAGCAAGGATTCGCCTTCTACATAGTTAAAGCTGACGTTCAAGTTATGCGGCACCCGATGCTCCAGGTCGCCATTGAGGTAAACCGCTTCAATCTCAGAAAGACCTTTCCAGAGCCGATCGCGCAGCGCGCGCATCCGCTCGTTCTCAGCCGCCATCTCCTGCCGGGCGAGTCGAAAGGCCTCGCCCATGCCCACGATCTGGTGGGTGGGCAGCGTGCCCGAGCGCATGCCACGCTCGTGGCCACCGCCATGGATCTGCGCTTCAATACGAATGCGGGGCTTGCGGCGTACATAAAGCGCGCCCACTCCCTTGGGGCCATAGGTTTTATGGGCAGAGAACGACATCAGATCGACCTTGATGGCCTGCAGGTCAATCACCACCTTTCCGGTGGCCTGGGCACTGTCAACATGAAACAAGATGCCTTTCTCGCGGCAGAACTCACCAATTCTCGGAATATCCTGAATCACACCGATCTCGTTGTTGACATACATCACCGAGATCAACACGGTGTCGGGCCGAATCGCCGCAGTCAAGACATCCCAGTCAATCAGGCCATTTTCGTTGACATCGAGATAGGTGACCTCAAATCCTTCGCGCTCCAATTCGCGGCAGGTGTCGAGCGTGGCCTTGTGTTCCGTTTTCACGGTGATCACGTGCCGGCCTTTGTCTTTGTAGAAATGGGCCGCGCCTTTGATGGCCAGATTGATGGATTCGGTAGCACCCGAGGTCCAAACAATCTCTTTTGCATCACAGTTCACCAGTGCAGCAACATGCTCGCGTGCGGTCTCTACCGCCTCTTCGGCCTTCCAGCCATAGGCATGGCTGCGCGAGGCAGGATTACCAAAATCTTGGCGCAGGTAGGGCAGCATGACATCCACGACCCGTGGATCAACCGGGGTGGTGGCGGAGTAGTCAAGATAGATCGGTGTCTTCATTAGGCCGCCGTGGTGTCCTGAACAGTGCGGGGCTCTTGAAACATCACCTGACGTCGCACAGAAACCGGCTCAGAAACGGGTGATGACCGCTTATTGCGCTGCTCATCAACGAGGTCCTGCAGCGTGACAGAGTCCAGAAAATCCACCATGTGACGATTTAAGCTGGCCCAAAGCTCGTGGGTCATGCACTGCTGATCCTCATGGCAATTTTGCTTGCCGCCGCACTGGGTCGCATCGATGGGCTCATCAACGGCGTAGATGATGTCGGCCACCGTTATGTCTTTACCTCCCCGGGCGAGCTTGTAGCCGCCGCCCGGACCACGCATGGATTCCACCAGCTCATGCCGACGAAGCCGGCCAAAGAGTTGTTCCAGATAAGAAAGCGAGATCTTCTGGCGCTGGCTAATCGCCGCCAGGGTGACAGGGCCTTTGTCTTGACGGAGCCCCAGATCAATCATTGCCGTGACAGCAAAACGTCCTTTGGTCGTCAATCTCATAACATTCTCCGAATAATTGAGTGATTTAGTCGGGAGTTTAGCTTCTCCCATTAATTTGATCAACTATTCGAAAAAATATTCCCGCTCTCAGAGCGGGGTTTTGGAGGGGGCCTGAACCCCCTCCTGCCAGCCGGGCAGCGGCCTTTAGGCAGCCGCCACCATGGTGGCCCGGCGGCGGACCACTTCCATCAGGCCATTGCAGGCGTCTTCGATGTAGTCGAGCGCCTGCTCAAAGCCCTGGGGTCCGCCGTGATACGGGTCATTGATGGTCGCTGCCTCGAACTCGGTGGCAAAGCGCATCAGCAGCTGCAGTTTGTGCTGCAGGCCGCGGGGACACATCCGCTGCAGCAGCGCCAGGTTCTCCCAGTCCATCGCCAGGATGTAGTCGTATTCGGAGAAATCCGAAATCTGGATCTTGCGCGCAGTGGTCGCACCGAGCTCGTAGCCACGCTTGGCGGCTGCATTGACCGCACGCTGGTCGGGGCCCTCGCCCACATGAAAATCATGTGTGCCCGCCGAATCACAGACTACAAAGTCCTGCAGATTCGAGGCCTTCACCAAAGACTGAAACACGCCGGCCGCAGTCGGCGAGCGGCAGATGTTACCCATGCAGACAAACAAAATCTTTGTCTTCATGCCGATCGGGGCCTCGCTCTTTTTAGAGGCCTTGCTCACGCGCGGGCGGGCTGTGGCAAGCGCCGAATCAAATGGCGTTGCCTCAATGATTTCTTTGTCGGTTGTATCAAATGTAGTCATACCATTGCCTTTTCAATTGAGTCTCTCAGTTTGTCTACTCCAAATACCTCTTGTTTTAATTTGGTGAGCTGATCGCGAAGCTGCGCTGCTTTTTCAAACTCAAGATTGCGGGCATGCTCCAACATCTGCTTTTCAAGCCGGATCAGCTGCTTGGAGATCTCCTGTGGGGAGCGCTCCAGCGCTACATCTTCTTGCCGGTCGGCAACATCACGATCAGAACCACGGCACTCAATCACGCCGTCGATCAGATCCCGAATTTGTTTCATCACGCCCCGCGGTGTAATGCCGCGATCAGCGTTAAACGCCAGCTGCTTCGTTCTGCGACGCTCGGTCTCTTCAATGGCCCGACGCATGGAGTCGGTCATGCGATCGGCATACAGAATCGCCTGGCCATTGAGGTGCCGGGCTGCACGGCCAATGGTCTGAATCAGACTGCGATCCGAGCGTAAAAAGCCTTCTTTATCCGCATCCAAGATGGCCACGAGCGAGACCTCGGGCAGATCCAGGCCCTCGCGCAGCAGATTGATACCCACCAGCACATCGAATGTGCCCAGTCGTAGATCGCGCAGAATCTCGACCCGTTCAACCGTATCAATATCGGAATGCAGATACCGGACCCGCACGCCGTTATCCGATAGGTAGTCGGTCAGGTCTTCGGCCATGCGCTTGGTCAGCGTTGTCACCAAAACCCGCTCCTGGCGATCCGCCCGCAGCTTGATTTCACCGAGCAAATCATCGACCTGTGTCGCCGCCGGACGGACTTCGACCGCCGGATCCACCAGGCCCGTCGGCCGCACCACCTGCTCCACAATTGCGCCGCCACTTTTCTCCAACTCGTAATTGGCTGGCGTAGCGGATACGAATACCGCCTGCCGCATCTTGGGCTCAAACTCTTCAAACTTCAGCGGCCGGTTATCCAGAGCCGAAGGCAGTCGAAATCCATAGTCCACCAACGTCTGCTTTCGCGAACGGTCGCCGCGATACATGCCACCCAATTGGCCGACCGTGACATGGCTTTCATCAATGAAGACCAGGGCATCACTCGGCAGATAATCCACAAGGGTCGGGGGAGGCTCACCCGGCTCTGCGCCCGAGAGATGACGGGTGTAGTTCTCAATGCCTTTACAAAAGCCCAACTCGGCCAGCATTTCAATGTCGAAGCGGGTGCGCTGCTCAATCCGCTGGGCTTCAACGAGTTTTTGCTGATCGACAAAAAAGCGTGAGCGCTCGATCAGCTCTTCTTTAATCGTCTCTATGGCACGCAACACGACCTCGCGGGGCGTGACGTAATGCGACGATGGGTAGACTGCAAAACGCGGCAGGGCCTGCCGCACCCGGCCGGTAAGCGGATCAAAAAGCTGGAGCGACTCGATCTGATCATCGAAGAGCTCAATTCGCAACGCGAGCTCAGCATGCTCGGCAGGGAAAATATCGATGGTGTCGCCACGGACACGGAAGGCCCCCCGCGAAAACTCAATATCGTTGCGGTCGTATTGCATCCGCACCAGCTGCGCGATGAGCTCGCGCTGGGTCAGCCGATCGCCCTGACGCACAATCAACACCATCTGGTGGTAGTCGGCAGGGTTACCGATTCCGTAAATGCAGGAGACTGATGCCACGATGATGGTATCGCGGCGCTCCAGCAAAGACTTGGTTGCCGAAAGCCGCATCTGCTCGATGTGCTCATTGATCGCGGAATCCTTTTCGATGAACAGATCCCGCTGTGGCACATAGGCCTCCGGCTGGTAGTAGTCGTAGTACGAGACGAAATACTCAACCGCGTTATTCGGAAAGAAGGTCCGCATCTCGGCATAGAGCTGGGCCGCAAGGGTCTTATTGGGCGCAAGCACCAAAGCGGGGCGTCCGAGCCGGGCGATGACATTGGCCATGGTGAAGGTCTTGCCCGAGCCCGTGACCCCCAGCAGGGTCTGGAAGGCCACGCCGTCTTCGATGCCCTGCACCAGACGTGCGATCGCCTCCGGCTGATCACCAGCCGGCTCAAAGGGAAGCGCGAGCTCGAAGGGGCTACCGGGGAAGCGAACCACCCCGGGGTTTTCACGGACACCCATGCTAGACTTTTTGACTGATTTCCAAGGGATTAAAAAATTGTGCAATCGCGCATTTTCCTCCGGCAGGCCCCATATTTCCATCTTTTTTTCTGCTCCCAAGCCCTTGACAAAGGGCTTCTGACTGCCCCATGACCAGCCCAACCCCCAGTCTTTTTTCCTCTGTTCAGATGGCCCCCAAGGACCCGATCCTTGGCTTAACGGAAACCTTTCTTGCCGATCAGCGGCCCGAAAAAGTGAACCTCGGCGTGGGGGTCTATTACGACGATCAGGGCAAGCTGCCCCTACTGCGGGCGGTCAAACGGGCCGAAGAGGCCCGGGTCGCCAAAGGCCTGCCGCGTGGCTATCAGCCGATTGATGGGCCAGCCGCGTATAACAAGGCCGTACAAGCACTGCTTTTCGGCAAGGCTAGTCCTGTGCTTGCGAGTGGCCGGGTCGTGACCATTGATGCCCTTGGTGGAACTGGGGGCCTTCGGGTGGGGGCGGAATACCTCCGCCGGCTCTGCCCGGATAGCCGAGTCGCAATTAGTGATCCGACCTGGGAAAACCATCGGGGGGTCTTTGAGAGTGCTGGCTTTACTGTCCAGAGCTACACCTATTACGACCCACAGAGCCATGGCCTGGATTTCGGTGGCATGGTCCAAAGCCTCAAAGGCATGCCGGAGCGGACCATCGTGCTGCTGCACGCCTGCTGCCATAACCCCACCGGTGTGGATCTCAATCTTCAGCAGTGGGAAGAAGTGGTGGCCCTATGCAAAGCCAAGCAATTCATTCCCTTTCTCGATTTGGCCTACCAGGGCTTTGGCGATGGGATCGATGAGGATGCCGCCGCCGTGCGCCTGTTTGTTGAGTCCGAAATGCCGTTTCTGGTGGCCAGCTCGTTTTCAAAGTCCTTCTCCCTGTACGGAGAGCGGGTCGGCGCGCTCTCACTGATCACAGCCGATGCAGATGAGGCTGCCCGCGTGCTGAGTCAGATCAAGCGGGTGATTCGCACCAATTACTCCAATCCGCCGACACATGGGGGCGGAATTGTGAGTGATGTCCTCAACAGCCCAGAGCTGCGTGCGCTCTGGGAGCAAGAACTCGGCGAGATGCGCGATCGGATTCGGCAGATGAGAGTGGCCTTCACCGAAAAGCTCAAAGCCCTGGGCACGAAACAGGATTTTTCCTTCGTGACAAAACAGCGCGGCATGTTCAGCTTCTCCGGCCTAAGCACCCAACAGGTCGACCGTCTGCGCGAAGAGTACGCCATCTACGCCATCAGCACAGGCCGCATTTGTGTTGCTGCGTTGAATTCCAACAATATCGACCGGGTTGTCCGCGCCGTTGCCAGCGTGCTGTAAACCCTGCCTGACCGGGCTAGCGTAAAACCTTACGGACTTTTCCCGAGTGACCCCGGTAGGGCGTCCCCCGACAATGAAGGCTCTTCGTCGGGGAGGCCCATGCAACGCGCACAAGAGGCCGAAGTCGGGTCGGTCGCATCAGAGCTTCGCATCGCCATCTGCGATGACTGGGAGCAGTGCGCGCTGTCCTGTGCGGATTGGGGGGAGTTGCAGCAGCTCGCCAACGTCCAATTTTTTTCCGCACCGTTTCAATCCACAGAGGATGCGATCCGCAGGCTCGCGGATTTTGACGCGATCTGCCTGATGCGTGAGCGGACACCTTTTCCGAAAGAAGTGATCGATCAGCTGCCCCGCTTAAAGCGATTGTTCTTTACTGGCGAACGCAACGCGGCCGTCGACATCGCACATGCCCGCAGTCTTGGCATTGAAGTCAGTGGTACTGCAAGCGGTCCTAACAAAGCCTCCACTGCGGAGCACACATGGGCCCTGATTCTGGCCGCAACACGTCGGATCGTGCCTGCGATGCAGACCGTACAGCAAGGACATTGGCGGCCTGTTGATGATGCCCGCTATCCGCTGCCGGATGTTCTCGAGGGAGACCGGATCGGCGTTATCGGCCTTGGCGCAATTGGCAGTCGCGTCGCACGCATCGCTCAGGGCTTTGGCATGGAGGTTGTCGCCTGGAGTCAGAACCTAACGGATCAGCAGGCGTCCTCGCTGGGGGTTCGTCGGGTTGAGAAAAATGAATTGATAGCGACTTCAAAAGTCATCAGTCTGCATCTGGTGCTCTCGGATCGCACGCGGGCAGTGATCGGCCATACCGAGTACTCGCTGATGCGCCGAGACGCGTTGCTGGTCAATACCTCACGGTCCGGGCTTATCGACCAAGAGGGGCTCATTGCTGCGCTGGATTCAGGCCGGCCAGGCCATGCCGCACTGGATGTATTCGATCAGGAGCCGATCGCCAAAAATCATCCTCTGCTCACACACCCCCGCGTCACCCACACACCCCATCTCGGCTACGTCGCTGCGCCTGTGATGGAAACCTTCTACCGTCAGTTGGCAAACGACCTCACCGCTTGGTCGCGACAGTGGCTCGCATCGAACGCGGCCTCGGAAGGCTATCGGCCTGCATCATCAGACTCTGGTGTGACCCCCAGCGCGATCAGGAAACGCGACACCATGTTGTAGGCGGCAATCACGCCGACCAATTCCACCAATTGTGTTGCGCCCAGTGACTGATGCAGTCGTTGCATCAAATGTGCAGGCACTTTGATATCCCGTGTCATGTGACATGTCAACGCAATGACATCTTGCTCAAGCACAGAAAAAGCGGATAAGTCGGCATCCGCATTCCCAATCGATCGGAGCTGCTTGACCTGCGCTTCTGTGCCCCCCGCAGAAAGAAGCTCGGGTGCGTGGTGAATGAATTCATACTCCGCACCATTGAGAACCGCAACACCGCACATCGCGATTTCACGCAGCGTTGCCGGCAACGAAAGATCGCGTCGCACGGCGCCCATAAAGATATTCCAGCCGCGAGCGTATGGAATGCTATGCAGTAGCATGCGATCCAGATTGATGAATTCCCCACCCCGTCGGGCTCTGATGGCATTGACGAGCTCGGCCGGCTCCTGAAGATCAGCGGGAACATAGGGAATCATGGGCTGCATGGTGACCTCGTGAATCAGAACATTGGGCCCCTACTCTAGGGCCTTTTGCTGGCCTGGAGGGGCCGAGTCGAATGGTGTAAACTTCCTGGCTGTTTTGATCCTCGATAGCTCAGTTGGTAGAGCACCGGACTGTTAATCCGTAGGTCCCTGGTTCGAGCCCAGGTCGGGGAGCCATCCTTGTCTCGCTCCACTTCCTATGAAAATTTTGCTTGGACTGATACTTGCGGCCCTCTGCTTACCCGCAGTTGCCCGAGACTGCGTTGTCGTGGTGATGCACGGAAAGTGGGGAGGCCCGAAGTCGCCCTACCTGCGCGTACTTGCCGAAAAAGTTCAACGCGCTTGCGATATCGAGCTCAGGGAGATGCCCTGGTCAAGAAATCGTAACTACGATGAAACCTACGAGGCGGCCCTGGCAAAACTCTCGGATTCCGTGCGGATTTACAGAGAGAAAGGCTACAAAAAGATTTTCTTGGGCGGTCACAGCTTTGGCGCCAATGCCGCCATTGCCTATCAGGCAACTTTTGGTGACATTGACGGCGTCATTGCGCTGGCCCCTGGTCATTCGCCATATGAGATGTACCAAATGGGTATGAATCGATCGCTGATTGAGGCCGCCAAAAAGCATGCTGCGGAGGGGCGGCCAGATGCTTTACTTGAATTCACCGACCTCAATCAGGGTGAACGAAAAACCTTCTCGATCAGATCAGATGTCTTTTATAGCTACTTCCGGCCAGATGGCTTGGGAAATATGGCGCTATCGGCGTCCCAGTTTAAAAGGCCAGTGCCATTCATGTGGGTCATCGGAACAATGGACCCTCTGTATCGCGGGGGTTCAGCTTACGCCTATGACAAAGCACCCTCGAACCCGCTGAGTAAGTATGTCGTGGTCTCTGCGAATCACGCGATGACTCCAGAGGTTGCCTCTGATCAAGTGTTCGAATGGATCAGCCGGGTGCGAGACCTTTGAACGACGACACGTTGTGATGTCGCCTGAGAAGCCCTCATGATGCCGGCAGCCGAATCCATCAACCCGCTTACCGAGGCCATCCAATTGGCGATCGCGCCGGTCTTTCTGCTCACCGGTGTCGCCGGGATGCTCAATGCACTCGGCATTCGGCTTGCACGGGTGATCGATCGTGGCCGTGCGCTTGAGGACATCCTGATCCAGAGCAATCCGTCCACCGAGCCCCGATTTGATCAGTTCATGATCGAACTCCAGTCGCTGGATCAGCGCCGCAAGATCATCAATGGCGCCACCGCCCTGATGGTGTTGTGTGCTGTGCTGATTGGATTGACGGTGGTGGAGCTCTTTTATTCCACCGGATTGCAGGGCCGCCTGCAGCTGTCACACTGGGTCGCCACCACGTTTTTACTAGGATTTGGCTGCTTCATTGCCGCCTGCGTGCTTTATCTCGTTGAAATTATTATTGCCTCTCGCAGCATTACGCTTTTCAAGAAGAGGCCTTAAACGGGCTGCTGCGATGCAGTCCGTAATCAAATAACGGAAACAACAGGCAGCCCGCACCCAGCGCTGCGAAACCGATCGCCCAATCCACAGCAGAGGCGCCGCCGCCAGAGAGATCCAACGCAGCGCCAAATACCGCTGGGCCAATCACACCGCCGACACCAAATCCGATCAATGAATACAGGCCCATCGCCGCCCCCTTCACCTCGGGCTGCGCGGAGGCCACCAGTCCCGCGGTGAGTGTGGCCGAATCCGCCATGATCAGCATGGAATAAATCAAGAAGAGGCCGAATACGAGCCACCAGCCCACGCCAGCGGCAAGCGCCATCAGCACGCCGACCACCGAAGTTAATCCCATCACCATCACGATCCATGCTCGGCGGCCAATCCGCAAGGCGACCTCATTGCCGAGAATGGATGCCGGTACAGAAAACACACTGACAATCGCTGCAGCCGTTGCAGCAGAAACGACTGTGAGTGTTCCTGCGGGCAGAAGACTCACGCTGAAGGCAAGAAATGCAACCGACCAGGCACGCGAGCCAAAAAGCTCAGCGCAATGAACGCCATACCCCACGGTGTAGCCTAAGCATTGCCGATCCCGCAGCACCGCCTGCCAGGTATGAATCGGGAATAGACGCCGCACTGACCACGCCACTTCGGCCGGATGCCGTTCATGGGCCAAAGGCCGGGTGCTGGCGAGCACCAGCAAGGCTGCCATCAGTGGGCCCAACCCACAGAGAAAAAAAGTCCAGTGGGTGCCAAGTCGCGGCAGGGACTGGCCCGCAATCAGCAGCGAAGATGCGGCCCCGAGGCCAAAGAAAGCGGTGTAAAACGCAACAAACCTGGATTGCTCACGTCCGCGGGTCCGGTCCGACAGAATCTTCAGGCCCGGCATGTAGGTGGCTGCAATGCCCATCCCCAAAAGCACCTGAAAAAATAACGCCGACAGAAAGCCCTCCGCACCAAGTGCAAAGCCAAATCCCGCCGATGCCGCAATGAGGCTGCCCGCGGTGTAAATCCGGCGGGCATCCATCACATCCGTGAGGCTTGACCAAGTCGAGACCGTCGCGACATAGCCGATAAAAAAACCACTTGCGATCCAGCCGGCCTCGCTATTGCTGAGGGACCATTCCTGCTGAAGCTGCGTCAGCGCGACTGCGTACGTCGAAAATCCCAACAGCGAAAGAATATGGGCCAGCAGCAGAGAAACGGCAACACGCTTCACCTGCATCGGCGGCTACCGCGAGATCCTAAACCAGGCGGCATACATCGCTGGAAGCGAGAGCACGGTGAGCACCGTCGCCAACATTAATCCGCCCATGATTGCCACCGCCATCGGACCCCAGAATACGCTGTTGGAAAGCGGAATCATTGCCAAAACGGCGGCCGCTGCCGTCAGCACAATGGGCCGAAAACGCCGGACTGCAGACTCAATTACCGCCGATCGGTCAGGAATGCCACGCCGCCGATCCTGCTCAATTTGATCAATCAGAATGATCGAATTGCGCATGATCATGCCCGATAAGGCGATCACGCCAAGCATGGCGACAAACCCGAAAGGCCGATCCAGCACCAAGAGTGATACTGCTGCTCCGGCGATTCCCATTGGGCCGGTTAAAAACACCAGCACCGCCCGCGAAAAACTCTGCAGCTGAATGACAAGTAACGTGAAAATAATAAAGAGCATGATCGGCATCCCAGCAGCGATCGAGAGCTGACCCTTTGAGCTTTCCTCCACTGCTCCGCCCACCTCAATTCGAACTCCAGCCGGCAGTTTTGAATTGATTGGCTCAAAGGCCTTCAGCAATGCCGAGGTCATCGTTGCGCCCTGGACGCCATCGATGACATCGGCCTGCACGGTCACCGCATACTCGCGGCCTTCACGCCAGATGATGCCGGGTTCCCAGACAGGCTTCACCGTTGCGACCTGATGTAACGGCACCGCCAATCCCGACGCCGAGGGAATCAGAGTCTCAGAAATCTGTGCAGTCTGCAGACGCTCGTTCTGCGGCAGTCGCAAGACAATCGGCAAAAGCCGGTCGGCCTCACGATACTGGCCCACGGGCACGCCGCTGAATTGCGCCGCCAGTACCTGCGCCACCGACTGGGCTGACACACGGAACTGCTGCGCACGGGCTGGATCGACATCGACACGGACCACGGCAATCTGCTCATTCCAGTTATCGTTGACGCCCAATAGTCGCGCATCCTGCCGCATCGTGGCTTTCAAGTCTTCAGCTACCGTTTTGATCGTTTGGGGCTCCGGCCCCACCACCCGAAACTGCACTGGATAGGGAACCGGCGGCCCATTGGGCAAAAGCCGCACGCGGATTCTGGCCTCGGGAAAGGCCTGGGGCAGCTCGCGACTCAGAAACCCAATCAGCCGTTTGCGATCTTCTGCTGTCTTGGCCACCACAACCGCCTGCGAGACATTGCTGCGGGGAAGAATCTGATCCAAAGGCAAAAAGAATCGCGGGGCGCCAGTCCCCACCCAGAACGTCACCGAAGCGACACCCGGGGCCTCCAGCATTCGGCGTTCGAGTCGCTTTGCGTATTCCTCTGATGCGGTGACGCTTGCACCCTCCGGCAGCCAGACATCGACCATGATTTCTGGCCTGGAGGAATCTGGGAAGAACTGTTGCTGCACACGCGACATGCCAAAGGTGCCCAACAGCAGCACCACTACTGTGATCGCAATCGTGGTCTTACGGTAATCGACGCACCATGCCACCACGGATCTCAGATGCCGATAAAACGGCGTATCGAAATGCTCCTGCGGTACGGCGCCATTGGTTTTCGGAGCACGCAGCATCCGATAGCCCAGATAAGGTACAAAAATCACCGATACGAACCACGACACGATTAAGGCTGCGGCCGTCACCGCAAAGATTGCAAAGGTGTACTCACCCACCGTAGACTTGGCAATTCCGATGGGAAGAAAACCGGCCGCTGTGATCAGCGTACCGGTCAACATTGGCATCGCCGTTAAGGAATAGGCCGCCGTTACTGCTGAGATACGGTCCTCGCCCTCTTCAAGCTTTCTCACCATCATCTCCACCACAATGATGGCGTCATCCACCAAAAGCCCCAACGCGATGATCAGTGAGCCGAGCGAGATCTTATGTAAGCCCACACCCCAGAGCTTCATAATCAAAAATGTCACGGCAAGCACCAACGGAATGCTGATGGCAACGACCAGCCCAGGCCGCGGATCGATTCGCCACGGATGCCGGTGCAGGCCAAGGGCGAGAAGGCTTACACCCAGCACAATCACAATGGCCTCGGTCAGTGTTCTCACAAACTCACTCACCGAGCGGGCCACCACCTGCGGCTGATCCTGAACCTGGGACAAACTGACGCCAGCGGGCAGTTCATTTTGAATCTGTACGAGTCGAGTCTTCAGCCGCTCACCCAGGGCAACGATGTCACCGCCCCGACGCATGGACACCCCGAGCGCGACCACTTCCTGGCCCTGAAAGCGAACCTTTGTCTGCGGCGGGTCCAACGTCTGGCGGCGGATCTCGGCAATATCGCCAAGCCGTATGAGCTGGCCGCCTGATCGCAGCGGCATCTCGCGCAAGGCCTCCAGCGAGCCCACCGCCCCCTCTACACGCAGGGTGAGGTCACGCTGATCGGTCGACAGCGTGCCGCCAGATTCAATCGCATTTTGTGCGCCAATCTGATTGGCGACTTGGGCAACGGTGAGCTGATACTGCGCAAGCCGGCGCCGCGATAATTCGATGTAGACCCGCTCTTCTTGGAGTCCATAGATCTCAACTTTTCCGACATCCTCGGTCCGCAATAATTCTTGTCTGACCTGATTGGCAAAATCTCGGACATCTCGGGCCGCATATCCGGGGGCTGACATCGCATAGATCACACCAAACGTATCGCCAAATTCATCATTAAAAAATGGGCCCTGCACGCCCGCGGGCAGACTGGCCCGGGCATCACCAATCTTTTTTCGAACGGTGTACCAGATCTGACTGACCTCAGAAGGCGGGGAGGTGTCTTTGAGTTGAAAAATAATCAGTGATTCGCCGGGCCGTGAATAACTGCGAATCTTGTCGGCATAGGGAACTTCTTGAAGCGTGCGCTCCAGCCGATCGGTCACCTGCTCGGCAACCTGCATGGCGGTCGCACCCGGCCAGGCCGCCCGAATGACCATCGCGCGAAATGTAAACGGCGGATCTTCATCCTGTCCCAGCTGAAAATAAGCGCCAATACCCATCAAAAGTAGCACGACCATCAGATAGCGCACCAACGCTGGGTGCTCGATCGCCCAACGCGATAAATTAAAGTGCTCGCGAAACATGCAGTTACTGGCTTTTAGGAATTAAGGATTGAAAATCCGAACGAACTCACCATCGGCAAGCAGGTGCGTGCCAGCCCCAACAATACGATCGCCGCGGGTCAGGCCTTGTCGAACTTCAGCTGACTGCTCCGAGACCTGTCCGAGGCTAACCTCGATGCGTGAGAGCCGAAGGCTGCCATCGGCCTGATCGACAATCTTATAAACCGCCTTTCCATCGACCAGCGATGACAACGGAATGAATATTCCTGCCGAGCGTGCGCCGGACGTTCGCGCCTGCTTTACGCCCGACACTTTTAACATCACCGCAACCTGCCTGGGCTGTACGGCCGATCCCGATCGGATCAATACCGACTGGACCACACCAGGCTCAATGGCACGCAGCGTGATAAAACCAAGCTGATCTGCTGTTGATTCAAAACGAGCCCTCGCGACCTGCAGCTGGGCCCGACGCCGATCGAGCTCAGCCTTTGAAATAAATCCCTTGGCATGTAAATCCGCGTAGCGACGGAAATCGCTTTCGGCAAACTCCAGTTCTGCCTGGGCAGCGTCAAACTGAACTTTTGCAGAGGACTCGCTTAAGGCCAGGTCCCGTGGATCCAGCCGGGCCAATGCCTGGCCTGACCGGACTTCATCTCCTACCGCCACCATCACCGCCATGACCCGGCCGCCCGCATCAAACGCCAGCGCAGCGGGATCGCGGGCGATTGCAGAAGGCATAGTGACTGTATCTGCCGAAGGGTCCGATTCAACAGACTGACCCACCGTGAAGGCTTTCACAGTCCGCGGGGCAGGCGCGGTCTCGGGCGGTTTTCCGCAGCCTGCCACCACTAGGACAACTCCAGTAATCAATAACGACACTCGCAGCATAGGGATTTCCAAAATAATCAGGTCTGTATCGTCTTACTGTAGCGCACGAACCGATAGCGATGGCCTGCAGACTCACTGCGCTGCCATGGTCCAGCGGTCATCTGCCATTGATCCGGATCAAACTCGGGAAAAAAAGCGTCTCCTGCAACATCAAGATCAACTTCAGTGATCTCCATGGCCGCAGCCTGAGGCAGTGTTAGTCCATAGATCTCGGCTCCGCCAATGACATAGAGTGACGGCGCGTTAATCGAGGCCAGCGCTTCGAGCCGGTGGATCACCGAGACTTCAGATCCCTGCGCCTCACCTGACCAGGTAGGTCGCCATTGATGATCACGGGTCAGCACTACCGAGTGCCGATGGGGCAGCGGCCTGCCAAGCCGATCGCAGATCGACTCGAAGGTCTTGCGGCCCATGACCACCACTTGGCCGGTCGTCAGCGCTTTGAAGTGCTTTAGATCCTCAGGCAGGTGCCAAGGCAGCTGATTGTCACGCCCAATGACACGCCGATGGCCAATCGCCGCTAGGAGAATCAGCGCTGCCATCAGACGGCGACTGGCGCTTTGATATGCGGATGCGACCGATAGCCAACGATCTCAAAATCTTCAAACTGATAATCAAAGATCGATGGCGGCCGACGCTTGATCGCCAGCTTCGGGAGTGGATAGGGTTCTCGAGAAAGTTGCTCGCGGGCCTGATCGAGATGATTCGAATACAGGTGGCAGTCCCCTCCCGTCCAGATGAAATCGCCCGGCAATAGATCCGCCTGCTGTGCCACCATGTGGGTCAGCAGCGCGTAGCTGGCAATATTAAACGGCACACCCAGGAAAATATCGGCGCTGCGCTGATAAAGCTGACATGACAGGCGGCCCTCTGCCACATAAAACTGAAACAAGGCATGGCAGGGTGCAAGCGCCATCTGCGGAATCTGCGCGACATTCCATGCCGAGACAATCAGCCGGCGCGAGTCGGGCGTCGTTTTTAAATCCCGCATCAGCTGCGAGATCTGATCAATCACGGCATCCGGATGATCCGGCGAAGGCGCGGGCCAGGACCGCCACTGCCGGCCATACACTGGCCCAAGGTCACCGTCCTCGCGGGCCCACTCATCCCAGATGGTGACGCCACGCTCTTGCAACGGCCGCACATTGGATGAGCCCGTCAGAAACCAGAGCAGTTCATGAATGATGGATTTGGTGTGAAGCTTCTTGGTGGTCACCAACGGAAAACCATCGCCGAGATCAAAACGCATCTGCCAGCCGAAAACCGAGCGGGTTCCGGTGCCGGTGCGATCCGTCTTGGGCGCGCCCTTCTCCAGCACATGACGCATCAAGTCGAGATAAGCCTTCATCGCTGTGTTTCCGTCTCAGCCCACAAACTGAACCCGAGAACGCTCCGACTGACGATCCGTCATCACCCCGATCGCAGCGGCACGCTGAAATCCCGCCTGCCGAAAAGCAGCGAGAACACGATCAGCAGCCTCGGGCGCAACGCAGGCCAATAAGCCGCCGCTGGTCTGCGGATCCGTGACCAGAATCCGCTGCTCAGAGCCAGCGCCATCGGCAAGCTTGATGTCCGTGCCGTAACTCTCCCAGTTGCGATCCGATGCGCCGGTAAAGTGTCCCGAAGCAATGAGTTCCGTCACGCCGGGCAGCACCGGCAACGCCGAAAACGTAATCTTTGCATCAAGGCCGGAGCCGCGCGCAATCTCCAGAATGTGGCCGGCGAGCCCAAAACCTGTGATGTCGGTCAGCGCATGAACCGCTGGATCCTTACCCAGCACTGCGCCTACGGTATTGAGTTGAGTGGTCGAGGCGATCATCTCCTGATAAAGCGCCGCAGAGAGCGCCTCTTTTTTAAATGCCGCAGAATACACACCGACACCTAGTCCTTTGCCCAGAATCAATACATCGCCGGTGCGTGCATCCCGATTGCGACGAATATGGTCCGGGTGGGCTAAGCCCAACACCACCAAGCCATAAATCGGCTCGACCGAATCAATCGTATGGCCACCTGCGATTGGAATCCCTGCCGCCTGACAGACCTGCTGTCCGCCGCGCAGGATTTCAGCGACTGTTTCGGGCGGCAGCACGCTGACGGGCATGCCGACCAAGGCCAGCGCGAGAATCGGCTGTGCGCCCATGGCGTAAATATCGGAAATGGCATTGGTTGCCGCAATGGCTCCGAAATCTCTGGGGTCA